>Ga0256839_1002194_pt1 | contig 22222 bp, 28 predicted proteins | sample 354166metaG_FD_185968 | JGI IMG/M metagenome (GOLD analysis project Ga0256839, IMG submission 185968) | Hydrothermal vent microbial communities from Mid Atlantic Ridge, Atlantic Ocean - 354-166 | ecosystem: Environmental > Aquatic > Marine > Hydrothermal vents | place: Atlantic Ocean: Mid... | reverse complement strand
TGGGGGTTAACATGGTGATCTTTTCGCCCAGAAAATTAAGGTCTATTATACTATTTCTGGGTGTTTTGTTCCTTGCTTTTTTATAGATAATTCTTTATTAATCATTTGGATAGGTTGTTTTTCAGTGGTGACTAAATAATGAGGCAGCCGCCCTTGCTCAATACCTTCACGGATAAAATACAGCAGTTCTTGCGCCCGTTCCAGAGCAAAACTGGGAATAATAACATTACCACCCTGATCGATGGTTTTGCTAATAGCAGTATAAAATTCATCCAGTGTAGGATTCAAAGTTTTGTGATTCCTATCGCCATAGGTAGTTTCCATCACGACAATATCAACATGAGGCGGCGCCGATGGATTTCGAATAATAGCACGATCGTCATACCCCAAATCTCCAGAAAACAAAATACTATGTTTTTTTCCATTGTCTGCAACTTCCAGAACAATAGATGCCGAACCCAGGATATGCCCGGCGTTAATGAAAGTGGCCTGAATTCCTTCTGCAATAGTCAATGGAGTCTTATATTGAACTGATCTGCCAAAATATCCAAAACTATTTAAGGTATCGACAACATCATAAAGAGGTTCAACCGTTTCCTTTTTACCATGTCGTGATGCTTTCTTTGATTTGTAACGAGCCTCATCTTCTTGTAATTTGGCAGAATCCATTAAAACCAGTCTGGCCAGTTCAAAAGAGGCTGCTGTTGAGATGATTTCCCCGGTAAATCCACGCTTCACCAAAAGTGGAATACGACCACAGTGATCCAGATGGGCATGAGTCAATAATAAATAATCAATATCGGCAGGATCAAAACCGAAGGGCTCGGAGTTTTCTTCATCCATTTCCCGTCCTCCCTGATAAAGTCCGCAATCAATCAGGATTTTTTTACCTAATGCTTCAAATAAGTGGCAAGAACCGGTCACATTTTGGTCAGCTCCGTGAAACTCTAATTTCATGATTTCCCCCTTAGCCTTTTAATTATTGGTAAAACAATACTCTTACATCACTTGCTTGTGTATTGCCACCGTTTATTGGAAACTATGAAATATTCTCTTATAAACCTGTTTTAATTCATCACCGATCACCTTAGTTGCATGAATCAGCTCAGAACTGGCTTCTTTGGTGTCATCATTGATTATTCCCAATGCATCAATGAACTGCGCCCAATATTTCTCCGCATGTTGCCATTCATCTTTTACCTCCATACTGGCCAGATGCATTTTGAGCTCAATTTCATCACGCTGCTGCTTCAAAGTACCTGCTAATTCATCAAGTTCATTTTTTAAACTCACATTACCCCCTCAAATTAATGATTTATATCATTGAGGCAGCAAAAAAAGCATTTAGTTTCTTTGATTTTTATAAATGTCATTGCTCAAACAAGATTTTCTAGAGAAGTGCTAGGTTTTCAGGTTGGTAGAGAGTCAAGTTCGTATATTCTTGAATTTCGAGCTGCATAGAGTATTACGCAGCGAAAAATACCGGAGAAAGGGGAAATTTCCCACTGCCTTAATAGATTCACCGAAAATCGGACAGTCTTTTCGATACTTACGTTGGACGCTTCCCTTCAAAGTCACTAAAATAGAAACATTTTAATCAAGAGAATTTCTATGCCTTCCTTTGATATTGTTTCCGAATATGATTTGCATGAAGCAAATAATGCGGTCGATCAAGCTAATAGAGAAGTCACTACCCGCTTTGATTTTAAGGGATCAGGTGCCCGCTATGAATTTAAAGATGGCATTATTACCATGTCCGCAGAAGTTGAATTTCAATTACAGCAAATGTTGGATATTCTACAAGGTAAGCTGACTAAAAGAGGGATTGATATCACTTGCATGGATATTGCTGATCCTCAAATTGCAGGCAAAACCGCGCAACAGATTCTCACGCTAAAACAGGGCCTGGAGACTGATTTAGCAAGAAAAATTGTTAAATTAATTAAACAAAAAAAGCTGAAAGTTCAAGCCGCTATCCAAGGCGAAAAAGTACGTGTCACCGGCAAAAAAAGAGATGATCTGCAACAGGTTATTCAGATGTTAAAAGAACAAGATCTAGATATGCCACTTCAGTTCAATAATTTCAGAGATTAAAAGTTTTAAACAATAGTCTTGATTTGTTTTGAATATAGCAAATAAATTATTATCAACGAAAACATCCAAAACGCGACTAAGGGGCCAATAATGCCATCATATGGACTGGTTAACCAAACCCATTCAGAATCAGGATTAGCTTGGAAATAACGCTTGCTCATTTTAATTTGAGTAACCCAGGCGGCGTGACAACCAATGCAAAACCCCAACCCCAGACCCATTTTTTGCCGGGCAATCGCCAAAAAGCTACCGACCATAAATAATGCCGCGAAAGCGGGTAAATTATCTGGATTAAATAAATGTTGTAAAGCATCCATACCTAATTGCTTAAAATTGGCAAAAAAATCAACTTGTTGATATGGAATAACCATTTTAGGCTTAATGAAATGTAATGCTGCGTAGCTTAATGAACTAATTCCAACGCCCGCCCATAAACCAATTTTTCTTACCATGCTGGTCAACAACACCCCGCGAAACAGTGGTTCTTCAGCAAGTGAAATTAAACTGGCCAGAAAAACAGCAACAATTAATCTTTTGGAGATTGTGAATAAAGACCAATCTGCTGACTCTTTCAGCATGTTGATATCCAACAAATACAAAGTTACCAATACTGGTAACAAGGTTAAAATGCCAACAATAAATCCTTGTTTGAATTGTTTCAGGAAAACTGGTTTTTCGTTAAAGCCGATATCTTCTTTACTGTATTTCAACCAACGCATGGTTGGATAAATGCTGATTATTAATAAAATTAAGACTGCCTTACTAACAATCTTGTTGAGTTTTAATTCGCCATCGATAACGATGAAAATCAGATAACTGATCGCATAACCCAGCAAAGTACACAATAAAAAAACACCAATGGGTGCTAGCAGAACTTTGATTTTATCCATAGTCGCCCCATAACGTTTGCACTGCAGCCAAGGCGGCTAGCGCTGCTGTTTCTGATCGTAAAATTCGTTTACCTAATTGGACGGAAACAAAACCAGAATCTGCCACCTTCACCCTTTCCTGTTGAGCAAATCCACCCTCTGGTCCAGCAAGTAGGGTAATCATGGGTTGCTTTAACTCCAATGAAGAAAATTTGGTTGTTGCGTTAGGATCCAAGAATACTCTGACTCCGGATTGCTGATGCGTCCATTCAAATAATGGTTGTACGTCATTAATTACGGGCACCCATGTTCTTCCACATTGTTCAGAAGCATGAGTGGCAATTTTCTGCCAGTGTTTGATTTTTTGTGATTTTTTATCTTCAGTCAATTTGACAACAGTTCGTTCAGAAATTAGCGGCGAAATAACATGTACGCCCAGCTCAACTGCCTTTTGTATTGCATAATCCATCCGGGAACCTTTGGAAACGGATAAACCAAAGTTTACTTGCAAATTTGATTCGACGTTTTTATCAATCCATTCGAGGATATTTATTGCCACACGCTTACGACTCGACTCCATAATATTGCCGAGATATTCGCCTCCCTGGCCATTAAATATAACAATATTGGCCCCCTTTTTTAACCTTAAAACAGTTCTAAGATAGTGGCCGCCCTCTTCATTCAAGACAATTTGCTCACCGGACTGTAATGGCATGTCTTGAAAAATGCGTGATACCCTCATTAATGAGATTATATCTTTTTGAAGGATCTATAAAACAAAAAAAGCACAAAAAGACACGAAGAAAGCTTCACTGCTTTTGCACTTTTTTGGGTAATTGCTATTTTAAAGTCAGATTATTCCAAATCGCCAATGTGGGGCCGGAGTGATTCATTGTGTAAAAATGCAAGCCAGGCGCTCCTTTGTCTAATAATCTTTGACAAAGATCAGTAACGACATCGACACCAAAATCAATAATAGCCTCTCGGTCATCACCAAAACATTCCAATCGTTTTCGCATCCAACGAGGAATATCAGCACCGCACATATCGGAAAACCGAAATAATTGTGAATAATTGGTAATTGGCATGATGCCAGGAACAATAGGAATATCTATACCCATGCGCTCACACGCATCAACAAAATAAAAATAGGCATCCACATTGTAAAAATACTGGGTTATGACCGCATTAGCCCCTGCATCTACTTTACGTTTGAAATTTTTCAAATCTTCAGTTGCACTTTGCGCCTGCGGATGAACCTCAGGATACCCTGCAACATGAATTTGGAAATAATCGCCTGTTTCTTCTCTAATAAAGTCAACCAGTTCGTTGGCGTAACGAAATTCTCCGGCGGACATCATTCCAGAAGGTAAATCACCTCGAAGCGCGACTATTTTAGAAATATTATTGTCTTTGTAACTTTGTAGAATATCCCGAATATTTGCTTTAGTTGAGGCAACACAGGACAAATGCGGTGCGGCTGATACACCATTTTGTTGAATTTTAACCACGGTATCATAAGTTTTATCCCGTGTAGAACCACCGGCGCCAAATGTCACAGAATAAAAGTCCGGTTTTAATTCAGCAAATTGCTGATGAACAACTTCCAGTTTTTTAACCCCTTCCTCTGTTTTAGGCGGATAAAACTCAAAACTGAATAATTGTGGATATTTTTTTTGTGATTGCATTTGTATTGTTACATACTTGAAAAGTTCTTATTAAAAAACAAATGAAAAAAAAGGCCGGTTTATTCGGCCTCTTTTTCCTAATCAAATCATTCTTTTAGTAACGGTAGTGTTCTGGTTTAAATGGCCCCTCTACCGATAAACCAAGATATTTTGCCTGTTCTTCTGTTAGCTTGGTCAGTTGTACACCTAACTGGCCCAAATGCAATGCCGCAACTTTTTCATCCAGTTTTTTAGGTAAAACATACACTTTATTTGAGTACTGATCTGAATGATTCCATAACTCAATCTGGGCTAAAACCTGATTACAGAAAGAATTCGACATTACAAAACTCGGGTGACCAGTCGCACAACCTAGATTAACAAGCCTTCCTTCCGCTAATACGATAATTCTTTTTCCATCAGGAAAAATTACATGATCAACCTGAGGCTTGATATTATCCCAATCATATTTGCGCAATGAAGCAATATCAATTTCCGAATCAAAATGGCCAATATTACAAACAATGGCCTGATCTCTCATTGCCGCCATATGGTCATGAGTGATGACATTGAAATTACCGGTTGCAGTAACAAAAATATTGGCTACCGGCGCTGCTTCTTCCATAGTTACTACTCGATATCCTTCCATTGACGCTTGCAAAGCACAAATAGGATCAATTTCTGTCACCCAAACTGTTGCTCCTTGCCCTCGTAATGATTGAGCACAACCTTTTCCAACATCGCCATAACCGCAAACAACTGCAATTTTTCCGGCAATCATCACATCAGTTGCTCTTTTGATGCCATCCAGTAATGATTCTCGGCAACCATAAAGATTATCAAATTTGGATTTGGTCACTGAATCATTGACATTAAAAGCTGGAACTCTCAATAACCCATCTTTCATCATCTCATACAAACGCATGACGCCGGTTGTAGTTTCTTCTGAAAGACCTTTAACATCATCCATCCAGTCTGAATATTTCTCATGCATCATTAATGTCAGATCACCACCATCGTCCAAAATCATATTAGGACGCCAGCCATTGGGACCGTCTATGGTTTGATCAATACACCACTCGGCTTCTTCTTCAGTTTCACCTTTCCAGGCAAATACTGGAATTCCAGCCGCTGCCATGGCAGCAGCAGCATGATCCTGAGTTGAAAATATATTACATGACGACCAACGCACCTCAGCACCTAAAGCCGTTAAGGTTTCAATTAATACAGCCGTTTGAATGGTCATATGCAGACAACCAGCAATCCTGGCGCCTTTTAGAGGTTGTTGCTCACCATATTCTTTACGCAATGCCATTAATCCCGGCATTTCAGTTTCAGCAATATTAATTTCTTTACGACCCCATTCAGCCAAGGAAATATCCGCTACTTTGTAATCTTGAAAACTCATTATTGACTCCATTATTGATGTATTCTAAACATTAGCAGCATCTTTTAATACTTCAACCTTATCGGTTTTTTCCCAACTAAAAGAATCTTCAGTTCGACCAAAGTGTCCGTAAGCCGCTGTCTGCGTATAAATTGGTTTCAGTAAATCCAGCATGGCAATCAAGCCTTTTGGCCTAAGATCAAAATGCTCTCTAACAATTTCTACTAATCGCTGTTCATTCAATTTCCCGGTTCCGAAAGTATCAATACTAATCGAAGTCGGCTCTGCTACCCCAATTGCATAAGAAACCTGGATTTCACAACGCTCTGCCAAACCTGCTGCAACAATATTTTTGGCAACATAGCGACACATATAAGCCGCTGAGCGATCAACTTTTGATGGATCTTTCCCGGAGAAAGCGCCACCGCCATGACGTGCCATTCCTCCATAGGTATCCACGATGATTTTACGGCCTGTGAGTCCGCAATCGCCAACTGGTCCGCCAATGATAAACTGGCCAGTTGGGTTAATAAAATATTTGGTATCTTTATGTAACCATTCGTTTGGCAGTATCGGTAATATAATTTCATCCATTACCGCCTCATGAATCTGTTTTGCGCCAATTTCAGGAGAATGTTGAGTTGACAAAACGACAGCATCAATAGCAACTGGCTTGTTGTTTTCATAGCGGAATGTAACCTGGCTTTTTGCATCGGGACGCAACCAAGGGAGCGTTTTGTTTTTCCTAACCTCGGCCTGACGCTTTACCAATAAATGCGAATAGGTAATTGGCGCCGGCATCATCACATCTGTTTCATTACTGGCATACCCAAACATCAAACCCTGATCGCCTGCTCCCTGCTCATGATCGTCTGCTTCGTCAACACCCATAGCAATATCGGGTGACTGCTTACCAATGGCATTAATAACAGCACAGCTCTCCCAGTCAAAACCAATTTCCGAACTGTTATAACCAATATCTTTGACAACCTTTCTAACCACAGCCTCAGTATCAACCCAGGCGTCAGTGGTAATTTCACCCGCAATGATGACCATACCTGTCTTTACCATCGTTTCACAAGCTACTCTGGAACGAGGGTCTTTTTCCAACAAAGCGTCAAGAACTGCATCAGAAACCTGATCTGAAACCTTATCCGGATGTCCTTCTGAAACGGATTCCGATGTAAAAATAAAATCGCTACTCACAATGCACCTTTTGTTTTGTCGTTGCTTTAAAAAAAGCTGCAAAAGCAGCTTCAAATTATGAATGGTGGGCCCTGAAGGACTCGAACCTTCGACCTGCCGATTATGAGTCGGATGCTCTAACCAACTGAGCTAAGGGCCCGTAATTTTGAATAAATCCTACTAAACGTGAGTCATTATAGTTAAATAACAATAGTTTGAATAGAAATACAAAAACTAATCAGATTCAAGAAAACATCTTAATTGTTCTGAACGTGAAGGGTGGCGTAATTTACGTAATGCTTTCGCTTCAATCTGGCGAATCCTTTCACGAGTAACATCAAACTGCTTACCTACTTCTTCCAAGGTATGATCAGTATTCATATTAATACCAAAACGCATGCGCAGTACTTTTGCCTCCCTCGCAGTTAATCCAGCAAGCACATGCTGGGTAGACTCACGCAAACCAGCAAAGGTTGCAGATTCGACCGGCGACAGTATTTTAGCATCTTCAATAAAATCACCCAAATGTGAGTCTTCATCATCGCCAATCGGAGTTTCCATTGAAATGGGTTCTTTTGCTATTTTCAATACTTTTCTTACCTTATCTTCAGGCAGCTCCATATACTCAGAAAGTTCTTCTGGCGTGGCTTCGCGTCCTTTTTCCTGCAATATCTGCCTTGATACACGATTCAGTTTATTAATCGTTTCAATCATGTGGACAGGGATACGAATTGTACGAGCTTGATCTGCAATAGAACGAGTTATCGCCTGTCTAATCCACCAGGTTGCATAGGTTGAAAATTTATAACCTCTCCGGTATTCAAATTTATCAACTGCTTTCATCAAGCCGATATTTCCTTCTTGAATCAGATCAAGAAACTGTAAGCCTCGATTGGTATATTTTTTTGCGATCGAAATAACCAAACGTAAATTTGCCTCAATCATTTCTTTTTTAGCACGCCGGGCTTTCGCTTCTCCAATAGAGATCCTACGACTAATATCCTTGTTAATAGCAATGGATAAGCCACTATCACGCTCCAATGCTACCAGGTAATTTTGTACTTTTTTTATCTCTTCCAGATTTCCCTTAAGCGCTTCGGTAAAAGGATGTTTTTTTGTCAAAAAAGGCTCTAACCAATCTAAATTGGTTTCGTTTCCCGTAAAAGCTTCAATAACCTTTTTCCGCGGCATCTTCGAGTTTTTTACGCAAAGTTCTAGAATAGCTCTTTCTTGTTTTCTAATTTCTTCAGTTGTCGTCGTTACAATTGAAGTAAGCTCTTTAAAATATTTTGGCGCCCATTTGAATTCCAGAAACTTGTCGGCAATATCTTCAAATGCTTGTTCAGTTTTTTCATGACCATAGCCATGCTTCTTAACTGCTTTTTTTGCAACTACACTTAGTTTTTTTAGCTCATCGATCTTATCCTTAAAATCTTCATACTTTATTCCTGTATCTTCATCCTCTCCCTCTTCCTGGGTTTCTTCTACTTGGCCAATTTCGTATTCAGGCTGATTCAGATCAATAAAATCGGTAATCAAATCTGATATACGTAAACCATCTTCCTCTTCACCAATTCTCTCAAAATCGCTAATAAACCTATCAACAACATTTGTCGATCTTGCCATACCACGGACCACCTGCCTCAATCCTTCTTCAATCCGTTTTGCTATTTTCAACTCTTCTTTTCTGGACAATAATTCAACCGATCCCATTTCCCGCATATACATTCTTACCGGATCTGTGGTGCGACCGAATTCACTGTCAACCGATGCCAAAGCGGCAACTTCAGCCGCGTCATCATCATCGACCTCAATTGCAGTGCCCGTTATCAGCGCATCATCATCATCTGGCGCTTCTTCATGCACCTGAATTCCCATATCATTGATCATGGCAATGATATCTTCAATTTGCTCGGGATCAACAATATCACTTGGCAAATGGTCGTTTACTTCGGCATATGTTAAATAGCCTTGGGCCTTACCTTTGGCAATTAATTGCTTAAGTTGAGATTGCTGCTGTTCTTGATTCATTTCTTACCCTTTCTTACAAGCCATATGTACGCTGAACCGGTCATTATACCAGATATTGTATATATAGGCTTTATTATTTCTTTTCAAGTAACTCCAAAAACAAACGGCGTTCAGATTCATCAAGACCTTGAGATTCTTCTTTAAGAATTAATTTTTCTAAGAATTTTTCCCGTTCTTGCTTAACCATTCTGCGCAACGCTTCACTAAATTCTTCCTCAATCACATCCTCTGGGAGCTGCAGATCTTGAAAACCCAACCGCTTAACATACTTCTCCTCCGCTTCTCCCCGAAAACTTTCAACCAGACTAATTAAAGACGGTGACTCAGCCATTGAGATTCTTTCGGCAATTTTTTTAAACAAATTAATTGCCGGAGATTCCAAGCCACTACAATCTTCTCGCTGCTCATCAACAAATTTTATCAAATTCGGATTTTGCAGCAATAACGTAATCACAGCCCGAGCTGGTGAATTTTTTTTCCGGCTAGCAATTAAAGAAGTTGATTGGCTCATTTTTTGGACAGAAGCATCATCAAAAAGATCCAGATTTTCGACATGAGTAATCTTTTGTAACTGATTCAGCATCAATTCCTGATACACCCCATTGGGCAGCCTTTGCAAATAGCTCTTTGCCTTCCCAACCAGACCCGCCCTACCTTCAAGACTTTTGACATCATGTGAATCAGTTAAATACAAAAAAAAATAATCGGAAAGCGGTTGAGCTTGGTCTAGCATTACAGAAAAAGCATCGACTCCTTTACTCCTAATGACCGAATCTGGATCCTCACCCCTAGGCAAAACCATAATTTTAACCTGCCTGCCATCCCGCATAACGGGCAGCACCGTCTCAACCGCTCGCCACGCAGCCTGACTTCCAGCAGAATCTCCGTCAAAGCAAAACACTAATTCGGAAGCAAATCGAAACAATAAATTAAAATGCATTTCGGAAACAGCTGTACCAAGTACTGCAACTGCATTGTCGACCCCATACTGATGCAGAGCAATCACATCCATGTACCCTTCTACGATAATAAAACGCACGGGTTTAGGCTTTTTTTTCAGAACCTCATACAAACCATAAATTTCCTTGCCTTTCTGGAAATATGACGTTTCAGGCGAATTCAGATACTTTGGCTGGGAATCATCCAGTACACGACCACCGAAACCGATAACCCGCCCTCTTCGGTCACGAATGGGGAACATGACGCGCCCCCGAAACCGATCATACAGGTCACCACTTTCCCCAGCCTTTAACAATCCGACCTCAAGCAATGATTTTCGCCCAAATTTTGCTTCCAGCGTTTTCCATTGATTTGGCGCATAACCCAGTAAAAACTGCTTTGCCAAATCGCCACCAACACCTCTGGACTTTAAGTATTCAATTGCTTTTTGCGCATCAGGATTATCGCGAAATTGCTTATGATAAAACAATGCTACTTGCTTCAGTAATTCATAACTTTGTTCTGCATTTATCTTGTCACTTGATTTATCGACAACATAATTTTGTTGTTCTTTGGGCACTTCAAGCCCCAAAAATGCAGCCAAATCTTCAACGGCTTCAACAAAATCCAAATGATTAAAATCCATCAAGAAGCTGATCGCATCGCCGCCCGCTCCACAACCGAAGCAGTGGTAGAATTGCTTGCTGCGATTGACGGAAAAGCTTGGGGTTTTTTCAGTGTGAAATGGGCAGCGCGCTACAAAGTTACTGCCCGATTTTTTTAGTGGAACGAGCGAATCAATTAAATCGACGATATCAACCCGCGTTAATAGATCATCGATAAACTCTCGAGGAATGCTACCACCCGACATAAGCAATCCCGTTATCCATTAAGCCGCCCCGAAAAGGCGACATATCAAACTAACCTGCCAATTTTTGCTTGATTTTAGCACTTACCAGGGACATATCCGCTCGCCCCTGCATTTTTGGTTTCAAAACTGCCATGACTTTTCCCATATCTCTAATTGAAGCAGCGTCAGTATCAGAAACTGCTGATTCAATCATTGAATCAATCTCGGCATCTGTTAACGACTCAGGCAAAAATTCTTTAATAACAACAATTTCCGCCTCTTCAACTTCGGCAAGGTCATCACGCCCAGCGTCTCGATATTGTCTAATTGACTCTCGACGCTGTTTGAGCATTTTATCCAGAACAATAATAACTTGCTCATCATCCAGCTCAATCCGCTCATCCACTTCCCTTTGCTTGATAGCGGCCAGAATGAGCCGTATCACACCCAAGCGCTTTTTGTCGCCTGCCTTCATGGCAGATTTCATCTCGCTTTTAATGGTTTCCGTTATCTTAGGCACGACCAGCCTCAAGCCTGCGGACGACCGCGACGCAAATTCTTTAATGCGTACCTTTCACGGGATAATTTTTTAAGATGGCGCTTAACAGCTGCCGCCGCTTTACGCTTACGTTCGGCAGTCGGTTTTTCATAGAATTCACGTCTGCGAACTTCGGACAATACACCTGCCCTTTCACAGGCTCTTTTGAAGCGCCTAATTGCAATTTCAAATGGTTCGTTTTCTTTTACTTTAATAGCCGGCATTAAATTACTCTGTTTGTTAAAATTGATTGATAAAAATCTAGCATCAAAGCGATGCTTAATAAACCCTTTATTATAACTTGTCATACCCAATATAGCAAAACCACCAACCATGATTATTTTAGGCATTGAAACCTCCTGCGACGAAACCGGTGTAGCACTTTATGATTCGGAAAAAGGTCTGATTGGCCATTTACTCCATAGCCAAGTCGATATGCATAGTGAATATGGAGGAGTTGTACCTGAGCTGGCATCAAGAGATCATATCCGAAAACTCATTCCATTAATCAGACAACTGCTGTGCAACTGCCATCTGAAATCCGCCAATCTGGATGCTATTGCCTATACTGCTGGGCCTGGCTTGGCAGGCGCATTGTTGGTAGGCGCAGCCACAGCCAAGAGTCTTGCCTGGAGCTGGGACATTCCAGCGATAGCAATTCACCACATGGAAGGACATTTACTAGCCCCAATGCTTGAACCTGACCCCCCAACATTTCCTTTTATCGCTTTATTGGTTTCTGGAGGCCATACACTTCTAGTTGAAGTTAACGGCATTGGTCAATATCAATTGCTGGGTGAATCCCTGGATGATGCTGCCGGTGAAGCTTTTGATAAAACAGCCAAAATGCTAGGACTTGGTTACCCTGGCGGGCCATTATTATCAAAACTAGCGACCCAAGGCGCACCAAACCGATTCAAATTTCCAAGACCGATGACTGATCGCCCAGGACTTGATTTCAGCTTTAGCGGCTTAAAAACCTTTACCATGAATACCCTCCATAAAACCCAGCAAAACTTTCAGGATAAAGCCGATATTGCTTATGCATTTCAGGAAGCCGTCGCAGACACGCTAACCATAAAGTGTCGAAGAGCTTTACAGCAAAGCGGATTAAAAAGATTAGTGGTATCCGGAGGCGTCAGCGCCAATAATCAAATTCGTCAAACCCTGACTGCAATGACTGAACAAGAAAATGCACGAATTTACTTCCCCAGATTGGAATTTTGCACCGATAATGGCGCAATGATTGCCTTTGCCGGTTGTCAACGGTATCTAGCAGGACAACGGGAAAACCTGGAAATTCAAGTAAATGCTCGCTGGCCCATCAACAAACTTTCGTAAAACAGAAGTTAATCTTCGGTCCCCTGAAGCAATCTTTTAATATTTTCCTTATGTCGCCAGAATAAAATACCCGAAATCAAAATTGCCACTGTAGCCAGCTCCACACTCTCCGAAATAAACCAAACGTATACTGGCGTTAATGCAGCTGCAACCAAAGCAGAAAGCGAAGAAATTTTAAAAAGCTTATAAACAAGTATCCAGGTTCCACAAACCAGTCCACCAATCATCCAGGAAAACCCAGACAAGACACCAAATGCGGTTGCCACCCCCTTGCCACCTTTAAAACCAAAAAAAACCGGGAACAAGTGGCCTAAAAAGGCTGCCATTCCTACGAGCGCCAAGAGTAAATAATCGGCTCCGAGCAACTTGGCCAATAAAACCGGTATCAATCCTTTTAACATATCACCAACCAGAGTGATCGCAGCGGCTTTTTTTCCTCCAATACGCATCACATTAGTCGCACCGGGATTTTTCGAACCCTGTTCCCGGGGGTCTGGCAGATTCATTGCCTTACAAACAATAATGGCACTGGACACTGAACCCATCAAATAGGCAATTGGAATTAACAACCACTGAAACATATTTTACCTTTAATTATATTATGGTGACTTATGCGATAATATTTGCCGATTTGACATAATAACTGGAATTCAAGATGGATATTATATTTTTAGGCGGTCTCAAAATAGAAACCATAATTGGCATATATGATTGGGAAAGAGAAACAAAACAAATGATTATACTGGATATCGAAATGGCTTTCGACATCAAAAAAGCAGCTCAAAGTGATGATATTGAGGACACCCTTGACTACAAAGCCGTCTCAAAAAGTGTCATTGCCTTTGTAGAAAACAGTAGCTTCTTTTTAGTAGAAAAATTGGCCGAAGAAATTACTCAACTTATTTTGAACGACTTTAATGTTCCATGGGTCAAACTGACACTCAACAAAAAAGGCGCTATTCGCGGCGCCAGCGATGTTGGAATTATCATTCAAAGAGGAGCTAAGTAGACCATGCCTCGTGGTTATATCAGTCTTGGTAGTAATATTGACAAAGAAAAAAATGTTGTTTCTGCTTTACAAGCCCTGGAAAAACAATTCGGTCAACTGATTGTTTCCAGTACCTATGAAAGCGAAGCCGTGGGTTTTACTGGTGAGCCTTTCTATAATCTGATGATAGGCTTTGACTCCGAACTTGATATCAAAAGCGTCGCCAAAATACTTCGACAAATAGAGAAGCAACATGGCCGTACTCGCAATTGCAAAAAGTTTTCTGCGCGGACGCTCGATCTTGATTTGATTCTTTTTGGTGATTTGATTATCTCCGATGGCCGGCTGCAAATTCCTCGTGATGAAATTGAACGCTATGCTTTTGTCCTGGAGCCTTTAGCCGAAATTGCTCCAGCCCTAAAACACCCTGTCAGCCATATAACTTATGCGCAATTATGGGAAAATTTTGATAAATCAAAGCTCACTCAACATCGGGTTAAAACACCAACAGCGTTAACAAAATAATGTTCGCCCTCCATCAACACTGATAATTTGACCGGTTATATAATCGGCATCTTGAACCAAAAAATGTACTGTTTTGGCGATATCATGGATTTCACCTTTACGCTGGAGTGCAATGCGCTCAAGAATTATTGCTTTTTCAGCCTCAGGAAAATCATCTTCCGGCCATAAAATAGCCCCCGGCGCCACAGCATTTACTCGTATCTGTGGTGCTAATTCTTTGGCCAGTATTTTGGTCATTGCTGAAAGTCCAGCTTTTGCAATACTATATACTGGAAAAAACTCCAAACCTCTTTCTGCATGAATATCAGTGATATTGATGATGCAGCCGTTTCTTTGTTTTAAAGTTGGCATCAAAGATTTTGCTAGAAAAAAAGGTGCTTTCAGGTTACTTCCTAGTAATTCATCCCATTGCTGCTCCGTAACCTTATTCATTGGCGTAGGATAAAAACTTGAGGCGTTATTCAGCAACACATCAACACCACCCCACGCAGCAATCGCCGCATCTGCGACTTTTTGTAAAGCTTGAATATCCAGCAAATCGGCTTGAATTATTTTTGCTGAACCTGATCGTTTTTTATTCAACTTCTCCGTTAAAGAATGCGCATCATCTTTTGAATTTCTGTAATGAACAAGGATGTTGCAACCTTCATTATGTAACAAACGAGCACAAGCCGCCCCTACTCGCCTGCCTGCCCCGGTAATCAAAACATTTTTTTGCACTATACTTTCACCCACAATCACTGCTAATGTTTTTTATCACATACCATGAAAAAAGTTATTACTTTTTTATTCGCTCTAATAATTTCCAGCTGTAATAACTCCGACTTAAACCTTGCAAAACTGTCAACCGATGCTGTTATTTTGGCATTCGGCGACAGCTTGACTTATGGTACAGGTGCAAATGATGAACAAGCCTATCCATCTATTCTGGAAAAATTAACTTCTCGTGAAGTTGTCAATGAAGGTATTCCAGGTGAAATTACTCGCGATGGCACAAAAAGATTACCGGAATTGCTCGACGAAATCCAACCTGAATTATTAATCCTGATTCATGGCGGCAATGACATGATCAAAAAAATTCCTAAACAGGAAATCAGCGCCAACCTAGGCAAGATGATCAGCGAAGCCAAACAACGTGATATTTCTGTCATTTTAATTGGCGTCCCTGAACCCAAATTACTCATTTCATCCAGCTCTGACATTTATCAAAATCTAGCAGTGCAATTTCAAATACCGGCCGATTTTGATACCTTGCCAGAAATTTTAAGCACACCAAGTTTGAAATCTGATTTAATCCATCCAAATGCCGAAGGATATAGTTTTTTAGCAAAGAAAATACACGAGCTTTTAAAACAAAGCGGAGTTTTATAAAAAATCAAATACCGCCTTGAATCAACCGCACTTCTCTATGCGGATAAGGAATTTGAATATTATGCTTTTTCAGCTCAATCCAGACCATCATCAATAAATCAGCTTCTACGCGATTTTCGCCATCATCAATTCCATCTATCCAGTATTCCACACCAAAAACCACCCCTGAATCTGCAAATTTACGTATTTCACAATCCGGCTGCTCTGGTTCTTGAAGAACCTGAGGATGTTTACTAATAGCCCCAATAATGATTTCTGGAACTCTGGGAATATCAGAATCATAAGAAACCGAAAATTCAAAATCATATCGCTGCAATGAATCCTGATGCGTCCAATTGGTAAAAGCTGTGGTAATAAACTGCTCATTTGGCACCACAATGGTTTTGCCATCGAATGTTTTCAATGTCGAAGAACGCATATTCAATTCTTGCAAAATTCCTGATTTGCCATTTTCAAGCTCAATAAAATCACCAACGCTAATGGAACGATCCAACAAAATAATAATGCCGGAAATAAAATTTGAGGCAATTTGCTGCAGTCCAAAACCCAACCCGACACCTAAAGCGCCGCCAAATACCGCCAAAGCAGTCAATTCCAGACCGACGACCTGAAGTAACAGCAGGAAAACCACCAAAAAAACTGCTATTTCAAAGAGCTTGGCAAACAACTCACGGGTACGAATATCCAGGTTCTGCTTGCTTCTAATTACTTTTTGCCCACTTTGATTGGAAATCTTTCCCAACCAAAACAATATTGAACCGAAAATTACAACACGAGCAAAGGTAAAAATTGAAACTCTGATATTGCCAGCCTCAAAAGCTATACCATCAAGAAAAACTATTATTTCATCAAGCCAGCCAAACACATACAATGCAGCAAGCGGAATCCCGACCCAACGGAATAAACCATTAATAAATGAATTCTTGATGAATCGCGTAATGACACTGTATAGCAACAATACCACCGCAAGACTCTGGGCAACTTTAACCAACCAAACCTGCCCGACTGCCAGGAAAACTAATTGCGAGGCAACCCAGAGGAACACGACGCAAAACACAAGAAATAGCAACTTCCGCGCTTTATAAATTGCAGTGCGTATACGGAAAAATGAACCAGACCAAGGCTCTTGGACCAGTAATGGCAACCGCCTAACAAACACTCCATAAACCAGCCATGCCAGAAAAATTGCGCTAAGAATAGCGATAATCTGGACATAAAACTGAGGGCTAACCGCCCAAGACAGGACGATATTGAACCACGCCTGGGCTTTTGCTTCGATTGAATCCAGATTCATCTTAAAAAGGATTTGATGAAGGAAATCTACACTACAAATGTAGAAAAATGCTTTAGCTTATTCTTCACGATCCAACCCTTCCTGCTCATACCCTACTTGCTTTGCCGCTGACTTTCTAACAAATAAGCGAGAAAATAGTAAACCAGTTTCAAACAATAACCAGATCGGTATTGCAAGCAAAGTTTGTGAAATTGCATCAGGAGGCGTCAAGAACATACCGATAATAAATGCCCCAACGATAACATAAGGCCGCTTTTCTGCAAGAGCTGCAGGAGTCGTGATTCCAGCCATCACCAACACAATCGTGAAAATGGGCACCTCAAATGCCATGCCAAAAGCAAAAAACAAGGTCAGCACAAAATCAAGATATTTTGTGATATCGGTCATCACCATTACGCCTTCTGGCGCCGCAGCGGTTAAAAACCCAAAAACCAATGGAAAAACTACAAAATAGGCAAAAGCTGCCCCCAAATAAAACAATAAAGTACTGGCAATTAACAATGGCAGAATCATTCTGCGTTCATGGCGATACAAACCGGGCGCCACAAAAGCCCAAAATTGAAAAAGAATAACCGGAATTGATATAAATACCGCACAAACCAAGGCTAATTTAAATGGCGTAAAGAAAGGAGAAGCAACATCAATCGCTATCATGGAGCTATTGGCCGGCATATGTTGCGTTAAAGGTCCGGCCAGATAGGCGTAAATCTCGTTCGCAAAAGGTGACAAACCGGCAAATACCACCAGAACAAACACGATTACTCGTAATAAACGGCCTCGTAGTTCTACCAGATGTGAAATAAATGGTTGACTATCGTCTAATGAATTGTCTTCGGTCATGACCGCGGTTGTTTCTCTGTGATATTCGCAGCCTCTTCGACAACCTTTTCTTTTAGCTGATTAATCGAATCAAGAGGTTTGGCCAGGTTGTCTTTTAATTTCTCAAATTCTTCCAGTTTGGCTTGTTGTTCTTTTAAGGTTTGTCGAAGCTCTTCTGCTTGCAGTTCTTGCCTGATTTCTGATTTGACATTCTGCACCATATTCCGGGTCTTACCAACCCAAAAGCCGGCAATACGAGCCGCCTTGGGCAATCGTTCCGGCCCAATGACAATTAAACTCACCAGCCCAACCAGACATAACTCCCAAAAGCCAATATCAAACATGACTTAAACTTTATCCTGTTCCTTTTTGGCAGTCACTTCACCATCTAAAGTCTCGCCATCGCCTTCAGTTAATTTATTGTCCTTTTCACCATCTTTCACTGCAGAACGAAAGCCTTTGATGGCACTGCCTAAATCACCACCCAGGTTGCGTAAACGTTTTGTGCCAAACAACAACACAACAATGGCTAAAATAATAACTAATTGTGTAATACTAATGCCCATTTATAACTCCGGTTAATAGACTAAAAAGTAAAAAATTTTAGTCATTAAATATTAATTTCCGCGCTGTGCCTTTTCTTCCAACCCAGAAAGCCCAAAACGACGTTGTAGTTCCTGTAACACATCATCAGGTCCTAAGCCCTGATCGGCAAGCATAACCAAACAATGAAACCACAAATCCGCAGTTTCATAAACTATTTGCTGCTTATCTCCGTCTTTGGCGGCAATAATTGTTTCTGCCGCTTCTTCACCAACTTTTTTTAATATCTGATTCAAACCTTTAGCATAAAGGCCTGCAACATATGAACTTTCTGAAGACTCCTGTTTACGTTGCTCCAAAACTTGCGCCAATTCCTGTAATATTTCACTCATGACTTTTCTTATAAATCAGCTTTGGATCTTTTATAACCGGCTCATTCTTCAACCATTGGCCATCGACCAATTTCCGGTAAAAACAACTTTCTCTTCCTGTATGACAAGCAATCCCGCCTTGCTGTTCAATTTTTAACAAAATCACATCCTTATCACAATCCAGCAAGATTTCTTTAACTTTTTGCTGATTACCTGAACTTTCACCTTTTCGCCACAGTTTTTGTCTTGATCTTGACCAATAGACTGCATACCCTTTTTGCGCCGTTAAAGACAATGATTCAGCATTCATCCAGGCAAACATCAGAACCTTCCCAGTAGTTTCCTGTTGCGCAATAACAGGGACCAGGCCTTCATTGGTCCATCGAATCTCATCCAACCAGGAGCTATTGATCATAAAAACGCACCTCTATTTCACGATCAGCCATGTATTGTTTGGCTTGCTGAATACTGTATTCGGCAAAATGAAATATACTGGCTGCCAAAACTGCATCTGCCTTACCTTCAATAACGCCTTCAGCAAGATGTTCAAGGTTACCCACCCCGCCAGAAGCGATAACAGGTACAATAACAGCTTCGCTAATTGCTCGAGTTAAGTGTAGGTCAAATCCTTTTTTTGTACCATCACGATCCATACTGGTCAGTAAAATTTCCCCGGCGCCATAATCCACCATTTTTTTTGCCCAAGCTATCGCATCAATTCCCGTTGCCTTTCGTCCACCGTGGGTAAATATTTCCCATCGTCGCGGCTCGCCAGCATTACTTACTTGCTTGGCATCAATAGCCACAACGATACACTGCGAACCAAAACGCTCTGCAGCTTGTTTTACAAATTCCGGATTAGCAACTGCAGCGCTGTTAATTCCAACCTTGTCTGCACCCGCATTCAACATTGTGCGGATATCTTCAACGGTTCTAATCCCACCACCTACTGTCAAAGGGATAAAAACTTCGCCTGCAACTTCTTCAACAACATGAACGATGGTATCTCTATCATGATGGGTAGCAGTAATATCCAGAAAAGTAATCTCATCGGCTCCCTCACGATCATAACGTCTGGCCACTTCCACCGGATCGCCCGCATCACGAATATCAACAAATTGCACACCTTTGACAACTCGACCATCATCAACATCAAGACAAGGAATAATTCGTGTCGCCAGCCCCATAATTACCTCAAAATGTTTTCGCTAATTTTTCAGCTTCAGCAAAATCCAGGGTACCCTCGTAGATAGCCCGGCCTGTAATAGCTCCCATAATACCTTCATCAGCTACTTTGCCCAAAGCTTTAATATCCTCAATATTGGTTATGCCACCGGATGCAATGACTGGAATGTGAATAGCTCTTGCCAACTTCACAGTTGCCTCAACATTAACACCTGCCATCATCCCATCTCGGGAAATATCTGTATAAATAATAGCCTCAACACCATCGGCCTCAAATTTCTGAGCCATGTCAATCACATCATGACGGGATAATTTTGACCAGCCATCAATGGCCACCTTACCATCTTTCGCATCCAGACCAACAATAATATGACCTGGAAATTCTACCGCGACATCACTGACAAAATGAGGCTCACTAACCGCTTTGGTTCCGATAATAACGAATTGAACACCGGCCTCAAGATATCCCTGTATGGTATCTTCATCCCGAATTCCACCACCCACCTGGATCGGCACATCAGGAAAAGCTTTTGCTATGTTTTGAATAATCTCTGCATTTTTAGGTTTACCGGCAAAAGCGCCATCAAGATCAACCAGGTGTATCCTTTTTGCTCCAGCCTCTACCCATTTTCCAGCCACGGCAACCGGGTCATCAGAAAACACTGTATCGTCTTCCATACGTCCTTGGCGCAAGCGCACACATTTTCCTTCTTTCAAATCAATCGCAGGTATCAGCAACATTGTATTAACAACCTCAAACTTTAAAAATGTTTAGAACGAACCATCCCACTGTAAAAAATTCTCCAGTAATTGCAAACCGGCAACATGGCTTTTTTCTGGATGAAATTGTACCGCAAAAATATTTTCTCGAGCTAACGCGCAGCAAAAAGTATCGGGATAATCTGTGGTCCCAGCGACTACTGATTCATCATCAGGCCTGGCAAAATAACTATGAACAAAATAAAATCGGCTTTTGGGAGCAATCTTGTTCCATAACGGGTGATTAAAACTTTGCTCTACCTGGTTCCAGCCCATATGAGGTATTTTCAATTTTTTGCCATTTTCAGCCAAAAGTGGCTGGGGGAAATGAATAACTTCTCCTGGAATCAGACCCAGACATTTTGTTCCATTATTTTCTTCACTGAAGGTAAGTAGAGCCTGCATTCCAAGACAGACACCTAAAATGGGTTTCCCGCTTTGGAAGGCTTCTAAAATCACTTCATCAAGCCCTGATTGATGCAATGCATTCATGCAGTCTCGAATAGCACCCACACCGGGAAATACAACTCGATCAGCTTGTAATATTTGGTTTTTGTTTGAGGTTACTCTGACATCGATATTTGGAGCAACATGCTGCAGGGCTTTGGTAATCGAATGCAAATTACCCATGCCATAGTCAATGACGGCTACTGAACTCATAGTTTTTAGAAATTATAAACTGCCTTTGGTTGAGGGCATAATACCGGCCATTCTTGGATCTGCAGTGATTGCCATACGTATTGCGCGCCCAAACGCTTTAAAAATTGTTTCTGCAATATGATGAGCATTAACACCTTTGAGATTATCAATATGCAATGAAACTCCCGCATGATTTACAAACCCCTGAAAAAACTCATGAAATAGATCAACATCGAAACTGCCTATCATCCCCCGAGTAAATTCCACATCATAAAATAATCCTGGTCGCCCCGAAAAATCAATCACAACTCTGGATAAAGCCTCGTCTAAAGGCACATACGCATGGCCATAACGAAAAATCCCTGTTTTATCGCCTAATGCTTGCGAAAATGCTTGCCCAAGCGTAATTCCAATATCTTCTACAGTATGATGACCGTCAATATGTAAATCGCCTTGCGCTTTAATTGTTAAATCAATCAAACCATGCCGGGCAACTTGATCCAGCATGTGCTCAAGGAAAGCAACACCCGTATTGAAGCTGGCTTTTCCTGTACCATCGAGATTTATTTCAATGCTGATTTGTGTTTCGAGCGTATTGCGCTCAATTTGCGCTAATCGTTGGTCCATAATTTTAAAAACTGGTCAAAAAATATACTGCTGTGTATTTCGTAAGAGTCATAGTGTATTGAGTTTATAACTATTCTATACTATCCACGATCAAGAATACCCGGCTTTGCCCTCAATAATCTGAAACTTTTCATTCAACAATGCACGCAAAGGAGCATGATGCTCATCGAGGTTGTCGAAGAAGTTTGTACAAGCCTGTT
>Ga0256839_1002193_pt1 | contig 22223 bp, 20 predicted proteins | sample 354166metaG_FD_185968 | JGI IMG/M metagenome (GOLD analysis project Ga0256839, IMG submission 185968) | Hydrothermal vent microbial communities from Mid Atlantic Ridge, Atlantic Ocean - 354-166 | ecosystem: Environmental > Aquatic > Marine > Hydrothermal vents | place: Atlantic Ocean: Mid... | reverse complement strand
ATAGAGAAGGATCTATCAGAAGAAGCCCCTGCTGAAACCTTAATCTTAGCTAGCTCTGCCTTAGTGATGGTAGCACCTGATGTTGTATCTGCAGGAGCACCTGTTCCGTCCACGTATTCACCGAAGTACAATGTGTCAGGATTGATATCATTGCCGTCTGCGTCTTTAGCGTCAGTGAGTTGAGTTCTAAAACTGAATATCTCACTAGCAGCATAATCTGTAGATGGTTCCCATTCAGCTCCGTCGTCTATAGAATTATCGCTAGTAGTCCATCGACCTGCAGTTCCATCTCCTGCTGCTACTCCGTCTGTTGTGTTAGCTGTGTTGAATGTGTAAGATACAATATCAGGTAAGAAAGACTCCACCTGGCGAGTTTCCCCGTTGGCTGGGGTCTCTATAGCTGTGAGGTCTGTCATTGTAGCAACAGGGTTCTTAGCTATGTAACGTTTCTCTGTTACTGATTGTATTTGGTCTCGTAGTGCTTCTAGTTGAGCTTTACCTACTGAGGTCAATTTTGATACGATGGACATCTTTTAGTTCCTTATTAGTTAATTAAAAATACTGCGTCTGTTTCTTCTTGGGTGATTTCTTCTGTGTTGCCTGTAAGGCCTAGCTCTACTAGTTTCTCTAGGAAACCTTCCGCATCCAGTAAAGCATCTGGAGCACCTGCGTCTATTTGCTCTTCAGTAGCTGGTTCTATATTGCCATACGGCGTTGCGGCAGCTGCTCCAGGGTTACTACCCATGTCTACATATGACATAAGTATCTCCTTATAATTTATCTATCTTATACCAAGATGGTTCGTCCTTGATATCGTGGAAGTCTCTTGGCTTTTTCCTGAAATACAGGTCCTCAGGGACTGTCCATCGGATGTATACATTAAAAGAGATGTGCTCTACCCCTTCAATTTCGTCGGTTAGGTCTGCTTCACTACCAGCATGAGACCATACCCAAATACATTCTGGGTCAAAGCTCATGTTGAGGATAGTTTCACCTGCGCTAGCTACCTTGAACCACTCGTAGTCTTCTATCTGTTTAGTTTCTGTAGCCATGTTTAACTCCTTAAAAGCATGATATGGTGTGTGTTGTCAAATTATTTTACTATTTTATTACCACACATACTCTATATGACACACTTGAACATAATAAAGGAGAATGCATGTCAGCTTTCATGATGAAGACATTTAGACATATGGTCACACCGGACACAGTTCCGTGTGACTTATTACTCAACTCCTTCGCCACTAAGGAGATGAGTAAGACTATGGAGTATCTATCTGGGATATTCAGTAGTATATTCAACAAAGAAGATAGCACTCTGAGATTCGTGACCATGGAGATGCTAAAGCCAGAGGAAGTTATAGCTTACCATAAGCTTAAGAATATCAGCTGGGAAATAACGGTATCTGACCTCTACTGGGTCAAGATAACCTTCGAGTATAACGGGGATGTCATAGAACACTATATGCTGTACCCGTTTTCAAAACAGGGTGGCTTGATGACTGTTGCAGATAACAACAGGTGGAGCATAATGCCGCTATTATCGGATAAGATAATATCCCCTAATAACTCATCTATCTTTATACGCTTACTGCGTATAAAGATGAAATTTAGTAGACTCAACCATATCTGTATGAAGAAAGAACACGGGGCACCGGTAGCTCAGACTCTTATGAGATCTATACAAGAGACTTTCATCTACAAGGCTGAGTCTAAAGCCAGAGTGCCTAACAACGGCAAACCCACCATAATCCACTACCTTCTGACTACTTTCGGATTCAAGAAAACTATGAAGAAGATACTAGGTCACGGAGCTAAGGTTATACACAGGAAGGACGTGGATAAGTACGATAACTCCAAATACGTTATCTACCATAGTACTGGAAGAAAGCCATCTAACAGAAGACTGAAGATAGCCACTAAGACCACGGCTATCCATCCAGACTACATCGGATCAGAGTTAGCTATAGTCGTTCCTAAGAAGTCAATCAAGGATGAGAAGCTATTAGATAGTGTTATTGTGGGTATGTTCTACATCATAGACGTCTTGCCTGAGACTACTGTGGAGGATATGGAAGATCTGAACTACTGGGTCTACACTTTAGGCTTATTGAGCATGGGTGCAAAGAATGATGACATCATCATATCCAATATAGTAACACACATAAAAAGCAAGATACAAGATGTGGATGACTATATGAAGAAGCGCATCTATGAAGAGTTTAAGGACTATCTTAACGTGGATATAGAAAACGATGGTATATTCGCCTTATTCATAGCTGTAGTCAGAAACTTCGATATATGGACAGGGATGTCGAATGTCATAACTGCTACTGCTTACGATAAGAAGTTCGATGTCTTATACTTCCTGTATTACGACATCACCGTCAACATAAATAGACTACACCTTGACCTGACACGTAAGGAGAATAAGAAAGGGGGTATACCGTTAGAGAGAAAGGCTGTGATAACAGCTATATCCGGTATACTCAACTACAAAGTAGCTTATGGCATACATAAGAACCAGACTACTTGTAGTATGACTGACTACACTTCTGACAATTACGCCCTTAAGATAACTAATCAGATAGGGCTGCAGGTTAACACGAAAGCTATGGGTCAAGCTGGAGGTAAGAATGGGAGCGTGGTAGATCCCACCACCCTTCTAGATGAATCTCACGTAGTAGCAGGGACCTTGAGCGGGGTATCTAAGAGTCACCTATCTCCACTCATAACTCCTAACTTCTATATACAAGTAGACCCTAAGACCAAGACGGTTATAAATAGCGCTTCTAGTAAGAGGGAGTTGTCTAAGTTAGCGGATATACTTAATAAGGTAGATGGGAGAATATCTGTAAAGGACTTACCTAAAGAGTTTCAAACAAGATCACAGTAGGGGAACGATATGAACAGGGATGATCATAGACTGACTAGAGGTCCGTCTGGAATAAAGCCAGAAGGGGTGGTGATAGCTAGCAATAAGAGGGTTAGTCACCCAGAAAAGGTGAGCTGGACCCAGGAGTACAAGGCTAGCAGGACAAAGTTGTTGATAACACGGTTAATAAAAATAACCGAAGCATTGGTTAAATATGAGGAGAACAAAATGACAAATAGAGAGTTTAAAGTACCAGGGAAGGACAAGGAGAAACAAATGACTTCATGGATGAAGAAAGAAGATATAGAGCAAGAGAGAAAAGAGGAGGAGAAAGCTTCCAGAGTGTCTTGGGGCAGTAAGGAAACGGAGACCCCAAAGGAAGGAGTGAGTTGGGCTGAGAAGAAGGAAGAGAAGATTATCCCATCTTGGGCTGTAGACACCGAGGACTCTGATGACCCTAAAGTTATCCTACGTGACCGTATAGCGGAAATGATGGGAGCCGACCTAACAGAAGGTGACCTAACAGAAGAAGGGTTAACAGTGTTAGCTAACGAATATCTCCAAGATCTATTAGAGGGAGATTATTTAGACATCACCCTAGATACAGACGTTGAGGCACGTGTAGAGGAAGTTCCAGGTGAGAAGCGTGCATGGGCTGTGGTGGTGGAAGAGACTCCAGAAGAGGTTGTAGCTAAAGAGAATACTCTAGAATTTGACCCAGAGCCAGATGAAGAGTTAACTAAAGAGTTAGAAGAGTCTGCAGCAGAAGTGGAAGAAGCTCTCAAGAAAGAGGCAGTGGACGAAGAAGTCACTTCTGAAGACATAGATAACTCATTGACCGAGGCTACTGACAAACTAGACGACGATGTTGTAGAACACACCGTTTCTGTAGAAGACGCTAAAGCTATGATGCTGGTGTATGGGTTAGCTAGTGATACTCTGAAGGGGGATAAGCCTATAACTGAATATCATAAGTCTCTTAACAGAATACTCGTAGAAAACGACTGTGACAATCAAGCTATAATGTACAGCGCAGAAGCGATATTGATGAGTGAAGGCGTAACCACTAAAGAAGATATCTTTAAATCGGTAACTGTGGTATCCTATCTATTAACGACAGAAGAAGGCTACGTAGAATAGAAGGATTAAACGAGAATAATACACACACACCCTTACGGGTGTGTGTGTATGTTTTCTTTTCTTTATTCTAGAGTTGGTGGTTCGCTACCGTCTTCAGTCGGTTCAGCTTCACCATCTTCAGGTGGTTCAGGTTCATCTTCAGTAGGTTCAGGTGCTGTATCATCTGCAGGCTGTTCAGGTTCATCGTCGTCATCCTCGGTTTCTTCCTCTTCTTCCTTCCCTGCCTCTTCTAGTCTAGCGTCGTTCTTAGCTTTAAGCTCTTTCATTAACGCTACAAATCCAGCAGTAGATTTAGCTAACCCTTCAGACATACTCTTAGCCACTACCTCTAGATCCACTATGGGCTCCCCTAATGAATCAGTCTGAATTATATCGTCAACTTCTGGCAGGTAGTTGTTATCTACACACCAAGTACGCAACAAATGGTTCTTCCATAACTCTAAAGCAGGTTCTCTGTATTCTTCTAGGTCAGCTAACAGCTCACCGACCCCGTCACCTAGTATTAGCTCTATTCTGTCGTCTAACGAATCTTTGTATTTGCCGAATTCCTCTTCTAACGACGAGTCATCGCCATTCTGAGACGGAAGAGTACAGGTTATGTAATCTATATATAGGCCCACTATCCACTCATTAACTACAGGCTTAGTTTCTTTGTTGTAACGAATGTTCTTTGCTTTAAGCACATTCTTCTTAAGGCTGATTTTATTATCTTCCAGAACTTCGATTATGACCTTATGTAGTTCCTCATCTGCACGCATGATCTTCTTAACCTTGCTCGTCACATGTTGCATGAGTACCTTACGTCTCTCTTCGTTCCTTCTGTCCATCAATACTCTATTGGCTTCACTGATAGATGCGTAAGTGCTATCGTGTATGTTGTCTAGTATCTCTGGCATGAGACCCACGCTTAAGATCATAGACTTAGTGAGCTTCTCCATCATGTTCTCAGCATCACCAGTGTCTGGCTTAGAAGTCTCTTCCGTAGAGAAATCTATCTTAACATTAGGCAATCTAGGATGCTCCGATATTTGGAATCTAACACCTATGCTGGATAACCAATCGTTTATGCTAGTGGGGTCTATAGTGAAGTCATGCATGTTGTTTTCTTTCATCTTCAACACGTAAGCCTTGATCATCTCGTAGGTCTTCTCTGGAGACTTATCGTTAGGATCTAGTGCTATATCAACTATAGTGGTAGTTATGTTATTCTGTATCTCATTATTGACAGATGACATCATGAGAGCAGCTCTCATACTAGCCACCATGATAACGTCTTGCATTAATGACTTACCAGTTCCGTTTTGTCTGTAGTCTAGTGCTGTGTATTGAAGCATCTCGGCAGGCATGTATAACATCTTGCAGCCCATGTTCTTAAGAGTCTTACGCAACATTATCTCATAGAGATCTTTAGATCCATCAAAAGAAGCTAGTCCTCCGTGTATACCTGACTTAAGTCTATCACTGAAGTCCTCTTCTATCAGCTCAGAGAACTTCTGAACAACTTCATTGTTAACTGGCGCATCATCTGTCATCAACCCTAGGTTCTTAGCTGCCTTAGATAACTTCTTAGATTCGGCACTGCCATTGAAATCAACAGACCCACTAGCCAACTGGATATCGTGGGAGAAGTCTTCATCTTCTTTCACCTTACTAACAGGAAGACCTTCTTCATCTATGAGTATGAAGTAAGCTATGTGTTCCTCTGGTTTAGATTTTAGGAATATAGGTATGATAGCTTCACTATTTATTTTGGTTATGCTAGGTTTACCTATAGGATCTCTTAGGTTGAGGTTCTCTACTCTCAACACGTCAGCTTTCAACTGGTTCTGAGGCTTCCTGAATATAAGGTCGTCCTCCATGCTTACCTTCCCAGACATGACGCCCATGGCTTCATAAGCTTTGTCTCTAGCTTCCACCCTTTTCATATCTGGGGTTTTTAGGACGTTCCAGTTATCAGTGACTTCTATGGTAGGAAACCTCTCCATAGCCGGCACGTACGGGCTATACTCGTCATTCTCCATGCTTACCGATCCATTACTAGGATTACCTAAGAACCCATGGTTCTTACCAGACCCCAATAGCGCACCGACACGGCTTCCGAAGTCATCATCCCCTTCCACGCTCACTTGAGGCGCTGATACTCTGGAAGCTATGATGTCATCTAGCACGTTCTCTGGTATAATTGTCTCAGCATAGGATCCTGCGCCGAACAGACATTCATACGTTACTTTGTATAGTCCGTCTGTTATCTTGTAGTTTTTCTCCATGTGCGAGGATATAGCTGTAAGTACTCTTGAATTTATGTCGTTAGGGAACGGATTGTTTTCTAACTTAAAGTTAGTGGTGTACGCACCCTTGTCTGCTGACGCTAGTGTCATAGTTGTTACTACATCAGCCACGAACCTGAATTCAGGGAAGAGTCTGAATATGTTAGCTATGTCAGCTTTCTCTTCTATCATTCTCTTGTTAGTCTTCTCTACACCAAGAGAACCCATATCGAATCCTTTACTCTCGTTAGTGGAATTATCCTCACCCTGTACCAATTTACTGATCGCTGCAGCTGTACCTGGACTCCTTCTATATATCTCTAACACCTTAGTTGGAGTGATTCTATTCTTCTGTATTTCGTTTTCTTTCATTTTGTACCTCTATCGGGGTAAGTAGGTTTTAATATGCGTAACATTGGTTTACATACGGTTCTGTATTTTCTAACGGGTAGTAAAGTAATCAACTCTTCTGAGGTTGAGCTACGCACATACATAAGGGAGATCATACGATTATCGAGTTCTATGGTAATATACCTAGAGAGTGAATTAAATCATTCTCAGTCCTTGGTAGGCACTAAACCGGACGACATTTTAGAATGGAGATACATAAAACATCTATCTGGAGAGTATCACTCTATAGACCTTCATATAAAACCTGGCCTAGATGCCGATATAGGTAATATGGCTATCTCCGATTTGTACGAGAAGTATCCTGGATACGAGGTTCTCATAGATGGTCTGTTATCGCCCATAGACATGACTGATAGGTTCGCTAACAACCCACCTAAGAACATGGAGATACTAGGTCATGATAAATACTTGATAGCCAGTAACGAGACTAGGTTATTAGCCGACCTACAGGAAGAGCTATATAGATATGACACTAGATGGAATGTGGGTGCTTACTCTCACGCAGACGAAGCCTATGCTTTAGCCTACAGGGTCACATTAGCGTATAGCATGGTTACTATGATCCTCACCATAAGGGATAAGTACAGAAACACCAATCTAGCTGCTAACTTCCATATGGTGTCGCATCTAAGAAGCCATGGTAGATTAGATAGATACTACGACTTCTATAGTGAGAAACAGAGGCTGTGGTTGTACAGAAACATAAAGAATCTAATAAAGAACTCAGGCATAGAAGAAACACAAGAACAGATACTGAAAATATTCTTCATAGAAGAAGGTTTCGATATATCAGATATTTCTTTTAACAGACAGGATAAAGAAGACGGTATAAGAGCTGGCTATGTTCATAAACTCACCGATCTTAGGGATCCAGAGCAATCGTATCTAATGGATGGTCGTGGATTTAAGGATAGAACTAACGACCTGACTCCGTATAATATAGATACAGACTTCCACGATGTAGATCGTAAGGCTCTACTGACCCTTCAGGATGATCAAGAAACTAAGTTCATGCTCTTAAGGGTAGCTGTGCAAGCACCTATAACTATATCTGCTATAGCTTATAAGTTAAGTTACTGGCTTCACGCTTCTCATCTGGGTGACTACACAGAGAAAGTAGAGTTCACATACGAATCAAAGTTTGGTCCTCGTGAGATAAAAATAACACCTGCTGTAGGGTATATGTTGTTTATGAAGCTACTGTGTGATTTGAACGAAGTAACTGTAGGTGACGCCATAACAGAGAGAATTGCTAAGAACATACAGAAGGAAAGTTACGTAGTAGACCCTCTCGCTACCCTCCTAGATGATAGAGATGTGGATCTAATACAGAGTAGCTTAATACCTAAACCTATACCTATGACGGTAGAGTCCTTCTCTTACTGGACTGATAAGATAATAACCACGACTGACGGCGTTAATCTTCGAGGTAATGCTCTAGGGTACACTGTTTCCACCTTGGAGTATAAGGGGTTAGTGAACTCCACCACGGAGGACATAGCCGTGCCAGTAGACATGAACGCCCTTATAGCTTTAGATCCAGTTCCTAATATAAAAGATAACGAGAGTAGAGCTAGATTACTAAGCTCCTTATTGAAAGGATTTACTGGCTTAGATACAACTAACGCAGGAGAGCTATTAGTAAAAGCTGCTTATTTCATAGATCTCTATAAGCAACTTTGTTCTTACGATACTGATATAATACTAGAGGGCTCTATAAACCCTCCTGACCATGCTGATAAGATAGTTCCTACGGTGACTTTCGTTAATAACCATGTAAAGCTTGACTATCTAGCGTGTGGATACACAGAAAGAGCTACACGTATAGAGGTAATATACCCTGGAGTCAAACTAAGCGCTAGAAGACCAACTATAGTAAGGACTCGTTTCGACACAGCTAGTGTGTCCAGGGCAGTGTCCAATATCACAGCTAGGGTAGTCAGCAGGAATGACCCATCGTGCGAGAGCGGAACAATAGCTAACTTATCTGCTAGAGATTACTCTTAAACCTAACTTAAATTGACAAAACTAAACAAGAGGATATAGACAATGGCAACAACTACCGCATACAGCGTTATGCACACACTGGCTAAGAAAGTCGGTGGCACCGTGACAATAGACGAAGAAACTACTTTAAATAAGTTCTTCTCCACTAACGCGTCAGAACACGCTTCTGCTTATACCGACATAAAGGACCAATATGTAGCATTAGGGGCAGGAGGCCATGTATTAGACTGCGCTAACGATGAAATAAACGACACGCCTAGATCACCACTTAAGGCTGTTCTTTATAAACAGATACCTTTCGCTATGGTGGTTCAGGGTGATTCAGTACCTTCCAATTACGCAGACCTTTATCGTCTTAAAGTAACTAAGGACAATATAGACTACTACTTCTTAAAGAAGATAGATCTGACAGGAGTTAGTCCCACTATAAACATGCGGGATATAACAGATCCCGCTCTAAACCCTACGCCAGTTGTTATAGCTGATGAAAACGTCCAAGACACAGCTAAACCTAACGCAACTGTATTGACAGCAGCATCTTCTAAGTTAGTAACTGTTGATTTACCAGTAGATATAACTGTATCGGCAGGTGAATTCGAATCTATCAAGGCGGCAGCAGCTTCTTGGTACGGCGCCCCTGTTAACATCATGTCTGAGATAGCCATCTGTTCTGGAGCAGAAAAGGTTATAGGTGGGTCTCTGGAAGCTGTTGATGTACAGTTAGCCGTAGTTACTTCTACAGAGGTCAAACTCAACAATGCCTTATCTGACTTCAACACAACTATCACGCTTGGTACCCAGGATGCTCTGTATACCTCGTAATGGACCCTATACGAGCCGTAGGGATAGATCTAGGGTCTACTAGTACCGGTATAGCCATGATAGAGGTAAAGCCCTTAGAACGGACTATAGTCAATATAGAGGCTGCTACCATATCTACCATAGATGTTTATAGGGATCATTTCTTTCTAGACAAGCCACATAATGAGTTAGGGTCTGTTGAAAGGAATAAAGTAATAAACAGCTTGGTATTGAGATGGATAGCTGAGAGATCTCCAGACTCTGTTACCTTTGAACAACCGTTCATGAATAGGTTTAGGCCTATGAGTTACGGTGTCCTGATAACGCAGATGAACATACTCTCTTCTGCCATAGCGGTGCAAGATAACACTATCCCTATGGATTCATACGCAGTACAATCTTGTAAGAAGTCTATAGGAGCTGCTGGTATAAAGGGTAAGGATGTTATAAAGGACTATATGAGAGATCATGAAGAACTCAAGCCACACCTACCTGAAGACTACGAGTATCTATCAGAGCACGCTATAGACGCCATACTGGTAGCGTATACACATATAAAAGATAAAAGATAAAGAACCATACTACCACAGCCTAGGCTGTGGTAGTATATTCTTATTCTTCTCTTAGCCCTCCTTCTGCTAAGAACTTTATCTCCTCATCAGTTATCACCACCATCTCCATCTCCTCTATATGGGTGCTGTGGCATCTAAGCCATCTATGAACCCCATCCACTATAGTGGCGAAGTCCTCAGTTATGACTATAGGGTAACTGAGGTCTGCAGTGGAGATCCTATTCATCTCGTTCATGAGTTCTCTTGGCGTCTTCCATCCATCCCACACCTTCATGTCTAGTACAGATTCTAGGGTGTCTGTTCTACGAGTTATGGAAGGTCTGCCCTCCAAGAATTTATGTACGTCACTTACTAATACCACCATGTTGTTCACTGTGGCGGTGGCTGTTCCCTTAGACATTTCAATCTCCTTATACACCTTAACGCCATTACCAGAATAGTAAGGGTTCGTTAGCGTTAGGAGTATATGTGAATAAAAAGATCTAATACACTAGACCTCTCAGCCTAGTGTATTAGAGGTTACTTACAGTTCTGTATATATTCTTCTAAAGCTGTTATTTTGGTATTGAGATCATTAACTTTATCTCTTAATCCTTGATTACTGAGGTGTAATACTGCATCAGAGCTCTTCAGTAACTTCCTGCTTGTAATTAGGGTTTTCTCTTCAGTGTCTGATAACCGTATGACTTTAGATATATCCATAGAAGCTGGCTTAGTCCTAACGCCTAACCTTCTTAGTATTAGTCCCTCTATATCTTTCTTAAGATCAGTTATATCCAGGTTGAGTTCATGAGCCCCTATGTTTATTACTATAGCCTTCTCTACATAAGCATGTGTGTTGGTGAGATCTACAGCTACTACGTATCTAGAAGGGACTGTTATAACACTACCGTCTATACCCATAAGAGTCAAGAGCATGGCGTTACCCTTGATATCTGACTCCATAACGTCAGCAGCGTTTACTACGTTAGCGTACACCGACGTCATTATGTCTTTGTTAACGACGTTGTTAGATAAACGATACCCTTCAAACGTGTTCTCTGTCAGCACGGTGTGTACGTCATCTGACTTGTGCACGCTATCGAACGGGGCTAAGAAGCGTATCGTGGTTCTATTTCCTATGCGTATAGACATTATTAAGACCTCTTAACCATCTTGTATAGCAAGGGAGAAGAATCACCTGCTCTTTGGAATTCACCGGACACTAGGTCTAAGCCATTCTCAGTGTTTTCTACGAATGAGTGAGTGAATACTTTAGTGCTATCATACCCTTCAGCCTTTATCAGCATCTCGTGTATGAAGTTTATGAACCTTCTGGTTTCTAGACTCATCCTTGTGAACGATACGTTATCTGGTTCATTAGGAGCCATGGTGTAGTCAGGGAACATAGCAGATATATCTAAGTTATCTGTAGAGTTGTTAGTGTTGGGTATGAATGCAAGCGTTATATACCTGTACTGGAACGGCATGAACACGGCATATTGATCTATATGGTCAGGACTATACGTGTCTATGATGGAGTGTATATCTGCTAATCTACCACTAACATTAGAGAAACCAGCGTAGGCTACAGGGTCTGGACCTTGCTGTGATTGAACTTCGTTCCAGAAAGGAAGTATCATCATCTCTTTAGACCCAAATAGGTCTCTACCTATGATCTCCTGCCATGTAGTAAGTGAAGTACCGGCGTGCTCTATTATGTAAGCTTTGATAGCGGCTCTTCTTTCTGAGTATAGGTCTCCCTTAGGTCCTCTTGATATCACAGTGAAGTTTACTGGTATGGGGTTTGTGCTAGGAGTGGTCACTCCAGTCTCATAGATGCCTATAGCGTCTGTGTGTATAGATGTAAAAGGTATATCACCGGCTGCCGTCATTGCTTTATTATGTATCTCAGTGAGAGAGGCTGCAGCCGTAGCTTCACGTATATCTGTTTCTGGTGCCTCTAGATCTATGAGTGTATCCACTGGAAGTATTACTTCGTGCTCTGTGTACGGATAATCAGCTCTCATAGCTGAGTCTTTATGCCATAGTGTTACCTGGTCCCCATCGTAAGAGAATGATAGCTTACTATATCCTAACTTAGTGCCGTTATAGTACACCACTGGCTCACTAATACTGGCGGCAGTGACACCGTTAGTTTCCATGAAACTGACTACAGAGCTAGGGGTAGGGCTGCCTGTTATAGCTGTAACCGCTGAGTGTATTTGAAATATCTTGCCTATTAGGCCAGGTGGTACAGTGTTATCTGAAGTATCGCTTACAGAGCTGAAGACGTTCATGATTACGGAGCCTAAGCCGTGTACCTTTATGTCTTTAGAGTAAGTTCTAGTTTTGGCTGACAATTCACCGTATGTAGAAACAACATTAGTGTTATTGTCTACAAGGTAGCTATCTTCCATGAATGCGTGGATGTTCATGAGTATATCCTCTTTTGTTTGTTATCAAAAAATGTGCACTAAATCACATAAAATGCCCATATAGACTATACAAATAAAAACACACATACTCTTATAGTAACACACTAGTCAATAACTGGAGAATAACAGATGACAACAGATAATGAACAATCAGGAGTGGTCCTTTACGTATCTATATCTAAGGACCATAAGAACATATACACCATCGCGGCTCATGGGTATCTTTATAGAGAAGAAGGCAAGATACATGGCACAGCCATGGCTAGACACACCTACTCTACAAGCGGCTATGTGGATAAGAAAATACTCGCCGATGAAGAAAAGGAAGGAATACACTTCCCTAAACTAACCCCCACCATAATCGAAATAATGACCAAGGAGAAAGCCCCCAAAGGAGAAAGGTTAGATTTCGGTAAAGTAATAGAAGCAATGAGGACGGCTATACCTATACCTGACAGGAGTAGTATTCATCTTACTATGATAACTAGGGATGCTCCTCTTGAATTTAAGACTGACGATAATACGACTATCATAAACGTCAAACGAGGTGAGACAATACCGGCTATAGATATAGCTCAGTCGCTTAATGAGATAGCTACGTCTAGAGTAAAGGATGTTCTCGTACCCACGACACTACTTAGGGGAGCTAAAACGTTCTTCCAAGAGAAAAGAACCATACCAGACTGCATATTCAATAACAAGATCTTACTACACAGGGAGAATGAAAAGCAATTCCTGTACACAGTCAACTCTGACGATGTAACTGACCTAGGCAGAACCCTTAACAATACCACCTACACAGTAGTATTCGTGAAGAGTTCTGAAAATGTTAACCTCAGTAACCTAGAAGTATACCAAGAGAACTTCGTAGATAAAAGTCCTGTATCGTTAACAGTATCTCTCAACTCTCAGGCTGTGTACCAGCCTAGGATATCCAACCTCATAGAGAGATACGGAATACATGCTATCAAGACTGCAGGGTCTACCATACTACTTAACACAGCAGGTGACATAAACGTCGCATTAGGGACTGTCATATCTAAAGTCAACATGTCTATCAGAGGCATGGTCATACTAGACACAATAAAGAGTAGATTAAAACTACACTTGCTGGATCCGTCTAAGGCTAAATACGTGGAGTTCACAGATAAGTTAGATGAGTTAACCAACCAGAAGAAGTTTCTGAGAGTGAAGTTAGATAAAACTAATTATAAACTCATAGTGGGGCTAGATGTACCGCCTTACAATAACTTCAGAAGGATGCTTAAGTCAGGAGCTAGGTTTTACCTATCCGTCATACCTGTGGACGGTATGGATGTGTATATGGTCCTAATAGATCACCCTGACTATGCGTGTTTATCTAGTAATTATTTCTGTGAAAGTAACTACCTCGTCAAAACTGAGACCTAAGGCATTTAACACAGTCTGGCAATGAAATACTAACATAACTACATAAAACCTCTCAGATCTCAATTTTGAAGCTCTGAAGGGCATTAAAGGATACATATGGAGAACACACTTAAAGTAATGGTTACTGGAAGCAGAACCTTCGACGATGAGTCTGTAGTGACTGGATCTGTGGAGGAGATGGTTTATCTAGCACGTGAGTCTGAAAGGGATATATTGTTCATAGAAGGAGGAGCTAGAGGTCTGGACAGGATGGTGAAGAACTATTGTGTCTCTAAAGGTTATCCTGTTAAAACAGTAGTGGCGGAATGGGATAAATTGGGTAAGTCGGCTGGCTATATCAGGAATAGCGCTATGGCGGAAGAATGCGACGTAGGTATAGCTTTCTGGGATATGAATAGCAAAGGAACCAAACACGCCATGATCGAGCTTATTAAGAAGGACAAGCTAGCAGGGGTATACATTAGCTTAGGGTCCTTTAAGCAAAGAAGGTTTAATATTAACTTAGTGAATAAAGCGTTGAATGTTTAAATAATACCTATACACCTGTACGCCTAGGCGTACAGGTGTATAGTATTTTTCTTTATTTTTGTACAGCTCTTACTAACGCTGACATAAGTCTTGTGTTCAGACTTGTGGTCTTTTTGGTTTCATTAGCTATGTAACCCCACAGAACTCCACATGCTGCTACATAGTCTTGCATTAGTTTAGACATATCACCGGAAGGCTTTACTGCGGAGTGGAGAGAGGCCATGTCTGCAGAACTAACTAGCTCGCTGGATGTCTTATTAAACAACTTTTCAGCTCTCTTGGTGGAGTTAGCATTACCCTTTTCTATATCGGTCAAGTATGCTTTAACTTTATCCATTTTCTTAGCGTTTATTATATCTGCCATTCTTAGCAATGGGTCTGCATTATCAGCTATCACCTTCACGCAACCACCTAACTCACTACCCCCAACTCTAACCTTACTATTACCCGACCAGGCAGTAAAAGGGTCATGTTTCTCGAGACCTGTCTTTATCTCCTTATTGGTGAGCTTAGCCAAGAAGTCTGTATAAGACTTATCGTTAAGGATCTCATTTAGCTTAACAGACTCTTCACGTGCAGCACTCATGAATTCTTTAGGGGAGTTAGTCTTGTTCATAGCCGATAGGTACGAAGAATACACCTTGTGCATCTTATTGAGTCTACTCAAGTGCTCGTCAGCCAGCTCTGAAAAGTACCCTTCTGCGCTTCTGATGGCTTTATGTACATCTTTACAGTGAGACTTAAGACTCTTTATCTCCTTACCGTCTCCCTTAGCTGTTTCAAGGCGGGATATATCTAGTACCTTAGTTTTATCGTAATCTAACTTATTAACTAACAACTCATAGGCTACCTTAAAATCCCCACGGGCGTCCTTCCAAGCTTCTATCTCACTCTTATTTCCTGTCAGTCGCTTAGCTATCCACTCCATGAGACCAACTATGTAGTTGGTAAGGCCGCTGATGACATTATCAACTAAAGATAAAATGCCCTTTATTATGGACCAGGCTTTCTTAAGGACTTTAACTGCAATGTTATCATCTCCTTCCAGAGATGTGTATAACTCAGATACGTCTATTTCATCAAGATCATGCGCCGAGATGATCTCTCTGTAATTTCTATCTAAGTCTATCGCTAAACTATCCAGCGTTACTTCTTGTGTGAAGGCGTCATCTTCCATAGAGTAAGATGACATCACTCCTATATCTAGTACTGCACTCATGTCTTCATCCTTTTAAGTAATTAGTAGTGTATTGCTGTGTTAACTTATCAGCATATTCTTTAAGGTGTGTTGAGTTTTTGTTAAGTAGGTCCATAGAGACAGATATCTGGGAAGCACTTACAGTATTTAATTTGGCTAGTAATCGCTGAGCTTCCACCGTAGTAGCTCTAAATCTCCCTTCAACTCCAGAGTTATTCTTCTTAAAGTTAGGAAACTTGCTATCTAATAGAACCAGGTGTTTAGAGAAAGCTCTGACCTTCTTCTCGTATGAATGGTTACTCTTCTTAAGGTCCTCTGTAGATTTAACCACTGCAGTAGAGTATCTCTTACTTGATTCGATTCTAGATTCCATCATATCTATAACTTTAGGCAGATCAGCTACGTAGCACACTGTCGGTTTTCTGACTCTGGTTACTCCTATGAGAGTAGATATGGCTTTAGTTGTGTCTGCTCTAGTAGAATTCTCCTGCACTAATGACTTAAGAGTCTTATCTCCCATGGTCTTGAACAGAGTTCCTATACCGCTACTCATAGATCTAGCTATAGCTTCTTCATCCTTAGATTTCACGATGTCTTTCATGACTCCTGTTATAGCTGACTCTAACTTGGTGATGTGTACGGTAGATTCTTTTCTTATTTTGTCCAGATAAGCTAAAGACCTAACGTCCTCAGACTCTATTAGTTGCATATTTATCAATGTACTTTCAGACTTAGACGCCCCAGAGCACTTAAGTCCTTCAACAGTAACCATACCTGAAGAGCTATCGTCCTCCATGCTAACTTCCCCTAGAGCTTTAAAGGCACTAGAGAGATTATCCTTACTACCCTTCATAGCTCCAGCAGTGTCTTCAAACCCTGCTACTTTCTTTGTTATGTAGATCAAGAATCCAGCTATCATTTTAGCTACAGCTGCTATTAGGTTAATGATTATCTTCACTATAGTAGATATAACACTCACTACTAAGTTAGCAAACCCTTCCTGTGATACTTGATCTTTCACTCTGGCTTCTACTTCCTCTCTAGTCACTTCTCCTTCTAACTGGGCGTACAGAGAGTCAGATGTTTTTTCCATCTCAGCTGTGAGAGATTCTAATGTTATTTCTTCCTTTGGTGTCTCGTCTTCCATGGAGTAGGATGACATTATTCCTACATTTAGTATTGCACTCATTGATCTATCCTTCGTTTAGGTGATGTTTCTATCAGTGAATAGTAAGCTAAAAAAAGAACCACTGAGCCGAAGCCCAGTGGTTCTCTTACTTTCAGTGTGTAAACTTTACTTCTTTGTATTACTCAGCGTTAGATACGAGATCACGAGTAATTTTCTCTACTTTAGGGATAGCTCTAGAAACTGTTCCTGCTAAGTCTTTAGAGTAGATACTTACTAAACGATTCATGCCAGCGATAACTACAGAGCTTACTTTAACGGAGTAGTAACCTCCAGTAGTCGCGCTAACCAGGGTTGTAACCCCCATAGCTGATTTAGCAGTTTTCGGATTCTTAGCTAAAGAGTCAGATACCTTATCAGCTTTCTTTAACAACTTATCATGATCCTTCTTACTAGCAGCGGCAGACTTCGCAATACTTTTCATTTTCTTCTCAGTCGAACCTATCACTTTAGCAGATTTAGAAAGATCTTTAACTAAAGAATCTAACGCGCCTATAGACCCACCAGTAACTTTAGCCTCTTTCATGTCTTTGTATGTGATCTTCGTTGCGGCCTTATCACCCTTTTTAGTTAGCGTCATAACGGAGTGAGGTATATCTGATATTCCGAAATTTACAAGGTTGTGATCCTTATATTTCGCAGTAAAAGAGTCCATGGATTTGTCCATTTCATCACCTTTATCTGACTTCTCCGCCTTCTTTCCAAACTCTTCTAACTTCGCTGCTACTTCTTCGTTATCTTTCGATCCACCTATGTCATTCACAGAGTCGGCTATCAACCTAATAAGCTCTGTTCTTCCTTTCTCTACGGTCTCTTGGAAGCTGACTAGCTCGTCAATAGTATTCACGACTTGAGTCGCACCGACAAAGTAATTCTCAGTTATAGCGTCATCTTTGATGAAGGTCTGAGTGGCCTTAATCTTGCCTAAGTCCATTTCATCGTACTCTTTCTCAGCTTTCTCTTTATCTTCTTTACTAACTTTACCTAAAGCGTCTTTGTATTCTTTGTATGCTTTAGTAGCTGAACCTTCTAGTCGTTTGAATTTAGCTTCAACGCCAGAGAAGTAGTTAAGAATCTTAGTGATGAAGTTACCGATCATGTCGCCGATCATCTTGAAGAAAGCTTTGATCTTAGCCCAAGCTTTCTTGAGTAAGTCTTTAACAGTCTTCATGAATGACTTATCGTCTTCTTCTAAAGAAGCTTCAACTTCTCTAGTTGCGCCGATGTTCTCCATTAAGAACTCTAAGTGCTTACGTTCTTTGCTGTCTAGGTCGTTATCGTCTTCCATAGAAGCAACAGAAGCAGCGTGTGCTTCTTCGATAGACTCAACTCCACGTACTGTTAAGTTAACGCGTACTAGAGCCATGTCGATGTCTTTCATGTCGCTTTCAAGGCTTGTAGCTGATAGCTCTAACTGAAGACCAGCAACTTCTGCTGGTGATAGTTCTTGATCTACTACTACGTCAATGTCGTCTTCGAACGACAGGATTGATATATCTGTATTCATTAGGAATATTCCTTCAAATTAAATTTATAAAAAGTTTATGCATTACCGTGTATATTTATGTTTCACCATAACATAGACCAAACAGCCTATATTTAGATAGTCGTTACACAGAACTATACGACTAAGAATAGTGGTTTGTTATACTTAGTTCTTTATTCACTACCGGCTTGACGAGCTGGTATCAGTATATTAAGGCATTACCCTAGTTTGACTTTGATGGGTTTTACTTTAACATCCTGGGTATATAAAGGGTCTTGTTGACGGATGTCCCCGTACACTAACCATAACTGGCGAATGAAGTCTCTCCATCCTGCTGATAGAAACCAGTTAGAGATTGCGTTTCTAGATTGCGTCTTAGGCAGAGTTATATATCTCGTGTCGACAGGGAGGCGTACGTGGTCTTTAGATGTCATCTTGTTGTATCCAGATTTGTTATCTTCAATAAACATCTCTACTACAGAAGAGAACGACATATGGGACCATTCTGTGTATGATAAACCTGACCTCATACCTTCGTAATCTTTAGTGTACTTCCTGATGATAGCTGACTCGTTCTTCTTGTTGAGTTCATCTATCAAAGAGCAAGACCCTATAAGGTACTTCATACCGTTGTGTTTGAATAGGTCAGATAACGCTTTATAAGAACCAGATGTATCGAGGTTGTCGTTAACTATATCTATGTATAATTCATGTATCTTCGGGCTATACCACCTACCGTCTCTGAATTTCAGGTAGCCAGTGGTGGATCCAGGTATGATGAAACCACTCATAGTCTGCACAGTGGGGAGTTGAGTGATAGTTCTCATGGTTAGTCCTCCTCAATTTTCTTTATATCCATGTCTAGAACTTGAATACGTTTACGGTTGTAGACTATCTCTTTCTCTATAACGGCGTTATTCTTACCAGATTTGCTTTCCTCTAAGTCCATGTTGTATAACTCTAGAGATCTCTTCTTGGCTACTAGTGATTTATATCTCTTAGCTTGGTATTCTGCTACAGACTTGCCAATATGGTATAGTGGGTTACCTACGAACCCATTCACTACGTCTAACTCTACAGCAGCTCCGCCTACAGACGCATATTCTTCGTTATCTTCATTTATGACGATATCTAAATATGCCTCTAACGCTTTCTTGTAGTTACTGGGTTTAAGAGAGATGTGGTTGACAACACGGACATAGCTGTTTAAGCCGCTATTGAGATAGGCTTGCTCGTACTTCTCTACGTCGTATATATCTGATGTCTTCTTAGCGTTAGCTCCAGCATATACTCTGCCTAACACGTCTACGAGGTTCATAGTGTAAACTATGAACTCATGACACATAGATAACTCAGCTATAAACGCTCCCTCTTTAGCTGTGAGACCTATAGTGTTAACGGTCTTACCTTTGAATACCTTGTTATGACTGGTAGCTAGGTAGTCTAGATTGGCCTTTATGTTCGGTAGTTTCTCTAGCACGGTAGCAGCGTAAGTTCTTTTAGCTTTGTTTATACCACGTAAAACATAACTAGTGTAGGGGCTACCTGCTTTTAGGTTTACTTCTTTATCGGCTTCTATACCTGCTAATGTAGTCAGGGCTGGAATAAGTATGTTATCTATATTCTCAGAATTAGACATGATGTCAGCTACTATAGTGTCTGACGTGTACTCAACCTCTGCCAAAGAGGCTATGAATGCTTTGATGTTCATTTATTAATCCTTTAAATTAAGTTTAAAATACTGGAGCTACGCCCTTATTGTATGTGTTTATCATCTCTAACATATCCCCACCTTTATCTTTCTTCTGTATGTCTTTGATTCTGATAGTGGACACAGGTACTATGTTTCTGTAATAGAGCTTCATTATCTCGAAGTCTGTATCTACCACACAGATGACTAAGGCCTTGGTGTTAGAGAATACTTGCTTTCTGACTTTGTCGTCTTTCAGCTTACCTCTGAACTTACGTTCGATAGTCTTCTGGATATGTTGGTCTATGATATAGATATTACTAGCTTCTGCTAAAGAAGGAGCTTTCAGCAGAACTCCCCATATCTTGCCATTACGACTACGGCGTAGGGCTTCTTCATAGAATCCCACGTCGTCCTTCATAAGCATCTTTTGACGCTTGTTTAGGATATCTCCGGCTAATAAGAACTCACCAAATGAGATAGCTCCTGCGTTCCATTTGTGGTAACGCTCTGTAAATCTATCGTCTAGAGTCTCATTAGTCATAACAGCACCTATTAACTCATCATCTACAGGTACAGCTGATAATTGGACAGATACCTTAACGTTCATAGTCTCACCGTCAGCCTGTAGTGTGATGTCTAGCTCTTTACCGACGCTATGTGATTTCGCCTCTTTCGCAGCGGATACTTTAACATCTGTCTTGACATCACTTGTTGAGTCTTCCATGGACGGTAACAGCTTAGCAGGAACTAACGGTATCAGATTCTTAGTTTCCAGAGATCCTGCTTCTATTAGTCTCTCCTGTTTATTTCTGCTAGGTAAACCGAATGAGAAGTCACTTTCGAGGCTAGCGTACTCAGCATCGTTCTCCATACCTATGAAGGTATCTAGATCTCTATCTGGATTTAGCTGACCAAGTATCTTAGCTACTTTAACTTTACCTATAACATTTACCATAGGCACTGCACTCATGTACAGGGTGCTTATGATGTTTAAGTTGATTTGAAGCACGTCCCCGTAATAAGGTTTGTGTATTAACGATTTAGCCGTAACACAGATAGGTTCTATGCGACTAGCTTTTGCTGTTTTGATCCAATCAGAGTCTTTGGCGTAAGACTCAGCTTTCTTGGCTAGTGTGACAAACTTAAGAAATTCGTCAAATACACCAAAGAAGGATTGTTCTGGATGCATATCCTTGTTTATCTTTTTCATAAGGACGTAAGCCTCTCTTTTGAGTAATAGAATAGTTCAAGGGATTTCCTGACTATTTGTTGTACAGTCAGTAAAAAAAAAGAAAGTAGTTGATACTTTCTTCTCTGGTGACTGGGTTAGGCTCTTTCTGCTAAGTCTATCACAGGTATCTTTTCGACTGCCACCTTTTCATCTATAATGTCATGGTCTACTACTTCTTGAACATAACTCGTTATTTTCCTGGGAGAGTTTAAAGACCTTATATACTTCTCCATGATCGCAGTGTTAGCCAGGTCGTCGTCAGAAGACTCTAATAGAACCTCTACCTCATCCCCTTCACCTCCCGGTCTTATGGACACCACCCCTCTCACATCCAGCGCATGGATATCGAATTTCATTTCTATATCTTTCTTTTCCATAATGTTGTCTCCTTATATTGGTTCTATGTGTCGTGTAAAGTATATGTACTTTTTCCCATCTAGAAAAATCTAGTGTTTAATAAAAGAGGGTATGATAATGCCTAAAAAGAATACAGAAGGGTTGCCTCCTAGCAGTCTCACTGAAAGCGGTAGACGCTCATTGGTCTTGACCAGCACAGGAGATCTACTAGATAGTCTAGGTATAGGTAACCCCAATAAAACCATAACTAGAAATCTATACGGGTTCGATCACTCCAAATCATCAGCACCGCTACCACCCTCCAGGTCATCTGGTGGGTTTATGTTGTTCACAAGACCCCAACTTAATCTATCTGGAAATAACTTAAGGAGCATAAGGAAGTTCTACAACCTACTAAACACAGACCCATTAACCGTAGCCAGGTACGTGAGGGCTACCTTGGACCCTAGGTTAGGCATGAAGGGCATGAAAGACCAAGAATATGCCCCTTGTCCGTTGCTGGATAATAAGCAAGCATTTATACCCCTGATAAGCAACTCTATAACGTCAGGAACGGGTTGGCCTGATAAGGTAGTTCCTAAGTTCGTATCAGAACCTAACCGCATGAAGGATACCTATCAACAAGTAGACGGCATGACTAACCT
>Ga0256839_1002192_pt1 | contig 22223 bp, 22 predicted proteins | sample 354166metaG_FD_185968 | JGI IMG/M metagenome (GOLD analysis project Ga0256839, IMG submission 185968) | Hydrothermal vent microbial communities from Mid Atlantic Ridge, Atlantic Ocean - 354-166 | ecosystem: Environmental > Aquatic > Marine > Hydrothermal vents | place: Atlantic Ocean: Mid... | reverse complement strand
GTAGCCGTAAATGAAGAACTCAAGCGTAACTTTAAGCCAGAGTTCTTAAACCGTTTAGATGAGCAGGTTATCTTTAATCCATTGGATTTAGAAGCTATTACACGTATCGTGGACATCATGTTTACAGATATACAGAAAAAGCTTTCTGAACGTGATATTACTATCACATTAACACAGAACGCCAAAGCTTACATAGCAGAAGCAGGATTTGACCCAGTGTATGGTGCTAGACCACTTAAACGTGCCTTGTACGAAGTGGTAGAAGACAGACTTGCTGAGCTGATACTCGAAGACAAAGTAGTAGAAGGTTCAAATGTAAGTTTTGATGTTATCAATGGAGAGATTCATATTGATATTTCTTAAAAAGTGTCACACAGTATTTGTGTGACACGCAAGGGAGTATAAGGGAATTAAGTATTTATTTTCCTTGTGGTACTGTCTCTTCTGTAGTGCCATTTGTGTCACCTTCTGTTGGTGTTGGCGCTTGGGTTTCAAGTGCTGATATTGTTGTAGATACTTGTTCATTTGCATGTATAGCAACTGTTGCCATCGCCATTGCAGCGATTAAAATCATCATTTTTTTCATTCTATTTCCTTTTGAGTAGGTAAAAACCTTTTTTGTCGAATGTTTTATTCGAACAAGCAAAGTATAATGCATAAGTGTGACTCAAATCTTACTTTAAAATTACCAAAGTATTAACTCAGGTTTTGCATTATGTAAAAATTTAACTATACTAGTAAGTAAACAGATTGAGGAGAAACTATGATTCCTTTTAATTATCTTGGATGGTTTTTTAAAACATTTGGCTCTATTATCTATCCAGAAGTTGTTCGTCAAATACTTTGTGAGTTTTTAAAGAATGTTCCAACACAAGCTAAAATTTTAGATCTTGGTGCAGGAACAGGTATGATGAGTGAGTTTTCCTATAAATGTAGAGATGATCTTTCTTTCATAGCTGTAGACCCAGCAGAAAATATGCTCAAATATGCTTTGCCATATATAAAAACACAAGTCGCATCTGCCGAAGATCTTCCTTTTACAGAGGGAAGTTTTGATGTTGTTTTAATGGGTGAATCTTTACATCATTTTAATAACATAGACCAAGCACTAAAAGAAATTGTTCGTGTCTTGAAAAAAGAAGGAAAAATATTTATTTATGATTTTGATGTAAGTACATTTCTAGGTAAAAGTATTTGTCGGGGTGAAAAATTACTCGGTGAACCTGGTAATTTTTTTGTACCCGAAATTTTAAAAAAGAAACTTGAAGATTATGGTTTTATAGCAGAGATAAGTAAACACCGTTGGCGTTATACTATCGTAGCTACATTATCATAGTTCCAGAAGAATACGAAAGTATTCCCTGAAAATACTAATATCTATAACCTCGTTCTCTATCTTTTCTATCTTCATTACCACCTATTGCTGCACCAGCAATGGCACCAACTCCAGCACCTATAACAGTAGCACCTGTATTGCCACCTATAGCCTGTCCAATAAGTGCACCAGAACCTGCACCGATAAGTGCACCAGTTTCAGCTTTTGTTGCACATCCAGTTAAAGCAATCATACCTGCAGTTGTAACTGCAAGCAATAACAAATTAAGTTTTTTCATTTTAAACTCCATATTTTTTATAATTTATTATAACATAATTTGTTCACTCTATTTAAGAATAACTTTAACCTAACTATGTAAGAATTAACCAAAGTAACATATAATTAAGGAGACTTATAAACATGAAGAATATAAAAACATCCATACTTACATCACTTATGATTGTGTCATTCTCAAATTTTTCAACTGCTGATGATGTTGTTGAAACCTTACAGGAAGCTATTAAATCATATGAAAATGCAGAATATAGTTTAGCTGTTGAAGATATCAATTATGCATTACAACTGATACAGCAAAAAAAAGGTCAAGGTCTTGAAAGTTACCTACCTGAGCCATTGACAGGGTGGAACGCCAAAAAAGCAAAATCACAAACTGCCGGAGCTGGAATGATGGGTGGAGGTATCATGACTTCACGCAAATACACCAAAGGATCCTCCAAAGTAGAAATAGAAATTATTACAGATTCCCCAATGATGCAGGGAATGATGGGCATTTTTACCAATCCTATGTTTGCAACTGCTGATGGTGGTAAACTTGAACGTATTAACAGAGAAAAAGCCATTGTCAAATATGATGAAGACAAAGAAAAAGGTGAAATATCCCTTGCGATAGGCAAACGTTTTTTTATAAAAGTAGAAGGTCACAAGGTGACACTGGATGAACTCAAAGCATATGCTAAATCTATTGATTTTAGAAAATTAAAGAAACTTCCATAAATAAATAAACATTTAAGTTATACATACTTTTTGTATAAAGGTTACGTGATATATATTTGAAAGTATCTTAGATAGTGATGTATGACTATAAGTAAGTCCATTGGGATATGAACTATATTTTTTAAAAAAGGAGGAAGAATAAAAAAAGTCTCACTACCTAAGATAGGAGTGTAGTATAACTAAATAAGATAAAATTAGTCTTAATTAGTTAAATTATAATTTTAATTTGATAAAGTTATATTTATCCTTAACACACAAGCCAATTCTCCATCTTAAAAATCTCTTCTGTTGCAGGCATAGATTTCCATCCGTTAGATTCTAAATACATCATTTTATTTCCGAAATATCCAACAATATACTTCTCTTTAAAGATGGGAAAAGTACCTGAACATAACATACTAAAGATATCATCATAAGATTTTGCGACATCATAATAAGAAAAATCAAAGCTATGTAAAGCAATAATTGCACTATGAAGTATTTCATTTTTATGCATAGTCATGCTTAGGAGATAATAGGAAGGGTATGAGACGGAGGGGTTCTCAAGTAGTTCTGAAATATAGAGTCGTTCTTTTTTCTTTTGATACATATTTGTATAATACTTTATTCTTAAAGTAATCCTGTAAAATATGTCAAATTGTCATATTTTATTCTTCTATGTCTTCTTTAGTATCTTTTAGTACATAAATAAAAGTATCTACATCTAGCTCATCATAGCGTTCTACACATACTTCTGTACGTACAAACTCGTCACCTTCAAATGCATCCAGGTATTCCCAATTGTTCTCTAAATTATGTGAATAAAACAAATATCCATGAACAGTATCTGCTTCAGAGTTTAATTTAATTCCTGGATACCCCATAGAAGCAGACCATCCCGCACCGATAAGTTCACCCCTTACTGTAGCAGGTACAAACTTCCCAGAAATGTTCTCTAGGATATACCCATTGGGACAGTTAGGCATAAGTGTACCATAGACAAAAAGTGTGTCCATATAGTCTATCCTCTATTTTTAAAAGGATTTTAGCATTATTTTTTTAAACCTAAGAGGCTACCATGAGCCACCACCGCCACCTCCGCCACCTCCACCAGAAAAACCACCGCCTCCAGAAAAACCACTACCACCACTACTTTGAGATGGTGGAGTGGCAGCTGCATTGACTGAAGAAGAAAAACGTCCCATATTAGAAATGTTTCCATGGTACCAAAGTGGTGTTTTTACATGAAGTACATCATAAAAAGAGAGCCAATGTTGAGTCTCTTTAAAAAGAACAGCATAAGGTAAAAGTTTTTCTAAATAAAGTGGGTCTTCTTCTAATCGTCGTTTTATTTCATCTTCTTTTACACGTGAAATAAACTCTTTTAACCCTAAAAGGTGTTTGGACGCATACGCACCTTTGGGGGTAAATTTACCCATATGTTTGTAAGTATATACAAAAGCTAAAATCAAAATGATAAGTACACCCATAGGACCAAATATAAATGCTTGAAGATGAAGACCATTTTCTTGAATCATAAACAAAGGAATCATCCCTGCAGTAGCGAACAATACACCTTGGGATTTTGCCAACCAACTTTTTTGAGATAGTATAATACCTATACCCACTCCACCAAAAATGACAGGAAAAATAAGTAAAAATATCGTATCCGTACCAAACTTCTTATAAAGACTGTAAAATACTAATCCTACGATGGGTAAAAGTAACAAAATACTTTTCCATAAAAAATTTTTACGTACTCTTTGTGGATTTTCAGACATATATCCGTTAGAAACAGACCAAGTATAAAGTTTATCATTAATATGACGAAACCCATCTTTTAAAATTTGTGCTTTTGCGCTTGATCCTGATGACATTACAAAATTATTTTTGCTCTTAAAGAGTATCTCTTCAAGTAAATATTTTTGGTCTAGCGTTAATATACTTGTATCAGCAGTTTTACGTAATAAAACAGGATCCGATTTTTTATCTTTTTGCTCTATCTCCAGATGTCCCAAATATCCGAGTTCAAGTACTGCAGCTGCAAAATCTTCATTATCTGCAAATTTATCTAAAATTAATCCAGACTGTAATAGTGTTAATTCTTTGGGTGCTTCATACTGGACAGCCACAGAACGTCTGTCTACAAAACCTGTATGTTTTTTAAAGACATCACGAAAATAGAGTAAAAATCCAATAAGTGCTCCCCAGTGCCAATACTCTAAAAACAAATCCTGTAGAGATGCTTTGACATTCTCTTTACCACTTTGGTCTAAGAGTCCTGAGGGGTAGGCTAGTTCAACAGTTGCACCTTGATGTGGAGTAAGTTTATCTATTTTTACTTGCAAATGTTGTGCTTCAACCCACAGTGATAATGCTTGTGAACTCTTTTTACCATACTTCCCAGTATAGGTAGAAAGGTCAATATTGTTTTGATTTAAAGAAGGAGGTAAAAAGAAGTTTGCTGTGATATTTTCAATAGGGACTTGCCAACCTGTCCCTATAATATTCCAACGTACAGCATCATTATCTTCATTTTGAGAAGAAGGAAGTACACCTATTTTGACACGATAAGTGATGGTATATAGATGTTTACCATTAACGTATGTAGCAGCATCACCTATTTTTAAACGTATAATGTCTCCTGCCTGTGAAGATCCCATAGTACTCTTTTCCCATCTTACACTAGCACCATCCATTTGAACAAAAAAATCATATAATGCTAAATCTTTAACCCGATTGTTCTTTTTGATTGTAAAAGGAATATCTCTATAAATACCATGTTTACTCTGACCTTCAAAATCATACTCAATCGACTCTACTATCCAAAGTTCACCACTTTGCTTCACATCAACATCAATGGTATAAGCCGAAATTTTTTCTGAAAAAGCAAAAGAAGTCAATGCTAGAACAAGTATTAGTAGTCTCATCATATAATTATAAATCTATTTTAGGCATCTTATTGATAGCTTCAGCTTCACTTGCATCAAGTTCAAAGTACTCACGCCCTGTAAAGTTAAACTTTTGCGCTATAAAAAGGTCTGGAAATGACTCTAATTTAGCGTTATAGTCTCTTACGATAGCATTGTAATAACGTCTGGCATTTTGTATAGCATCTTCAAGGTTTGAGAGTTCATCTTGAAGTTTTAGGAAGTTTGTATTTGCCTTTAAATCAGGGTAAGCTTCTGCCAAAGCAAACATTTTACCTAAGGCACCAGATAACATATTGGCTGCAGCAGCCTTTTCATCCATTGACCCTGCACTAAGCCCCTGTTGTCTTGCTTGTATGATTTTTTCAAGTGTCTCAGCTTCATACTCCTTATATCCTCTAACTGTATCCACCAATGCAGGTATCAAGTCATAACGGCGTTTAAGTTGTATATCTATATCTGACCAGGCAGCATCTATACCTGCACGCAATGATACAAATTTGTTGTATATTAAAATTAAATATCCAACCACTGCTACAATTATTAGTAAAACAATATTTCCAAAACCCATTCTTCATCCTTTTTATGTTTATAAATTTAATTATAGCACGTTATACTTTCTTAAAAAAGAGAGTATCAAGCATGGCATATGATCTTCAAAATAAATTAGTTATAGCTATCTCATCTCGGGCACTTTTTAATCTGGAAGAGGAAAATACTATATTTGATAATGAAGGTTTAGAAAGTTACTATCAACATCAACTTGAACACTTGAACAACCCCCTTGAGAAAGGTTCCGCATTTAGATTTGTGCAAAATCTTCTAGCTATCAACAATAGATTTGACAACAAACTGATAGAAGTCATCATCCTCTCACGTAACAATGCAGCAACTGGTCTACGTATAGGACGTTCGATAGAACACTATGCACTTGATATAGAACGTACAGGATGGACAGCAGGTACTCCAGTTTCTCGTTATTTGGAAGCGTTTAAAGTAGATTTGTTTCTCTCTGTGCATGCCCCTGATGTTGAAGAGGCCGTGAAGTCTGGTGTGGCAGCAGCCACTATACTGCCACATACGCCCATCAGTTCAGAAGAATCAGATATCGTAAAAATTGCCTTTGACGGCGATGCAGTCATATTTGGTAATGAAAGTGAAAAAGTCTATCAAGAAAATGGGCTGGATGCTTTTATAGCCCATGAACGTGAACATGCAAAAAACCCACTCTCTAAGGGACCTTTTTTTAAGTTCCTCAAAACTATCTCAGAAATACAAGACAAGTTTCCTATGGAATCTTCACCTATACGAACAGCATTAGTAACCGCCAGAAATTTCTCAACACATGAAAGAGTCCTGGGTACGCTTGAAGGGTGGGGTGTGCGTGTAGATGAAGCTTTTTTTCAAGGAGGTGTGCAAAAGTATGAAGTCATCAAAGCTTTTGGTGCAGATATATTCTTCGATGACCAAGATGCTCATTTAGAGCATACTTCAAAAGAGACTCCCTCAGCTAAAGTACCCTATCTCCAATAATATCTCTTCTGTTCAATCATTTTAATACTAATTAATATTCAATTAATACTTTTTATGTATAATTCTCCTCCCAAAAGGAGAGTGTATGACATTTTATTCAGAATTAAACAATGCAATAGGACTATTTATCGTCTTAGAAATCCTCATGATTAGCCTCGTTATTAGAGCAACAAACAATTTAGAAGTATGATAAACGGTTATTTTCTTCTTTTTTCGTAAAACTCACTTTTAAATGCTTCAAATCTTTCTTCTAAGATAGCTTCTCTCATCTCTTTCATTAAATTTAGATAATAATAAAGATTATGAATCGTACCTAATCTAAAATAAGTAATTTCTCTTGCTCTATAAAGATGTCGTAAATAGGCTCTCGAGTACGACTGACAAACCATACATCCACACTCAGGGTCTATGGGGTTATTATCTGTAGTAAATTCAGCCTTTTTAATGTTAACTTTTCCAAAACTTGTAAAAAGTGTACCATTTCGTGCATTTCGCGTGGGCATCACGCAGTCAAACATATCTACACCACGTGCCACATTTTCTACCAAGTCCTCTGGTGTACCCACACCCATCAGGTAACGGGGTTTGTCTGTAGGCATAAACTGTGTCGTCCACTCTACCGTGTCATACATGTCTTGACTGGCTTCACCTACTGAGAGTCCCCCAATGGCAAAACCATCATAATCCATAGCACAAAGCTCCTTGGCTGATTTTTCTCTAAAAGCATTGTCAGTACCTCCTTGAATAATCGCAAAGATATTTTGCTCAACACCCACACCTTCAGCTTGCTTTCTTCTAAAGTAATCGATACTCTCTTGTGCCCAACGTGTTGTTCTGTCTATACTGGCTGAAATACGCTCTTGTGTGGCGGGTAGAGCTACAAGATCATCAAGTATCATCATGATATCTGAACCTAGATTGTGTTGAATGTCTATCACTTTTTTAGGCGTAAAGTAGTGTTTTGAACCATCTAAATGACTTGCAAAAGTAATCCCCCCTTCATCTATCTTGACATTATCTGAGAGGGAAAAAGCCTGAAATCCACCACTGTCTGTAAGAAAACTTTTAGGGTATTTTGTAAAACCATGTAGTTTACCCATCTTTTCCACCACATCATCCCCAGGACGAATATACATATGGTAAGTGTTCGCCAAAATGATTTCTGGCTTAATAAATGTAGCCAAGTCCGTAGCATCTAAAGCTTTCACAGCGCCTACAGTGCCCACGGGCATAAAAACAGGGGTTTGAATAGTCGAATGTACTGTCTTAATGGTGCAAGCTCTGGCTTTACCATCTATTTTATCTATCTGAAATTGCATTGTGTTATAATATCCCTCAAAATAATTGAGAAATTATATCTTTATTTTACAAAACGTAAAGCATCAATGCTCACAATCATGCTTGAGTCTATAAACTTTCTATTTTAATAGAAATATAAATATAAAGTTAGTATCAGAAATAGGTTGTGTCTCATTGGACATCCTATCAAAAAAGGGTATTTAAATATGCAAAACATACTTATCTTGGCAAGTGGTAGCATTGCTAAACATTTTATTGATTGGGTAGGTAAAAAAAGAGTAGCAGAAAACCAATATTATGTCACCTGTTATAAAGCAGGTACTACACCTGAAAAACTAGGTAAAAACATCACCCGTATTGATGCTGACCCAACAAGTTTTTCAAAACTTAGTCATATTATGTCAACCACTCACTTTTCTGATGTCTTTGTCGTTTTAGAAGATAAAGAAGATGCTATTTATACATTAAAAAACATTGCTTTGATTAATCCTAAAATGAGAACATTGTTACTTAACCAGTGGGACGATGAAAGCATAGGTAAGGAACATGACAACCTAACTATCCTCTATTCACAAGAACTTATGGCAGCACATTTATATGACCATCTCCCCAATGTTCCATTAATTGCGCAAAACGTAGGTTTAGGCCGTGGTGAGATTATGGAAATTCATGTTCCTTTTGGTTCATCCTATGCCTATAGACATGTGGGCTCTATTTTACAACGTAAATGGAAAATAGTAGCCATTTATCGTGACGAGAAACAGATACTTCCAACAGCTGCAACTATGATTCGTCCTAACGATACACTTCTTGTTGTCGGCAAACCTCTCGTCTTAGATGGTATATACAAAACCATTAACAAACGTATAGGACTTTTTCCTGAACCATTTGGTAAAGATTTATATCTTATTTTAGATTTTAGATTTGATACTGATAATGCTGAAATTTATTTACAAGAGAGTATTTATCTTCTAAATAAACTTGAAAACAAATCACTCTATGTACGTATTATATATCCTAACAATTTCAAACTGATTGAAGAGTTAAAAACCTATGAGTCTGATACGGTTGATATCTCAGTTTCTTATGAGAACAGACCTGTAAAAACCATTATAGAATATGATATTAATGAAAAAGATATTGGTATTGTTATGAACAGTATCAAAACCTTTGAAGCAGAGAATCTTAAGGAGACACTTTACTCCCTTAGAAAATTGGTTTATCTATTTGGAGACAGACATCTGTATAACATAAAAAAGTGTGTCATCCTGATGAGTGAAGATGAAAAAATGGAATCAATTTCTGCAACTGCATTTGATATATCGGAATCATTAGGTCTTAATCTTATGCTTTGTGATTTTGATCCAGATGGGGAGTTTGAAAGTAAAAAAATGATTATCGAGCACTATGAAACGCTAACACATATATTTAATATGAAAATCAATATTGAACAAAAAGTTGCCAATCCAATACGCGAACTTACAAATATGAAAAAAATACTTCAAGTTGCTCCTTTTGAACGAGACCTCAATACAGATAATTTTATGAAACTCATTTCAACAAAAATACAAGATTTTATACTTACCACAACAAGGCACCCAAAATTACTTGTCCCTTATGCACTTTCAGAAACAAAAGACGAGTCAAGAGGTTATCCAGAGAGACGTCATAGTGATTCTTAATGACACTTGGGCTATAATAGATAGAAATTATAATCTGTGTAAGGTTTCCCTGAATGATAGTCCCCATCGAATTAATAAATGCCCATACCGTTAAATATAATATCACAATTGATACATTACCTACACTTCATTTTGATACATCAGTTGTTATCGTGACCAACCCAACAGTATCAAAACTTCACCTGAACACACTTTTAGCTAAACTAGATGTTGAAAAATTAAATGTTGTCACTATTCCTGATGGAGAAAAGTATAAAACATTGGAAACTGTAGAAAATATCTTAAATGAATGTTTTGAATATAAACTTGACAGGAAGTCTCTTCTAATTGCTTTTGGTGGGGGAGTGATAGGAGACATGACTGGATTTACAGCCAGTTTATACCAAAGAGGTATTGACTTTATTCAAATACCTACTACACTTCTGAGTCAAGTAGATGCAAGTGTTGGTGGTAAAACTGGAGTAAATACTAAATATGGAAAAAATCTTATCGGGGCATTTTATCAACCTAAAGCAGTATATATAGACCCATCATTCTTAACTACATTACCTCCACGTGAGTTTGCTGCAGGTGTTGCTGAAGTAGTCAAAATGGCTGTGATGTTTGATAAAACATTTTTTGAGTATTTAGAAAATGTTGATTTTAACAATACAGAAACAATTAAAGAGATGATTCGTAAATCTGTAGAACTTAAAGCATGGGTAGTAAACCAAGATGAAAAAGAAGCTGGGATTAGAGCTGTTCTGAACTACGGACACACCTTTGGACATGTGGTTGAAAATGAAACAAATTATACAACTTATTTACATGGAGAGGCGGTAGCCATCGGTATGGTTATGGCAAATGCTTTGGCCGTTGAGCTTGGTATGTTTAGCCAATCTGAAGCAGAAGCGGTAGAGAGACTTTTACGCAAAGCTTCTTTACCTACAGAGTATGAGATACAAGATGTAGATGATTTTTACGAACATTTTTTCTTAGACAAAAAATCTTCTAAAGGAAGTATCAAGTTCATTTTACCGCAAGGGTTGGGTGGACATAAAATAGTTTCTGAAATTGATGAAAAAATTGTTAAAAACGTATTACAAAATTTTGGGGTAAAATAATGTATCTAAAAAAACTTTTTTTACTCATTATATTGTTGAGTTCTATTGCTCTCTCAGAAACCAATAATACAGTTAATCAAGCACTGCATGACTTGAATAATACTATTTCAGATGAGAGTAAATCCATCAACATTGAAGAACTTCTACTCCAACAAACAGCTATTAATAAAGAACTTTCTGAAAATAATATTTGGTCTAAAATATATAGTAACTATCATACCTATCAAGAATTAAAACAACAAAAGATTTTACTTGATGCAGAAATAGAACGTTTGGAGAAAAAGCAAAAACTTTCTAAAGAAAAAAGAAAAAAACTTGAAACGCTTCAATCAACAAGAATGACACTCGTAGGCAAACTGCGTTTACTTCAAGAGTATGAAAAAGATCCATTCAAGAAATTTTTGACACCACCCGTCATAGACAAAGTGCCAAATGTTGAAAACCCTTTTGCCATCATCGGTGCATTATCCTACAGAGAAAAACTTAGATCTGACCAAATAGAATATGCCAACCGATACTTTTCTTTACAAAACATAGTACAAAAGTATAAAGAAAAAGAAAAAATTATTATCAAACTTCTAGAACATGACCCAACAAATGAAAAATATATAAAAGTCTTACAAGATACTCAAGATGAAATTAAAACATTTAGTACTGTACTGGAAATCTTTAACACAACTGAAAGTGTCTATACTAAAAAAATAGATGAAATTGAACTAAACCTTAAACATGCTATACAAAGAGAAGTGGAAAAAACGAGTGTAATTGGAGCAATTATACTCTTTTTTGTTTTTCTTTTATTTTTTATAAAATATCTTGTTCGAAAATACATGTCAGACAATGAACGTTTTTATACCATCAATAAAGCACTCAATATTTCCTTTGTAAGTATTTTATTAATTACTCTCCTTTTTGCATATATTGAAAATGTGTCTTACCTTGTGACCATACTTGGTTTTGCCTCGGCTGGTATTGCTATTGCTATGAAAGACTGGTTTATGTCCCTTATGGGTTGGGCGACGATTGTACTTGGAGGTTCTATTCATGTGGGTGACAGAGTAAAATTTGTCCGTGATGGTGTAGAATATGTGGGAGATATAGTAGATATCTCAATGTTACGTATGACTATGCATGAGGATATTACATTGACCACATACATGGTCAACAGAAGGGCTGGACGTATTGTTTTTATTCCCAACAACTTCATATTTACAGACATGATATCAAACTACTCTCATGCAGGTCTTAAAACGGTATGGGATGGTATAGATTTTGTAATAACCTTTGATTCAGATGCGAACAAAGCTTCACTCATTGCTAAAGAAATTGCCAGAAAATACTCCAAAGGATATACTGAGATTACAAGAAAACAGCTAAACAAACTCAGAAGTAAGTATGGTATGAGAAATACCAATGTTGAACCCCGTATTTTTACACATATAGAACCTTATGGTATGAAAATTTCAGTATGGTATTTAACAAACTCATTTGCAACCATGACCTTAAGAAGTACTATATCTATAGAAATTATCACTCGTATACAAGAAGAAGAAAATATCCAAATTGCTTACCCATCACAGTCTATCTTCATGGAAACTAATATACAAAACCCTCAAAAAAATACGAATGATACACTTCCCAATAAAGAACTAGAATAATGCAAAAAGTCTATTTTAAAACCTTTGGTTGTCGTACGAACCAATTTGATACGCAAGTGATGATGTCTAAACTCAAAGACTACACACTCACCGATGATGAGCTACACTCAGATTATATTGTGGTAAATTCTTGTACGGTCACCAATGGTGCTGACTCATCTGTACGTAACTACATTTCTTCGATAAAACGTAAAAACCCAAATGCTAAAGTGATACTTGCAGGATGTGGTTCTCACTCAAAAGGAGAAAGTCTCTTTGAAGACAAAAAAGTTTTTGGTGTCATAGGACACTCTGAAAAAGAAAACCTTAATACTGTACTCAAAAATAAAAATCCTTTTTACCAAATAGGTGACCTCGAACATATCGACTCTACCATTGTTGAAGAATTTGTAGGTAAGAGTAGAGCATTTATCAAAATACAGGAGGGCTGTGACTTTGCCTGTTCATACTGCATCATCCCTCAAGTTCGAGGTAAGGCACGCTCCCACAAAGAAGAAACTATATTAGAACAAATCAGTAAATTAGCAAGCAATGGATTTGGAGAATTTATACTTACAGGTACAAATGTGGGCTCTTACGGACGAGACCACAATACATCTATGGCAAAACTACTTAAAAAAATGAGTATGATTCGTGGTGTCAGACGTATACGCATAGGTAGTCTAGAACCTATACAAATCGATGATGAATTTCTAGAGTTACTTGATGAACCTTGGATGGCAAAACAATTACATATTGCCTTACAACATACATCAGATAAAATGTTAAAACTTATGAATAGACGGAATACATTTCAAACCGACTTAGATCTTTTTCATAAAATAGCATCCAAAGGTTATGCTTTAGGGACGGATTATATTGTAGGTCATCCTGGAGAAGATGACAAAGCATGGGCTGAGGCTATTTCCAGAGTGAAAGAACTCCCACTTACCCATGTCCATGCTTTTTCATATTCCAAGCGTGATAATACTGCCTCAGCTATAATGAAACCAGAGATACGTGGGAATATCGCTAAAGAGCGTCATCGAGAACTTACAGCAATTATCAAAGCTAAAAACTATACCTTTAGACGGGAACATACGCAAAACCTTGAAGTACTGCTTGAAAATGGAAAAAACAATATTTTCTATGGTTTTGATCAGTATTTTAATAAAATAGAAGTTAAAAGTAATGAAGACTTGAGTAGTAACTGGGTCCTTATTAATGATGTGGAGGTAAGCAATGAAGGCAACAAAGCTAAACTTTAAACCAAAAAACTTAAATATAAAAAATACTAAAATCATTTTTATTTTGTTGGTTCTTCTCATTTCACTACTTACTTTTGCTATAGTAAGAGATACAGACAAGCTCATCACACATCAACAAGCAAATAAACTCTACTCCAATGACTATATAGAAAAAATTGTTGTTGATGGTGAATATATACGAATTAAAACAAAAACACAATCCTATAAAATCTATAAAAATGCAATTAATACAGATGCATTTTTTTCTAAATATTTGGTTGAAGTAAATGAAGATAATAGCTATATATATGATAGTTTATCACTTTTACTACTACTTGGTGTTTTTGCATTTTTGTTTAACCTTATCAAACAAACCAAACTTCAACAACTTAAACAGATTCGTTCAATCTCAAAAGTAAACAACACTGGTGATACTGAACCAATACAAGCACTTACTTCCAATGTCACATTTAATGATGTAGCTGGGATTAAAGATGTTAAAGAAGAACTTGAAGAGATTATCGATTTCTTGAAAGACCCGCAAAAGTATCGTGATTTGGATATACGTCTTCCTAAAGGTGTACTACTTATGGGACCTCCAGGGGTTGGTAAAACACTTATATCTAAAGCTGTTGCAGGCGAGGCGGGCGTACCTTTTTTCTATCAAAGTGGTGCATCTTTTGTACATATTTATGTTGGTATGGGTGCTAAAAGGGTTTCTGAACTTTTCAAAAAAGCCAAACAACTCGCACCCAGTATTATATTTATAGATGAAATAGATGCCGTAGGTAAAAGCCGTGGTGAATTTAGAAATGATGAACGTGAAGCTACACTCAATCAACTTCTTACTGAAATGGATGGCTTTGAAGATAGCTCAGGTGTCATCGTCATAGGAGCAACCAATAAACTGGATGTTTTGGATGAAGCACTGCTTAGAGCAGGGCGTTTTGACAGACGTATCCATATTTCATTACCTGATTTAGAAGATAGAGAAAAAACATTGGAGCTTTACCTTGCACTTAAACCCCATAATGTAGATATCCCACAAGTTGCCCGGATGACTGTAGGATTTAATTCTGCTGCACTAGACACACTTACAAATGAAGCTGCTATCTATGCCATGCGTAATGGACGAAAAATGGTAGAAACAAGTGATTTTGAAGCCGTAAAAGAAAAAGTACTTTCAGGAAAACGTAAAATACTTTCATTCACAGAAAAAGAGCGGGAAATACAATCTGTGTATCAAGGAGCAAAAGCAGTCATAGCAACTTGGCTTGATATTGAGTTTGAAAAAATAGGTATAGTAAATACCTTGCTCATAACACAAGAACATGAAATACTCTCTCGTTCTAAGCTCATTAATAAAATAAAATTTTATCTTGCTGGGAGTATCGCTACAAACATACACTATGAAGAACAGTTTACCAATGCCAGTACTGATATACTGCAAGCAAAACAACTTGTACATAAAGTAATATATGAGTATGCCATGAGTGAAAATTTCATAGTGACACCACAACAAGAAGAAGCGCTTTTACGTGAATCTGCCTCTGAGGTAACTACGTTACTTCATACCTTAAAACAAGCACAAGATGAAATATCAAACCATCTTTTGGTACATGAAAATATCACACATGATGAATGCAAAGCGATATTACGTGAAATATTTTAATGGTTTTTCTCTTCTAAAAGAAGAGACTTTTTTTAGAGAATATATAACAACAGACGCAACTACTGTCGTAGGCTTTTCCTATGGAGCACAAAAGGCATTTGAATATGTTTATAGAAGTAAAGAACGTATTGATACACTTATTTTACTTTCTCCCGCATTTTTTCAAACAGAAAAAACCAGTTTTATCCGTTCTCAATTACGCTATTTTGAAGCAGGACGTGAAGCCTATGTAAGACAATTTCTTTTAAATGTAACATATCCCTCAAATATTGAATTATCACCTTATGTCAATGTAGGTAGTAAGAAGGAACTTGAAGCACTTCTTACATACACTTGGGATGAGTCAAAAATACAAGCTGTGCTTGACAGAGGTACCACAATCGAAGTTTTCTTAGGTAAAGAAGATAAAATTATTGACAGTGCAAAGGCATTGGAGTTTTTTTCACTCACAACAACATATTTTATTAAAAATGTGGGACATTTACTTCAAGGAAAATTATGACAAATATTGTCATCACAGGTTGTAGTACAGGGATAGGATTAGAGACAGCCATCTATTTAAGTCATAAAAATATTAATGTTTATCCCACGGCTAGAAGTATGAAAGATGTGGAGATGCTAAAATCTTTAGGTTTTCAAAATGCGATGCAATTGGATGTTACAAAACCTTCACAGATTACGGAGGTGATTAACACTGTTACCGCACAGGAATCCACAATTGATGTTTGGTTCAACAATGCTGGTTTTGGACAAGCTGGTGCAGTAGAAGATATTCATACAGATGTGCTCAAAGAACAATTTGAAACCAATGTCTTTGGATTACACGAATGTACATGTCAGATCATACCTATTATGAGAGCACAGGGATATGGAAAAATCATTCAGCACAGTTCAGTATTGGGACTGATTTCTCTCTTTGGAAGAGGAGCCTATAATGCTAGTAAGTATGCTATAGAAGGACTTACAGATACTTTACGTCTTGAACTTGAAGATACAAATATCCATGCAGTACTGTTGAATACCGGTCCCATCACAAGTAATTTTCGTAAAACTGCTATGAAAAAATTACAAGAAAATGTAGATATTGAACATTCTATTTTTAAAGATACTTACACTAAAAATCTATCAGGGAACTATAAAAAGGTGCCTTTTAATCAAGAAGCTGATGCAGTGGCAAGTGTTGTTTACAAGATTATTTTAGCACAAAAACCAAAACCAAGATATTATATCACTACAGCTACATATCTTCTTGGGTACTTAAAAAAAATTTTAAGTACCCATATGCTTGATAGACTATTGTTAAAACTGGGCTAAAATATCTACACTAATATTTAGATATTGTATTACGTCCTGCAGCTTTTGAGACATACATAGCATTGTCCGCATTTCTTATGGCTTCTTCCAAAGGAACAGTGTCATTAAGCAATGAGATACCCATACTAAGTGTTACTTTGATAATAGTCTCATCTCTAGCATAAATAGTAAGCTTTTCGATAGATTCCCTTAGTTTTTCTCCAACAAGATAACCGTTATTGATGTTGGTTTCAGAAAGAAAAATTAAAAATTCTTCCCCTCCCCATCTGATAGCTACATCTTCTTTACGAATATTTTCTCTAATACATTGCGCAACTTCTTGTAATACAAAGTCACCCGTTTCATGCCCATAGGTGTCATTGATTCTTTTAAAATGATCTATATCACACATCAGCATAATACCATGTGTATCTCCAATCTTATCAATACTATCATGATATCCACGTCTATTATAAAGACCTGTAAGAGGATCTCTTTTTAAAAAGAACTCTAAATCTTTTTGTATCTTTTTCATCTTTTTTAATGATTTTTCTCGTGAATATGCATACAAAGATGAGAAGAAACTAAGTAAAATAAATGATAAAATAATACGTACTTTAAATTCAATGCTGTAATTTGCTTTCAAAAGCATATTGTCAGGATAAAATAAGATAAAAGAGATAATGACTATAAATACAATAAGGTCAAGAAGTCCTTTTTTGAAACCATGTATAAAAAGTACTGTTGGGGGTAAAGCATAAATCCATAAGGGACCAGTATTGTTTACTCCTCCTGAATAGACTAGGTATATCATAAGCGCAAAAAAAAGATATAGCATTATATAACTAGCATAAATGTGATTGGCAGATATTTTTAAATAAACAAGATTAATAAGCAGTAGTAGTGCACCACCAAGTAAAAATGTGGTCAAAATATAATCAGAAGTTGACAGACCCAAAAGACCAAGAATAAAAACAAAAACAAACCCAATCACAGAAAAGGTATATATAATATATATTTTTAATGCCTCTTCTATATTTTCTGGACTAAAAAACCCACTAGAAAGATACTCTAAAATATTTTTTAAATTTTTTAACATCATTGTATTCATCATTGTCCCCCATAAGTAGCCCATTCCTATGCAACTTGGCAATCTTACAAGAGACCCATAGTTTTCCGTCCTATCTTCGCAGAAAGTTTGGCTTAATTTTCCATATACTAAAAGATATTTTATCTAAAAATAATAAAAGAAGAGATTGACTTAACCGTTGTATATTCTAAGCTCAACTAAGCTATAGTATTTGGAAATTTAGAAGGATTATTGAATTTAATGGATAAAATAAAAATTGGTGTAATAACAACAAGTGACAGAGCATCTCAAGGGATCTATGAAGATATCTCCGGTCTTGCTATCATGGACACAATGAAAGAATATTTACTCAATGAGTGTGAATATGAATATAGGTGTATACCTGATGAACAAAGTTTGATAGAAACAACCCTCATTGAACTTTCACGTGAGTATTCTTGTGACCTTATCGTTACCACGGGAGGAACAGGACCATCTCCAAGAGATGTAACCACTGAGGCTACAGAAAATGTATGTCAAAAACTACTTCCTGGTTTTGGTGAACAGATGAGGGCAGTAAGTCTTCAATATGTCCCTACAGCCATACTTTCACGTCAAACTGCTGGCATCTGTAATGGTTCTCTTATTATTAACCTTCCTGGAAAACCTAAGTCTATACGTGAATGTTTAGATGCCGTGTTTCCTGCAGTACCATACTGCATAGATCTTATCGGTGGTAGTTTTATGGAAGCAGATGAAACTGTCATTAAAATTTTTAGACCAAAATCAAAGTAAACAATATGAATGTAGATTATATAGAAAAAAAACTCAATGAGATATTTAAAGAACTAGAAAAAGAAGTAATGGAGGTTTTAATGAATGAAAACCTAGACAGAAAACAAACCAACCTTCATATGAAACCTCTTACCTCTACGAAAAAAATACTTCAAAATGCACTGGACAGTATTAAAATGGTAGATAAAATAGGGCGTGAAGACCTGGAAAAATAATATGAATAATGTTCTGATTTTACTCTTTTTTACTCTGTCTGTTCTACTGTTTTTTTGGGGAATATATAAAACAACAAAAACACAAAAAAAGATTTATCTGTGGTTTTGCTTTCCCTTTTTATTGCTTATGGTAGGAATGTTCTTTATTTAACATCCTTCGTAGTAGTCATACCTGCAGCTAACCATGTTTGCATGCCACCTCTATACCACTTTAGTTTTTCTGCGGGATACCCGATTTCTAACAAAGCATAAAGCATATCGGGTGACTGTGAACACCAAGGCCCGTTACAAAATACCACCAATGTTTTTACTTTGGAAAAATCATACTCTCCCTCTTTGTCTTTTTTCACACCAAAAAGTTTTAATGCATCTTCAAATTCAAACTCATACTCTTTCTTCCGTTTAATGTGAATAAAAGGTACATTGATAGCTCCAGGGATAGTAAAATAGGCATACCAAGATTCTGTGCGGCCATCAATTAAAAGCATTTCATCATTGTCCTGCATCTCTTTTATAAATGCCAGTACTTCAAGCTCACCATAGGTTTCAAGATCTGGGTCTAAGGTAATAGGTAAAAGTTTTCCTTTTGTATGTACAAAGGTAGATTTACAAACCGTAGGTACAGACTTATGAGCAAAATCTCCTGTCCATAAGTTTTTGTTCGTAATCAATACTTTTTTACATTCCTTAGGAATATGCCGTTTTACAAGAAAATGCTTTTTTTTGTTGTCTGCTGTAGTGATATTCACTTCTACCCCAACATATTCAAAGTCCATATTGGCATATATCATAGTAAAGGGTATAAGAAGCAGTATCATATATTTTCTATTCATACGTATCCTTTCTCTAAAGTTTAATATATATTAACATAAAGTCAATTAAATCAATAGATTTTATATACTTTAATGGATTTCTAAATATTTGTAGCTACCTTATACGTAGGATCATCTACTTCATAGGTACAGAATGGTCCTGCAGAGTGTAAGGCCTTTTTACAATCTTTAGAGAGATGTCTGAGTGTAAGTTTTTTTCCTAATTTTTTGTATTTTTCAGTAATGCTATCTATCGCTTCTGCGCCAGAACTGTCCATGACACGTGCATTTTTAAAGTCTATCACCACTTCTTCAGGATCATTTTCGACATCAAACTGTTCATTAAAAGAAGTAACAGAACCAAAGAAAAGAGGGCCATCAAGCTCATATATTTTCTTACCATTGACTTCTTTTGTTCTAGCCATAATCTTTGCATGTTTCCAAGCAAACACAAGTGCAGAGATGATGATACCGGCTATGACTGCCACAGCTAAGTCTTCAAGTACCGTAATAATGGTCACAACGATAAGCACAAAGGCATCAGATTTAGGCATATGCTTGAGACGCTTCACAGAAGAGAACTCAAAGGTTCCGATACTCACCATAAACATAATACCTACAAGTACCGCTACTGGTATGGCTGCGATCACGTCTGAAAAGCTCACAACCAATATGATAAGTAGCACAGCTGCTGTAAATGAAGATAAGCGTCCAAGACCACCCGAGGTAAAGTTAATGACCGATTGTCCTATCATTGCACATCCTGCCATACCTCCAAAGAGTCCAGAAGTAGTATTACCCACACCAAGAGCAATACACTCTTTATTTCCAGAACCACGTTCACCACCCATCTCATCCAATACAGAAAGCGTAAGTAAAGACTCTATCAATCCTACCAATGCCACGATAAGTGCAACAGGTAAGATAATAGCCATAGAGGACCAAGAAAAAAGTTCAGGCAAGGGCATGACAAAAGAAGGCATAGAGACATTGGAAAGGTCTGCTAAATCGCCTACAGTCTTTGTGTTGATATCTCCAAAATAGACCACCAAAGTAATAGCGACTATAGCTACTAATCCAGCAGGTACAGCTTTTGATAGCTTAGGCAAAAATTGCATGGTTGCCATGGTAATAATAATGATGATATACATGATGTAGTTTTCAGTGAAACTCGCCTTGACCACGTCAATCCATGAACTATACTGTTCTATATTGGCAGGAGCTAAGAACGTAAGCTGTGCCATGGCAATGACTATCGCCAAACCATTCACAAACCCAAAGAGTGCAGGTTGGGGTACAAGCCGTATAAACTTACCCATTTTCATAGTTCCTATGGCGACTTGAATGAGTCCTGCAATAATAGAGGTAAGTAATATATAGTGTAAAACCATCATACTTAAATCCTCTGTTCCCAAATCAGGGTACATAGCTTTTACAGACAAACCCATCCCCACAAAAACCACTGCTACCGATCCTGTAGCACCAGAAATCATACCTGGTTTACCTCCTAAAATAGCCGTAATAAGACCAATGATAAATGCGCCATAAAGTCCTACCACAGGAGAAACCCCTGCTATGAATGAAAAAGCAATAGCCTCAGGCACAAGTGCCACAGCTACCAAAGCACCTGAAAGCACATCATTTTTAATGTTTTGTTTTGAATAGTTTTGAATGTTAAACAAGGTATTTCCTTACACTATATTATATGCGTGGCATTTTAGCATAAAATATTATTTTTTACATCGGTACACAATGAGTAAAAAATAGAAGACCATTTATTTAAATAAAAAATTTGGAACTAGGGATGCACGGACAAAACTATGCGTAGTGCATAACTTTTTTATTGATATAAATGGCCCATGGTATCTGTACAATATATGCAAACATAATAGGCAAAAGCATAGATACACCAAAAGTTGTCAGTGAAAATGTAGAGATGACTAACGCTAAGGTAAGATATCTTGTAACACTGTGCCAAAATGCCGCTCTTTCCTGCGCTGAGTCAAGGTTATATATAAACTTTGAAACCATATAAGTAAAGAGATAAAAGAAAAAAACAACCACAAAAGAAATAGGAATAAGTTCTGGTTCAAAATCATACACATCTACGAGAAGTTGAGAGTTTTGTAAACCAAACAGATAAAACAAAATAATAAATATACTAATCTGGCTGATAAATCTACGATATTTTTCAATCACCTCAACCAATGGGGTAATCCATATAACCACACGACTGGCAAGAAAAGGTATCACTATTAAAAGTGTAATGACTGCTTCATTAAATCTGCTAATACTTATCTCACTGTCATAACTTATATCAAAATAGGGTGCAGCGTATTGTGCAAAAATATGTAAGAGAAGTAAAGAAAATGAAATAAAGAGTAAATTAATAAACAGAAGTAAAAACCCCAAAGAAGTATCTCCATTGGATTTTTTAATCCAATGCATAACCATCCCACCTCCACTTAAAAGTGAAATCAAAAGTAAACCAGAAACAATACCAAAATCCTGTGTCATAAATCCAAGGCTCAAGGCAATGAAAGGCAAAATCACGTAGTTAAGTACAAAACCTTTGACGAGTACTCCTTTATGTACCCAAACAAGTTGTATATCACTTAATTTAAATTT
>Ga0256839_1002190_pt1 | contig 22237 bp, 20 predicted proteins | sample 354166metaG_FD_185968 | JGI IMG/M metagenome (GOLD analysis project Ga0256839, IMG submission 185968) | Hydrothermal vent microbial communities from Mid Atlantic Ridge, Atlantic Ocean - 354-166 | ecosystem: Environmental > Aquatic > Marine > Hydrothermal vents | place: Atlantic Ocean: Mid... | reverse complement strand
CGCTACGATGCAGAAATTTCCCGTATCGCTACTGATTATGGTCTCGATACTTACCCCAATCAGATTGAAATTATCAACAGTGAGCAAATGATGGATGCCTATTCTTCAGTAGGCATGCCACTGGGCTACCATCACTGGTCTTTCGGCAAGCAATTTCTAGAAACCGAACAACGTTACCGACGTGGCCAAATGGGTTTGGCCTATGAAATCGTCATCAACTCCAATCCTTGCATTTCCTATTTAATGGAAGAGAACAGTATGCCCATGCAGGCACTAGTGATTGCCCATGCTTGTTATGGTCATAATTCTTTTTTTAAAAGCAACTACCTGTTCCAAACCTGGACCAATGCCGATGCAATCATTGATTACCTGTTATTTGCCAAAAAATATGTATCTGATTGTGAGCAACAACATGGCGTTGAAGAAGTTGAAGCCGTATTGGACTCCTGCCATGCACTGATGAACTACGGAGTTGACCGATACAAGCATCCACCTGGTTTATCAGCACAAGAAGAAAGTGGCCGACAAAAAGAACGGGAAGAATACTTGCAAACACAAGTCAACCACCTGTGGAGCACCATCCCCGTAAAAGAAGATGCAGACAGTGCGACAGAAGAAGTGCGATTCCCCACTGAGCCTGAAGAAAATCTACTGTATTTCATCGAAAAAAATGCGCCTCTCATGGAATCATGGAAACGCGAGCTGGTGCGTATCGTCAGGAAAATTGCCCAATATTTTTATCCGCAGCGGCAAACACAAGTCATGAACGAAGGTTGGGCAACATTTTGGCACTATACCATTTTAAATACACTTTACGACGAAGGCTTTGTCACTGATGGTTTCATGATAGAGTTCTTACAATCACACACCAATGTTATCACTCAGCCCGCATTTGACAGCCCATATTATTCCGGTATCAATCCATACACTCTCGGCTTTAATATGTTTAAGGACTTACGTCGTATTTGTGAAAACCCGACTGACGAAGACAAAGACTGGTTTCCCGATATTGCAGGCAGTGACTGGCGGAAAACGTTAGACTTCGCTATGCGCAACTTCAAGGATGAAAGTTTTATCCGGCAGTTTTTATCACCCCGGCTGATTCGAGAATTACGATTGTTTTCTGTATTGGATGATGATGAACAGGATGAGCTTGAAATAAGTGCCATTCACGACGATCATGGTTATCGGCATATTCGCGCTACCCTTGCCAAACAATATGACTTATCCATGCGTGAGCCCAATATCCAAATTTACAACGTAGACTTGCGGGGTGACCGCTCACTAACCCTTCGTCATGTTGCACACGCACGTCGCCCGCTCAACAAAGACACTCACGAGGTTGTGCGACATCTATCACGCCTCTGGGGATTTCCGGTATACATTGAAACCTTCAATGAGAATGGAACAGAAAACGTAACCGGGCTTGATTAAGCTTTTAACCTAGCTTCAAGTTTTTTTATTTTTCGCCCCATTTCCACCGAAATTTTTGCCAGTTCCTGGCGCAGAAATATATTCTCAATATTCATTTCCAGCTGAAAAGCCAGCCGCTCCAGAATATCCCGGTCGGCATCATCAAAATTGCCATGCCCCTTATTCAGCATTTGAATTGCGCCAACGACTTTTTTGGTGGTAACTCCATGTACTGGCACACATAGCGCATTACGTGTCACAAAACCAGTTTTTACCGCAACAATGTCATGTGCGCCCACCTGATCCTCCAGGTCATCCTCGATAACAAACTCGCCACTGGACATTACCCGGCCAACAATAGAATTTTTTGTGGGTACTTGCAGTTGTTTTTCACTCAATCCCGTACCGCATTGCAACCAGGCTTTTTCATCCACAGGGTCAAGTATAAAAATGCTGCACCGTTCTGCATCTAATGCTTTGGGCATGATATCGACGAAAAATTGTAACAGTTGACGATTGCCCGCTTCACGCCAAGCCTTTTCCATAAGCTGCTGTTTTTTACGCAACTGCTCAAGTTTTTGCTCCATGAGCACTCTATCCATTTCTGCTAACCTTTATCATTTCAAACCTCCCGAATTAACCCAGATCAGACGAATTTAAAACCTGAGACTTACATATGTCTCATTACAAATCACATACTCTTAATAACACCGAGTCCAAATAAGCCAACCTGCACATACAGCCTATCGGCAATAATAGCCAGCAACTAAAGCGCGGTACTTTTCAAAAAACATACTCGTGGCACTTGGGATTTAGGTATTAACGTGCGTCATATTTATTTCATAGCACCAAAAGTAGGCGCTCTTAGGCGAGGAGAAATAACAACTTGGCCAAGGGTGGCCGCAGGTAGAATAACGCAGGAAAAATTGCCGAATAATAACCGGACTATTGCGAGGCATTTCAACGAAGTCATGGAATTAAACCTAAATTTCACTCGCTACGGATATATCACATCAGTCATCCGCCAAAAAACGTAACCCTACTCCATCCGGTTCAATACGCACTACCTCCATTTGAACCAGAGGTGGGTTTTCCATTTCCCCCTGCACTTGGCCTTCCACAACAGAACCCACCGGGGGCAATACAGTATTATCTGTCACCACAAAAACACCACCCTCTGAAATATCCTTGGTCAACAGTACGATGGATGCCATAGAGTCATGGCTAATTTTCACTTCAAGAGCCAGCGGGGTGCGAGGATATTTACGTTGTTCGCTCATTTGTTTTTCTCCACAGTTTATTCTAACAACCTGATAAATTTCACCCTGATGTTGATCAACCATCTGTAAAGAGCATGGAAAACCAAGATCAGAATGTGTGTGAGCCAATTACCATCGTCTGTGTTACCCAGTCCCATTACTGTAAGTTCGGCCATTTCGTCTACGCCACTATCCGTTTCACGTTCTGTAACAGATATATTATCCTAGTACATCAACCACTTTATATTAATGGCTCAGTTGATCTGTCAATGCTCATAGCAAGGTATGTTGTGTCACAAACCTGCTCTGGCCTTGCACCAACAGTCAGTGGATTTTACGGCTGGCGAGGCACGATTAAGGAGTAATAGCTTGCCATTGCGACAATTCACAACGCAGCCAAATGCAAAAGGCAACGTGCGATACTGGTCGCTCAACTGCAAACTCTAAGGTTATCGGCTGATAACACGATTTATCTTGTTCTCAGTTTTTACTGTCCTCTACCCCCATTCCCTCGCCTAAAGTCTCGGCCTGTTTGCGCCGAAAGCTCCAGAAGACCCCGGCATTTCTGTTGGGTGTAAAAATGAAGAACAGGATAAACCGTGAGCATCAATGCTGCCATTTCCATCAAGGAGTTGACCGCCCAACCACTACCGATTTTTGAACACTCGGCACGCGCCTTCCGTAAAGTGGGCAGCCAAGGCGGCAACACCTTTGAGGACTACGGCGATATCATTCTCAAAGATCCGGGGCTCGCCCTACACACCTTGAATCAGCTACAAGCGGGTGCCAACACCTCTATTCACACAGAAATTTCCAGCATGGCGCAAGCAACGATGCTTCTGGGTGTGGAGCGTGCCAAACGATTAACCGTAGGCCATCCTCACTTGGAACGCACGCTCAGCGGCTTCGCCAAAACAGGCTATATCCGTACAGCCTGTCGCGCCTTTCACGCTGCTTTTCAAGCATGGGACTGGGCTCATATTAAAAATGACCATGCACCTGATGAAATATTGCTGGCAACCCTATTGCACGATGTGGCAGAAATGGCTTTGTGGGTCGCGGCACCGGAACAAATGCACCAGTTTCGTAAACTGATGCTCAAAGATGGCTTACCCACCGATGAAGCCCAATACATCGCTTTCGGTGAAAGCCTGGAACATTTCAGTCGCGAAATCGCTGCCTGCTGGCATTTGCCCGGGCTGGTAAACGACGCCCTTCGGCCAGAAAATGCCAATCAGCCACGAGTACGCGGCATCATGCTGGCAGTACAATTAGCTCGCAGCACCGAACGCGGCTGGTATTGGGAAAAAACCGAGCGCGTATTACCTCAAATTGCTGATTATCTTGGCGCATCATTGGATGAAACCATTTCTCACGTACACAACAATGCTGTGCGCGCCGCCCGTGAAGCGCCTTTTTACAGTGCGAGATACGCCGCCGCCCTGCTGCCCATGCTGCCCGGCGGGGAAGAGCTGATCATTGAGGACGAATTTCCCGAAGCCGAAGCTGAAATTGAGGCGACAAAGCATCCTGCCGCAAATGAAACTGTGACCCCGAAAAAACCTGCCGCTGAAAAACCGGTATTATTACCAAGCAATCAGCAACACAACAGTGAACCCACTACACCGGAACCCATAACACAGGTATGTCTGATCCCACAGACTGACATTTTCACCCAAACCCTGCATGCATTGCATAAAGGGATAGGCACACTGAAACTCAGTGAGTTAATGCGTAAAACCGTACATGGTATGCACGACGGTATCGGCCTCAACCGTGTCGTGTTTTGCGTACTGAACCAAAAACGTGAAAAACTCGTTTCACGTTACATGCTAGGCAGTGATAACGACCCAGTATTCAGCCGTTTTGAGATTTCGCTGGATAAACCCCATCTGTTTACCCGACTCATGGAAAAACAGGTCAGTCTCTGGATTAACGATGACAATCGCAAAAAATTCTGGCCATTGGTACCTGATGATGTCAAAACATTGATTAAAACCAACAGTTTTTTCGTCATGTCCATTCATGTGCGCGAAAAACCGGTTGGCCTGTTTTACGCTGATCGACGCAGTCTGGACTGCAAACTGGACGAACAAGCCTACAAACAATTCCGCCAAATATGCCAATTTGCATCTAAAGGGCTTGCAAATCTCGCAAAATGAGGCATTTATCAGAAATTAGCGCTATACTCCGGGCCAAGCAGTAGTAATGGTGCCGCATCGTATGATGCATTTACACCGTGCGATGCTTGGAAGGACGTTTAAAAGTACGTTTGAAATTTTGCAAGTACAGAGAAAACAAAGGTAAAAAGTTATGGCTACAGGCACAGTAAAATGGTTCAACGAAAGCAAGGGCTTCGGCTTTATCGCGCCCGATGACGGTGGTGACGACTTGTTCGTACACTTCAGCGCAATCCAGGGTGGCGGTTTCAAAACCCTGAACGAAGGCCAAAAGGTGAGCTTCGAAACTGAACAAGGCCCCAAAGGTCCCGCAGCAGGTAACGTTGTTCCCGAATAACGCCTGTTGCACAGTTGATCCAGAAAACCCTGCCATCCGGCGGGGTTTTTTGTTTTATATCATAGGGTTTACATGGTAACCCTTGCAGTACTCGGACAACCCCCGCAACAACCATACGGAGCACATTATGTTGGATGTGAACGAATATTTTGATGGCAGGGTCAAATCCATCGCCTTTCAGACCACAACACTACCCGCTACGGTGGGCGTCATGCAAGCAGGCGAATATGAATTTACTACCGTAAAAAAAGAAACTGTGTCCGTTATTTCTGGTGCCCTCACTGTGAAACTTCCTGGCAGTGATAAATGGCAAACATTTCATTCCGGTGATAACTTCATTGTCGATGCACAGCAACAATTCCAGCTCAAAACCGATATCGACACCGCTTATCTTTGTACCTACGAATAAACGATACTTAGCGCTATCGGTTTTAACCGTGTACAACACCACCCAAACGAACCCTTCAATCTAAATTCCGCAGCTGACTGCTTAGAGGACGTAATAACATATTGATAAACATTATGTTATTGGGTTTCCATCGGGTTCATTTGTTGGATAAAGTGCTATGACCAGCCATTCAGCTGCGAATTTCAGGTTCAAATATATGGCTGCTCAAACCTGACCTGACTGTTGCGGCTGTGGCATTTCCTTGATGTAAACATCGTGCTTACTGTACGGGATTTCGATGCCTTCAGCATTGAAACGCTTGTAGATTGTAGTATTTAACGCATCCAGCACTCGTCCGCGCACTTCGGGGTTCTCCACCCAGCATAATAGATTCAGATCCAGGCTAGAGGCACCAAAAGCGCGAAAACGGACTCGCGGCTCAGGCTGATCACACACCTGCGTTTCTTTCAGTGCAACATCCATTAGTACCGATTTCACCTGATCAATGTCCGACCCGTAGGCGACGCCCACACTGACACGAAGACGGTATTTCTCGTGCGGCCCGCCGGATTCATTAATGATGCGCGAATTACCCATGATTGCATTGGGAATCGTGATTTCCACATCGTCGCGCGTTTGCAGGCGTGTACTGCGAATACCAATACGGGTTACCTTCCCGCGTTCACCACTGTCTAATACAACATAATCACCAATTTTGTACGGCGTATCAGCCAGAATAAATACCCCGGAAAACAGGTTGGCCAACGTATCTTTGGCGGCAAAACCAACAGCAATACCCACAATGCCAGCCGATGCCAGCCAAGCAGTCATATCAATATCCCAGGAACGGAATATCATGTAAATGGCCACGGTAACCACCACCAGAAAGGCCATATTTTCAAACAACGGACGGGTTTGCGGTCGAATCAACGATTCTTTTTTCTGTCCATGGCTCATGGCCTGCAACACAATGCGCACGAGTCTTACTGCAAAACCAGACCAGACAATCACTAACATCGTCGCAATGAGTGACCGAAGCACACTGGCAACCAGCTCAGGTAATTCAAGCGGCAACAGTGCCAGCAACATGCCGACACACAACACTGTCCAGTACAACGGACGATGAATCACGGCAACAACTTTATCGTCCCACTGAATACGGGTGCGTTTGACCACATAACCTACGACTCTGGTGACCAGCCAGACCACAACATTGGCCAACAATACGGCCAGTGCAAAAACAAGCACAGCCATGGCAATGGGGTAATCATCCAAAAAAGCGAAAGCTGGCTGCCACGCGGCAAACAGGTCTTTCATCATGACAACCACCAGCGAAAAGAAAAAACAAAAATATCCGGATTAACAGGGAACGATTTTAAATTCATATACATCTTCCATATTGATCAGACTTCGCGCCAATTGGCGAAAGTCATTTTGATTTTTTGAACGAATAGTCATCTCGTATTCAAAGTTTTTACCTTCATTATCCAATTTATAACTGGACTCAAAGGCAATAATATTATGTTGGGCAATCAGTTTACGTAGTGCATCTTCATCCAAGCTGTGTTTTGAACGAATAAATCGCACCGTAAACTTGGCATACATTTGCGATGGCAGACGGTTTTCAACCCAGCGGAAGAATGACAAAATGATCACTGTCATCAATACCGCCAGAAATGCCGGAAAATAAAGCCCTAAACCAATCACAATACCAATAGAGGCCGTCATCCAGATTGAGGCCGCTGTGGTCAAGCCACGTACTGTCAGACCTTCTTTGATGATGACCCCCGCACCCAAAAAACCGATGCCGGTCATAATCCCCTGCGCCATGCGCGAAGGATCAGCCCGTACCGTATCCAGGTATTGCGCAGGCACCAATTCCCACTGGTATATCATTAAAACCATCAACAGACTGGATGAGACACAAACGAGGGCATGCGTACGAAAACCCGCTTCTCGACCATGCAACGCACGCTCTATGCCAATAATGCCACCCGCCAACAAGGCCAGCAACAAACGCGATGCCATTAAAGTATAATCGGACTCCATAAGTTTATTCATTCCCCCTGAATAATTTTCCGGTAGCCAGCTCAGGCCACTCTGCTAATGTTAGCCACAAATAACTGAATCACGACGACAAGTATTGCCAAAAACGTAAAGCAATAATACCTAAACCCGGCAAGTGATCGTGCTTGCAGAACGAATAACGCATTGAGCGGAACCCTTGCTGCGACTCCCAAAATGCCCTATACCAGCATACAAATCAATAGGTTACGCTATATAAAACGCGAATACTTATAGAGTTTAGATTGAAGAGTATAGCGATGATTCGCACACAGCCAGGATCAAAAGACAGCGCGCGTGACAAAGGCGTGCCATTACCTGCGCACGATGCCTTACTGCGAAATACTACAGAAATGCTGCTGAACCCGCCAATATCACATTGACGGCTTCATCAATCAGGATTGCGTTACCTAACGTAAAGTAGCGATGTCTGAAGACACCATATTGGCTGAAGCCTGAAATGCAGCTTGCTCATCTTCATTGAGCTGCAATTCAATAATATCAACAAGCCCTGCCCGCGTCAGCACCGCAGGCACACCCATGGCAATGTCATATTGGCCATATTCACCATCCAGCACGCTCACACAAGGCAGAATACGGCGACGATTGTGGCAGATGGCATCCACCATAATGGCAACCGCTGCGGCAGGAGAATCATACGCACTGGAATGCTGCTTCAGGGCAAGAATTTCACCACCGCCCTGTTGAGTGCGCAGATTGATTTGTCTGATTTTTTCTTCACTCAGAAAATGGGTAATGGGAATGCCCGCGATATCAGTGAAACGAGGTAGTGGCACCATGGCATCACCGTGTCCGCCCAGCACCAAAGCCGAAATATCTTTTATTGAATAACCGGTTTCAAGGGCAATAAAGCTGGTCATACGTGCCGTGTCCAGCGCGCCGGATTGACCAAACACTCGCTGCCGTGGCCAACCGCTTTTTTGCCAGGCATACCAAGTGAGCACGTCTACCGGGTTGGTCACCATGATAAGCATGGCATCAGGGGCATAATTGAGCGCATCAGTAACAATTTTATCGATGATGGAAAGATTAGTTTCCAGTACATCAGAGCGCGACATACCCGGTTTGCGAGGGATACCGGCGGTGACAATGATAATATCTGCTCCGGCTATCATTGCCGGATCCGTGCCACCGGTAACACGGGTGTCGAAACGCAATAGCGAGGCAGACTCCTGAATATCCAACGCCACACCCTGAGGCATACCATCGTGGATATCCAATAACACCAGCTCCTGGCACAATTCTTCTTTGGCAAGAATTTGTGCGGTGGATTCACCGACCCGACCCGCACCTATGATGGCAATTTTATTCATCCAGCCCCCGTTTTTCTAGGATTATTATCTGGATACTCTACTCTACTAAACTAGACCGCAAGTTCACGAATACGTTTCATTGGTATTTTTTCGCCTTGGCCGCCGACCAGACTCCCGGCATACGGTCAAAGCCATTTTGACCGTATGCCGGAACAACGCAACAGAGGACTACAAACCCAAGATAAAATCAACCAACACCTCGATATCCGCATCTGATACAGTCGATACGGTTGGAGGCATAGGTACCATTCCCCAACTGCCACTGCCTCCATTTCTGACTTTAACGGTCAATGTCGCTTTTGCATCGGCATTACCCCTGTATCTTTCCGCAACATCTTTCCATGCCGGGCCAAAAAGTGCATTTTCTATACCGTGGCATCCTAAACAGCCACTCCTCCCCGCTAAATCAAGAGCATCAACAACAGGCTCAGGAGCCACAACTACTGTCTTCAAACGGTCGATATCATCTCCCGTACCTGTTGCAGTAACACGGACAGAGGTTGTTATCAGGCTACCACTCAACTGATTAGCATCCACCAAAGCGTCCACGGTAACAATGTAACGTTCATCACTGTTCAGTGTCGCCACTGTCCAGAAAGCCTCCTGATCATCTATGCACGCTGCACCACAACCTGTCGCATCTGGTTCAGCATCGTTCACCGCATTAAATTGAAGCCCCGGCGGTACACGAAACACCATATGAACATCGTTGACAGGCGCAGCAGACACGTTGTGAACAGTAATTTCATAACCCAGACTGGCACCCGCATCAACCGGGTCGGGGGTGGCGCTGATATCAAGCGTTATGGGAAAAGTAACTTCGGCGACGGTTGCTACCTGTTCGGTGCTGGCATCAAGATCAACGCCACCGTCATGACGCAACTCAACTCGGGCGGCCAAAATCTGACCGACAATGGCACTAGCATCTACGGTGACATTAACTGTGCGTCGAAAAGTATTGCCTTCGGCAAGACTGACTGTCTCCCAAATGATGTCACCGGTCACATCATCCTGGCTGCCGCTATCACTAATGCTGTCCACGCTGACACCGACAGGCAGCAAAGTGCGCAACTCCAGATTGGCGAGATCTATGTTGTCAATATTACCGACATCAACAGTAAGAATCAGATTATCACCCGGCATAACCGGGTCTTTCGAGAAACTCATGGCCAGCTGTGACTTGGGATTGTTATCCATTACCACCGCCCTGGAAACGCTGATCACCTCAGTGATACTGGAAGAGCTGACCTGCACCGACACAATGGTCTGAGCCTGGACACCTGCCGACACACCTGGAACAACGATCGCATTAACAGTGATAGTACGACTTTCACCACCAACCAATGTGCCCAATATCCAGGAAGCATCCTGACCACCTGTACAGGGTGTTTCACAACCCGTCGCATTTGGCTCAGCATCATTTTCAATATCAAACTGGAACTCTGGTGGCACTGTATAGACCACTGAAACATCATCCATTGGCAATGCAGATACATTACTTACCGTTATAGTAGATAGCGCTCTTCCATTTTCGCTCACAGGCTCATTCACAGAAACTTCAAGCAAAAGAGGAGAGGTAACTATCAGCGGCAATAAAGTTTGTACTTCATTACCGTTGTCACGGACGGTTAACTTCGCTGTGAAATCACCATTTACAGTATACGTGTGTTCCTGCGATGCAATATTGGCGCAGTCGTTAACGGTATAGTCATCCGTCCCATCATCATTGACATCAAGCGTACAGGTTAACGTATCACCCTCCGGGTCGCTGACTTGCCAATAAAAAGTAGTTGCCACCGTTGAATAAGCCGGCTCCGGATCCATAGTGAATTGGCTGATAACTGGCGCGGCACTGATGGCATCAACCGTCAATGTAATGGTATCGGTATCTGTCGCCCCGCCACTGTCCGTGGCTTCTAGCGTAATAATATGCTCACCGGTAGAAAGCGCGAAGGAAACAGCTGCACCTGTACCCAGCAGCCCATCAATATGGGAAGACCATTCAAGGTTTGCGTCGCTTAAAACGCCATCTTCGTCGTCCGCCCCAGTGCCAGTGAAGGAAATATCGCTACCTCCCGGATGAGCGCTACCATCCGCCGGACTGGTGATGGTAGCTGTGGGAATTGAGTTGTCTGTATCGCCCCCACCGGAATCGTCCCCGCCCGAGCCACCACAAGCACTCAGCACTACCGATAAAGAAATAACAATACCCTGAATCCATTTCATTGACGACATGACGCCTTCCTCCAATCCTTTGTGTTTGTGTGTCTGATCCTTGTCACGATTTATCCCGGAGGACAATTACCCGTCACACAGAATATATTTATCATCCATTTTCGCAGGAAAAATAAATCATATTCCCAACAGACACGTTCACGCTAATCATTAACGAGCACCACTAATGGTTATGTTGTTTTACATACCCAGGCAATAACTACGTCTTTAGAGTATCGGGTAAATGATATTTAGGAAATGAGTAAAAGAACTGATACTCATCATTAGTTCTTGGTATGCGATACATTCTTTCGATAATGTATGTGGATAGAAGAAAATTAAGAATAGAAGATACTGGCTCGAGAACTTACACCCACACAACTTCCCAACAAAAACCGCTGTATCCCCTTACGCGGCGTGGTACGTCTCTAACTTAAGGATGACGCTAAAGAATAGACAAATTATTGTGCTCCATTCCTAAATCACTCATTTCCAACGAAACAGCACGGCACCCAACAGCAAAAAACACACACTCATTGCCGTCAGTATTATCAACTGCATACTCACATCTGTTAGACCTGCCCCATCAATCATAATGCTCCGTGCCGCATCGATAATATGGGTAAGAGGGAAAATCAGCGCCAGCTTTTGCATCAACGGATCCGCTCCTTCCAATGAAAACCATACCCCGGAGAGAAACATCATCGGCCAACTGACAAGATTAAGAACACCACCTGCTAACTCTTCGCTGCGGATACGTGCGGCCACCAGCAAGCCCATACTGATCAGGCTGATTGCACCAAGGGAGAACACCAATAGCAGGCTCCAGTAGGAACCAAACATGGTGAAATCAATGAATAAATCAGCACCCACGTAGACTACAATAGAAATGGCCATTATTAGCCACAAACGCGAAACAACCTGCGCAGAGAGAAATTCAAAGGCACTAAGCGGCGTTGCTTGAAGACGCTTAAGAACACCATTTTTACGATAACGCACAATAACATAGCCAACGCCAAACAAAGCGCTGAACATCATATTCATCGCCAATACCCCGGGGATAACCCAGTCCACGTAGCGAATTTCACGACCACTAACAGTTTGACGTTGATAATGCTGAACAGCCACAACAACCGATGCATTCACGCCATTTGCTGCCACCGCCTCCGCGCCGTATAACACACGCTCCAGCATGTAACCCTTGGGTGAGTCACTATTGATCCAGTAGTGATCACTATCGAGATCAAACACCATATCCAACTGATGACGCTCGACCTTGGTAATCGCCCGCTCCAACCGGGTAACCGGAATGAACTGTATGTATCCAGTGCGGAAAAAAGCTTGCTCTTCTTTCCGCACCGCCAGTTTTTGTATCGCCTCCTCTCCGGCATACACACCAATCTTATACTGATCTAATGGCTTGCCGGAAAAGGCAAAGGCGAAACCGGCCACAATCAATACCGGAAACAGAATATTCCACCCCAGCGCTGAACGATCTCGAATAAACTCGCGATTACGAGCGGCCAACACCGTAAAAAAACGGCGTAAATTCATGCGCGTAATGCCTCACCAGTCAGCGCGAGAAACAGGTCATCAAGGGTGCGTGGGCGGATTTGCAAACCAGCCAAAGAAACATTGTGCGCCAACAAAATTTGTACTGTGCCATTAATGTCAGCACTAAGGATCTCCACTATGTCGTCCCGCACCTTCAAATTCAGTGGCAGATTTTCAATCGGACCAAAAATGTCCGAGCGCGGTAGTTGCAACACCACCTCATCGAAATGCTCCGCCAACAATGCCTTGGGCGAGCCACGGGCAATAATTTTACCGTGATCCATAATGGCGATTTCATCGCACAGCTCATAAGCCTCTTCCATGTAATGAGTGGTCAGCAAAACCGTCTTACCTTGCGTCTTGATGCGTTGCACCAGCGCCCACAAATTACGTCGCGCCTGCGGATCAAGCCCAGTGGTAGGTTCATCGAGAAAAACCACATGAGGATCATTGACCAACGCCATAGCCAGCAACAATCGCTGGCGCTGGCCGCCAGAGAGTTTGCGTGTATCACGATCAAGAAACTCACCCAATGCGCAAATATCGATCAGCTCATCGATAGCGGTGGTACGGGGGTAAAGGTGGCCAAACATTTCCAACGCCTCGCGCACGGTGATGAAATCCTGCAATGCGGTAGACTGGAACATGATGCCAGCATCACTACGGAATGCCTCACGCGCGGCTCCAGCATTCACCCGCTGTCCACGGTAATGGATTTCGCCACTACTGGGTTCAACAATACCTTCCAACATCTCAATAGTCGTGGTTTTACCCGCACCATTGGGCCCCAACAGACCAAAACAAGTGCCTTTTTGCAGAGCAAAACTAACGCCATCAACAGCGATAACTGCATCAAAATGTTTAACTAGGTTAGTTACCTGTAATAGTGCAGCCATTGAAGCACGGTCTTAACAAAAGGAGCCATAGGATAAAGGCTGAGAGGAGCCGGCACCAGAAAAATCAAAATGACAAACACCTAAAACAATCACCAATCAGAATCATCGGTTGATCAACGCAAACTGTAGATAGAGGCACTGTGTGCAAAGTGAGCAAAATATCTGATAATGCGCTAAACTGGTGCAGGAGGTCGGCCAAAAACTTTGCATAATGCATGACGATCCTTAAGTCATCCTTAAGGGCCCATCTAAAGACCTCAGCAATATTGCCGATATTAAAGAGAAATCAACACCGCTCTTTCCTTTATGTTGACAAGCTTTTTTGGTCACACCTTCCTTGCTCTTTCGCCAAAGTGCCACATGCGCGAATGCCTATCCTATTCAAAATGATCACGGCACATCGATCATCATAAGTAACGGAGTTTTAGAATGCGTATAATTATCAGCATTATTTCCCTCGCCAGCCTACTACTAGGCCCTGCTGCCTTTGCCGACGACGAATTCCCAGGTCGGACAGAATACAAACAAATCCCCTACATCGAGCTGGAAGATTTTTATCGTAAAATAAATGATGTGGCAGTGGTGGATGTCCGCTCGAAACTGGAGTTTGAGACTCTGCGTGTCAAGACTGCTATCAACATTCCCGTAGCAGGTGAAAATTTTGAAGCCAAAATCGTCGAACTACGTGCAACCACAGACAAACCCATTGTCTTTTATTGCAATGGGCACACCTGCATGAAATCATACATTTCTGCCAAAAGAGCCATGACCGTCAATGTCAACAACGTATATGCCTTTGACGCAGGCGTCTTTGAGTGGACCAAAGCGTATCCGGATGAAGCCATTTTGCTAGGCAACAGCCCGGTAAATCTCGCCCACCTGATCCCCAAGTCAACCTTTGAAAAACGCCTGCTCAGTCCAGGTGATTTCAGTGATCGCGCCACAATAGACCAGCAGAAATATATGATTATCGACGTGCGTGACAAATTCCAGCGCGCGGGCGTGGGCTTCTACCCAGGCATCGAGCGCTGGGCCAGTCTCGATCAGCAAAAAAAGCTGAATCGTTATATCAAAAAAGCACTCAAACAAAATCGCACACTGCTTATTTACGACGAAGTCGGCAAACAAGTCCGTTGGCTACAATATGCGCTAGAAAAAGCGGGAGCAAAAAAATACTATTTCATGGAAAAGGGTGCGAAAGGTTATTACAAAGAACTGTTGTTCTAATACACCATTAAACCTAAATTCCGCAGTTGACCGCTTAGAGGGCGCTCTAACACATTGTTAAATATAGTGTTTTTAGTTTCTGTCGGGCTCACTTGTTGAGTGAGTCGCTACGACCGGCATAGCACGTTGCCTTTTGCGTCTGGCGGCGTTTCTTAGGAATGGCTCAACGCTTAATCAGGCGAGACAACACAGCTGCGGGATATCACAGAAACGCCCAAAGGATTGGATTGGCGCAGACTTAACCTCTTCGCCCTACAACCACCTCGCTGCATGCTGACTAAATGGATACGCAACAGAGATGACGAGCGGATGCAAGCCGACTAGACTCGCGGTAGAGCGACCATATATTTCAAATTTAGTTAAACCAACCCCAGAGACGACCATGACTGACCTTCGGAAATTCACCCGCCTGCCCCTCGATGTTATTGTGGAAATCAAATTGGAAGATGGAGATCGGCTCTACGGCGAAACCGCAGATATCAGTCTGAATGGCGCGTTCGTCCTGCTCGTTCCACCACTTGGCATACAGCCTGGCCAACCCTGTAACCTTGAGCTCATCATCAAAACGGAAGAAGGCTGGGTACGTGCTGCCTTTAGCTGCACCATTGCGCATAGCAAGGCCAATGGTATCGGTCTACAATTTACTTCCGCCGATACCCCGCATCACGAATCATTTCTAAAGCTGCTTATCGACGGCAGCGACAACATCGACCAAATGTTGGATGAGCTATCGCAACATTCCCGCTAACAAACACCTTCCCAGTAAACTACTGGGAAATTTTCCTCTCCCACACGGCACACATAACTACAAATCAATACGCCCCATATTGTTATTTGTGTTCTGTGGCACTTCCCCACCATTCAAATGCTCGTAAATTATTTCATGATCCTCCTCAATCACCATAACAGGCGCATTTTTCCTGTAACTACGCCCCAGAAAAATGCGCGTTTTGGTATGCAAATCGAACAAATAAAATGTGGCGCTTTGATAAATACTGGACGGAAATGCTTGGCCATCCAGGGTGAAGTTGGGATCAACGCGCACCGCTGGGATTTCCACATGCAGGATTTTATCCTCAGTCAAGATATTACCAAAATCCACCTCATGCATTTTATTTTGCGGTAACGCATCACCATCCAGGTGATCCATTACGACATGATAAGTGCCCGGCATAAGTTTCACTGCCTCGTTGCTAATATTGCTATAACCAAATAAAAATTCATCGCTATCATTATTGGAGTCACGTAATAAAAATTGCGCGATATTATTGGCACCATCAGGAAATTCATTACCATTAAGAGTAAAACGACCGGTAACATTCACCGAAGTTACCGGCACAATCAGTTGCTGATCAACATTTAATGTTATGTCGGATCTCCCCGGCACCACTGCATTAACATTTTGTGGTACTTTTTCGCCCGTTTCATGTCGATACACAACATCATAAGAACCCAACAATACCTCGCCCACACCCACATCCGTATCCATATCACTGCTAATCACGCGCACAATTGAAGGCGTAATTTCGCTTGCGCCTAAAAACATGACATCGTTGTCATTACTGACAGCCCGTAAATAAAAATTGGCGTCATTGTATTCATCTTCAGGAAAAAAAGAGCCGTCTAAAGTAAACGAAGGCGTAATGGCGACACTTTCAATATTGATAGTTTCGGATAAGTTTGTAGCATCAATGACAATATTACGCGCCACAATTGCATCAGCATTAACAGGTAAGGCATTACCCTGTACATGTTGATAAACAACATCGTAGGTGCCTTCTATTACTGTCAAAGTAACGGGCAGCTCAAAACTGGCACCCAATTCCACACGATCTCCCGTATTAGAGTTACGTAGGAAAAACAATGCTTTTTGATATTGACTGGATGGGAATACGTTCAAATCCAGCGTGGCATCAAACGTAAAGGAAACACTATTAACGTCCACATTCAAAGGGCCATCCATATCAATAAACACATCAGCTTTAACAACAGCATTCTGGTTACTGGGAACGATATCACCGCCAGTTTCCAGGGAGTAAATCACATCATAGGTGCCCTGCATTACCTGTACGGGAGCAGGCAGAGCATGGCTGCTACCTATAAAAATACGTTCGCCACCACCCGCTTTAGGCTGCAAATAAAAGGTACCTCGATCATATTCATTCAACGGAAAAGCACTAGGGCTTTGCGTAAAGGAAGGTATTATTTCCCATGCAAGCACATCAATGAGCAAATTTCGATCACTAACAATGACTTCATCGGCTTGTACTCGCGTATTGATATTTTGCGGCACTGCATTACCGGTTTCATGCCGAAACAACACATCGTATGTATCCTGTATCACCCGAACACTCGCAGGACTAGCGTCATGACTTGAGCCCAGTATCAACGCATCACCAGCGGATGTGGTGCTGTGTAACACAAAATTACCATCGTTGTTTTCACCGGGCTCAAATGCCCCACCGTTCAGAGTATAAGTCGGTGTTACCAACACACTCGACACATTAATCGTCACAGATTGTATCGGAACCAGCGATACCACCTTGTTATTTTCAGTGCCACCACAAGCCACCAACCCCACGACCATTAGCACAATGAATAACCACCGTGCTGACACATTCACTGTATTACCATATTCTTGATGTAAATTTTTCATGCCAATCCTCCCCCTCCCTCAACTCCTACTTCACGGTAGACACCGTTTAGCACCCGATTATCCTAAAACCCACCGTTGAACGGCCTGTAGAGTACGGTGAATTTTGTCGCTGGCGAGGCGCGAGGAGGAGTAATAGCTTGGCTATTGCAACGATTCGCAACGCGGCTAGGCGCAAAAGGCAACGTGCTATACAGGTCGTAGCGACTTACCCAACAGGTCAACTTTCCCGAACCACAAAAACAATAATTGATACATTCTCTAAGCGGTCAACTGTGGAACCTGAGATTATAACGAATCTTTTACATTGGGGTGCCAATTATTCGAGCATAAAATAACAGTATTTGTCGATGTACAACTTTCCCTTCAAGTCTCTTAGCGAGGTTCGTGCTACATTTGGGTCTTGAGAGTCGGTCGGACAACATATTGAATATTGACCAACTGACAATGACATAAAAAGGAACCCGTACACATGCTGAACACACGCCAGAGCCATACTCTTTCCCGCCTAAGCTGGCTAGGGCTCAGTCTTGCTATCCTGCTACTCAGCGCCTGTGCCACCCAGGGTGAAATGATGGACAACCTCAACAAAACTCTGCGTGGTTATGAAAAGGCTATGCGCTGGGCCGAATTTGATGCCGCCTATTCCTACCACAAATGGGAAAAAGATCAGGAAGCCAGCCTCCCCGCCAATATGGAAAATATTCGAGTCACCAAATACGAATCATCCAGCCAACGATTTGACCAACAAAAGATGGTTATGAAACAAACAATCACCCTGCATTATTACAATACCGACGACTTACGCGAACGTAATTTGAAACACCCTCAGGAATGGAAATATTTCTCTGAAACCAAGCGCTGGTATCTGATCAGTGACCCTGTTGTCTTCCCGTAAACTATCATTTTTTCAATGGAGCGCATGTGATGCAGACTCACTGGACTGAATAAATACCCGCGACACCCCGACCCCCATTGCCAGATAGCGACGGGCCTCCACCAATGGACTATCATCAAACACCGCACCACGTAAATCGTCATAACGTATAAAGGCACCCACAAACCATTTTTTGGAATTCACTGATAGCCCCAACGTCATCCGACTACCGCTATACCCCGCCTCTGCATCATACGCAGATCGGTCTGCGTCAGCGTAACGCCCGGACACAGTATAAAAATACTCATGATATTGTCGGCTTGCAAAAATGGGGCCCACAGACAAATTCCAGCGCCAACTTGCTCGCGCCACACCCTTTACCCACATCCAATTCAGATAAGGCGAAAACACCCAGCCCTGATGGCCGATGAGCGGATCACCGACCGACAGCGCCGCCCGTAATGGCATACGCAGCCACCATTGCTGCTCCCAGCCTTGGTGACGGTGGCCTTGCTGCCCCAAAAAAAATTTCAGGGAAGGGCCAATTTCACCGATAGGATCCAAACTTGGCATACCTTCGCGCGCTCCACCACTGGACACAGGGAGACTTCCCGCCACACTGAAATCCAGATGCATCCGGTTTTTGTGCAACAATTCGCCACGCATACCATCCTCATCCACCTTAAAACGATCTCCCCGGTAGGCTATGTACGGTACCGGCAGCCAAATATTTTTCCTGCCACTGGCACCACGATAAGCGGGAACAGGCAATACTCCCACACCCAACCCGAGTTCCCACTTCGGCAAGTGCAGAGCTGCCACAGGTGAACTTAATAATGCCCCCGACAACAGACACAGGCCCGCTATCCATCCTGCCTGCCCGCAATGCCGTACTTGTCGCCTTATCAAAGACCATAATTGCATCATTATCTCCTGATTCATCAGCTTGCGCAGTCTGTCTGAAATCCGGATACATCACAAACTCGACGAATCGAATGGTTTAAGCGACAATGTACCGCTAAATCTAACAGCGAAATCACACGCTCTATGCCAACACAATACAGAACAGACGATTTGCGTATTCAAGCCATCAAGGAAGTTGTGGCACCGGAAACCGTGATTGCGGAACACCCGCTTTCCAACGCGGCCACACAAACCACAGCCCAGGCCCGTCAGGCCATACATAATATTTTGCACGGCCTGGATGATCGCCTGCTGGTAGTGATTGGCCCCTGTTCCATCCACGACCCCAAAGCCGCACTGGAATATGCAGCGCGTCTCAAAATCCAGCGCGAAGAACTCGCCGACGACCTGATGATTGTCATGCGCGTCTATTTTGAAAAACCGCGTACCACAGTAGGCTGGAAGGGGCTGATTAACGATCCTCTCCTCGACGGCAGCTTCGAGATCAATCACGGATTGAGCTTGGCCAGAAAATTATTATGTGAAATCAATGAGATGGGCGTTCCTGCTGGCACAGAATATCTCGACCTTATTACACCGCAATATATTTCCGACCTCATCAGCTGGGGTGCTATCGGCGCACGCACCACCGAAAGCCAAGCTCATCGTGAGCTGGCCTCCGGCCTATCCTGCCCCGTAGGTTTCAAAAACGGCACCAACGGCAACCTCAAAATCGCCATTGATGCTGTACACGCGGCCAGCCAACCCCATTATTTCTTGTCGCTAACCAAAGCCGGACAATCTGCTATTTTTTCCACCACTGGTAACACGGATTGTCACATTATTTTACGTGGCGGCAATAAACCCAATTATGATGCGCAAAGCGTCAAAGCTGCCTCACAGGAAATTCAGGACGCCAACCTGACACCACGATTGATGATTGACTTCAGCCACGCAAACAGCAGCAAACAACATCAGCGTCAAATTGCTGTGAGCCGGGACGTGGCGGCACAAATTGCTGCGGGCGATATACACATCAAAGGGGCAATGATCGAAAGTCACTTACAGGAAGGCCGGCAGGACATTACCAAAGAACAGGATATGCTGTTCGGACAAAGCATTACTGATGCCTGCATTAACTGGGAAAGCAGCATACCCCTACTGCACGAACTCGCCGCCGCAGTGCGCACGCGCCGCGAAAAAAACACCTGACGCCTACCTAGTAGGTAAGTAAGCACGACTACGTGTAACCTAAATTCTATAGATATTACAAATGCCGACTGTAATTACCATGCTCAGCACCGGCCATCAGATCACGAAAATCCTCACCCCGCAGATGCAGCAACTCGGCGTGATCACCCGCCTCAAAGTAAACATCATCACACTCAGCCAGACGATGATCCACTGCGACATCAACACCGTAAGCCTCACCCAGCGGCGGGATAGCACCTAACTCGCAATCAGTAAAAATGTCCGCCAGCTCTTCTTCGCAGGCCAATTCCAAACGACGATCCAACTGCTCATCCAGGCGGGAAAACTCCACTTCATGACTGGCCGGCACCACCACCATAAGATAACCACGATAATCTTCCGTCATCACACACTTGGCAAGTTTATCGCCAGGCACATGTGCTGCCTCGGCAGCCTCTAGACTACTACCCGTATGTGCATGAGGCACTACTTCATACTCCACACCCCAACGATTGAGATACTCTCGTAATGTTGCTGCTACTGCCATGAGAAGTCCTCCTCTATTTCGTTCACTACCGAACACACAGCCAAGACTATTTTAACGGTGTGCTAGTACATCAACCACTTTATATTATCGGGTCAGCGTTTCTGTGGCATTTCGCATCAAGGCATAGCTCGCAGGTAATGGTTGTTCCCTTGGCAAGAGCTATAACGCCGAGGCGGAATGCCACAGAATCGCCCGAAGGGTTGGCCTGTCAGATCCCATGGCGGTGTTGCGCTTCTTGCGAAGGGTAACAACCATTCTCTGCGAAGCGCGCCTAGCCACGGGAACTGAAAGACCAACTGACCCGACAATATAAAGTAGTTGATGTACTGACCTAAGCTATAGACGAACGCAGCAATTTTGTATAGGCACAGCAACGAAAACATTGGCTGCATTACCATCGGTATTTCCGCTAAAATCCCCCATCATAATTTTGGCAAAAAAACACACGCTGGAGACAGACATGCAGTGCGCTATTTACAAAGGCAATAAAAAAACCGACCATTATCTATATGTTGAAAAAGAGGATGATTTTTCCCGTGTACCACAAGCCTTGCTCGATATCCTGGGACAACTCGAACTGGTCATCAGCCTGAAGCTCTCCGCCGAACGTCAACTGGCCCAGGCAGACGTAAGCGATGTTATGCGCCAATTAGCCGAACAGGGTTATTATTTCCAAATGCCGCCTAAAACGGGTGAAGAGCTGTGGAATCAAGGCATTATCAACTGAAAATCCGCAATGACTACAGAAACACCATTCACCATAATTTCTACTTTATGAGCACCGGGATAATACACCCGTGTGGTGTTTTTTTAATGGCATGATTTTTTGTCCCACTCAACATTGCTCTTGGCTCCAATATGGTTGGCCGCCATTTGAACACCTTAGACAGATGTACTGCCATTAGCCTTTTGGTGGTGTAACGCATAATCCACTATTAACGATTGCGCATGTTTTGCACGGGATGTTAACGATAACTCAAACTGTAACCTGTCACCAAAAATCACTTTTGGCGTTAACACCCGCAACAACACTTTGTGAATTTTTGGAGGATGAAAACCTAACACTTTCAATGTTTTTTTATGCCCGGCCTTAAATAAGCTACGACAAGCATGGCGCACCAATCGCACCCGATTTTTGCTTGCATTTTCCACCCAGCGCGCAGCAATATCAGACGCCACATCGGGATGATCTTTTGCAAT
>Ga0256839_1002189_pt1 | contig 22261 bp, 21 predicted proteins | sample 354166metaG_FD_185968 | JGI IMG/M metagenome (GOLD analysis project Ga0256839, IMG submission 185968) | Hydrothermal vent microbial communities from Mid Atlantic Ridge, Atlantic Ocean - 354-166 | ecosystem: Environmental > Aquatic > Marine > Hydrothermal vents | place: Atlantic Ocean: Mid... | reverse complement strand
TGAAACCCCACCGCCATCGGCAACCGTTGCAACACCTGCCAGCGTTGCTGCGCCCGAGCGCCCAGCGCCTCCACCGACACGGCCTGCTCCTCAAAGAGCGCAACCGGTTGGCCCCAAAGCATCGCCGGGCTCAGCGCCAGCCAGAGCCCCCAGAGCAGGGGGTAAGACGTGTGCGTCTCATGGCTCCTTACACGCACTCACGTTCGGGCGCAGCGCCTCGATCACCCGGTAAGACGTGTGCGTCTCATGGCTCCTTACCGTTTCGGTTGGTGAAAGGTTTTGTTGCTCAACCGAGAACGGCAGGTGACGGAAGGGTCACCACATCGCCGTGGTTATGGTGAAAGAAAACACGAGGGAGTTAGTTTGTCAAGTCCTTGTTTGGTCTCCATGGGGTAGTAGGTCAGGCGTTTGTTTTGGTTGGGGGATCGTGTTGCTGTTGGTTATGGGTTGAGGGGGCAGGGTGGTTGGGTCCCCTCCCCCTGTCCCCCTCCCCAAAGGGGAGGGGGAACCTGATAAAAAACCGTTTCGCTTGTAGTTGTACCGTCACGCCACACTTCGCACGGCCGAGCCAGAAAATTTTGCTCCCCCTTGAGGGGGAGCTGTCCGAAGGACTGAGGGGGTGTCTGTTGAAAACAGCGTTGCCGTCAAAAACGGCTCGGCGGTTGGATCGGTGGGGATGGTTGGCCCCCACCCCTTCCTCCTCTCCAATGGGGAGGGGGAAGTCAAGAAAAGTGGTTTTGCTGACCATCCAGCGATTGGCCACCGTCGGTTCGATCTCGCAATCAGGAAAATGTGCCAGTCCCGAACGGTCCACCGATAGCGACGGCTTGTCGGTCCAATCTCGCCATCAGGAAAACGTGCTCCCCGGGGGTCGCCAAAGCTCAGGGCATGGCTTTTCCTCCGGATAAGCCTAAAAAAGCAATCCATCCGCATCATACCCCCTGCACAGTCACGACGATTTCGCGCTGACGGGGACGTACATCGCATTCCAGCAGTACGATCTGTTGCCAGGTGCCCAGTACGGGCTTTCCATCACGCACCGGCACGGTTACCGACGCCCCTATCAGCGTGGCTTGAAGATGCGCATGCGCGTTGCCGTCATGCCAGGTTTGTTCGTGCAGGTAGGATCGTCCAGGAGGAATCAGCCGATCCAGCACGGCAGGGAGGTCCCGTTGCAGACCCGGTTCGAACTCAATCGTTCCAATCGCAGCCGTGCTGCCCACGACATGCACATGGACCAGTCCTTGCGTCACCCCCGCGCGGGCCACAACAGCGGCCACCTCATCCGTAAGGTCCTGAAGATCCCCGTGTCCGCTCGTGCTCCGCCGAAGCGTCTCCTGATGCACCTTCATAATTTGCCCCGGTCTTGGCGCATTGTTCAGCGCACTTCCACTTCGTGTTGGCACTCTCTTCCGGCCACCGATCACCTGAAAAAGCCAGCCGCGCGTTACAAAGCAATGGACTGATTGTTCATTTACGTTGGACTACACAAATTAGCTCAAATCGCTTAATCGATGCCAGATGCCACCACTAATTCGGGCCTTTCCGGACGATCCGGCTGAAGGAGCACGAAACAGCCTGCTCGACCGCCCGCATTCCGGCGATCGTCTCCGGATTCTCCGCGGTCATCAGCTTCGGCGAATCCTTCCCAGGGACAAAAACGTAATGGAAAGCGTTGTAACGTCAGTGTTTGATGTGTTACTACAATGTCGGTCGAAAAAAATTTTGGAATGCGGCTGGCGCCCCATGAACGTCGTCAGATAGAACGGCTGGCCAAGCTGCGGGCAACCACCATGAAAGCAGCCGTACTTGAGGCCGTGCAGCGCCGGCTGGAAGAGCTTGAGGCAGAAGCCCAACCGCCGGTGCCGCAAGGCCGCCTGAAAGATGCCCAGCACCTTATCGGCTGTTTTGAAGGTCCGGAAACGCTGTCCAGCGATCCCCAATACATGGAGGGATACGGTACCTCATGAGTGTTTCGGCCTACATACTGGATACGGGACCGCTGGTAGCGCTACTGAACCGACGTGACCGGTATCACGCCTGGGCCGTCCGGACGGTAGACGCACTGGAAGCACCGCTGATCACCTGCGAGCCGGTCGTATCGGAGGCCTGGTTTCTGATCAGGCGTGGCGGCGGTAATCCGTTTCGACTTCTGGAGTTAATGCGGGTGCTTGAGGTGCACGTAGCGCCTGCGTAGAGCTTCCGTATGGAAGCATTACTCCGACGGTATGCAGATCGTATCAGTGTAGCGGATGCCGCCTTGCTGGCCCTGGTGGAAGCAGAAAAGGGTCGCGTTATCGTTACAACCGATCGGGAGGACTTTACGGTTTACCGAATCCACAGGCGGCAGGTCGTCCCGACCCTTATGCCCCCTGCGTAGACGGGAAAGCCATAAAAAGTATGGCGCTTCGCTTCGCCCCTTCAAAACAGGAAAGGCCGGTCCCTCAATGTGCCACGCTGTTCAAATGTGATAATGCGCGATCGCAGCCGTGCTGCCCACGACATGCACATGGACCAGCCCTTGCGTCACCCCCGCGCGGGCCACAACAGCGGCCACCTCATCCGTAAGGTCCTGAAGATCCCCGTGTCCGCTCGTGCTCCGCCGAAGCGTCTCCTGAGGCACGTTCATGACCATTGGAGGTGGAGGGCCCGGCAGTGGCAGACAGTTCGCCCCAGTCCCACCGATTGAGCATTGCGCGATAGGCGTGGGCGGTCAGGTCGTGCTGCAGCGGCGTGATTGAGACATAGCCCTGTTCGACCGCTTCCAGGTCCGTATCGTCGCCGTCGTCCAGGTTCACAAAACGGCCGGTAAGCCAGTAGTAGGGCTGGTTATAGGGGTCCCGACGTTCGGCAAAGCTCTCTTCCCAGCGGGAGCGGGCCTGTCGGGTGATGGCAATGCCCTTGATGGCTTCGAGCGGCAGGTCCGGGATGTTCACGTTGAGGAGAATGCCGGGCGGCAGGCCATGGGTCAGCACGGTACGGGCAATTCGTTGCGCGTAGTGTGCTGCCGCGTGGTAGTCCTGCGCCTCCCAGTTGCAGAGCGAAAAGGCAATCGCGTCGATGCCCAGAATAGCTGCCTCGGTTGCTGCACTGACCGTGCCCGAATAGATTACATTGACAGCCGTGTTTGGCCCTCGATTGATGCCACTGACCACCAGATCGGGACGTCGAGGCAGTAGCTGGTTGACAGCCAGCTTGACACAGTCGGCCGGGGTACCCGAGACCGCGTAGGCTGGCACTTCTCCCGAAGGCACGGTAAACGACCAGGGATAAGCCCGTACTGGATCGCGCACGGTAATGGCGTGTCCGACGGCGCTCTGTTCGGTGGCCGGGGCCACCACATAGACCTCACCCAGCGCGTCCATGGCAGCTGCCAGGGCGGCAATTCCCGGTGCATTAATACCATCGTCGTTACAGACCAGAATCAGCGGTCGGCGATCAGGTTCTGCAGGCATAGGAGCATGCATCGGTTAATAGCTTTCTTCCGGCGTAGGAAACGTACGGTGTCGCACGTCCTGCACGTAATGTTGTACAGCCTCCGTAATGGTTTCGGCCAGTCGAGCATAGCGACGCACAAAGCGCGGATTAAAGTCGGTGGTCAACCCAAGCATATCGTGCAAGACAAGGATCTGCCCGTCGCAGTCCACCCCGGCACCGATGCCGATGGTCGGAATTCGCAGCGAGGCCGTCACCTCACGAGCCAGCGCAGCCGGGATCTTTTCCAGCACGATCGCAAAACAGCCCGCTGTCTCCAGCAGCTTCGCATCCCGCCGCAACTGTTCGGCCTCGGTGGGATCCTGTGCCCGTACTTTGTAGGTCCCGAAGCGGTAGATGCTCTGGGGAGTCAGTCCCAGGTGTCCCATGACCGGGATCCCCGCTGTAACGATGCGTTCTACGGCTTCCAGGATGGGCTGTCCACCTTCCAGTTTGACGGCGTGGGCGCCCGCTTCTTTCATGACCCGGATGGCTGAGGCCAGGGCTTCATTGGGATTCCCCTGGTAGGATCCGAAGGGCAGATCGACCACGACCAGCGCTCGCCGCACGGCCCGCACCACACACTGGGCATGGTAGATCATCTGGTCCAGCGTAATGGGCAGCGTCGTCTCGTGACCGGCCATCACGTTCGAGGCCGAGTCGCCGACCAGGATCACGTCGATGCCAGCCGCATCCAGAATGCGTGCCAGCGTGTAGTCGTAAGCAGTCAGTGCCGCAATCGGGATGCGGGCCGCTTTCATTTCCTGCAGCGTCTGAGTGGTCACCCGTCGCGCGTTGACCACCACGGAAGGCGGGACCGTCTGGGTGCTCATGTCGAACTCGAAATCAAGTGGGCAGAGGGTAGCAGAGGCTCTATTCCAACGAAAAAGCGGGCGCCTGGCTCCGACGCCCGCTGTAAAAACCATCCAGGGGCTCAGCTCTTAGTCCTGTTGGATTGCCGTGGTATCTTCCGGCACTTCAATACCCAGACGTCGGGCTACTTCCCGCGTAATGTCCACCACCCGCCCTTCCTTAACGTAGAGCAGCGCCTGTGCCCGCAACACAACGTCCAGGTTCTGTTCCTGGGCCACCTGGTCGATCACCTGCTGCACCCGCTCCAGCAACGGCTGCATTAACTCAGCCTCACGCTGAGCCAGCTGCTGTTGCCGACGCGCGGAAGCCTCCTGAATCTCCTGCTGAAGCTGCAACAGTTCCTGCTCACGCTCCTGACGCCGCTGTTCGGAAAGCAAAGCCCGCTGGCGCTGATACCGTTCCAGTTTCTGCTGGTATTCGTTGAACATCTCCTGCAGCTCCGTCTGACTCTCCTGCGCTTCTTTTTGGAGCTGCTGCTGAATATCTCGATACTCCTTCATGTTGACAATGATGACCTCGGGGTCTGTATACCCGATGCGCATGGGTTGCGCCAGACTGATCTCGGCTTGCAGCAGGCCTCCTATAAAGACGGCGCCCATCAGCGCCCGCAGTGCAATACGACGAGTGCGCATTGTAACAATCCCTGTTAGTTGATGCTCAATTTTGCGACCCGACATTTACGTTAAGCTCGGCGAGAACCCGATCGCTCAGGTCATGTTCCGGGGGAGCGTACAGCAACAGGGGGGCTGCCGCTTTGTCCAGCACATAATCGTACCCTTCCTCGCGCGCCACGTTCTCAATGGCTTCCAGGATCCGTTCCTGGAGAGGACGCAACAACGTCTCTTGTTGCCGGAACAGTTCGCCCTCCGGTCCAAAGTACTGTTGCCGCAACCGGTCCAACTCTGCTTCTGCGCGAGCAATTTCCTCGCGCCGACGTTGCCGTTCTTCCGGCGTGTAGAGCAACTCCCGCGCCTGGTACTCTTCAAACATACGATCGATCTCCTGGCGTCGCTGTTCAAGTTCAGCCTGCCAGTCGCGGACCATCTGATCCAGACGCTGTTGCACAGCCTGGTACTCGGGTAACTTGCTTAAAATATACTCGGTATCTACATAGCCAATGCGATGCTGCGCCTGCGCCCCGCCTGCCAGCCATAGCACACCCAGCAGCAGGATCTTTAGTTTTTGTGGCATGGGTAAACGTCCGATTAGTTGTTGAAGCCCTGTCCCAGCGAGAACTGGAAGTACCAGCGCCGCGATCCGTCGTGTCCTTGCGTTGGAATGGGCTGAAACTCGTCAAAATTATAGCCATAGACCAGCTCCACCATGCCCAGGATGGGCAGGAAAAGGCGTACGCCAAAGCCTGCTGAACGGAAAAGTTGCGCCGGGTTATAGGTAGCAAATCGATCCCAGGTATTGGCCGCATCCATAAACAGATAAGGAGCGGCCTGCAGTTGCGGACTCTGCACGGCCAGCCAGCGCAGTTCTGAGGTGTACTTGTTCAGGATACGGCCGCCAATGGGCTCGTTGTTCAGCCGGGGGCCGAGCACACCCAGAGGATAGCCGCGCATGTAGACGATATCCTTGCCATAGTAGCCAAAGGCGCCCTGCGTGTCGAAGGGGGACCCTCCCACAATAAACCGTTGAAAGACCACGGGGTCGCCCGTAATGGATCCGATAAAGCCAAACTCGGTACCGAATCCCAGGGATATCTTTGGAAAGAGCGGGACATTCCAGTTCGTCTTCAGCCGCCATTTGTGGTACTGTACAAAGTCCCCAAACGGCAGTGCCACATCAAGCGATAACCGCACCAGCGAACCGGCTGTTGGAAATAGCGGATTGTCGAGCGAGTTGCGGGTCAGTCCGGCCCGCAGCGTGATTTCCCTGCTCACGCCTCGGGGCAATGTGGTGGTGAAGTTATTGTTTTCAAAGTACTGAAAGCCTAAGCCGAGCGAGCCCGTAAAATAGTCGTCGGGCCATTTCAGTCGGCGTTCGTAAAAGACGCGACTGGTAAAGGTGGTCAGATCCCCTATGTTGTTAAAGAAGGGATAGTCGCTAAAGCGGGTATAGTCCAGTGCAAAACCGACCGGATTGGGCCGTCCCCGAAACCAGGGCTCCGTAAACGACAGTCCATAGCTTTGATAGTAGGTGCCATTCGTCTGGATACTCAGGGAAAGCTGCTGGCCATCACCGGCAGGCAGCGGCCGCCACGCCTTCCCGTTAAACAGATTTTGCGCCGAGAAATTGTTCAGCGTAAAGCGCAACATGAGAATCAGCCCGAGCTGCCCCCACGTGCCTGAAAGCTCGAGCTGGTCGCTCCCTACCTCTTCGACCTTATAGGTCAGATCCACCGTCTTTTTCTCTGGATTGACCTGCACCTCAGGGCCTGCAGCCAGTGCCTCCTGATTGAAGTAGTTGAGCTGTGCCAGGCGTCGGATTGATTCCTGAATGGCATCGCGACTAAAGGTTTGGCCCGGGATCGTGTACAGCTCGCGCCGGATCACGTGCTCTTTCGTCTTCGTATTGCCTGTAATGTTAATGGTCCCAAACTCGAAGACGTCGCCTTCATACACGTCGAAATAAAGATCCAGCGAATCGCGTCCTACCACGCGAATTCTCGGCTCAGCCCGGAAGAGCATGTATCCTCGATTCATATACAGGCTGGAGACATCCGTGCTGTGCCGGTTTCCGTAGAGATTTTCTTCCAGCTTTTTTCGATTGAACGGATCCCCTTTTTTGATGCCCAACGCTTCGGTTAGCACCTCATCTGGAAAGACGGTGTTACCCTCCCATTCGATACGGCGCACATAGTAACGTGGGCCTTCATGCACGGTAATCTTAACGATCAGCTCTGGATCTTTGGTGTTTTCGGCCAGATAGACGGTGTCGTGTACAATTCGGGCGTCATAGAATCCCTTTTCGTTGTAGTAATCAATGATGGCTTGCAGGTCTTCTTCGAATTTGTCCGGGTCGAAACGGGCTTTGCGCCAGAAGCGCCACCAGCTTTTCTGCTTGGTATGTTTCATTCTGCCCCGGAGCTTCCTGTCGGAGATCTGTTCATTGCCCTCAAAAATGATCTGACCGATTTTGACTTTTTCGCCTCGCGCTACTTCGAAGTGCAGGATCACCTCTCCCCTGTCGTTCTCTTCGCGATGCGTGCGCACTTGAGCCAGCAGGTATCCTTTTTCTTTCAGGTACTCCCGGATGATCTGCTCGGCGCGTTCGATGTCGGTCGGGCGCACCCGGGCTCCTCGAAACAGTGGCAACCGTTTGCGCAGTTCTTTCCGGTCGCCTTTTTTTAGCCCGGAGAATGTGTAATCGGCCAGCCGGGGTTCTTCCTGGACCCGGATGGTCAGGTAGACCGCCTCGCTTTCTCGCCGTTGCTCTATGATCTGCACCTGCGAAAACAGCCCCAGCCGGTAGATGCCGCGAATTGCCTCGGCCAGCGCTGGATCGCCCGGCAATGCAAGCTCCTGGCCAATACGCAACCCGCTGGCCTGCCGCACAATATCTCTGGTGCTTTCTTCCCGGACGCCTTCAATCTCCAACCCCTGCAGTACAACGCGGCTGACCCCGTTCGGCGTAAACGTCTGCGCCCGGGCTACGCCCAGCGTCAGCAGCAGTCCACTGCACACCCACACCACCAGCCGTTTCATCTGTGGTATGCCTCGCGTTTTTGTGTCTGCGTAGTGCTTCTGGCCTGTTAACGTTTTAACCGATGCCATTCGTATCTGAGGTATAAATTCGGCCAAACCGGCGCTCACGGTTCTGGTAGCTGCGGATGGCCTCGTACAGTTGCCGCCGCCGAAAGGCGGGCCAGTAGATATCCGTGATGTAAAGTTCGGTGTAAGCAATCTGCCAGAGCAGAAAGTTGGAGACGCGAAACTCGCCGCCTGTTCGAATCAGCAGATCCGGATCAGGCAGTCCAGCACTGGGCAGGGCAGCGGCAAAGGTAGCTTCGTCGATTTCCTCGGGCCGTAGCCTGCCTTCCTGCACCTGGCGTGCCAGCGCCTGCACAGCTTGGAGAATCTCCCAGCGTCCGCTGTAAGACAGGGCTAACGTCAGCACCAGACGTTTGTTTTTTGCCGTCTCTTGGATGGCCTGTTTTAGCTCGTCTTGACATATCGGGGGCAACTGCATCATGTCGCCGATCACACGTAGCTGCACGCCATTTTCCAGCAGGGCTTTTTTCTCCCGGCGAATTGTCTTCACCAGAAGCTGCATCAGGGCATTGACCTCAGAAGCCGGCCGCTGCCAGTTCTCGGTACTGAACGTATAGAGCGTCAGGTAGGGAATGCCGAGCTGAGCACAGGCTTCCGTGATATCACGTACCGATGCAACGCCCTCGTAGTGACCTACCACCCGCCGTTTGCCCTGCTGTTGTGCCCAGCGACCGTTTCCATCCATGATAATCGCAATATGGGTAGGCAATGGCCCCCGCTGCCGAAGCTCCTCCTGGAGGGCTCGGTCTTCCTCAGTCTGCACGTTGCCTGTAATGGTCACCGCCTCGGCTGTGTTAGCAGTACTGCGCACTGCGCTGTCCAGGTCAGGTCCTCAGGTTAAACCCCTTATAACCGCAATAGATCGTTCAGGATAACAAATGCCATAAAGGCGATCAGCAAAATCATGCCTACCTGCTGCAGGGCCAGACGTACCCGTACGGAAGGCTCTCGCCGCGCAATCGCTTCGTAAAGCAGAAACAGCAGGTGTCCGCCATCCAGCGCAGGCACCGGCAGGATATTCACGATGGCCAGCGTAATGGACAGCAACGCGACAATATTCCAGAAGGCACGGGCGCCTGCTTCAGCGGCTTCTTTGGTGACTTTGGCTATCATGATTGGCCCCCCCACATTCTCCCGAAAGCTTTCCTGGCCGGTCACCATGCGACGCAGGCTGGTCAGAATCACACGCGTATGCGTCCAGGTCTCCTTGACACCGGCCAGGAGGGCCGATCCAATCCCATAGTGCACCTGCTGCACGCCAAAGTATTCCATTAACAGTTGGGGGGTGGGGGCGGCAATGCCCAGGTAGTAACGATCGGCCTCCGGATCATAATACGGTCGGATCGTCGCTTCATAGATTACTCCGTCGGACCGGCGCGCCACTTCGACGGCCCCCTCAGGCACCACCGTGCTGGTATCGGGCCGCAGCCAGCGGATGCGCATGGGCTGGCCTCCCCGCTGCTGGACGATTTCGACCAGTTCGTTCCAGAAGCCAATAGCTACGGTGTCGATGGCCAGAATGCGGTCGCCCGTCTGCAGGCCGGCTCGGGCTGCAGGCGCCCCCTCCAGCACACCCCCTACCAGCGGCGGATCCACCGAGATGCCCAGCAATCCGCCTCGGCGGCTGAGCTGTGTCATCAGGTCTGGTGGACCGGTAAACGTCAGCGTGTCGCCGCCTCGCACCACCGTGATCGTGAATGGATTGGCCAGCAGCGCTTCCAGATTACGCAGATCTCCATAGCGTACCAGGGGCCGTCCATTTACGGCTACAATGCGGTCGCCCGTGCGCAGTCCCATTTCGTAGGCCAGCGAACCTTCGGCCACATAAACCGCCCGCACATTCTCGGCGGGAATGTACAGCTCGCCATAGGCCAGCTTGAGCCCGGCAAAAATGAAGATGGCCAGCAAGACGTTAAAGAGCACTCCGCCTGAAATGACCAGCATGCGCTGCCAGAGGGGCTTGGCCCGGAACTCCCAGGGCTCTGGAGGACGATGGACAAAGTCGGTATCCAGATTTTCGTCGATCAGACCGGCGATTTTCACATAGCCTCCCAGTGGCGTGGCCCCAATCACGTATTCTGTCTCACCGCGACGCCACCGAAAAATCTTCGGCGGAAATCCTATGGAAAACTTCTCCACCCGCATTCCAAAGAGCCGGGCAAACAGGAAATGGCCCATCTCGTGTGTGAACACGAGCACCATTATGGCCAGCACCACCCAGAAGACGTAAGTCAACAGATTCAGCACGCTCTCCATACCAGCATTTGCTGAAAGGGCCGTAAAATCAGGGATCGCCCGCCTTCAATGGGCTGCCACACCGGAGAGTTCCAGCACATATTGCCGTGCCCGAAGGTCTGCGTCCTGCAGATGTTCGTAGGAGGGTACGCTGTCGGGTTCACTCAGGTGTTCCAAAGCCGTCTCGACCAGACGGGCTATGTCGGTAAACCGAATCTGTTCCTGAAGAAAAAGCTGCACGGCCTGTTCGTTTGCAGCGTTGAGTACAGCCGGTGCGGTTCCGCCCCGACGCAGCGCCTCATAGGCCAGCAGCAGGCAGGGGAAGCGGGCCGGGTCAGGTGCTTCAAAGTCCAACTGGCCCAGTTGCACCCAGTCGATGCGCTCGTGAGGGGCTTCCCAGCGTTCGGGATAGCTGAGCGCGTACTGGATAGGCAGTCGCATGTCCGGGATGCCAAGCTGGGCTTTGGTCGAGCCATCAACAAACGTTACCATAGAATGAATGATCGACTGGGGATGCACCAGCACCTGAATTCGATCGGCCGGCAGATCAAACAACCAGTGGGCCTCGATGACTTCCAGCCCTTTGTTCATCATGGTGGCCGAATCGATGGTTACCTTGGCTCCCATCGACCAGTTCGGATGGCATAGGGCTTCGTCCGGCGTGATACGGTCAAACGTTTCCAGCGGCCGCGTGCGAAATGGCCCACCGGATGCCGTTAAGATCAGCGTTTCTACTGCCGATGATGCCTCCCCAACCAGACACTGAAAGATAGCCGAATGCTCGCTATCGATCGGGATCAGCCGACCACCGTGACGTTGCAATGTTTCACGTACCAGAGCGCCGCCAGCCACCAGCGTCTCTTTGTTGGCCAGGGCTACCTGCTTGCCCGCTTTCAGCGCAGCCAGCACCGGCCGCAATCCAGCAAAACCAACCAGCGCCGCTACCACCACGTCCACATCGGGTCGCTGCACACAGGCACACAACCCCTCCTCCCCCTGAAGCACGGCGATACCGGTACCACAAAGCGCTTCCTGAAGCTGTCGATACCCTTCCGTATCTTCGATCACCACACAGGCAGGACGAAATTCCAGGGCCTGCTGCAGAAGACGGGCTACGTTACGGCGGGCGGTGAGCACCTGGACCGTCAGCCGATCCGGAAAAAGGCGCACAATGTCGAGCGTCTGCGTACCGATCGATCCCGTCGCACCCAGCACAGCTAACCGACGGGGAGAGGCGGTATCGGCAATTTCCTGCATAGACGATCAGTTCGTTGGAAACGAATCAAGCTGCTTTCTGTACGACGAAGGGTTGCGTTTTGCTTCCAGCCGGCCAACTTGCCACTTATGCACCGCTGCATAACATACCTGTCGATAGCGTTCCTGTTTATCTGGGCCGCTATAGCGCAGGCCCAGATACCCGATAGCCTGCTCATGGTGCGCTATCGGACCGCCGAACAGTTCCTTCGAAGCGGGCAGTACACGCAGGCCTTACCGCTACTGGAATCGCTCTACCAGGAACGCCCCGATGTGTATGTCTTCTACGATCGGCTCAAGCAAGTCTACGAAAATCTCAAACGCTACGACGACGCCCTGCGCCTGATTGAAACCCGCTTGCGTGAAGACGCACCGAACCCGGCTTTGCTGGCCGAAAAAGGCCGCTTGCTTTACCTGAAAGGCGACGAAGCAGCAGCCGAAGCAGCCTGGGAAGCAGCGATTCGGACGGCTCCCCACCAGAGCGGCACGTACCGGGTGGTCTACCAGACCCTCCTTGAACTGCGTCGCTTCGACGAAGCCATTCAGGTGCTGGAGCGAGCGCGACGCACGCTGTCCAATCCGTCCATCTTTCTGCTGGATCTGGCCTATCTCTACAGCCTGAATGGCCGCTACGAAGAGGCCATGGAAGCCTATCGACAGTTTCTCCTGCAGGATCCGCGTCGCCTCGGTTTTGTGCAGACGCGCCTGGAGCCGTTCATGGACGAGCCCGTTGTGCGCAAAGCCGGCATTGCGGTCTTCGAGCGAGCGGTCCGCCGCGAGCCGCTGAACTTCGCCTTTCGCCAGATGCTGGCCTGGCTCTACCTGCGCAACGGCGATTATGCCCGCGCTCTGAATGTCTACCGTGCCCTGGATCGACTGCAGCAGACCCAAGGACAGCTCCTGCTCCAGTTCGCTCTTCAGGCCCGCGACGCCGGGGCGCTTGAAGTGGCGCGTACTGCCCTGCAGGATATCCTGCAACAACCCAACACCGCCATTCATCCTGAAGCACGCTATGAGCTGGGACGACTCTATGAAGAACAAGCACGCAGCGGCGACACGACAGCCGCCCAGGCTGCCCGAAAAATGTATCGAAGCTTCCTGACAGCTTTTCCTGGCCATCCGCTCGTTCCGGACGTCCTCTATCGGCTGGCCCGTCTGGAGCTGGACGTCCTGCACCATCCGCAGACGGCCGATTCCCTGCTGACCGTGCTCCTTAACCGATACGGCGATCATGAGACGGCCTGGCAGGCACGCTTTGATCAGGGACGACTGGCGTTACAGACCGGGGATCCAGGCGCAGCCCGCCTGGCTTTCCTGCGTTTACTTGACCGTCGTCCCACCGGCCCCCTGGCCGAGGCCGCCCGCTACCAGCTCGCCCTGCTTGACTTCTATGATGGTGCTTTTGAAGCCGCGTTGGCCCAGCTCGACATCCTCGCCGAAGACGCTGCCTCTGATGTGGCCAACGACGCGCTGACACTCCGACTGCTCATCCAGGAAAACCGGGGACCCGACTCACTCGACACCCCCCTGCGCCGCTACGCTTATGCCCGCTTGCTGATGGCGCAGCATCAGTTAGAAGCAGCGCTCGATACGCTGGATGCCCTGCAACAGGATGCCGGCATGCATCCGATCGCCGACGAGGTAACCCTGCTGCGGGCGCGTCTGCTTCGACAACTGGGACGCCTCGATGAGGCGCTGGCCCTCCTGCTTGAGTTTCCCCTGCGTTATCCCAGCAGCCCACTGCGTGACCAGAGTCTCTACGAAGCTGCACGTATCCAGGAAGAAGACCTGCACGATCGTGCCGCTGCCCTCAGCACCTATACGCGCCTGCTGACAGAATTTCCTGGTTCTCCGTTGATTCCAGAAGTTCGTTCCCGTATTCGAACCCTTCGAGGAGAAGACGCCTGAATGCTATGCGACCCTGGATGCTCCTTCTGGGCTGGCTGCTGGCCGCTCCTGGCGCGGCCCAGCAGATCCTCATCCCTATGGATGCCTACCAGACGGACCACCTGAAAGCCTACGGCGTGGCTTACTGGGCCCTGACCCAGGGCGTCGATGTAGACTGGCTGTTGAACTACCGGGGCGGGGCCTTCCTGCTCCAGGATTTTCCCGGCCTGCAGGCAGAGCTGCGGATTCGCGGCGTCGCCTTTGAAGTGATCGACGACGCCACAGCGGCCCGCATCCTGGCCGACGTTGAGGCTGAAGACCGTAATACAGCCGTCGTTCGCCTTGAAAAAGCGCCCCGCATTGCTGTCTACGCCCCACCTTATACCCAACCCTGGGACGATGCTGTCTTGCTGGCGCTCACCTATGCCGAAGTGCCTTACGATCAGATCTACGACGACGAAGTCCTCAGAGGCGAACTGGAACAGTACGACTGGCTGCACCTGCACCATGAAGACTTTACCGGACAGTTTGGCAAATTCATCCAATACCGCCACATGCCCTGGTACGTCGAACAACAACGCCAGCAGGAGACCACAGCCCGCAAATACGGCTTTCGCAAGGTGAGCCAGCTCAAACTGGCCGTTGCCCGGGCCATCCGCGAGTACGTCCGTCAGGGTGGCTTCCTCTTCGCCATGTGCTCTGGCACCGACACCTTTGACATCGCACTGGCCGCACACCACACCGACATCGTACCGGCCGAGTACGACGGCGATCCCATCGACCCTGATGCCCTCCAGAAGCTTGACTACAGCCAGACGCTGGCCTTCACCAACTTCACACCCGTCTTCAATCCTTACGAATACGAGCATTCCGACATCGACGTCGGCCCCCCACCTCCCCAACTCCGCGATCCGGCACTCGACTACTTCACGCTACACGAATTCAGCGCCAAATGGGATCCGGTCCCTACCATGCTCACGCAAAACCATGTGGCTACGATCAAAGGCTTTATCGGTCAGACCACAGCGTTTCGGAAAAGCCTTATCAAACCCGAAGTGGTTATTCTGGCCGAAGCGCCCGGCCGCGATGCGGTCAAGTATCTGTATGGGCCATTCGGCAGAGGCTTCTTCGCTTTCTATGCCGGTCACGATCCGGAAGACTACCAGCACTTTGTGGGCGATCCCCCGACCGACCTGAGCCTACACAAAAACTCCCCCGGATACCGGCTCATTCTAAACAACATTCTGTTTCCGGCTGCTCGTAAGCAGAAACGAAAGACCTGATGTTGCATTTTTCCGCGCCTTTCAAATGTCCCCCCTTGTGTAACAGGCACGGCCTTGCAGAACTTTGCACATCCCGACCATATACTCCCCAACGACCATGGAAGCGCGGCCAGTACGCCATTCACGCTGCGTGATGACGGAAATCGTCATCCCAAATGATCTAAACGGCCTGGGCAACCTGCTCGGGGGACGGCTGCTCCACTGGATGGACCTCTGTGCGGCCATCTCGGCCCAACGCCACACCAACCGTGTGTGCGTAACCGCCGCTGTCGACTTTGTAGAGTTTCGCTCGCCCATTCGTCAGGGTGAAATCGTCGTGCTCGAAAGCCAGGTCAACCGGGCCTTTCGTACGTCGATGGAAATCGAGGTAAACGTCTGGGCCGAAGATCCACGCACCCAGTCACGACGATTCTGCAACCGCGCTTTCTACACCTTCGTGGCTGTCGACGAAACAGGACGTCCGACCCCGATTCCGCCGGTTCAACCCGAAACGCCGGAAGAACAGGAACGCTACGAACAGGCAGCCCGCCGTCGAGAATTGCGGTTGTTGCTGTCGGGCCGTCTGCCTGCGGAAAAAGCCCGAAAACTTCAGGCCTCGCTTGCCGATCTGGCCGCCTCCGCCTCATCTTTTCCGGAACCCAACCCCTGAGACACGCCATGCGATGCCTGTTACCTGCCCTGCTATTTATCGGGATGCTTCCCGTGGAAGCACAGGCCCAATCATATGCCCACAGCCCACCAGGCCAGACTGGCCTGGGCGGTATCATCGGCACCCCCAGTGGCCTGTCCCTGAAAATCTATGGCACCGATCGTTCCTCGTTCACGGCCTATGACTTTCTGCTGGCCTACGACCTGGACCGTTTCTTCTTTTTCAGCCTGCACGGACTCTTTGAGCGCCCGCTTCCCGACTCGCCGCTGAACTACTTCTTCGGGCCAGGTGCCCTGCTGGGCGCGCGCGAACGTCCTCGCGACAACAACGAAATGGTACTGGGATTAAGCGTTAATTTTGGGATCAATTTCTTTACCGAACGTTTTGAAGTTTTCTTACAGGTAACGCCCCGCCTGCATCTGATTCCTGCCACCGAAGGTGACCTCGGAGGCGGTATAGGTCTGCGCTACTACTTTGGTAAGCGGCACGAAACCGACCGGTAGAACGAAACAGGGCGCTACGGGTATCCTTAGATTACACGACGATATACTCCTGCTGTCATGCTTTACCAGCGCATCCTGATCACCGGTGCCAACGGTCTGCTGGGCCAGGAGCTGGTGGCCCAGCTCAGCCAGCACGCCGAATACGACGTACTGGCGACGGCCCGGGATCCGGAACCTCGTTTCCAGGGTGGCTCGTGCGGCTACGTGCCCCTCGACATCACGGACGCGCAGGCCGTTCGTCGCATCTTTCAGGATTTTACGCCGACGGTGGTGATCAACTGCGCGGCGATGACCCAGGTGGACCGTTGCGAAATCGAAAAAGAAGCCTGCTGGCGCGTCAACGTCGAAGCTGTAGAAACCCTGGCCCGGTTGTGTCGGCAGTTCGGAACCCGCCTGATTCAGGTATCCACCGACTTTGTCTTTGACGGCGCGGCCGGCCCCTACCGCGAAACCGACCGTCCCCACCCGATCAACTTCTACGGCCGCTCGAAGCTGGCCAGCGAGAATGTGGTGCGCGAAGCCGGCATCGACCGCTGGGCCATCGCCCGCACCGTACTGGTTTATGGCACAGGTGAGCAGCTCAGCCGCTCCAATATTGCCCTCTGGGTCATCGAGCAGCTATCCCAGGGGCGACGCATCCGTATCGTTACCGACCAGTGGCGCACACCCACCTATGTGGGCGACCTGGCCGCCGGCATCGAGCGGATTGTCCGCTACAACAAACATGGCATTTACCATCTCTCCGGCCGCGAATTCCTGACGGTCTACGATTTTGCCTGTCTGATTGCCGACGTTTTTGACCTGGATCGTGCGCTGATTGAGCCGGTCGATAGCGCGACGCTGAACCAGGTGGCCCCCCGACCATCCCGCACCGGCTTCATCATTCTCAAAGCCGAAACCGAACTGGGCTACCGCCCCCGTTCAATCCCCGAAGCGCTCCGCCATTTAGGCCAACGGCTGGGCCTGCCGGTCACAATGCCCTGAAGCAGTCTGTAGTATCTTGGAAACGCCTATGTTGGATCTACAGCGCATCCGTCAGGAACCCGACCGCGTCCGCGAAGCTATCCGTACCAAAGGGATTGGTGATCCAGTCCTGGTTGACCGCGTGCTGGCCCTGGACGCCTCGCATCGCCAGACGCAGACTGAACTGCAGCAAAGCCGTCATCGCCTTAATACGCTGGCCCGACAGATCGGTCAGCTTATGCGCGCAGGGCGCCGCGATGAAGCCCAGACGCTCATCGAAGAAAACACCCAACTCAAGGAACGCATTAAATCGCTGGAAGCCCACGAACGCGCGCTGAGCGAACAACTCGAAGCCCTGCTGCTGGAGCTGCCCAACATCCCGCATCCGTCGGTGCCCGTCGGACGCGGTCCCACAGACAATGTGGTGCTGCACGAAGAAGGCTGCCCGCCCACGTTCGACTTTGAACCACTGCCACACTGGGAGCTGGCCGCTCGCCACGGACTGATCGACTTTGAACGCGGCGCCAAAGTAACGGGCAGTGGCTTTCCGTTTTATGTGAATCAAGGCGCCCGACTGCAACGCGCGCTCATTCAGTTCTTTCTGGATCTGGCCGTACAGCAGGGCGGCTACGTAGAAATGCAGCCTCCCCTGTTTGTCAATGCCGACAGTGCCCGCGGCACAGGCCAGCTTCCGGACAAGGAAGACCTGATGTACGTGATCGAGCGGGACGGCCTCTATCCCATTCCCACGGCCGAAGTACCGGTCACGAACTACTTCCGCGACGAGATCCTCGAAGAAAATCAGCTCCCGATCAAGTTCTGCGCTTACTCGCCCTGCTTCCGGCGTGAGGCCGGTTCCTACGGCAAAGATGTGCGTGGCCTGAACCGGCTGCACCAGTTCGATAAGGTGGAACTGGTGCAATTTGTCCATCCGGACACCAGCTACGAAGCGCTGGAGCAACTGCGGGAAGATGCGGAGCGGGCGCTCCGGCTACTGGGCCTGCCCTATCGTCGCGTGCTAATGTGTACAGCCGAGACGGGATTTGCGCAGGCCAAGAAGTACGACCTGGAGGTCTGGAGTCCGGGCCAGCAGCGCTGGTTAGAGGTGTCCTCCATCTCCAACTTCGAGGACTTTCAGGCGCGGCGCGCGCGCATCCGCTTCCGCCCGGCCCATGGTGGCAAGCCCCGTTTTGTGCACACGCTCAATGGAAGCGGCCTGGCCCTGCCTCGCGTGGTGGCGGCACTGCTGGAGCACTACCAGCAGGCGGACGGTTCTATTTTGATTCCCGAGGCTCTCCGCCCTTACACCGGCTTCGACCGGATCGGCTGAGCGTCAGTCGTCCGCCCGAAGAATCCGGTGATCGGGATCAACGATCGGCTCGGCTTCGAGCTCGCCCAGTGGCACCACCGCCTCACCATTCGACATAGGAATGCGGCGGCGCGTGTCTCCGATCTGCACCTCGACGGGCATCGGAAACGGCAGGTCGTCCGGCGTCTCCCAGCGTAACACCAGTCGGTCCGGCTCACGGCGGACGATCAGCCGGGGCAGCTCGGCGCGGCGCACGTACACCTCGAAGAACCAGTCCAGCTCCTGTCCGGTTATCGCTTCGACCAGGGTTATAAAGTCGTCTGTCGTGGCAAATCGGCACTGGCGGCCGTCGGTAATCCGCTCCAGGGTTGGATCCGGATAGGCCATGCGGCGCAACGCCTGGAAGAATGCGCTATCGCCAACCAGATAGCGTAGCGTATGCAGTACCCAGGCTCCTTTGTAATAGATGTCATTGTCCGTTCGGCCGGTAGTGGGATCAGCGAAATACATCTCGGTCGTGGTCTTCGAGGTGCGGGGGGCAATGGGTCGCCGGTTGCGGATGGCCGGCCGATAGCGGTTCAGCTCTGCCTGATAGGCTTTCAAGCCAAAGCGCGCCTCCGCATAAAGCGCCTGCATGTAGGTGGCAAAGCCCTCGTGCAGCCAGAAGTCCTTCCAGTCGTATGCAGTCACCAGGTTGCCCCACCATTCATGGCCCAGTTCGTGATGGTGCAGCCAGTCGAAACCATAGGGACGATCCGAGAAGTCGCTTCCGTAGGCAATGATTGTCTGGTGCTCCATGCCCAGAAAAGGCGTCTGCGCGATCCCGTACTTGTCCGCGCGGAAGGGATACGGTCCCAGCAGGCGCTCATAGAAGGCCAGATGATCCAGAAACTCCGGCAGCATGCGGCGGGCGTCATTCTCTCGCTCGGGGAGTACCCAGAACGTTACCGGGATCGTATCGCCCGCCACACTGACGTAGATGGTATCGACGGTTCGGTAGGGCGCAATGTTCAGCGCAACGCCGTAGTTGTTGATGGGCGTCGAAACGAACCAGTGGTAGGTGCGCGTGCCATCGGCATGCGCTTCAACACGGCGAAGCCGGCCGTTGCTGGCCACTACGAGTGGCTCGGGCACGGTGATATGCAGGGCCATGGAGTCGGGCTCGTCGGAGGGGTGATCTTTGCAGGGCCACCAGAGATCGGCGCCCTCGCCCTGATTGGAGGTAGCGATCCAGGGCTGGCCGTCGGCCGTGCGCGCCCAGGTAAACCCGCCAATCCAGGGAGGATACGGCGCTTCTCGGGGAATGCCTCCGTAGTGCACGCGCAGCACAATACGTTCGCCCGGCTGGCGGGTATGTGTGAGGTGCGTCCAGATGCGCCCGTCTGCACGGTGCTCGAAAACACGCTGCACCCACTGGCCAGCCACCTGTTCTTCGACCTTCCGGACAGTCAGGGCCGTGTCGAGGTCCAGTACGAACCAGATAAGCGGCTGCACCACGCGCGCCTGCACCTCCAGCACGCCGTCGATGCGACGCGCCGCCGGATCGACGCGCAGCGCAAGGTCATAAAATGTGACGTCGTAAGCGGCCTGCTCAGGCAGCAGTGGCCCCCCGGAATGATTCGTAACCTGTCGGTCCAGCAGCCGCTGGGCACAGGCCGTCTGTAGCATCGACCACAACAGATAACAGCCGATTCCTGAGAGGAACAACCCCAGACGTTTCGACATAGGCGGCATGTTTAGCGGTTAGGCGGCATTCAGCCCCAGCCGGCGCTCCAGCGCTTCGCGGCGGCTACGGCTGACTTTCAGATGCACACCGTTTTTCAGGCGCACCGCATAGCGGCCGCCGGCTCCTCGGAGGAGCACCTCAATCTGATCAATCCGCACAATGGCCGATCGGTGGATCCGGATGAACTGCTCTGGATCCAGCCGTTCTTCAAGCGTCTGCATCTGCTCGCGGATCACGTACACCTGATCGCCCACGTGGAGCTCGGCATAGGGGCCACTGGCCGTAATATAATCGATCTGCTGAACCGGTATGACACGCACCTGCCCTCGCATTTCGACGGCAATGCGCTCCAGGTATTTTTTCGGGCGCGTCGTCAAACCAGAAACAGGCTCTTCTTCCAAGAGCTGAAGTAGCCGTTCTCGCAGGGCTTCGACCGCTCTGAGCTGCAGCAGATGCTTTGCACGCGCGAACGCCTGTTCGAAGCGTTCATCGTCGAAGGGTTTGAGCAGGTAATCGACCGCCGCCACTTCGAAGGCTTTCAGGGCATATTGATCGTAGGCCGTCACAAAGATCGTGACCGGCATGTGTTCGGGTCCGATTTCGCGCACGACCTCAAAGCCGGTCATACCGGGCATCTGCACATCCAGAAAGACCAGATCCGGCTGCCGGGTACGAATGGCCTTGACCGCTGCCCGTCCGCTGGCGGCCTCCCCCACAACCTGCACACCTTCTCGGCCTTCCAGTAGATCCAGCAGACGTTGCCGGGCCAGCGGCTCGTCGTCCACAATGAGCACCCGAAGCGGACGGTCAGTCATCGGCATGAGCAGTTACGCGCAGGTCGGCTTCGGTATGATAGGGAAGCTGGATGCAGACTTCCAGGCCCCCCTCCGGGGGTTCACGCAGCTCCAACCGGTAGGCCTCGCCATAGAGGCCCGCCAGGCGGGCCCGCGTATTTCGAAGCCCCAGGCCTTCCTGCCACTGGCCGTCTTCAGAAAGCCCCGGACCATTGTCGCGCACGCACAGACAGAGCCGATCTCCTTCCCGCCAGGCCCGTAACGTAATCCGTCCCACTGTCTCCAGCCGACTGACGCCGTGCTTTATAGCATTTTCCACAAGCGGCTGCAGGATCAGGTTGGGCACCAGGGCGTCCTGAACCGCCGGTTCAATCTCCTGCCGCACTTCCAGCCGGCCCTGAAAGCGAATCTGCTGGATGTCCAGGTAGCCCTCCAGAAAGCGCAGTTCCTGCGCCAGCGGCACTTCCTGCGCAGCGCTTTCGTCGAGCGTATAGCGTAGCAGTTCGCTCAGGCGCGCAATCATGTGGCGTACGCCTTTAGGATCTCGCTCGACCAGTGCAGAAATCGCATGTAACGTGTTGAAAAGAAAATGTGGATTGAGCTGCATACGAAGCGCCCGCAGTCGCGCTTCGGTCAGACGGGCCTGCAGATCGGCCGCCTGTGCCCGAAGCTGCGCGGCCTCCTGCTGGCGCTGCTGATAGCGAATAAAATAGTCCCGCGCAAAGCCTGCCGCCAGTACTGCAAAGTACGTAACCAGCTCGTTAATGAACCAGAAACGACGAATTCCCATCAACAGGTCAAAATTGATGACCCGCCGGCGGGCAAGCTTATACACAAAGAAATAGAGATAATCGACCCACACCTCCATGGCCAACGCCACGCCCAGCCCGATCAGTAGATGCAAAAGCAATCGCCCCAGCCACCGAGGACGATCGAAGGCCAGCTTTCGGCTAAGCCAGAAAATACCCGGCGTTAACAGTGCCCAGGTGTAGTATTCCGAAAAAATGTAAAGAACCTGCCGTTGCAGCAGAGAAGCGCCCCGATCGGCCCAGCGAGGATCCAGCAGCCGGCCCGTTACCACCAGCACCGCCAGAAACGTCCAGAAGGCCCAGATCACCAGCACCTCAACCCACGGCCGCCGGAACAGGCGGGCTGCCCCTTCCCTTGTTTGATGCCGCATGGCCATACACTCCAGACTGCCTGCATTGTTACTGAAACGCTCGCTGCTTTAAAAGGTCGCCGAAGCTGCATGGAGTGCACGCACGTGTCCATAGCCAGCACACTGCTGTCTCCAAAACATCATGCCCCCTCTCTCGGAAAGAAGCGCAGAAGAGGGAAGCTTTCAACCCTGCCGGCTTTTCCCTTACACCCAGCCAGAATCAGCAAGACACTTGACGGCCACTTGGAGCTCATAAACCCTTTTTCCTGGCAATCAGAAAAAAACACCCCCTCAGGCCTCCGGCCAGCTCCCCCTCAAGGGGGAGCAATCTTCTCTGGTTTGGCCGCGCGAAGTGTAGCATGATGGTGTAACTACCAAGCAAAACGGTTCTTACCAAGTCCCCCCTCCCTCCGGGGAGAGGGACAGGGGAGGG
>Ga0256839_1002188_pt1 | contig 22266 bp, 27 predicted proteins | sample 354166metaG_FD_185968 | JGI IMG/M metagenome (GOLD analysis project Ga0256839, IMG submission 185968) | Hydrothermal vent microbial communities from Mid Atlantic Ridge, Atlantic Ocean - 354-166 | ecosystem: Environmental > Aquatic > Marine > Hydrothermal vents | place: Atlantic Ocean: Mid... | reverse complement strand
GTGGGGTGTGGGAGGTGGGAGGTGGGAGGTGGGGGGCACCTCCTTAGCCTGTAGCTTGTGGCCTGTGGCCTGTGGTTTCTTGTCTTTCATTTGCGGCCCTCCTGGTAGGAGATGAAGGCGGAGATTTGCTTGGCAAGGGACGAAACGCGCGCGTTCAGTTCCTCGAAGTTCGCATGCGTTAAGTAGCCAAGATCGCGCGCGAGCCTAAGCAGCGTACCCAATTCGTAAGCGCTGCCCAATGCAATCCGCGAATACCGCGAAAGCTCGGCGGCTGTACTGCGGCCGACGCCCTCGGCCAAGTTGGCGGGAATGGAAACAACGGCCCGGCGCACCTGGGCAGTTAAGCCGTAAACCTCTTCTTTGGGCCAGGAATTCGAGGCCCGATAAATGTCTTTGGCCAGCCGCATACCTTCCTGCCAGATGCGGAGGTTTTCAACGCTTTCAGGCATTCGAGCACCTCCATAGGTGGCCCGTAGCCCGTAGCCCGTAGCCTGTGGGATTGATTGAACGTTTTTTCCACAAGCTACAAGCTACAAGCCACAAGCAGGGAAGGCCCGTGGCCCATGGCCCGTAGCCTGTGGGATTGATTGAACGTTTTTTCCACAAGCTACAAGCTACAAACCACAGGCTAATTGGCCTTTCCACCCTCACAACCCCTTCTCTGCCAATTCGACTGCCCTCATCAACGCCTTCGCCTTGTTCACGCACTCCTGGTACTCGCGCTCGGGGTCGCTGTCCGCCACCACGCCGGCACCGGCCTGAACGTGGACCCGGCCGCCGGCGATCACGAAGGTGCGCAGCGTCAGCGCCACGTCCATGGCGCCGTCGTAGGCGATGTAGCCGAAGGCGCCGCCGTAAGGGCCGCGGCGGGTGGGCTCGAGCTCGTCGATGATCTCCATCGCCCGGATCTTGGGCGCCCCGCTGACCGTGCCCATGGGGATCACGCTGGCCAGGGCGTCGAGCGGGGTCTTGCCCTCCTTCAGCTCCCCGGTCACGGTGCTGACGATGTGCATCACGTGCGAGTAGTGCTCCACCCGCATCAACTCGTCCACCCTGACGCTGCCGTGCCTGGCCACCCGGCCGATGTCGTTGCGGCTCAGGTCCACCAGCATCACGTGTTCGGCGCGCTCCTTCTCGTCGGCCAGCAGCTCCTCGGCGAGCGCCCGGTCCTCCTCGGGCGTCCGGCCGCGCGGCCGGGTGCCGGCGATGGGCCGCGTGGTCACGCTGCGCCCGCTGGCGCGCAGCAGGCTCTCGGGGCTGGCGGATACCAGCGTCACCTCGCCCAGGTCGAGGTAGCCCATGTAGGGACTGGGGTTGACGCTCCGGAGCGCCCGGTAGAGGGCGAAGGGGTGCACGCCCAGCTCGGCCGAGAAGCGCACCGAGGGCACCACCTGGAAGACGTCGCCGGCGCGGATGTACTCCTTGCTCTTTTCCACGATGCGGGCGTAGTCCTCCGGGCTCAGATTGGCGGTGAACTCGGTGCGGCGGCCGCCCCGCCCGCCGGGAACGCCCGGCAGCGGTCCCCGCAGCCGGCGCTCGGCGGCGTCCAGCAGTTCCCGGGCGCGGGCGGCGGCCGAGGGGCCGTCGCCCAGCGACGGGGCCACCAGGTGCAGCACCTGCTTCAGGTGGTCGAAGACGACGACCAGCTCGGGCTCGACGAAGAGCAGGTCGGGCGCGCCGACCTCGTCGGGGTTTTCGTCGGGCAGTTCTTCGTAGTGGCGCACCAGGTCGTAGGCCACGTAGCCCACCGCACCGCCCCAGAACGGCGGCAGCTCGTGGCCGTTCGTCACCTCGCGGTGCACCGCGTGGTAGAGCGTGGCCAGCGGGTCGGCGGCCTCCACCTCGGTGCCGTCGATGGTGAAGGCGCCGCCGGCCAGCCGGAAGGTCCTGCGCGCCCCGACGCCAATGATCGAGTAGCGGCTCCAGCGCTTGCCCGCCTCGACCGACTCGAGCAAAAAGCTCACCGGCGCTTTTTCGGCGAGCTTCAGGTAGGCGGTCACCGGAGTTTCCAGGTCGGCGAGCAACGTCTTGACCACGGGTTTCGTCTTCATCGTCGTTTCCTCCAAAAAGAAAAACTCCCGGTGTGCTGCACCCCGGGAATCAAGCCAACGCCGTCCGCCCCGGGGTTAACCGGGCCACCACCAGAAGCGAACGGCGAAGCGGTTCATTGCCCACACTATACCGACCTTGCCGCTTGCGGACAAGCCGGGTTGACCGTTGTTCATTCAATAATGAAAAAGAATCCTATACTGAAGCCATGCCGCTCACCATCAAGAACGAAGAGGTCGAACGGCTCGTGCGTGAGCTGTCGGCAGAGGGGAAGGTGACCAAGACCGAGCTCGTGCGCCGGGCGCTCTTGCTGTTGAAGCGTCAGGAACGCCGTACGGAACGCCCGCGCAGCGAGCGGGTGCGGGTGTTCCTGGACGAGGTCGCGCCCCTGCTCGAAGGCGCCCGCATGCCGAGCAAACCGGAACGCGAGGCAATTTTGGGCTACGGTGAGGAGGGCGTGTGATGGTGCTCGACGGCAGCGCCCTCCTGGCCATCCTACTTCGCGATCCCGGCTACGAGCGCCTGCTCGAGGCGCTGGACGCCGCCGAGACCGTTTCGGTGGGCGCACCCGCGCTGGCCGAGGCCAAGATCGTCCTGGGCGTGCGGGCGGGCTTCGAGAAAACCTTCTTGCTCGACGAGCTCCTGCGGCAGATGGAGGCCGAGGTGCTGCCCTTCGGGCGCGAGCACGCCGACGAGGCGGTGCGCGCCTACCGGCGCTTTGGCAAGGGCCGTCACCCGGCCGGCCTCAACTTTGGTGACGCGATGAGCTACGCCATGGCCCAACCAAGCGGAGAGCCGCTCCTCTTCGTAGGTGACGTTTTCTCCCGCACCGACGTTCAGCCGGCGCTTTCTTGAGCCTCGGGCGGCACCAGCCGCCGCAGGTACAAATTCGCCAGCGCCAGCACCACGAACCCGCCCAGGCCGGTGAGGCCCACCAGGAGGTCGTTGCTGCGGGCGAGCGGATCGGCGCTGCCCGCGAAGACGAGGAGGGGCAGCCCGGCCACGGCGTTGAGGGTGCCGTGGAAGAGCGCCGGAACGACGATCGCGCCGCCCCGCTCGCGCAAGTAGAGCATCCATGGGGTGAGCAGCACCGTGAAGACCACCATGAAGAAGACCCCCAGGAAGCGGTGCTCGGGGTAGTTGTAGCCCAGAAAGTAGACCAGAGGCGCGTGCCAGGCGCCCCAGACGACGCCGATGTAGAGCGACGCCGGCCAGAAGCCGAGCTCGCGCGTGCGCTCCCAGAGGTAGCCGCGCCACATCAGCTCCTCGCCCAGCGCGAAGAGCAGGTTGATCGTCGCGCCCGCCAGCAGCCCCTGGACGATCAGCGCCGTCCACAGGGCCCAGCCGGGCAGGCTCGCCCCCTCGGCCCCGGTGCGCGCGGCGATGGCCTCGCGGACCTGGGCGAGCCCCACGTAGCTGTCGAGGGGGAGGCTGGTGACGATGCTGGCGAGAGCCAAGAGCACCGGCAGCCATAGGGCGAGCAGCCACCAGCGGTTCGGCCGGCTCCAAGTTCGCAGGGAGAGTCCCTCCCGCCGCGCCAGCACCAGGGCGACGATGCCCGGAATCCACATGTAGACCAGGCTGAACCCCAGGAACCAGGGGCTCTCGAGCGTGCCCACCTCCGCGTAGTAGACCGCGAACAAAAGCCAGCTTAGGACGATGGCCAGGGTTACGGCTCGGTCGGCTTGGTTCACCTTAGGCCTCCTCGACCCCTTCGCGGGTTGCGCTCTGCAGCCGTGTCCGCATCAACCCGGCCCGCTTGGGTGCGAGCAGCACCTGCTCGCCGGTGTGGAGTGTGAGCAAGAGCCCTTCGCCCGCGGCGCGGCCGGTGTAGGCGGTGACGCGGCCCAGGTTGCTTTGGAATCGCCCTACGTAGTAGCCCGGCAACGCCGCGCTGCCGCTGCGGCGCCCCAGCGCGAACGGCACCTCGTGCACCTCGCACAGGTTTTCGAGCAGGATGCGGCGGGTGCCCAGGAAGTGCTGGATTTCCAGGGCTTCGCCCGTGAGCACGTAGCGCAACCGCGCCGGCATCCACCACAACAGCCCCACGAAGAAGGCCACGATCAGAAAGACCCACAGCGCCACCAGCGCCCGTGCCGGCGGCAGCCCCGCAGCCGTGCCGTAGGCGTAGTAGGCCAGGGCGGCTCCCATGAGGAGCAGGCCGGCAGCGCGCAGCGGGCGTCCGGTGGTGTCGAGGTCGGGGTCAAACGTCTCCACTTTGCGTCTCCTTGCGCCCTTCCTCCCGCGGAAGGCGGCCCGCCTCCTTCAGCGCCCGGGTGAGCAGGTACTCGATCTGGGCGTTGACGCTGCGCAGGTCGTCGGCCGCCCACTTGGCGAGGGCATCGTACACCTTGGGGTCGAGGCGGAGGAGGAAGCGTTTCTTCATGGTAAAAGGCAGCCTGTAGCTTGCGGCTCGTGGCGTGTGGTAGCCCGTGGGAGTTTCCACAGGCCACGAGCCACAGGCCACAAGCATATGTTCAAAAGCTGGTCACAGCACTTCATTTTCTATCCGTACAACGTCCCTGCATTGATCACCGGACTGGCGGCCTGGTCGCCGGTCAGCACCACCATCAGGTTGTTGACCATGGCGGCCTTCTTTTCTTCGTCGAGGGCGACCACGTTTTCGCGCTCCAGGTGCTCGAGCGCCTGCTGCACCATCCCCACCGCCGCGTCCACGATCAGCCGGCGCGCCGAGATGATGGCCTGGGCCTGCTGGCGGCGCAGCATCGCCTGCGCGATCTCCGGCGCGTAGGCCAGGTGGCTGATGCGGGCTTCGAGCACCTTCACCCCGGCCACCTTGAGCCTTTCCTGCACTTCCTCGGTGAGCGCCCGGGCCACCGCGTCGGGGCTGCCGCGCAGCGAGAGCTCGTGTTCCTCGGCGTCGTAGGGGTAGCGGCTGGCTAAGGCCCGGATGGCCGTTTCTACCTGCACCCGGACGAACTCCTCGTAGTCGTCCACGTCGAAGACGGCCTTGGCGGTGTCCACCACCTGCCAGACCACCACGGTGCCGATCTCGATGGGGTTGCCGTGGCGGTCGTTGACCTTGAGCACGTCGGAGTTGAAGTTGCGCACCCGCAGGCTGACGGCTACCTTGCCGGTGAAGGGGTTGGCCCACCAGAAACCGTCGTCGCGCACGCTTCCGGTGTACTTGCCGAAGAAGATGAGCACCTTGGCCCGGTTGGGCTGGACGGTGAAGAATCCGGGTACGAGCAGGAAGAAGGCGAGCAAGGCGAGCGTGCTCCACGCGAGGGCGCCCCAGTTGGTGCGCAGGGTGATCTCGGCGAAGAAGCGCCAGCCCTCCCAACCGCTGAAGACGAGCAGCGCGAGGGCGGCCAGCAGCATGGCGAAGCCGCCTACCTTGAACGCGGGTTTCTCGGCAATCTGTTTCATTCGCACCTCCTGGTATCAGGATGATATCATAATGATGTCGCTTCCGTCCAGTTTTCGTTGAGCCCGGAGCTTAGCGCCGTGCCGCCAACCGCTTAGATCTCCGGTTCGCAGGGGGACCTTTTCCGTTGCTCCGGGCGAGCTCGGTCCGGCCCGGTGTTTCCTGGCTCGCCGTGCCGCTCGCGCGCTCCCGATCCCCGCGTACAATGAGCCATGCTGCGCGAAGACCTGGGCGAGGGGCTCGAGCTCGCGCTGGCCGTGCCCCAGCACGCCGAGGCCCTTTTCGAGCTGATCGACCAAAACCGCGAACACCTGCGCCGCTGGCTGCCCTTCGTGGACGCCACCCAGGACGTCGGGTATACCCGCGCCTTTCTGGCCGACCAGCTGCGCGGGCTGGCCGAGGGGCGGGCGCTCACCCTGGTCCTCTTCCACCGCGGGCGGGCCGCGGGGGTGCTGGGGCTGAACCGCGTGGACGCCGTAAACCGGGTGGCCTCGCTCGGCTACTGGCTGGCCCGGGAGGCGACCGGTCGGGGCCTGATGACGCGCGCGGTGCGCAGGCTGATCGACCTGACCTTCGAGAGCTTTCCCGTAGACCGCATCGAGATCCACTGCGCCCCGGACAACCGGGCGAGCTGCGCCGTTCCCGAACGGCTGGGCTTTACCCGCGAAGCGGTGCTGCGGCGGGCGCTGCGCGCCCACGAGTTCACCGACGACCGCGTGGTGTGGGGTTTGTTGCGTGAGGAGTGGACCGGCTAGTCTTCGGGCCGGAAGACGCGCCGAACCTTGAGCTTGAAGCCGTCGCCCTCGGCCACGGCCACGAGCCGCCCCTGGCGGTCGGTAAGGGCGACCAGGCCGCGGGCGGGGATGGGCAGGGGAACGCCTTCCTGCACCCGGCGCACCTCGGTGTGGTCGAGCTCGACCGCGGGGAAGGGCAGCACCTCGGCTGCGGCCAGCGGCCGCGCGCGCCCCAGCTCGGCGGCGTCTACGGTCTGTTCGAGCCCCACCCGGCCCACGCGCGTGCGCACCAGGCCGCTCAGGAAGGCCCCCGTGCCCAGCGCCGCGCCCAGGTCGCGGGCGAAGGCGCGCACGTAGGTGCCCGAGCCCACGACCAGCCGCACCACCGCGGTGGGCAGCGGCGCGAGTTCCGGCGGCAGTTCCACCGGCCGGCCCCGGGGGTCGGGCCGCCAGCCCTCGGCGCCCGGGGCGATGCGCAGCGGTTCGGGGCGCTCCTGCAAGGTCAGCAGCTCCACCTGGTGGTAGCGCACCGGCCGGGGCTCGAGCGCCAGCGCCTCGCCCCTGCGGGCCGCCTCGTAGGCCTTGACCCCGCCCACCTTCACCGCCGAGAAGGCGGGCGGCACCTGCTCCTCGAGCTCCAGGAACCTCGCCAGCGCCCGTTTCAAGGCCGCCTCGTCGGGCCGCCAGGGGGCGGCGGGCTCGAGCGGACCCTCGGCGTCGAGGGTCGGGGTCGTGCCCCCGAAGCTGATCCAGGCCAGGTATTCCTTGTCCTCGCCGGTCAGGAAGGGCACGAGCTTGGTGTGCGAGCCGGTGGCCAGCACCAGCACCCCCGTGGCCAGGGGGTCGAGGGTGCCGGTGTGCCCGACCTTCTTGGTGGCCAGCACCCGGCGCGCCGTCTCCACGACGTCGTGCGAGGTGGCGCCCAGGGGTTTGTACACGGCGTAGACGGCCACAGCACACGGATTGTATCACCGCAGGCGGCGGACGCAGCGGTAGCCGTGGCGCGGGTTGCCCCAGTCCGCCGGCTGGTGGGCGATGCGGCCGCCGTAGCGCAGGCCGCCGGTGTAGGGCACGTACCAAACTTCGCCCGTGGGCGTCGACTCGGCCGTCCAGTAGTAGACCGCGGGGGCGGCCGGGTCCCATAGCGGCCCCTCCTTGTTCGGCACCCGGGCGCAGTCGGCGCGCGGCGCACCCGCGCGGTAGCGGCATCCCGCGAGCTCGCCACCGCGCACCAGCGCGGCCACCAGCTCGGCGCGGGTGGGCAGGCGCCAGACGCCCACCGGTTCGGCCCCCAGCCGGGTTCCCGACGGATCCAGGTAGGCGCACAGACCTTCGCGCTCCGGGTCGTAGGGGCCGGGCTTTTCGGCCAACCCCCGGGGGGCGCGTCCGTAGGCGGCCAGCTCGGCCCACGAGGGGTAGCGCGGCCCGAGGCGCAGGTTCCAGCCGGGGCCCGCGGGGGCCCACTCGAGCACCCCCACCGCCGTGGCCGCGCGCCACGACCCCGTTCCCGCTGGCGTGCGTCCGGTAACGTAGGGCAGGTAGTAGAGCGCGGTGGCGAGCACGACCGCCGCCGGCACGGCCAGCGCCCAGAAGCGGCGTGCGGACCGGGGTCCGGGCGCGCGCCCCTCGAGCCACCACAGCCCGCCCACGAGCGCCAGCGCCAGGCTGACCGGTGCGGTGCCGAGGGCGCGCTGCAGGTCGAAGAGGCCGCGCGCGGCCATCCGCCCCCACCACCAGGCGGTGAACCCCAGCCCCGCCACCGCAAGCAAGATCCCGCCCCAGCGGGGCCGGATCAGCGCCAGCGCCCCCAGGAGTCCCAGCGCCGCCGCCGGCACGAAGTAGGCCCAACCGGGAACTCCGCGCACGCCGTAGGCCTCGAAGAAGTACTCTCCCGCACCCCAGTAGGCCCACAGCGACGTCGCCAGGAGCCACAGCGCGGTTGCGATCCTGCCGGCACAGGTTTTCACAGCGAACCCTCCTCAGTATGCGCCTGTTCAAAACGTGAAATCTAGGGCAAAATGGTAAGGATGGACGGGATCCGCCTGCAAAAGTACCTGGTGCTCGCCGGGGCCGCCCCCAGCCGCCGCAAGGCGGAAGACCTGATCCGCGCGGGTCGGGTGACCGTGAACGGCGCGGTCGCGGGCCTGGGGGCGCGGGTGCGGCCGGGCGACGAGGTGCGGGTGGGGGGGCGCAAGGCCGTGCCCCCCGAACGGCGGGTGGTGCTGGCGCTCTACAAGCCCAAGGGGTACGAGACCACGCGCACGAGCCGTTCCGGAGCGCCCACGGTCTACGAACTGCTGCCCGAGCTGCCGGGCCTGCACCCGGTGGGCCGGCTCGACCGCGATTCGGAGGGCCTCTTGCTCTTTACCAACGACGGGGCGCTTACCCAGCGGCTCACCCACCCGCGTTACGGCGTGAAGAAGGTCTACCGCGTCTGGAGCAGGAAGGGCACCCCCCCGCCCGACCTGCTGCGCAAGCTGGAGCGGGGGCTCGTCCTCAAGTCGGGCGTGCGCGTGCAGGCGCTCAAGGCCCGCCCCAAGGAAGGCGGCGCCGTCATCACCCTGACCGAGGGCAAGAAGCGCGAGGTGCGCTACATGATGGCCGCGATCGGCTACCCCGTCGAGCGGCTGCTGCGGGTGAAGATGGGCCCGATCCGGCTGGGCGGGCAGAAGCCGGGAAGCTGGCGCGAGCTCGAGGAAGCCGAGCTGAAGGCGCTCGACCGCGCGGCCTTCGGCGACCCCGAGAAGGAGGGATCCGGAGCCCGCAGCCGCAGCAAGCGATAACGATTCGCATTCTCAAATCCAACAAATCCGACCGGCATTGACGGGATTCCGTCCCCGGGACTAGAATGCCGGTGGAACGATGCGACGCCTATCCGACCTGCCCGAAGACACCCCTGCGCGCATCCGCGCGCTGCGCACGCCGCCGCTGCTCCGGCGGCGCTTGCTGGCGCTTGGGGTGCGGCCGGGGGCGGAAGTCCGCGTGGTGCGCCGGGCCCCCCTGGGCGACCCGATGGAAATCGCCGTGGGCGATACCCTGATCGCCATTCGCCACGCCGAGGCGGCGGGTGTGGAGCTGGAGGAGTAGGCGTGGGTTGCCCCGAGTGCCACGGAACGGTGGCCACGGCCCCGCGGACGGACGGGATCCGGGTCGTCACCGTGGGCAACCCCAACACCGGCAAGACGACGCTGATCAACGCCCTGGCCGGGTCCGACCTCAAGGTGGGCAACTGGCCCGGCACCACCGTGGACCGCCTGGAGGCGCAGCTGCGCCTGTCCGGGGGTACGGTGCGGCTCGTCGACCTTCCCGGAGCGTACAGTCTGAACCCCACCACCCCGGAGGAGGCGCTCGCCGCCCGCGAGCTGCTGGCCCATCCGCCCGACGTGGTCGTCAACGTCGTGGACGCGGGCAACCTGGAGCGCAACCTGCACCTCACCCTCGAGCTGGCCGAGCTGGGCCTGCCCATGGTGGTGGCCCTCAACCTCATGGACGAGGCCGAGGCCAAGGGGTACACCTTAGACCCGGCGGCGCTGGAGCGGGCGCTGGGGGTTCCGGTGGTGCCGCTCGTCGCCAGCCGCGGGCGCGGCACGGACGAGCTGCTCGCGGCGCTGGAGCGGGCGCGCGTCCCCGGGCTGCGCCTGCGGTATCCGGGGGAGTTGGATCGCGCGGCGGCGCGGCTCGCCGACCGGATCGACCACCCCGCGGCGCGCTGGATTGCGCTGGCCCTGCTGGCCGGGGAAGAGGTGCCGATCGAACTGGACGGCGAGCTGCTCGAACGGGCGCGGCGGCTGCGCGCCGAGCTCGAGCGCGTCGGCATCGACCCCTACCTCGAGATCGAGAACGCCCGCTACGTGCGGGCGCACGAACTGGCGCAGACCGCACTGCTGGGGTCGGAGCCGCGCCTGACGCTCACCGATCGCGTAGACCGCTGGGTGCTGCACCCGCTCCTGGGCGGGCCCATCTTCCTGCTGGGCATGTTGCTGGCGTTTCGCTTCACCTTCCTGTTCTCGACCCCCTGGGTCGATTTCATCGGCGCGGTGCAGGAGGTCCTGGCCGGCTGGATCGCCGCTTTGCCGCTGCCCCCCCTCGTCGCCTCGTTCTTTGCCGACGGCCTCGTGGGCGGCGTGGGCACGGTGATCAGCTTCGCCCCGGTGCTCTTCTTCCTCTACGTGGCCCTCGCCTTCCTGGAGACGAGCGGTTTTCTCGCGCGCGCGGCCTTCATCGCCGACAAAATGATGCTGCTCGCGGGCCTGCCGGGGCGGGCCTTCATCCCCCTGATCCTCGGATTCGGCTGCAACGTGCCCGCCGTTTACAGCACCCGCATCCTCACCGGGCGCTTCGACCGCCTGCGCGTGGGCCTGGCCATTCCCTTCATGAGCTGCAGCGCCCGGCTCGTCGTCTTCACCCTCTTCGCCGCGGTCTTCTTTCCCGAGCGCGCGGCCTGGGTGGTTTTCGGCCTCTACCTGCTGGGGATGGTCGTGGGCCTCTTCACCGCCTGGGGGCTGGGCCGGGCCGCGGGGCAGCCGGCGAGCAGCGGCCTCATGGAGCTGCCGCCGTACCGCCTGCCCACGATGCAGGTGGTGCTGAAGCAGGCCTGGGCCCGCACCCGCAGCTTCCTGGAGGGTGCGGGCGGCCCGATCCTGCTGGCGGTGCTCTTCGTCTGGCTGCTGCTCAACCTGCCGCCTGGCGACCTCGAGGGCAGCCTCTACGCGCGCGTCGCCGGCTGGCTGGCCCCGCTCTTCGCGCCGCTGGGCATCACCGACTGGCGGCTTCTGAGCGCGTTGATCCCCGGCTTCGTGGCCAAGGAAGTGGTCGTTGGCACCCTCGCGGTCAGCTACCTGGGGGCCGAGCCCACCGCGGCGCTGGGGTTTGTGCAGGGCCTCGGGCAGATCCTGGCCACCTTTTGGGCCTCGCTCCTCACCACGTTGGGGGCGGTGCCCGCGCTCTTCGGCCTGCCGCAGCTGGCGCCGCCGCCCCCGGACGCGCCCACCGCGCTACAGGCGGCCTTGCGTGCCTCGGTCGCCCCGGCGGCGGCGCTCGCTTACATGGTCTACGTGCTGCTCTACACGCCCTGCGTGGCCACGGTGACCGCGCTCAAGAACGAGTTCGGGCGCTTCTGGGCCGCGGTCGCGGTGGTGTACGAGTTGATCCTCGCCTGGGTGCTGGCCTGGGGGGTCTACCGCCTGGCCCTGCTGTGGTTGGGGGGCTAGGGTGCTGCGCCGGGTCCTGGCCGAGCTGGAACGCCCGCAGACGCTGGCGCAGGTGGCCGCGCGCGTCGGCGTCGAGCCGGGCGTGCTCTGGGGGATGCTCGAGACTTTGCAGCAGGGCGGTTACGTGGGACTGGCCTATTCCGAGAGTCCGGCCTGCGGAACCAGCTGCGCCGGGTGCAGCCTCAAGAACCTCTGCCCCGCCGTGGGCAGCGAAACCCCGCCGCCCACGCCCGTCTGGCGCTTGACCGTCAAAGGGCGCGCCGCGCTAGAGCAGGGGCTCTAGGGCTTTCGCCAGCGCCGCGAGGGCCCCGGGCACGTCCCAGCGGGTCTTGTCGCGCACGCCGGCGGGGTTCGAGACCGCCCGCACCTCGGCCCAGGGCACGCCGAACCAGAGGGCCGTCTGCGCCACCGCGGCCCCCTCCATGTTCTCCACCGCCGCGCCCCAGCGGCGTTCCAGCTCGGCCGCCTCATCGTGGGTCTCGCTCACCGCGTCGCGGGTGAGGAAAGGCCGCGGCACCAGGCCCAGCTGTGTGTGCAGCCGGGCGGTCCAGAGGGGGTCGGCGGGCAGGTGGTTGTAGTAGCGGCGCGCTTCCAGCTCCAGAGCCGGCATGCCCAGCGCCTCGAGCCCCCCGACGGTGCCCAGGTCGGCCTGGATCTCCTGGGCGGCCAGGACCACGTCCCCCGCGCGCAAGCCTGCGCCCGGGTAGGCGCCGGCAATGCCCACGAGCAGCACCTGGCGCACCTCCGGATGGGCCTCCAGAAAGGCCCCGAGCGTCATCGCCGCGTTGGCCTTGCCCAGCCCCAGCTCCAGCGCTTGCCAGTCCGGGCCCACGAGCCGCTCGCGACCGCGCCAGCTCGCCTGCTCGAGCGCGCGCTCGCGCAGAAAACCGGCCTCGCCGCGGGTGGGGTAGACGATCAGCATGGTCAGGTGTCCTGGTCGCGGTAGAGCTCGAGGTTCTCGAGCATGTAGAGGGCGTCCTCCACGGGCCACACGCGCCCGGTACCGTCGCGCAGCACGCCGTCGGGCCAGGCGTAGAGGCTGCACTTGCTGTTGCCATCGAGCCGCACCGCCTTCCCCGTGCGCCGCGCTTCGTCCAGGGCGCGTTCGATGCGCTTCTTGCGTTCTTCCACCCGCTCAGGCTACCAAACCTTGAATTGCGGCGCAGCGGTCGGGGCTGGTACACTCAGTTCGGCTAACCATCGTGACGGTTGGACCATTTCACCTGGAGGTGAGCAAGGATTAGAAGAAGAGGAAGGGTACCCCCACCGACCAAGACCCAGCACCGCATCAACGAACAAATCCGCGTACGGCAGGTCCGCGTCATCGACGAATCCGGCGAACAGCTCGGCATCATGGAGACCCGGGCTGCGCTCGACCTGGCGAAGCAGAAGGATCTGGACCTCGTTCTCGTCGGCCCCACGGCCAGCCCGCCGGTGGCCAAGCTGCTCGACTACGGCAAGTGGCGCTACGAGCAGCAGCAGGCCGAGAAAGAGGCCCGCAAGAAGGCCAAGCGCCAGGAGATGAAGTCGATCAAGTTCCGCGTCAAGATCGACGAGCACGACTATCAAACCAAGCTTGGCCACGTGCGCCGCTTCCTCGAGGCCGGCCACAAGGTCAAGGTGACGATCATGTTCCGCGGCCGCGAGATGGCCCACCCCGAGCTGGGCAAGAAGATCCTCGACCGCGTGGCCGAGGACCTGGCCGAGATCGCCGTGGTGGAGATGAAGCCGCTGATGGCCGGGCGCGACATGAACATGGTGCTCGCCCCCATCCCGCCCGAAAAGCGCGGCAAGGCTCGCCCCGAACGTGAAGAGGCGGCCTCCCCGGCGCCCGAGCAGGAAGCGGCGCAGGAGTAACCCGAACCCTAACCCTTTCCGCGGCCCCCGGGCCGCGTTCGTTTGGCTCGTTTCGCCCTCTAGCACGATGTGAACACTAGGCAAGGCATTCCAGGCGTAGCATAGGGCCAGGAGGTTTTTCGGTGGTCGTCCAGGGACGGCCGTTTGCCGCGAGGTCGATGGTGGATTGTTCGATCGTACCCCTCACAGCTCTTCTTCGAGCAGGCATCCGAGCAACCTGCCGCGCGGTCCGCTTGGCGACGCTACCCAGCAAGGTCCCCGCCGTTGTCCTCCGCTCCATCTCCTGGCAAATCTGGCCCATCCCCATCGCCGTGGGGTTGACCAACCTTTCCTACACCATGCTGACGTTCGACGACCAGTGGCAGGCAAGGGTCGTTGGTTCACGAGAGGGCGATGCGACCGTGACCCTCAGCAGCCAGCTGGCGCTCGGCGACCGCCAGTACCTGCTGGAGGACCCCTCCCTGTACTCGTATCGGAGGGTTAAGACGACTCACGGGGCGGAGCCTGGGAACGCCGAGGTGCACCAAAGAACCAAGGAGTTCTTTCTCCCAGGGAATCCCAGGGGAGCTCATGCGGCTTACACCAAGCTGCATAACCCATGAGGTCTACCGTGCAGGGCCTCCTCGGAGTGCGCGTTCGTAAAATCCTGCCGGCGGCAGCCTTGTCGCTGCTGCTGGCGGGCTGCCCCGACCTTGCGGGGTCCCGTCCGCCCGACCGCACGCCGCTGGCGGCGACCTACCCGTTCGCGGGCGGTATCGAGACGATCGCGCCTCAGTACTTCCTGCACGGCCGGTACCTGCTGTTCAGCAACCAAAGCAACCCCAATCAGCAGATCGCCTTCGACACACGGACGGGAGCGCTCGCTTGGCAGACCGAGTTCTTCCCGGGCAGCAAATACTACTACCTGGCCCAGAACGAGCGCTACGTCTACGTCTGGCCGTTAAGGGACCGCCCCGGCGAACTCGTGGTGGTCGACCCCGAAACGGGCAACCCGGTCGTGCGGCTCACCGACGCCCAGCTGAGCGAGGGCGCGACGGCTGGTTATTTCGGAAACGTCGTCGCCAGCAACACCCGCGTCTACGCCCTCAGCGGCCGCAGCGGCGTCGCCGTCTTCGACCTCGACCCGGTCACCTACCTGCCCACCTTCGTTCGCAAGGTCACGGTCCAGGACATCGAGGACGCCGCCGCCCCCATCCACGGCTTGGTCTTCTACGTGATGTCCATCGCCATGGACCCCAATTCCCACGACGTTTTCGTAGGCGCCAACTCCTACCGCGAATACGGCAACATCCCCGACCTCTACCGCATCGACACCGACACCGTCGCGGTCAAGTGGAAGGCGGACGTCGAGTACCCCGACAACGGCCGGGACGCCATTGCCGGCCGCTACGCCGGCCACGTATCGGTCGTCACCCTGGCCGGCGACGTCCTCGTCGTCCAGGCGGGCCAGTCGGTCCAGGCCTTCGACCCGGAGACCGGGCGGCGGTACTGGTACTACGAGCTGCGCTGCGGGGGCAGCGTGCCCGGGGCGCTTACCGACAGCCAGCTCTACGTTCCCGAAACCGGACGGATCTACTTCGGGCGCGGTTCGCAGAGCTGCTTCTACTCCGTGGCCGCCAGCCGCGAAGGGCCCGACCCCTGGACGCTGGACACCCAGGACTACCCCTTTGCGGCCACCCCCCAGGAGGGCCTGCCCACCTACCTGGACGGCGTGCTCTACTTTTTCAACGGCGCACTGTGGGCGGTCGATCCCTACAGCGGTCGCCCATTGAGTATTTCCGAAGGCTTAATGATCGATGGGGCCATGGTTTCCATCTTCAACGACGGCCGCTACGTCTACGTCCCCGGTCCCGACGCGATCCACGCCTTCGAGCCGGTGAGGAGGTGAGGCGTGGGCGCTCGCAGAACAGCGCATCGGGCTCTTCCCTTGGCTTTTTCAATACTTGTCGGCCTGGTTGCATGCGGCCCAGGTCAGGAAACAGGCCCCGGACTCCTTAACACTCGATAAAGTTGCCGCCGCGGGCACGGGTGTAGAAGACGGCGAACGCTTGCTATGGCGCTGGTGGTGGACGTTGGCTGTGGCCAGCCTTCGCCAAGCGGGTCTGGATGTGACCGAGCGGTACCCTTGGGCCGTGTACGCTCCGACTTTGGTTGATGCTGTTACAGGGGACATGCTAGGGGTAGATCTTTTTCGCGGCAGGGTCACAATAGGGGAGCTCACCTTCTCGCTGGAAGGGTTGCGTTACGCCGGGGACTGTTCGATTGCCGCTTTGCCTGTGTACGGCCTGTGCGTCGAAGAGCAGCCGCGACCTTTACCCGATGCGCCTTCAAGTGCAGGTCCTGTTGAAGTGCAGATAATGCGCGTTGAATAGTGGCGGCTACGGGTACCCTTCGGGTCGGCCCCCTTTAGAAACTCCCAGGACAGAAAAACCAGGTTTGTCTATGCGCGGCGATTCTCACCCTTTCCGCGGCCTCCGGCCGCGTTTCGGTTTGTTCTTACCCCTGGGTTCCCCACCGCCAAAGCGCTTGCACCGGAAGCGACCACATCCCCTCTCCAAAGGGAAGCGCCCGGGTACCGGGGTGGAGCACGTAGCCGGCGCGAAAGCGATCGCTGGCCGCTTTCTTGAGCGCGCGCAGGCCGGAGAAGTCGCCGGGACCGACGCGACGCTTAGATTTCACCTCGATGCCCATAAGGCCTTCAGGTCCTTCCAGCACCAGGTCCACTTCGTGCCCGCTCGCGTCGCGGTAGTGCGAGAGCCGGTAGGGCTCCGCGGTCCAGCTCAGCTGCTTGGTCAGCTCCATAGCTACAAAAGTTTCCAACACTGCACCTTCGCGGAGGGAGTGGGCCAGGTAGCTGGCCAGGCCGGTGTCGACCATGTGGAGTTTGGGGGAGCGGGTAAGGCGTTTGGTGGGGTTTACGGCCCACGCTGAAAGCCTGCGTATCAGATAGAGCTTTTCGAAGAGGCGCAGGTATTTGTCCGTAGTCGAGCGCGGCCGGCCCAAACTGCGGCTCAGCTCGCTCACGTTGAGCAGGCTTCCCGACCGCTCAGCCAGAAGCACCAGCAGCGCGTGCAGGACGGCCACCTGTTCCACCCCCGAGATGTCACGTACGTCGCGTTCCAGCAGGGTGCGGACGTATCCGGCGAACCACTCCGTCCGATCCGCGTCTCTCAGCTGGACTGCGTCGGGAAAGCCACCCTGTCGGATCCGTTCCGTAACGTCGGCGTCTTCCCACTCCGCGGGTGGCCGGCCGTGAAAGGCGAGCTCGACGAAAACCTCTCGACGCCCCTCCAGTTCGCCCTGGGAAAAGGGATAGAGGGTCAGCACCGCCATGCGCCCTACGAGGGCTTCCGCAACCCGCGGCAACGCCAGCACGTTGGCCGAGCCCGTGAGCAAATATCTACCGGCAGTTCGTTTCCGGTCCACCCGGGCCTTGATGGCCAGGAGTAGCTCCGGCGTGCGCTGCACCTCGTCGAGGACCAGCGGCTCCGGCCAGCTGTCCAGGAACCCCTCGGGATCGGCTTGGGCCGAAGCCAGCAGGTCGAGGTCGTCGAGCGTGACATAGCGCAAGCCCCGTTCGTCCGCTACCTTCCGGACCAGCGTGGTTTTGCCCACTTGGCGCGCACCCTCGAGGAAGACGACCGGATGCGTCTCAAGTGCACGCCGCAGGCGGGTGGCCAGGTGGCGTGGTCGGTACCGGGGCATGCCTGCAAATTAACACGCGCCGTGTCAATTATCAACACGTAACGTGTCAATTTGCAGGTTCTGCGGGGTGACGGGGGCGGGGCCGGTGTGCTAGACTGGCGTTTGCTGCGTCCGGGCTCGACAAGACCCCACGGGGCGCCCGGCCGGCGGAGGTAAGAGGAATGCCGAAGATGAAGACCCACAAGGGCGCCAAGGGGCGGCTGAAGGTGACCGCCCGTGGCAAGGTGCTGGCCTCCAAGCCCGGCAAACGCCACCTGAACTGGCACAAGTCGGGCAAGAAGATTCGGGCCAAGGGCAAAAAGTTCGTGCTTGCCGAGGGCGAGGCGCGTCGCATCCGCGAGCTCCTGCCCTACGACTAGGAGCGCGCCATGCCGAGAGCGAAGACGGGCGTCGTCCGCCGCCGCAAGCACAAGAAGATCCTCAAACAGGCCAAGGGGTACTGGGGCAGCCGCTCCAAGAACATCAAGCGGGCCAAGGAGACCCTGCTCAACGCGGCCGAGCACAGCTACGCCGACCGCCGCAAGAAGAAGCGGGTCTTCCGCCGCCTCTGGATCGCGCGCATCAACGCCGCGGCGCGTCAGAACGGCCTCAGTTACTCCAAGCTGATGCACGGCCTCAAGGCCGCGGGCATCGAGGTCGACCGCAAGATGCTCGCCGACATCGCCGTGCGCGACCCCGAAGGGTTCGCGGCGCTGGTGGAGCAGGCCAAAAAGGCCTAGCCGCGCTCGACCCTGTACGGCGCGGCCGCGGCCGCGCCGTTTATGCTGGAGGTCATGACGCTTACCGAGGTTTCCGCCTGGCTCTGGGTCGCCTTCGTGAGCATGCTCCCGGTGGTGGAGCTGCGCGGGGCGATTCCTCTGGGGCTGGGGCTGGGGCTTTCGCCGCTGGCGGCGCTGGCGGCGGCGCTTCTGGGCAACCTGCTCGTGGTGCCGCTGCTGCTGTGGCTGGTGCCGGGGGTGGTGGGCTGGCTCGAGCGCTTTTCCGCCTTCAAGCGCTGGTGGGACCGCCTGGAAGCGCGCGTGCGCCTGAAGAGCGAGGAGACCGTGCAGCGCTACGGGGCGCTGGGTCTGCTGCTCTTCGTGGCCGTGCCCCTGCCCGGGAGCGGCGCTTGGACGGGCGCACTGATCGCCGTGGTGCTGGGCCTCAAGAAGCGCTACGCGGGGCCGGCGATCGCGCTGGGCGTGCTGCTGGCGGGCGTGCTGGTTACCTTGGCGGCCACCGGCGTGCTCAAGGGGCTCGAGTGGATGGCCCGCTAGCGGCCTGAAGTAAACTGGACCCGCTAGGGAGGCTCGACTTGACCTGGACCGTACTTCCCCTCGCTCTGCTCGCCTACCTGATCGGCGCCGTGCCGCTCGGATACTGGGCGGTGCGCCGGCTTTCGGGCAAGAGCCCGCGCCTGGCCTCGGTCTACAACCTGGGCTTCGAGAGCGCGGTGCGGGTGCTGGGCGCGGGTCCGGTGCTGCTCGCGTTCGGCCTGGACGTTTTCAAGGGATTCCTGGCGGTCTACCTGGCCCGGGGGTTGGGGCTCGAGGCCGCGCTGCTGCTCGCGGTGGCCGCCTACTTGGGCCACCTCTACCCGCCGCCCTTCCTCGCGCCCGAGCGCCCCTTCCGGCCGCGCGGTGGGGCGTTGCTCGTCGGTTTGCTCGCCGGGCTCTCGGTGACCGGCTACCCCTACCTGCAGGCCTTTTTGCCGCTCGTCTTAGCCCTCATCGTCTACGCCCTCACCGGCTACGCCTCGCTGGCGGCGGTCACGGTGGCGTTCTCCATCGCCCTGGTGTTGATGTTCCTGCCGGTGAGCGCGCTGGCGCAGGGGCTCGCCTGGGTGCTGGCGGCGCTGGTGGTCTGGCGCTACAAGGAGAACCTGGGCCGCATCCTCGAGGGTACCGAGCCCAAGCTGGGCGAGCCCGCGCCGCTGCCCGGCGAGGACCAGGTGGTCTGCGCCTTCATGATCCACCCGCTCACCCTCGAGGACTTCTGGCAGAGCCCGCGCTTCGCCTGGCTGCGCCCGCTGGTGCGTGCCGGTCTGGTGCGGCAGGCCTGGGTCGAGCGCATCGCCGAGCTCTTCCGCCCGATGAAGGTGGGCGAGATCCGCGGGGTGCGCACCGCCGGCGGGCGCGAGGTCCGTTGCCACCTCATCTCCGCCCCGCTGCTGCCGCACCAGATCACGGGCAAGCCCGAGCTGGCGACCCGCCGGGCCGTCCAGGGGGCGCGGCTGGCCGCCGAGCTGGGGGCGACGGTTTTCGGCCTCGGGGCCTTCTGGAGCGTGGTGGGTGAGAAGGGGCTGCGCGTGCAGGAGGCCGTGCCCGAGATCCAGGTGACCAACGGCGGCGCCTACACCGCCGGCACCGTCAAGGCGGCGATCCCGCAGATCCTCGAGCGCTTCGAGCGCGAGGGCAAACCCCTTTCCGAGGTGACCGCCGCGGTGGTGGGGGCCAACGGGGTGGTGGCCTTCGGCATTGCGCGCCAGATCGCGCCGCTGGTGGGGCGGCTGATCCTGGTGGGGCGCAACCTCGAACGGCTGGAAAAGAGCGCCGAGACGCTGCGCCGGCTGGTGGCCCGCAAGGGGGCCGAGACCGAGATCGTGACGACGACCGAGATCCCCGCGATCCAGGAGGCCGACCTGGTCTTCACCGCTACCTCCGACCCGGGCGCGGTCATCTTCCCCGACTTCGTGAAGCCCGGCGCCTGGATCTACGACGAGGGCGTGCCCCCCGACGTGGACCCGGCGGTGAAGGACGTGCCGGGCGTACGCGTCATCCCCGGTGGGGTGGTGCGCCTGCCCGGCGAGGCCGAGGTGAACCTCGACCTGCGCTTCGGCGGGCCCGACCTGGTGCCGGCCTGTCTGGCGGAGACGATGATCCTGGCGGCCGAGGAGGCCTGGGACCGCAAGAGCCTGGGCGGACAGACCAAAAGCGAGAACGTCCAGTTCTTCGTGGACCGCGCCGCCGAGCTGGGGTTCGAGGTGGTGGACTGAGCCGTGCGCGGCCGGGTGTCCGGAACCGGCGGATTGGCGCTAAGCTGGACGCTATGAACGTTTCTTTGGAGGAGCTGGCCGCCAGGTTGACGGAGGGCACGCAGGAGCTTCGGCTCGAGCGCCTGCCGCGCCCCGGTGTGGTCCACGAAGCCGTGGAGCGGCTGCGGAGCCTGCTCTTCCCTGCGGGCGACGCGGAGACGAACGCGCTGGCGGTGCTGCGCGAGGTGCGGGCCGAAATGGTGGTCCAGGTGGGCCGGGCACTCGACTTTGCCCGGGCGCGGGCGCTGCCGCAGACCTCACAACCCGAACCGCGGCACGGCACCCCCGAGGCGCTCGTGGACGCCTGGCTCGAGCGCCTTCCCGAGGTGCGCCGCATGCTCGAGCTGGACGCGCAGGCCGCCTACGAGGGCGACCCCGCGGCGACGAGCCCCGAGGAGGTGGCCTGCTGCTACCCGGGCTTCCTGGCCATCGCCTACCACCGCCTCGCCCACGAGCTCTACCGCCTGGGGGTGCCGCTGGTGCCCCGGGCCATCAGCGAACGCGCTCACAGCCTGACCGGGATCGACATCCATCCGGGCGCCCGGATCGGCGAGCGCTTCTTCATCGACCACGGCACCGGCATCGTCATCGGCGAGACGGCCGTGCTGGGGCGGGGCGTGAGCCTGTACCAGGGGGTGACCTTGGGGGCCAAGAAGTTCGAGCTCGACGAGCATGGGAACCCCGTCAAGGGCGTGCCCCGGCACCCGATCCTGGAGGACGGCGTGATCGTTTACGCCGGGGCGACGATCCTGGGGCGGGTCACCATCGGCCGCGGGTCCGTGATCGGCGGCAACGTCTGGCTCACCGAGAGCGTGCCGCCGGGCAGCAAGATCACCCACAGCAGCGAGAAGATCTAGCGCCGTGCCCGCCGCGGGGTTGCGGACGGGAGCGCACCCGGAGGGTACAATCGGGGGTACATGAACGAAAAAAGGTTCCAACGGGTATGGATCACCGGGGGTTCGAGCGGCATCGGCCGGGCCCTGGCGCTCCACTACGCCCGCGAGGGGGCGTACGTGCTGGTCTCGGGTAGAAACGCGGAGCGGTTGGACGAGGTGGCGCGCGCGACCGGCGGGGCGACCTACCCGCTCGACGTCACCGACGCCGAAGCGGTGAAGCGAACGGTGGCCGCCGTTTGGGAGGACGCGGGGCCCCTGGATCTGGCGGTTCTGAACGCGGGCGCTGCCTTCAAGCGCGAAGGGCGCGACGACACCGCCGTGAACCTGAAGCGGCACCTCGACGTCAACCTGATGGGCGTGGCCCACGCCCTCGACGCCCTGCGGCCGCGCATGCGGGAGGCGGGCGGGGGCACGATCGCGCTGGTGGGCTCGCTGGCCGGCTACGTCGGACTGCCGCGCACCAGCGGCTACGGCACCAGCAAGGCGGCGCTCGGCTACTACGCCGAGGCGCTTTGGGCCGAGCTGCAGCGCGAGAACATCGACCTCAAGCTCATCAGCCCCGGCTTCGTGAAGACGCCGATCATCGCCGCCAACGAATTCCCCATGCCCTTCATGCTCGAGCCCGAGGAGGCGGCCCGCATCATCGCCCGTGGCCTGGAGCGGCCCGGTTTCGAGGTGGCCTTTCCGCGGCGGCTGGCCTGGCCGCTGCGGCTTTTGCGGGTGCTACCGGCCAGCTGGCGGGTGCGCCTCGTCGCCGCAGCCGAGCGGCGGGCGCGCCGCCGCTAGGGCGCGTAGGCGTCCACCTCCAGGTAGGGGGCGCGGGCCGTGTCCTCCCCGGGGGCCAGGTGCAGGTAGTCGTGCTGGCCGTCGCCGTCGCTGCAGCCGGCGAAGCGCAGGCGCACCTGGAAGCGCGGGCGTTCCGCCTCCAGGTCCTGCTGCAGCCAGGCGCTCAGGCCTGCGAAAGCGAACCAGCCGGGGCTCCACGAGCCGGTCGCGTCCAGGCTGCCGCTCACCCCCTGGTAGTCGGGCAAGGCCGCCAGCTCGAAGTCGGCGGGATCGAGCGTCTCGCCGTAGTCGAGGTGGTCGATCCAGACGTCGCCCAGGTCGGCGAAAGGCGACCCGACCGCGGCGTAGTTGTACACGAAGACGCGTGCGCTGGCGAGCTGGTCGAGGCCGTCCGGAAGGCCTCCGAGGTCGAAGCTGAAGAAGTCGTGGGCGCAAAGGTTGGTGTCGCGGTCGCCCAGCCACACCTCGCCGCCCGTGGCGTAGGTCAGGTGCGTGTTATCCGAAAAGATCATGCCGTCCAGGTCCGGCTGCGCCGGCAGGGTGACGCGGTGCAGCCGCATCGTGGAAAAGGTGACCTCGAACGGCTGCTCCAGGCCGTTGCCGGCCTCGTCGCGGGCGCCCGTCTCCA
>Ga0256839_1002187_pt1 | contig 22272 bp, 17 predicted proteins | sample 354166metaG_FD_185968 | JGI IMG/M metagenome (GOLD analysis project Ga0256839, IMG submission 185968) | Hydrothermal vent microbial communities from Mid Atlantic Ridge, Atlantic Ocean - 354-166 | ecosystem: Environmental > Aquatic > Marine > Hydrothermal vents | place: Atlantic Ocean: Mid... | reverse complement strand
TTTAGCACTACGGTCTAAATTTAACCATTTACGGCCTCTTTTGAAACTAAACCCAATTTAAATTTGAGTGCATAATCAAGTAAATCAGACAAATAGAAAGGCTTTTTAAGTTTTCGGACAGGCACTACTTAGCAAAAGTACCTCTAAGACTGAACGTAACGAGATGGCAGAATACATTGTGAGTGCAGCAAAAAAGATGAATTCTATAACAGAAGAATTATTAAAACTGGCAAAAATAAGGCATATAGATACGTATGAGGCTACAATAATAAACATGACTGAGATTGTTGAAAATGCAGTGAACCGAATAAACAATGCTACATTTAGCAAAGGATGTCAAATTAAATTGCCCCAAAAATGGCCTAAGTTAACGGGTAATGCAATATGGGTAGAGGAAGTATGGTATAATTTAGTAAGCAACGCCTGTAAATACGGAGGTAGTATAATTGAGCTAGATTGGATTAATGAGGGGGCGTATTTAAAATTTTGGGTAAGGGATAGTGGCAAAGGTTTAAGTAAAGAGGAGCAATCTCAATTATTTTCAAAGTTTTCCCGCATCCATGATTTTGATACTAAGGTTAAAGGGCATGGTCTTGGGCTCTCCATAGTTCAGCGGATAGTTGAAAAGCAAGGCGGAAAAATTTGGGTAGAAAGCAAACTGGAACAAGGTTGTACTTTCTTTTTTACGATGCCTATTGCCAATATAACGCATTCACCTTCGTAGTGCAAATATAGCCACATATAAAAAATAGCACTACGAGTGTGGGTGTACTCGTAGTACGAGACTTTCGAGTCGGTTAGTACTCGTACTACGAGGGTGGGTATTACGTGCTACGAGTAATAAATTCACTTCTTTTTTACTCCCCTAATCGCTTGTTCTTTCCAAGGGTCATCAGGCCAAACGTGCTTGGGGTAGCGTCTTTTTAATTCTTTTTTTACTTCAAAATAGGCATCCGCCCAAAAGCTTTTAAGGTCATTGGTAATTTGCACAGGTTTAAAGCCGGGCGAAAGCAGGTGAAGCAATACAGAAACCTGCCCATCGTTTATTCTGGGTGTTTCAGCCAAGCCGAATACCTCTTGAATGCGCACCGCAAGCACAGGAGGCATACCATCGGGGCGGTAATTAATTTGAATAGACGACCCACTGGGCACTTTTAATTTTGCCGGTGCCAATTGGTTTAACTTTTTTTGCTTCTCAAAGCTAAGATGATGTTGTAATACGTTAACTAAATCTATTTTCTTTAATTGCAGAGGTTTTTTAATATCGTTTAAATAAGGGCTTAACCATTCGTAATTGGTTATTAATAGGGTGGAGGTGCTTACATCGGGCCAATCTTCATCAGGCCGCCATTTTTTAAGGCTAAGTACTCTGTTTTGCCATTGTATTACTTGTTCGTTAAAATCCAGTAGTTGTTCGCCTTCCTTTTTAAGGGCATTACTAATCGCCTGCACCATATACTCTCCATCGGGTTCGGGCAATGGTGTTGATTGCAGTATAATGTTGCCAATTCTTAACTCCTTTGTTGCAATAAGGCCGCCATCCTCGGTGTTCCACTTAATTACTTCTTGCGATTTAACCAAAGGCGCTAAGTCTTTGGGGTTTAATGGCGAAGCCATAAATATTTTTCCTAACCCATCACGGGCATCCATGTGGGCGATAGCTAGCCAGGCTTCGTGTGCTAAATCATCTTTGTGGCCTGCCGCAGCTATTTTGCCATTCGATAGCTGAAACTGTGCATTATTACCAGGCCTTGCGTGTGCAATGCGCTCGGGATAGGCAAATGTGAGCAAAACCCCTGTTTCAAATGGGTCAATAGGGCTGTTATCTTCTTCTAAATTAAATAATTTGAGATACGATTGAGCCACTTTATTAATGCGAGCCATTCGCCCCCCCGACCTGTTCTGATCTCGATAACGCCTTAGTGCTTCAATGCGGGTATTAATATCAATGCCTGCTTCTCTGCCTAATGGGTCGCGCTCTTCTAAAAAAGCAGCCACATCAGCGGCCAAGGCAACATTGTCTTCCTCACCGGCCATTAATAACATGTGGGCAATGCGAGGATGGCAAGGCAAACCAAGCATTTTAATACCGTGGGGAGTTATTTTGCCATGCTCAAGTGCATTTAACTCGTGCAAGGTTTCACTTGCTTGCAAAACGGCCCCTTTGGGTGGTGGCGTAAGCCATGTTAGCTGGTTAATATCCATTACACCCCATTGTGCCATATCTAATAATAGCGAAGCCAAATCGGACTCTATTATTTGTGGAACCAAATGTTCTGTCATTCTGCTATGGGTGGTTTTAGACCACATGCGGTAACATACGCCTGGGCTTAACCGACCTGCTCTACCGGCTCGTTGATCAGCAGAATCTTTGCTTATTTGAATGGTTTGTAATCTTGATAGACCCGATTTTGGATCAAATTTAGAAGTTCTTCCAAAGCCAGAATCTACCACCATGGTGATTCCTTCAATGGTTAAACTGGTTTCGGCAATGGAAGTAGCCAATACTATTTTTCGTTTGCCCTCTTTATGTGGAAAGATAGCTGCTTGTTGGCGATTCATAGGTAATGAGCCATACAAAGGCATAATGGCAAAGCCACTCAATTTTTGCTGCAATAGTTCCTGCGTTCTTATAATCTCTCCTTGGCCAGGTAAAAATACCAGCACATCTCCTTTATTAGTTTTTACAGCTTTTGAAACCACACGTGCACATTGTTCGGGCAGGGTGGTTATGTCGGTATCTCCTTCGTACATAATATCCACCGGAAACAATCGCCCTTGGCTAGTTACGGCTTTGCTTGCCAATAACCTTGTTAACTGTGGCATATCCAGTGTGGCCGACATAATAAGCAGTTTTAAATCAGGCCTAAGAACATGCTGCGATTCGCGGCAAAGCGCCAGTGCCACATCGGCATGGATGCTGCGCTCATGAAACTCATCAAAAATAACCATGGCCACATCCTTTAGTTCATTATCGCTTTGCAGCATTCGAGTAAGGATGCCTTCGGTAAGTACTTCGATGCGGGTATTGACAGAGGTTCTGTTCTCAAACCGAATACGATAGCCAATGGTTTCGCCCACTTGTTCGCCTAGAAAGTAAGCCATTCGCTGTGCTATTGCTTTGGCGGCAAGCCTTCTAGGCTCAAGCATAAGAATTTTTTTACCCTTGAACCAAGGCTCTTCTAAAAATGCCAAAGGCAGTAAAGTGCTTTTGCCGGCCCCTGCAGGTGCATTAATAATCAGCGTGTTTTCTTGCTTGAGGTGGGCAAGTACTTGGGGTATTATTTCCTTTACAGGTAAATCGATGGAATGAGGATTGAAAGACAAATAAATATAATTTGATGAGTGAGCAAATAAAAACGATGAGTGCAAAAATAGATAAATTCAATTGCTCATATATGTGCCCATGCTCTAACCTGCATTATTCATAAATAATGCAGGTTAAGCGGTTTTACAATTCTTTTTATTCCTTATCCATCGAAATCTCATAATCCGATGGGGTTCCGGTTATTTTTAAATTTAGAAACCGTACACGTTTGTCGGTATCTCTGTATTGAATTTCATCAATTTGCTCAGGGTCAATTTCTTTGTTTTTCCCAAAAAGTTTTTGAGCACTAGCTTTTGAAATTAGCTTTAAAGGCACACGTATGTAATATTCCATATTCAAATCCATATCTTGTTTGCCTGATACTTCGATAAAGCCAAGCGTAGAGTTAATATTCATGGCTGAGATGGTCATCAAGCCCTTGTTTAAATCTAATTTATTGCGGAGTGTATCAAATAAAACCAGTTTAAGGTTTTTATCTTTAAAATAGTCTGATAAAGCCTCAAAAGCTTCGTAATTTTTGAGGCTTCCGTTTACTACTTCTAAGTTTAGTTTAATCTCAGAATCATCAATAATAGGAACCATATCGGCATGCATATGTACTCTGCCAGAAAGTAGGCCACTTAACTGGCCGCTTAAGTTTTCTGATACAAGATAATCCTGACCAAAATTTTCGAACTTAAACAGTAGTTTATCTAAATCTAGATTTTCTACTGCCATTTTTGGGCTAAAATAAATATCGTCAGGATTTGATCCGTTAAAATAACCTTTGCCCCATACATTTCCTCCTGCAGCACCCAACGACATCGTATCTATATAAATATAATGGTTACGTTTCATCCTCGATTTTAGATAAAAATTATCGATCTCGTAGCGATGGTATTTAAGATGTTTTATGTCGAAATCAAACGCCATATTAGTAAAGGGTAAATCAAAAATATTAAAACCCGCTTCATGGTCTTCGGGTGTTACTTTATAATCGGCAGGAGGCGGGTTGTAATTAAACAGTTCATCAAAATTTAGGTGAGGTGCATCAAGTGCAAAGTAGTTCTCCTTTTTTTGAATAGTAGTATCTTGCCCCATGTAGTAATTCAAATTGGCCGTAAATTCAGTCTTGCCCAGCTTCCCGGTAAGGTTTTTAACCGTTAGTTGTTCGGCCTCGTAATGTATGTTGCCACTAAATTTTTCGAAACGCATGGGATGTACCTTTAGTTGAGTCTCCAGCATATCAATATACACATCAGCCGATTGCAGGTCTTTATTAAAATGCAAATCGGCAAAGCCATGCACTTTCAAATCGCTAAACTCTTCGTATTGATAATCTTTAGGTACAAAATTTTCGCCACCATACGAAAAAACATCTTGCAATTGTAGCAGGGTGGAAGTAAGGTTAAATTCTATTTTTGTATCGCCCACAGGCTCATCGTTAAACCATAGGCCGTAGTTTTTTAACTTACCAGCAAAATGAAAGTCACTTTTGTCGATCATACCTGTAAAATCAATAATTCGAAAATTTTCTTCATCTACAAATACATCTGCATGAAAATCGTGTAAGGTGTGAGGGTATTTAGATAGTTTAGCATACAGTTGCTCAATAAAAAATTCGCCTACAGGCAGGTTAGGCGATTCGGTAAAAGCCTTTGCCGAACTATTAAACCTAAGGTTCATACTAAGGTCTTTAATTATTTCGCCTGCCGTGGAGTCGCCTGCATTTACAGCAACTAGTTGTTGCACATCCAGTATGGTTGATTTGATAAACAAATTAGCACTAACAGGGGTAGAAGTATGGTGAATAATGGCAGGAAGGTCGCTTATATTCGCTTTAATGGTAATGTCAGAATCACCAGCTCTCAGGTAAAATTTATCAATAACAGCTTCGTGGCCGTCCATACTGGCTTTTATATCTATTTGGCTTATGGGTAAGTGATAACCTGGAAGTTTAAAGCTCAGGTTTTTTACCTCAAGCTCAGTAAAGTACGACTCATTTAATCTTTCAATACTTTTTTCAGGGTTTTGTAAATCAATAATGTCATGAAAATTCATTGTTAAGGCAACTTCGCCCTTTAGGTTTTCCAAATCAGTAATATTAAAAAAATCGGATAAAAACTCCAAATCGAATTCTGAAACCAACTGCATATCAATTTCAGGCGATTCAAAGTTTTTTACCAGTAAGTTGCCACTAAAAGTGCCTGCCTCGGGCTTAGCCGAGAAATCCATTAAAGAAAACTCGGAGGTAGATAAGTGATGTTTATCACCATTGGTAAAGTGTCCTTTAAAATAAAGGTCATCTAATTTTTTATTGGTCGTTTTATTATTAAAAAAAGCTTCTTCGCATCCAAAATTAGCTACAACCAGCGGGCTGTGCCCATTAATTGATTTGCCTTTTACAGAGGCATTAAAGAATATTTTACCGCCATTATCATAGCGTTCAAGGGTTGGGGCAAGCTCTTCTGGTGCAAATGCCAAGAATAGGTCGAAATTGGGTTTATTGCCTGTAAATGTAAGGTCAAGGTTCATATCATCGTCAAAATCGATGTTTCCTTCTAATATAAAAAGTGACTTTTCTAAAAGCAATTCTGATTCTTCGATAGCTAAAACTTGCGTATCTACGGTGTAATCCAACTGTGTGTCAATACTAATGTGTTTGTTGCGCACAAAAGTGGTGTCTCCATCAACAATTAGGTTTAGTATAAAGTGGCTTTCAACCGATACCATTACATGGTTGTGGGTGGTTTTAAATTTAGATTTGGCCTCGTGTATAAATGTTTCGGCCAGTACATTATTTGCTTCATTAAGCTTAAGTAGATTAATATCAACCAGCGTTATTTTTTTAAGATTCAAATGCAAATCTTCACCTGCGTCTGCAATTTCTGTTCTGCTGGCCAATGCATTGCTAATGTTAAAACTGCCATCGGTGTGCTGTATTAGTTTTATAAAACCATTGGATAGTTTAAGCGATTTTATTTCCATATTTCCGCTTATCAATGTAAAAACATCAAACCCAAGATATACGTCTTGTATTTCTAGCAAAGGAGGCAATGAATCTAATTTGGTTTCGTATAGCCTAACACCTTCTAAATCTATAGAGATATACGGAAAATTGGCGAAAGGAGAAATATGGCTTCCTTTAACTTCTAAATGCCCTGTAAAGTCTTCGCTTGCAGTAGAAATAAAGTCTTGCACTATGCTATCATGTTTCCAAAAGAGTACCAATATAAGTAGGCCAAATACCACGAATGGGGCTAATGTGGTTCCTATTATAACTCGTTTCCAACGGAATTTACTTTTGCTCATACTTAAGGTTTATGAATTTGTGAGGCTAAAATTACAAAAGTTGACTTAACATCAGTTACAAAGTACAATAGTTTGTTCTTTTTGTTTATTTCTACGGTAAAAATCAAACTCTTTTGAGTAAGTTACCCGTTCTATGCGACTACCCCTTTGTTGGAGAAAACTCCAACAAAGGGGTAGGTGTCTATCCTTATAAGGCAATGAAAGAAATGTTTATTATATTCAGTTGATACATATAGTTCGTTTACATATATTATCCGAGATGAACTTGCTACCTTTGCACCTCATTTAATATAGTTGAATTGAATAATTTTAGTAAATTAGGACTATCTGCAGGTGTTGTAGAAGTACTAGATCAAATGGGTTTTGAAAACCCAACCCCAGTTCAGCAGCAAGCTATTCCAATGTTATTAGAAAATAATCCAACCGATTTTATTGGGTTAGCACAAACAGGAACAGGAAAAACTGCTGCATTTGGCCTACCTTTAATCGAATTGATTGATGTTGATAATAGAGCTACACAGGCACTTATTATGGCGCCTACGCGTGAACTCGGACAGCAAACAGCCGCTCAATTAAAAGAGTTTGCCAAGAACAACAAAAAACTTAATGTTGAAGTTGTGTATGGTGGTGCCAATATTGTTAACCAGATAAAAGCCCTTAAAAAGCCCACTCAAATTATTGTGGCTACTCCCGGTCGCTTGCTCGATTTAATCAAACGCAAGGCGGTAAGCCTTACCAATGTTCGGTATGTTGTACTCGATGAGGCAGACGAAATGTTGAATATGGGCTTTAAGGAAGATATTGATGAGATTCTTTCGCACACCTTAGAAGATAGAGTTACGTGGTTGTTTTCAGCCACTATGCCTAAAGAAATTCGTAGGATTATTAAAAAATATATGGATGCTCCGTTGGAGGTTGCCATTAATACCGAGCAAAAATCCAATACAGATATTACCCACCAATACGTGGTAACAAAAGGGGCTAATAAAGTGCCTGCCTTACGTAGGTTTATGGATTTACAGCCCGAAATGCGAGCTATTCTGTTTTGCCGTACTAAGCGTGAAACACAACAAATTGCCGATGACTTGAGCAACTTAGGCTATGGGGTAGAGGCACTACACGGTGATTTATCGCAAGCGCAAAGAGATGCAGTGATGAAGCGTTTTAAAACCCGTGCAATGCAACTGTTGGTAGCAACCGATGTGGCAGCACGTGGCATTGATGTAAACGACCTAACCCACGTAATGCATCACCAATTGCCCGATCAATTGGAAAGTTACACTCACCGAAGTGGACGAACAGGTAGAGCTGGTAAAAAAGGTATTTCGTTGGCGTTTATTAACCCTCGTGAAGGAAGGCGGATTACAGAGCTTGAAAAAAGAATTAAAATAACTTTCGAAAAAATAGAGGTTCCTACTGTTGAAGAGTTAAAGGCAAGCCGAATTAATAATTGGGCTAATCTTATTTTAAATACCGAAGTAGATGAGCAAGCCAATGATATTTTATATAGCTTACATGGTAAATTTGCCCATTTAAGCGAGAACGATTTATTAAAAAGACTTATTACCACCCAGCTTGACCATTTACTGATACAAGATGGAAACGAGGGAGATTTAAATGAGCTTCAGGGCGGCAACCGAAGAGGCGATTCTGATGGTGGAAGTAGAAGAGATAGAAGAGACCGAGGCGATCGGAGATCCTCTAGTGGCTCGGCTGGAAAAAACAGGTATTTTATAAATATTGGAACCATCGATGGCATGACAATTCCTGATTTTGTACATTATATTTCTGATACCGCTGGCATTAAACGCAATGACGTGGGTGATATTAGTATGCAGAAAACAAGCACCTTTTTTGATGTTGATACCGATGGTGGCTCAGGTTTTGAAGATAAATTTAAAGGCTTAGAAATTGAAGGAAGAAGCATTCGGGTGAATAGAGATGATGAAGGGCCAAAGCGTTCTTCGAGAGGAAACAGTGGTGGAGGCTCTGGTTATTCAGGGGGAGCAAGAAAAAGAAGTGGAGGTGGAAGAGGGCCAAAGCGTGATTATCGTGGGGCACGAGGAGGTTCTAGTCGAGGAGGAGGAAGACGAAGGTAGTATGAGCTTTAGAGAACATCCTAGCTTAGGCTAAATAGTGTTCGTCTATGAAACTCCAAATATCAAATAACAAATATCAAATATCAAATAACAAAAATCAAATAACAAACGAAATATCAAACTATCAAACTATGCAAGTATTTGGTATTTAGGTGATTGTATTTTTGATTTTTGTTATTTCTGAAAATATTGACTTTATAGACAGGCTCTAAATAGACACCTATATATAAAAAATAAAGGGAGCGAAACTCCCTTTATAAGCCAAACTAATATTGCCAATTACACGCTGTGCCTAGCAATAAAATTTCTTTGTTGATTATTTAATCAACTATGCTCATCATAGTCTAATAAGCGTGCCAACTGCTTTAACCCGGAAAATTCATGTTGATAGCTTTGCGCAGATACTAGGCGTCTAAACCTGCAGATATAGTGGTCTATTTCAAGGGTTTAGCAACGAAGTAGATGCGCAGAGACATCAACAAACGATAGCCCAATTTTGGGCTATGAATATTTTTTGCAACCTGAATGTATATTGCTTATTATCAGCACTATACAAATAGAATTGTGGTGAAAAAGTTGAGAGTGGTGAATTTTTCGGGTTAATTTGCCCAACTGGCTTTATAGGGAGGTTTGGGTTTTGATACGTTCCCAAAACAAGACTTAATTCTAATTATGGGACAGAGAATGAACCATTATTGCTCCATGTCTCCTAGCTCTAATTCGAGTGCTTTGGTAGAAATTTGGATTTCTATAAGTGATATTACCAATGATAGTAACAGGCTAACTAAACTTACACCAAATAGAATGTTTGCCCAAATGGTAAGTTCTTGAAATAGCAGAAACATACAGATAACGGTAAAAACAAAACTAAGCACCCCAAAAGCCTGCATATATCGGATCATCGTTAGCCTGGCACGCAAATTTTTAATCTGCCCAACAATAATAGTATGCGAGGTGTCGGCTTTATACTTGCTGTGTAGGCCTCTAATTAAGGTGGCTAAAGCCAAAAATCGGTTGGTATAAGCTAGTAATAATAAGGTAATAGCAGGAAATAAAAGTGCTGGAGTTGAAATAGTAAGTTGCATATTGATTAATTTGGTTTTACAACCTCTTTATATCGCTAAAGTCTAGTTGTATAAGAGATTTACAGCCTAAAGGTATTTGTTCCTCATTCAAATTCCTTTTTCGTTTCAGTTCAAAAATCAGAAAAAAATATGAGTTGTCAACAAAAAACGGTTTTGGATGCTCTAAGATTGGCAAAGTTACCCACACCTGTTGAAAGGGTTTGAGTAGCAAACTGCTGAATATCTGATACTTACAAATCTAAAACCTATTAAGAGTTTGGTTATTAAATCATTGCATTTTGAACCCAATAGCTCTCCGGGTTTATTTATGTTTTGATTTTTGATAATTGTGCTTTTTTAAAGCATTTATTTTATGGACAGACACTAGGATTCTTGCTAAACTATTTTTTTAGCGTAATGCTCCACATGCCTCTAAAATCACCTAGTTTATAGCCGATGGCTGCATCATTTGGGTATAGTTCGGCAATAACGCCATAATCTTCTCTTTGCATAGTATCATCAATAATGCCATGGCATTTTAAACAAGTTTCAGATTTTATCATAATGGGAGCATAAAATTGCACCTCCTGAGCGTTCTTCTCTAATATTTTGGGTACCATTACAGGGTTTCGCATGCGCGACATAATTAAATACATAGCTAACATTTTAGCTTCTAAACTATCAGGGGCATTTTTGGGGTTTCTTAATTTTAAACTCGTACGTTTAATAACAGCATTATATTTATTGGAGAGGCTATCCGTTAGAGGCAAAGCAGCTACATTACAATAACTGGCTGCATTTTTTACCCCACCAGCTTGCATAACTTGTTTAAGCTGAGAGCTCAAAGCCTTAAAGCTGGATTGGGCTATTTCCTTTCCGTGTTTGGTGTATTTTTCTACTTGTTCATCTGTTAAAGTAGATTTACGTTGGCAGCTTATAACAAAAACAGTGATTGAACACAATAAAAATATTTTTTTCATCATTATTAATGGTTATAAAGTATTACGTATGTTTATCGCGTTAAATTAAATCCAATACCTTCATTATACATATTTTAACAGTGTCTGTTTCTTGAACTGAAAGATCTCCACGTTTTGAAACAAAACGGGTTGTAGAAAGTGACTTAATTTGAAAACAATCGGCCACACTATCTTTACTTAAGTTATTGGTATTGTTTTTCTTTAAGAAAACGTGCCACTCCCTAATATTTCTAATAGCATCGGTAACAGGAACAACCACACGAAGATTTAAAGCACCCATATTATTATTATTTACGATAACCGCAGGACGTATTTTGCTTATTTTATCACCAACTTTTGGAGAAAAATCAACATTCCAAACTTCACCTATTTTCATTCTACAATAATTTCAAGGTCAATAGCTGATATGTCGCTTTGTTTATAATAAGCAATCGTATCAGCATCTTCTGCTTGTGTTTTCATTTTAGCATACATCTGAGTTTTATTTTTTTTTGCCAATTCAAGCTTTTCTTGAAAAGAAAGAATACCCTTTGCCCTCGTTATTAAAATCCCTTCATCTGTTTCTTGAATCCTTACTTTGTTAAGTTGATATTTATTTATTAATCTTTTAGGGAGAATAACAGCCTTGCTGTTTCCAACACTAGTCAACGATTTAATCATTTTAGGAGAGATTTTGTTGAATACAAAAATACATAAGTTATAACCATAAGTTATAACTTAATGTACATATTTTAGGTTTTAAGAATCGTTCTCCCTCTTAGGATGCGAATTTATTGTTTAAATTAAGTTTTGGGTTACAAAATAAGTGTAATAAAGATAAATACTAGTTGATTAAAATTCGATTATTATCTTAATAATTAACGGAATCACACCTTTGAAACTGTTATTTTTACGAGCTATATGTGGCGACTGATTCTTGTCTTTATCTTTTTTACTTGTGTTAGCTTAAATACGAGCGCACAATTAAATGCGCCTAAATATGCCAATGAGTTTTTAGCCATTGGTGTAGGAGCAAGGGCTGCTGCGATGGGCAATGCGCAGGTAGCCATTGTGAGCGATGTTACTTCTGGCTATTGGAATCCCGCAGGCTTACTCAATCAAACAAACGATTATAATGGAGTGTTGCAACATGCCGAATATTTTTCTGGCATTGCCAAATACGATTATGCGGCCTTTAGTATGCCCATAGATTCTGTAAGTGCATTAAGCTTTTCAATTATTAGATTTGGCATAGACGACATACCAGACACTCGATTTTTATATGATGCCAGTGGCGCAGTAAATTACGATAATGTTCGTTTTTTCTCAGCGGCAGATTATGGTTTTTTTACGTCTTATGCTCGAAAAATTCCTGTATTGGGTGGTTTAAATGTTGGGGGTAGCTTTAAAATAATTCATCGAAAAGCAGGACAATTTGCAACAGGATGGGGTTTTGGGCTAGATGTAGGTGCTCAATACGAACTAAAAAAATGGAAGCTGGGTGCAATGTTTCGAGACATAACTGGCACTTTTACGGCATGGTCGCAAAATACAGATTCGCTCAAAACCGTTTATGCACAAACAGGCAATGTAATACCTTCGACCACGCTCGAAGTGGCCTTGCCACGATTAATAGTGGGGGTTGGGAGGAAGTTTAACTATAAAAAATTTGGGATATTGCCTACACTGGATTTGGTGGTAACATTTGATGGAAAACGTAACACACTCGTTAAATCAGGTTTTGCTTCGTTAGACCCATCCATTGGTTTGGAGATTAGCTATGCCTCCATCGCTTTTTTAAGAGCAGGAGTTAAAAATTACCAACAGCTCAAAAATTTTGATGGCTCTACCTATCCGGTAGTGGAACCAACCTTTGGGCTTGGTTTTAAGTATAAAGCCATTTCGTTGGATTATGCACTCACTTCGGTAGGTGTGCAAACAGAATCGCTTTATACCCATGTGTTTTCATTGATGGTTAATTTGGATAAAAAAGATGAATAAATTAGTTGTCCTATTGGTTTTTACTGCCCTTGCAGTAACAGGGTTTGCACAACCTTATGGAAATGAATGGATTGATTTTAATCAAACGTATTATAAAATTAAAATTGGCAAAGAAGGAATTTACCGGTTAACCTATGCTAATTTATCCAATGTTGGCTTTCCTGTGAATGAAGATAATAAGAGAATACAATTATTTCATCGAGGAGAAGAGATTGCAGTTTTTGTTAATGATGTAAATGGAGATAATATTTTTAATGCGTCTGATTATGTGGAGTTTTACGGACAAGTAAATGATGGCACCTTAGATGCTGAATTGTATAGTCCTGCATCAACACAACCGCATACGTATTATAATTTATTTTCTGACACAACCGCTTATTACATAACAAGTAATATTGTGGATACAGGAAAAAGAATGCAGACTTCCAGCGAGTTTGTAGGAGGGGTTAATGAAAGTTATCATTTAGCCAACAACCTTACCCTGTTTACCAATGAATACACTCAAGGCCTAACTCAAGCTACGTATAATAGTTTAACCTCCTTTGGCATAGGAGAAGGGTTTACAGGGGATAGAATTACAGAAAATTCAAACCCCACAAAGGATTTCTTACTCACAAACATAAGCCAAACGGTTACTTCCGCCCCTGTGCCAACACTCAAGATACTACTGGTTGGCTTAAACGAGCAATCTCATACTATAACTGTTCAAGTAGGGCCTAATACAGGGTCGCTTTCATCGCTAGGCACCTATGATTTTACAGGTTTTAATAACCTGTTAATAGAAGAAAATATCAATTGGTCAGATGTTTCCGGAAGTGGAGAGTTAGTTGTTAGGGTACATGTAACAAATAATGGGGGGGCTAATTCTAATCTTTCAGTTTCTTATATTAACCTGGCGTATGCACAAAATTTTAATATGAATGGGGTATTAAGTAAAAAGTATAATTTAAGAAAAAAAGGAGCAGGGGGCAACGATGTAAGCATAACCAATGTGCCTGCAAATGCCAATGTATATGATATTACGGATGCTACCGATGTTCGAATGGTGAATGATGCCGAAATTAACCCAACAATTATACAGTGTAGTTTTTTGGATGCTACCGTAGAAAGAACACTTTGGGTAAACGAAATAAACCCTCTTGAGCCTGCGGTAGAGCCAGTTAGTTTTAGACCTATGAGTACGGCTGCTAATTACATTATAATTAGTCATTCTTCATTAATGAAACCGGCAGGAGGGTTTACTGATGCGGTACGGGCTTATGCCGGCTACCGAAGTACCGCTGCCGGTGGGGCATTTGATACTCTGGTGGTGGATATGCAGCAATTATACGATCAGTTTAGCTATGGCGAAATTACTCCCTTGGCAATACGCCACTTTATGGAATATATGGTTAACACGGGAAGCCCCGAGTATTTATTTTTGATGGGCAAGGCCTTGGTTGTGAGCTATAACTTTCATCGAAGACCCAAATCGGAATTTACTTATTACGATTTAGTGCCCACAGCAGGGCAACCTGGGGCAGACATCCCTTTTACTGCGGGTTTAGCGGGTGCCACCTACGAGGCTGCCGTACCCACTGGCCGATTAAGTGCCAGCAAGCCGTTAGACATTATTAATTATTTAAATAAAGTAATTGAGCATGAGTCAACTCCCTATAATGAGTTATGGCGTAAAAAGATGCTGAACCTAAGCGGTGGCAATAGCGAATCTGAATTAGCTACCTTTCGTGGTTATGTTGATGGCTATGCCAATACTGCAAAAGGGTTTTATTTAGGGGGAGAAACAACCACGCTATCTAAAACAACCTCAGCACCTGTAGAATTTATTAATGTGAGTAGTGAGGTAAACTCTGGTATAAATCAAATTACTTTTTTTGGTCACTCTGCGCCCAATGTAACAGATATAGACATAGGCCTTGTATCAGATCCTGCCAATGGATATAATAATAAAGGAAAGTACCCAATGGTGGTTATGAATGGCTGTAATATTGGAAATATTTACATCGATGATTACATTTTTGGCGAAGACTGGATATTAACGCCTAATTTAGGCTCTATCGCATTAATTGCACATACTTCTTTTGGTTTTAGTAGTACGCTTAATATTTGGAGCAATTTACTTTTCTCCTTAGGCTATGGCGATATTTATTATATGGATAAATCGATTGGCACTATTATCAACGAAGTAGGCAAGCAGATGGCGGCCATCTCCACAAGTCCATTTTTTATTACTCAAATCCAGCAAATGGGCTTACATGGCGATCCTGCCATTAAATTATTCGGCACCCAACTGCCTGATTATGAAATTAATAACACCAATATACAGCCAATAGAGCTAACCAATCAAGGGATAACTGCCGAAGCAGATTCGTTTGCCTTAGCGTTAGGCGTTCGAAATTTTGCTGCTTATTTAAACGATTCGCTTGATGTTTTTGTGCGCAGAACATTGCAAAATGGAACTGTTATTGATTATGACACCATAACCTATAAACCAGTACGGCACAGAGATACACTTATATATATTATCGATAATAATTACGGAGGAAATTTTGGTGCCAATTCGTTTGAAATTGTACTAGACCCTGCTGGTAAATTAACCGAGCTTGATGAGTTTAATAACAGGGTATTTTTTAATTATTTTATTCCAATCTCTGGTACGGTAAATCTATCTCCGCCAAATTTTGGCATTGTATCCGATGTTCCCTTTAATTTTAAGTCTCAAATTAGTAATCAACCCTCTGAAGAACGCAATGTAAGTTTTGCGTTAGATACAATTAGTTCAAGCACGAGCCAAAGCCCTGTTTATAGTGCCAATGTGGTTGGGGGTACACTTATAACCGAATGGAATAATGTAACTGTATTGCCCGATACGCCCGCAAATGACTCGCTCGCTTATTATTGGAAAACCAGTTACACCGATTTAAAGCCTGGAGAATCTAACTTAAAAACAGAAGCTACATTTACCTATATTAAAGATGGTGACGAAGGTTGGGCACAAGTAGCTTATCATCAAAAGAAACAAAATTCTTTAGCAGGGTTAGTTTTTAACGAAGGGAGTAGGGAAGTTCGTTTTGAAGAGATGCCGCTAGACTTTGACGTAAAAACTTTTGGAGCTAATAACCCTTTATTAACCTTTAATGATGTAGAATTAGTAATTGATGGGCAAAGTTTTATCCTTGGTACAGGGTTTCAAAGTTGTAGCAATAACAGGCTAGCCGTGGTTGCGTTTAATGATGCAAATGGAGCTCCTTATGCACCCATTTACGGGGGGCAGGTAGATGCTTGGACTTGCGGTTGGTCGCCACAAATAATTAACATTGTAAACGAAGGAGCAGGAAGCGGCAAAACCCTTGAGGAAGTGTTAGATGCAGTAGATTATAATGATTATGTGCTGGTATTTACCATTGGAGCCTTTGATTTTAATTTGCTTAGTGGTGCTGCAATTTCTAAATTAGAAGATGTAGGGGCAAACCCAGCTGTGCTGGCAAGCAAAACCCCCAACGAGCCTTACATTATGTTTGGCCAAAAAGGCAATGGTGCTGGCAATAGCATTGCTGAGCTAGTGGCCGATCCTGCAAGTTTAGAACCTACCGATGAGCAAATTATAAATTACACGGGGCAGGCCATAGGCATAAAAGGAGTTGGCGTAATGCGAAGTGTATTGATTGGGCCTGCTACTTTATGGGATAAACTTACGTTTGAAACAGAGCCATTAGTAGTGAATGATAAAATAGGAGTTGATATTATTGGTAAAGACTTTGCAGGCAATGAAACGGTACTATCAACCGGAATTCAGATTGATGAAACTCCACTAAACTGGATAAACCCTGTTACTTACCCGTTTATTACCCTACAATACAACGTAACTGATACCGTGGATAAAACAGCAACCCAGCTTAAAAAATGGATTGTAAATTACACGCCTGCACCAGAAGGGGTACTTGCATTTATTGGCAATGATAAATCGAATAGCTTACAGGTAGAGTTACAAGAAGGAGACTCTATTTATACCGAGTTTAGTTTTATTAATATTACCGACAAAATATTTGCAGGGCAATTGCCCGTAGAATATACGCTATTTAATACAGCTCAGCGGGTAAGTATTTCTAACACGCTATTAATCGACCCTCCAGCACCCAACGATACCGTTAAGTTTACGATACCTATTGGCACTAAGGGGTTAATAGGCGTTAATAATTTGAGCGTATTTGTTAATAATTTTACTCAAGCGGAGCAAATTTATGTAAATAATAATATTTCGCTTGCTGATTACATTACAGTAGTTAAGGATGAGACCAACCCACTGTTAGATATATCGTTTGATGGTCGGTATATTTATGATGGCGAAATAGTATCGGCAAGCCCAACCATAAACATTAAAATACTAGATAAAAATCCATTATTGCAAAAAACAGATACAACGGGTGTTATTATATTTTTAACATCCCCTTGCGAGGGTTGTGGCAAAGTGAGAATCCCTTTAAATGGCAGTGAAATTGACTACTCTGTGGCCAATAAAGAAAATCCATTCGAAATAATCTATCGCCCACAACAATTAGAAAATGGCGTGTATGAGTTAAGCGTACAAGTAGAGGATGCGAGCGGGAATTTGGCCGGAATTGAGCCTTATCTCATTAATTTTGAGGTGATTAACGAAGCTACTGTTACCAATTTCTACCCCTATCCAAATCCGTTTTCTACCAGTGTCCGCTTTGTTTTTACCTTAACCGGCACCGAAATACCTGAGGGCATTATGATTCGCATACTTACCGTTACCGGTAGGGTGGTACGTACCATTACCCAAGACGAAATTGGCCCGATTCACATTGGTAATAACAAAACAGCGTATGCCTGGGATGGAAGAGATGAGTTTGGGGATCAATTAGCCAACGGTGTTTACCTTTATAAAGTAACATTGGAAATTAAGGGCGAAAAGGTAGAACTCCGCTCATCTGGTGGCGATAGAGGATTTAAAAATGGCTATGGCAAAATGTATTTGTTAAGGTAGATGGCTATCATATAACTAAGGCTTGATACCAACGTCATTACCGAGCGCCCGCCTCCCGAAGTTGTACGGAGGGCAGTTTCAGTAAAAGAGTTCAAAGAAAGTGGTGAAAAGGAGCGTGTAGTTAGTTTTAGCTTACCTTCAAAGGATAAAGAAAAGTTAGCTCAGTATCCTGAAATGGCTGATAAGACCATTCAATGCAGACTCCTTAGAATTGAACTAGAAGATGGTAATGTGGAAATATTATGCACTTCTTTAACAGATATTAAAAAGTATAAGCACTCAGAATTTAAAGCACTTTATCATTATCGGTGGAATGAGGAAGAGATATTGCCTAATGAGTATTTTTTCCTCTATAAACGCTTTCAGATTTTAGGAGATTTTTGGATTTCTTCTGCTGAAGTTGCTACTCATAATTTAAGCAAAAAAATGGTTTTAGAGTATGTCGATATACTCAATCAGGCAATTTATCCTTATTTAACAAACAAAGGAAAAAAAGAGTATTGCAAACTTATTGGCTGCTAACCAATTTTAGTATTGCTTGCCCTTTATAAATTCATCTAACAACCCATTGGTCTGTTGCTGGAGCTTTTTCTTAAAAAATGAAGTGCCACCAAGTAATAAACCTTGAAACCCGATAGCCTGCTTAGCCCAATTATGCAGGTTAAAGCTATCGGTATGTTTTATAATTTTATCCTCTTTAAATTCAAAGGTTGCCTCAATTTTATTAAGTACTGGTCTGCCAGTTTTGCGGAAGGTATAAGAGACATTCCAATGAGCAGAGCCGTTGGTTTCTGTTGCTTCTACCTTGGAAAATTCTACTTTTAAATTGTGTGCATTTTTGCATAGCATTACCCACATTGCTTTGGCTCTATCTCCATTTAACGTACCAAAAGCCGGGTCGGTAAATTCAATATCATTATGATAACAGCTTATCATAGTGGTGCTATCCAAGGCTGCAAACGCTGTATAAAATTTAGTAATTAGTGCTTTGCTCATCTTCCAAGGCTTTAAGTGAGTGTTTGATATGGGTTGATGCATTAAGGGTGCTATTTATAATGTCAACCACAACTCCATCTTTATTAATTACATAGGTGTATCTGCCAGATACCAAGCCTAAGAAATCTCTAGGCACTCCAAGTAGGTTTCTTACTTTATTATCAACATCGCTAAGCAAGGTAAAAGGAAGGCTGTGTTTTTTTGCAAAGTTGGCATGGCTTTTAGGAGAGTCGGCACTAATGCCTACTACCTCGCAGTTATACGCTATAAATTGCGAATAATTATTTCTAAAACCGCAGGCTTCTTTGGTGCAAACAGGGGTGTCATCTTTAGGGTAAAAATAGAGCACCAAATTTTTGCCATTTCTTAGCTCATTAATATCAACTATTTTGCCATTTTGGTTGGGTAATGAAAAAGAGGGCAACCGGCAGCCTGAGTTTAGCCTTTTCATAACTTTATCAAGTTAAAAATTATACCCCTCATATTCCATTGTAAATTCATTGGGGGCAAATACAGGGTTTAGACGAATAGAATTGTACTCGTATTTTTCATAAAGCCCTTTGTTGTCAAATACTTTAATAACCAGGGGGAGGTGCGTTTTCTTATCAATGAGTAACGTCATTCTTTTGGCATAATGCGTAGGCACTTTAATCTCTTGCCCTTCTTCTACATCTTCGTAATCATCAACATCTTTATTTAGCTCTAAAATGGCATAAGCATTTATATGCAATTTATTGGCAATGTCATCTAAGGTTTCATTAGGTTTTACTTGGTAAGGTATTAGGTCATAATCGTTGTTTTTAAGTTCTAAGTGGTACATTTCTTTACCTTGCCATATCACATTTTCTTTACGTTGCAGTCGTTCTTCCGATAATTTAGAACTTAGCTCATATTTTAGTATGCTTATCATTAAATCAAAGCCTGAATCATACACTACATGGTGTTGGTTCCGTCTCATGAGCGAGCCATGGGGATCTAAGTATAAATTAATCCAAGGAAATGAGTTTAAGTTAACAACAGTTTTTGGATTACCTGCCCGCGCTAAAACCTCTACACCCTCTTTAGGTGCTAGCTGCTTAACATACACCTTGTACGGTTCTCTTTGGAGCTTAACTTTCGAAAGTTGTATTACATACTCGTCCTCAATTCGCTCTTCTTTTTTTATTTCGGCAATAAACCCTTCAATTTTGGCAACCTCTTTATACATCATTACAATTACTTCCATAGCCGTTTGACCATAGGTTGTTGATGCTGAAATTAGTATAAATAAAACAATTGCGTATTTTTTCATAAAAAAATTAACCACCGGATTTTACCAATGGTTAATGAACGAAGATAATACTATTTAGGTTCTTTAGTTATTAATGGGGCAATACTTTTCTAAAATATCCATAGGCAAAAGTGCCTAACATGGCCGAGCCTATAAATATGGCAAACACCGTATAACCCGATCCCATTAACACGAACATCATGCCAGAACAAACACCGGTTAATGCCCATCCCATACCAAAAATAGTTCCTCCTAAAATATACCTCCACCATTCGTGGCTTTTGTCGTTAAATGGATGGGTAATACCCTGAATGGTTTTAACCTTGCCTTTTTTAAATAGTTGGGTAATAATGATGCCTATAATTACGCCTGACATAATAATGCCGTACATATGAAACGACTGAAAGTGGAACATCTCAATAATTCTGAAGGTTGAAATAGCTTCTAATTTCCACATCCCAAAGCCAAACATAAAGCCAACAACCATATATTTAAATAATTTCATTTTTTTCTAGTTTAAAATGCGATACGTAAAATATGAGGCAGGATTAACCAAGTCATTATTAACCCACCCGTAAAAAATCCGATAACAGCTACTAAAGAGGGGATTTGCAAATCGGCTAAGCCCGAAATGGCATGGCCAGAGGTACAACCACCCGCATACCGAGCACCAAATCCGATTAAAAAACCACCCCCCACAATAATTATTAGTCCACGAAGCGTAAATAAAGAACCCCAAGAGTATAAGTTCCAAAAGGCCGGGATGTTATTATGAATTACATCCTTGCCAGGTATTAAAGGCACTGTGCTTATGGTAAGCAGGTTTTCTTCGGCAATGTTATTAAGGGTATCTACGGTGGCTTGCGATACATGCGCCATGCCATCGCCTCCAAAATAATTGGCGGCAATATAGCCACCAAACATAGCCCCTAAGGCAACCATTAGATTCCAGCCTTGCTTTTTCCAATCAAAATCAAAAAAATCGGCATAGTCTCCAGCACCATCGGCAGCGCACATCGTCCTTAAATTGGCCGATAAACCAAAATCTTTGCCAAAATATAATAATAAGAACAAGGTTGTTCCTATGGTAATACCACCCATCCACCAAGGCCATGGCTGGCTAATAAAAGCGTGAATTTGTTCTAAAATTTCGTACATAATAATTGTTCTTTTCTGAGGTCAAAATTTGCCCTTAATATAGTTTTTTAATATGATAAATATCAATCCAATGGCAGATTATTATTAGATAAGCGTGTCTAAACATTTTTTCTATAATTTTATTAAACTGACGTAGGTCATTGTTGTGCAGTTTTAAACTCAATTATTTTGCATCTATCAATAAAAATCATGGAGAAACAATTTGATAAAATACCCGAACACTTAAAGCCCAAGGACAAAGGAACAGATACTTTGTTTAAAAATGGGCTGATGGAAAAATTTACCAGAACTCATATATCGGTACCAGTAACAATGCACCTAATAATTGTAGGGTATGTTTCATACCTGGCCTTACAACAATTTAGCATTCTAACGTTTATTCCAATTTTTGCTGCAGGCATTCTTTTTTGGACATTTTCTGAATATTGGGTTCACAGGTATGTGTATCATGTACACACAGAAAAAAAATGGTTGCTTAAAATTCAACATATGGGGCATGGCATTCACCACCAATACCCCAAAGACCCTACAAGACTTGCTATGCCACCTTTGCCAGCCTTAATTCTTATTTCAGCTTTTTACGGTCTGTTCTATGGTATTTTTTGGTTAATAGGCAATGCAAATCTTGCCATTATTTTTTTTCCAGGGTTTTTATTAGGCTATGTTGGCTACATTTCGTTTCATTATTTACAACATGTACTCAAGCCTCCTAAATTTGGTCCCATAAATAGGTTGTGGAAATTTCATGCACTTCATCATTATAAATACCCTGAAACTAAGGCCTTTGGAGTGACTACTAAATTGTGGGACATTGTATTTGGCACACTGCCAGACGAAAAAGTTTAATGCAGAAGCATTAAAATATTTCAATTTCACACATTTCATTACTTCTAAGTATTACTTTTGAAGCAAATGGAATGTTATGGGCTTTGAAAATACACATTGTCGTGATTGTAAGCATAGACACGGAGGCAGGTTTAAAGACATAAGTTCTGAGTCTTTAGAAACATTAAGCAATAATAAAACGTGTAATATCTACAAAAAAGGGCAACTTTTATTACACGAAGGCAGCCGCCCTATGGGTGTGTATTGCATTAA
>Ga0256839_1002186_pt1 | contig 22276 bp, 24 predicted proteins | sample 354166metaG_FD_185968 | JGI IMG/M metagenome (GOLD analysis project Ga0256839, IMG submission 185968) | Hydrothermal vent microbial communities from Mid Atlantic Ridge, Atlantic Ocean - 354-166 | ecosystem: Environmental > Aquatic > Marine > Hydrothermal vents | place: Atlantic Ocean: Mid... | reverse complement strand
AATAGCATATTCCATTCTCTTTTGTATATTATAGCATGAAATTTATTATATTATTTGTTAAAAATTTGATAGAAGGTTTTGGTGGAGGTGAGGGGAATTTTACTTCCCCTTGACACCGTGCGTTGAGAGCATAGACTCCAAATCGTGTACCAATCCGTGTACCACTTGGTACACGGAACAGGGTTCAATTCCATCTCGTGGGATTGAAGTTACTCATTATAGCTCATACTCTTTTAGAAAATAGCATACTGCCTCTATGTATAGCAACAAAAAATAAGTATTCCAAAAGTCGTCAATTTGACTATTTTTTTAAAATAAGATAGAATGGTAGATATTAAGAAAAAAGGAGAGCCCATGAAAATAGATCATACGCTCTTTGTCCGTACATTAAAAGCCAGAGGGATTACCCAAAAAGAGTTTGCCAACTATGCGAAGATCCCTTACGATACCGTTACGGGATGGAAAAAGAAAGGCAAGGTACCCGCTTATGCGATGGTGATCGCCAAAGATATGGCATACCGAAAAGAGCTTGATACGCAGGCACAGATGCAGATGAAGCGAAGATTTAAACAAGGTACGATCCCTGTACCTTATTTGACACCAAAGGAGCGCAAGCGTATCGAAGCTGCTTTTTGGGGGAGCAACTACACGGCAGGAGAGATTATCGGCAAGGTGCTACAAGGTGATGAAAAGTTTGTGAAACAGTTTCACCAAAATGTACCGCAGGAGTTACAGAAAAAAGTGATGGCAAATACAACGGATGCTCTAAGTGCATAGAGAAGATTGGGATGCCGTCTATCTAAATCAAGATAGGATTTTAAACAGCTTAAAGGGGCTGGAGTCGGATATGTTTTTAGCAGGTGGTACGGGTCTGCACCGTTTTGTGCTTGACAAGCCTTACAGACATTCAGAGGATCTTGACTTTTTCTTTCCTGCACTCTGTGACAATGAAGAGGTAGCAAGTGTTGTCAAGCAGATTACTGATCGTATCGCTTCCATTCCTGGAGCCACCATTGAGGAGATCCGCCGTATCAAGGAGGAGCGTGCTTTTAGGCTTTGGTGCAGTTTTGAAGACAATGACGAGATCGTCAAAGTAGAGTTTCTCAATTTTACTTGTAAGCATTTTGGAGAAGATGATTTTATCACACAGAATGTACCTTTTAAAACGGAAAATCTTTACAATATCCTACTCTATAAACTCAAAGCCTTGTGTGACCGTCCAGACACGATCAAGGATCTGTTTGACCTCTATTTTATCTTTAGAGACCTGCCACCTCTATCTATTGAACAAGTTATATCGGATCTTAATGCCAAGTTTGAGGATGCCATCAGCATACGTTATGAAAAGAGCCATATCCTCCAAGCACTCGAACATGATCTCAAGTGGGATATAGAGATAGGCGAGATAGAGCATCTATATGATCTGCAAAGTGAGGTCAATGCTTTTCAAGGGTATCTCAAAGAAGCTATTGCCAATGAAGAGACATTTGATTTTTCATACCAAAAACGCATCAATCAAAGAGCCAAAGTATTTGATCTAGATACCTCAAATTATCTGGAGTTGATAGATGTGCTTGAGGAGAATAGTTTTTGGATTGACGAAGTAAAAAGGATGAATCTGAAGTTTTAATCTAACCGCCCACCCTGTTAAAATATAATAGATATATATCGTATATATAGGTTATATTTTATATATATAAGAGTAGATAAGTTTTCTAATCTAAAAACAAGTTTGGATAACTATACTTTTGAAAGCCGTAGTGTACTTGTTGTATGAATTTAAAAATTTGAAGGAGAAATAATGACAGATGAAAGAGATCCAAGCAAAGAAGCTTTTGTAGAAGATGCAATTAGTTTTGAAGATATTTTAGCAGATCAAGAAGAAACAGGGGAAGAGAAGCCAAACTTCATCAATGAAGATATCACGCTTGAAGAGCCTTTGACTTATGCTAGAGTTGATCAGCCAAACTTTCTTGAGGATAGCGAGTTGAGAAATAATGAAAAAGTTCCCTACTTTATAAACCGAAAACTAGAAAAGTAAATAGGAGCCAAATAAGCCGTTAAAAGACTTTAGGCGTAAAACACATCAACAAAAAATGCTTAAACTGGCTTAAATCCATTCTAGGCATATCCACGGATACAAAAATACTCCTATCACTGACGCACTTTGTTTGTCCGCACATTTACTACTCGAAAATCGTGGCTATAGAAATGATAGAGGGCTTACTAAAAATTTAAATTTATTTTACCTTGTCCTCTTTTTCAATCATGTCAAAAATTTGTTGATAATGCTTAATCAAAACATATGCCTCTACTTTCGATAAATTATATTCAATCCAACTACTCACACTCTCTACTTTTTTAGGTGTTGGAATCCCCAGGACAGTTATTTCTACAGTATTGACTGTGGCAATAAGCGTCTGCTTTGCTAAGTCGATATTAGGGGTTTCTAATCCGTTGGAAATATCGTCAAGAGCTCTTAAGAGGACATCCTTTAATTTATAACCACCACCTTGTAGTACTTTAGCTGTATATACTTTTAGTTTATCCTTTACTGCATAGAGAGCATTATCTAATACAATTTCTTCATATTGATTTATTTTGCTCTTTGAGAGTTCAGCAGTTTCCAGGCGGGATATTTTTCCTGTTCCTAGAAACTCTTCTAAATCTTCATCAGTATAATATTTTTCTAAAAGAGTAATTATTGGTCTTTTTTCTCGTTTCCATTTATTAGCACCTTGTATTGTAAAATTTAAAAGTTCTGCTAAATATTTCCCCTGAAGTTTCATATCTATCCTAGTTAATAATATTTCACAATTATATACTAAGTAGCTGTAAATGAAATAATATTACTAGAATAAGATTTATTTTATAGAAATTATATTATAATTATGAAATATTATTTCTATAAGGAGCTAAAAATGACACACAATGAAGCAAAACAATACATCATGGAGATGTATCCCGGGAAAATGTACATTGGTAAAAAAGAGTTATGTACACTTTTGGATACTTCTATCCCTACACTAAACCGTAGATTATCGGAAGATTCCAGTCTTGCAAAAATGGCAAGGAAAGAACAAAGAAGAGTTCTTTTCCCTATTCCAGACTTAGCAAGACTACTTGCTAATGAAGAGTAGCCTATGTCAAAAAATGTAGGCTATTTCCCCCATTATATTAATGCAAGGAATGACAGAAAAATACGGAAAGCACGGTTACAACTTGGGATAGAATCATATGCTATTTATTTTATGACACTTGAAGTGCTAAGGGAGCAAAAGGATTACCGTTACCCACTAGAAGACATGGACATCCTTGCAGATGATTTTGGTACCACTATAAACAAAATAGAAGTAGTTGTGATGAATTATGGTTTATTTGAGGTTGATGTAGAGCAACAGTTTTTTAGCCCTTCTCAAGTCAAATCCCTACAGCCATATCTTAATAAGTTAGAGCATTATCAACTTATGGGTAAAAAAAGTGCGATGATGAGAAAAAAGAAAATGCAGCAACAAATTGAAGAGCTTGAAAAGTTTAGTCACACTAACTCAAGTCAACCTACGTTGAACGTAGGTTCAACACAAGTTGAAACGTACGTTGAACAACTAACTAATAATACTAATAAACTAATAAATAAATATACTCTCTCTACTTTTGATTCTTTTGTTTCACACATAAGAGCCAACTATATTAATCAACTTATTATTGAGAGTTTAGATAAACATACAAGTAAGCCTATAGCCGTCTCAGTATCTAACAAAGGATACTTGTATAACTTGCGCACCTCTGAAGATTTCCAAGGTAGTCGTGCCAAAGAATTATGGCAGTCAATGTACAAGATGGCACAAGAAGGTAAGTTGAGTTTGATGCAAAGAGTAGAAACAACATAAAAAGAAAAGGAAAACAATGAAATTTATAATGAAAAAAATAGCACTATCAATCGCAACAGCTTCAATAATGGCAACATCATCTTTCGGGATCTTCGGTGTAGGGGATATTGTCTTTGATCCAGTACAAACAACAAAAGCGGTTGCAGAGTATGCAGAACAGGCTAAACGGTGGATAGAAGAGGTTAATCACTATAAATCTCAAATAGAAGCCTATGAAAAAGAATTATTGGCTGCCACAGAAATTAGAGATAGTGTGCAATTTATGAAAGACATTAAAGAGTTTAACAATTTTACTAAAAATTACTCTTTAGATTTCCTCGATCTGAAAGATGATATTTTGGGAAACCCTAAATCTCAAGTAGGACAGTATGCAAAACAACTTTTTGATAAGTACCAAGTATTTGATGATTGTAATGAAGAGTATATGAATGACAATCAAAAGAAGATCTGTAAGAATGAAATGGTAAGAAACGTCCAAGAAGTAGCAACGTATCAGGCATACAAAGATAATCTTTCTTCTGTGTCTACAAAACTTGGAGATCTCTCTCAAAAACTTGCAAACTCAAAAGACATAAAAGAGTCACAGGACATTCAAAATGCCATACAGATGGAAATTGCACAGCTTGAAGTAGCCAAAGCACAAGTTGAACTTATGGATACGCAAAATAAGAGTTTAAGGTCTATTGAGCAGAGACAAAAAGAGCAGCTCTATAAGCAAAACAGAACAAAGCAAGCAGAGTGGAAGTAAGGGAGACATTATGCTAAAAATAATACTAAATTCAACATTGATAATTATTGGGATATTGGCCCTTTCTGGCTGCAACAATGCTTCACAAAATACCAAACAGGCAGACTGGGAAACAGAAGAGTTAAATATCAAAAAAAATAAGCCACAAAATAAATCTATCAAACAAGCAAGCTGGGAATAGTTATGATATTTTCATATATTGAAACACTTGCAGACAAAATCACAGCTTCCATTACAGCTTCCGCTGTAAAACCACAGGTAGATCAACTAGGAATGATTTTGGCAGCATGGTTTACCCTTTATGTTATGGCAAGAGGGTACATGGTACTTGCAGGGAAAAGTGATGAGCCGGTGAAAGACCTTCTTTTTCGCTTGTCTATGTATGCCATAATTGTTACATTCGCGACTAATGCAGGAGGATGGCTTACTCTTGTAACAGATTCAATTAACGGACTTCATTTGTGCGCAAGTGGTGATGTAAGTCTTTATAAACGGCTTGACAAAATGCTTACACAGGTTTTAAATATGGGTGCAATAATGGAAGATACAGACGGCACGTTTGAATTTACAGGCTTTTTCTGTCAAGTTGCTGTATTGATTTCTTTTACTCTTGTATCAATTCCCGCAATAGGCATTATCATAGTTGCCGATTTTACACTCAAGATTCTGATTATGATATCTCCCTTAATGATTTTTGCATTACTGTTTGGTTGGTTTAAAGGCATTTTTGGAAAGTGGGTTCAACTTGTTTTGAACAATACGCTAACGGTACTTTTTGTAGGAGTATTTTTTAATATTTTAAGCAATGAATATAAAACGATCATTGATAAATCACTTGTGCATTCCAAAAGTGGATCTATTGGAATTGTACCGATTACGACAGATTTGTTTTTTACATCTTTGATCATTTTGATTCTTGTTCTTTTGGCAAGAGCATTAGCAAAAGAATTGACATATGTTTCCATAGAAAGTTTACCTGGGTCTGCTGCTAAAAGTGGAGGAGGTGGATTAAACAGTATCAGAAGAGGTGCTGAAAATACGCGTGCTGATATTCGAGCCACAAGAGACAGATGGAGAAGAAAGTAAGTGTTTGTGACTAGAAGAAATTTTCTAGTCACTTTTAAAACAATGAGAGCATTCACACCTAACGCACAGTGTGCAAACAAATATTATCTGTTGCACATATAAACAGGAGATTAACTAAGAATGATTTTGATTAAATATACGCGAACTGATTTTAAAAAGTATTGTCCCGATTATAAGAAATATACTAGTTTTGATAATTATCTATATGCTTATTCCTCAGTACGATATTCATTGGAACAAAATAATCATCAAATTATTGAAGTTGCGTTTAATAGGCATGACTATTTACAGTGGTTAGATGCCACTGATATGCAAAATTCATATTTAGCACAACAATGTTGGGTTGGAAATATCCATCAAGGTGGTAATGCCAAACAACTCAAAAATTGTATTATTTGTGATGTTTCATTTAAAGGCAGAGTCGATTCTAAATTTTGTTCAAATGTTTGTAGAGGTAAGAACTATAGAATACAACAAAGAGAAGTTAGAAAGAAAAAAAGAATTATGGAAGCTATCGAGTTTGCAAAATTTGTAGGTATTGATGAACCAAATGATAAGATCATTAATTATATCAATCGTAAACCAAAATGGCAGAGAGATGACCTATTAAGCATCTATCCTAAAAATGAAAATTATAAAAGCATTAAAAAAAAATATATGAAAATGGGAGTTGTAAGAAAAATAGATTTATTGATTTCTCATCAAAAATATATTTTTGAAAAGTTATTACTTTAGATCTGCTCGTGGTCAAACAGATAATATTTGTTTGACCATTGAGCGTTAGGTATGAGAGTTATTTAGTCACAAAAAAAGATATGGAGAGGGAGAGACACATATGGGTAAAAAAAATAAAGAAAAAAAACCGAAAAAAGCAAAGAGTGTTAAAACACAAAGTACTTTAAAAGTAAAGAAGATCAAAACAATACAGATCCTCATTGACTGGGAGACGAAAATCAAAGAGTACTATGGTGGAACGGTTGCAGGGTATATCACTACAGCAATACAGGAAAAAATGATACGTGATGGTATACTGTGAAAGTTAATTAACAATACGAGGAAACAAGATGATAAATGTAAATACAGAATCAAAAAGACTTCAAGTTAGAAAGAAAAAAAACATTATTTATGTGGATGCATCTTCTTTCAATGGACGTTTTAAAATAGGTCTTTATGATAAAAATAGAAAAAGAAAACATACTCTCAAGCTTGGTAAGGCGATTAAACATATTCACATAGCTGAGCAATATGCCATTCTTTATGGGCTCATGTATATCCAAAAAAGAAATACTACGAAGAAATATATTTTGATGAATGATTGTGAAAGTGCAGTTAGCGATGATGCATTAATGAATTTAAGTATACGTATAAATACAAGATTGTTATGGATACCAAGAGAGATCAACAAAGCAGATAAAATTGCAAAGAGTAAAGTGAATAAAAAGAAAAAAGTTTGGCATGGTCTTCATTTTTTAATGAGCGTACTCTCTCCCGATAAAGTACTCTTGCAAGAAGAGAAAAAATATGCACTCATTACTGAAAAAGTTTTAAGCCCTATTGTGAAAATAATCTATCAAAAAATACAAAATGAACGTAATAGTTTTCCTATGACAACAGCAGATTTTTCACAGATGGTAACATCAGTATATAATGATGAAGATGTTGAAATGAAAAAAGGTACGTCTCTTAGAGCACGAAAAGAATTAAGTGATAATAAAATTATTCGTGTAGCCAATAAAGTTGTCACACTGATAACCGAAGATTAAGAACAATAGAATTGATAGATCATCAAGTTTTATGAGTGAAAACCCCAAAGAGAGATCTTATTGGGGGAGCATCTATCAGGATTTTGAGAAGTAGTCTTATTGTATACAAAATAAACAGAAGAATACATCCATAAGCACAACTATAGATAAATTAAATCAAAATTTACAAAAGGATAAACATGATGACATACAAGAGGATAAAAAGAACTCTGTATCGTAGCAAATGACTTTTAATTTTGATTAAAGAAAAATCATTATGTTGTTATTTTAGCGTTCTTTTTGCGACCAATATGATAAAATGAGCTATATTGATATATAATGATATTAAATAAAAAGACAAGATGTGTTTATGTCATACAAAAACTATGTTTTTGATGCCCTAACCGTCTTGAAACTTATTCGCACTTCTGGGGAAGGCTCAACGGAAAAAAGAGGGATATAGGGATGGGAAAGGAACTAAAACATTGGTCTAGCAAAGTAAATGGATGGGTGTTTCTGTCTCATTCATCTAAAGACTATGAACAAGTCAAGGTAATACGAGATTATCTTGAACTCAATAACTTTAATGCTATTATGTTTTACCTACACTCCTTCAATGATGCCTCCAAAGAAAAACAAATTACAGATCTTGTACTTAATGAGATAGATGCACGAAATATTTTTGTATCTTGCAATAGTCATAATGCCGATGCTTCTAAATGGGTGCAACTTGAAAAAAATCATGTGCGACATAAAACAAATATTATTAAAGTAGATATTGATTTAGTAGCGTTAAGAAATAGAAGATGTTCTGAATTATCAAAACTTGATGATCTTATGATCCAGTCGTCTATTTATATTCTTGCCCCTTCCAATGAAAAAAGAATCCAAGATACTATTGATTTTTTATCTGGAAGAGGATTTAAAATCTATGAAGCAGATGAAATAAAACATGCCAAAGGACAAAAAAGACTAGATATCTTTCAGAATGCCGTGAATGAGACAATGGAAAACAATGCAACATTGATTGTTTTTGTTCACGATAATATAAAATGGCAAGAAGAAGTGCATAAAATGATGCATAGGTATGAGAATTCATTACACAATATCGTTTTAGTTTACTTGAACCAACCAACTCTTAATGAAGATAGGGTTACACATGATTATTATGATAGTGAGTATACAGTTTATATGTATGAATTTCAAAATAATTTTGATGCGTATCTCCAACTTTTAGAAGAAAAGATTTGGAGAAATATCAATGGGTAATGACTTTTTAGAACAAATCAAAACTTTACAAAAACAAAATCAATTTCATATAGCATTATTAAAATTGGAAGAGATTGAAAAAAAAGATAGTTTTAATCAATCAGAGGTAAAGATAAACGATAAATTCTATCATCTTAAAGCACAATGTTACTATCAAGACTTAAAACTGCCTACAAAAATACGTTTTAGCAAAGCTCTTGATATTTTAAAATTAAAATGTAATGAAAAAAACAATGAAACACTCAGACTTAAAGGTGCTATATATAAGCGTAAATACCAACATTCTAAAGATGTAAGAGACCTTTACGATGCCATTAATTGTTACGAAAATGCTGCTAAAGATACGATGGAAGACATGGGGTATGCAGCAGGTAATGTTGTGTATCTTTATGGTCTTCTTGTGAAGGAACTAAACAATAGACTCCCTGATGATATCAAAGAACAATATTTAAAACAAAGCGAAGAGATAGCCAATAAAGCTTTGGATGCACTAAAAAATAAAGCAAAAGAAAGTGATTTGGCATCATGGCATTGTGCAAGTAAATCTGCTTTACACCTAAGTCTTAGAGAGTTTACTGAAGCAAAAGAGGCTTTACAAGCCTATAAAGATAAATCACGTACTACTATAGACCGAGACCAAGCTATTACACTTAAGCAAACCATTGAACTTTTTGATGTGTTGCCAAATGAGCAGAATGACGAGGTGCTTGAAGATATTTTATCTATATATGGCAATGCTAGAGGTATGATTGGTTCTGTTCGTAAAGGAAAGATAGGTTTAGCTCTCTCTGGTGGTGGGTTTCGGGCTTCCTTGTTCCACATAGGTACTTTATTGCGTTTGGCAGAGTTAGATATTTTACGTAATGTACAGGTTATTTCTACTGTTTCTGGTGGAAGTATTATTGGAATGTATTATTACTTAGAAGTTAAAAAACTTCTTGAAAGCAAAAACAATGATGGTATAAGCAAGCAAGAGTATATTGATCTGGTACTCAGAATCAAAAAGAACTTTTCTAGAGCGATTAGAGAGAATAATATACGTATGTTGGCATTTCAAAAAAAGCTAAATCAAAATTTGACTGAAAAATTAGGAGAGCTTTATCAGGAGAAGCTTTATGATCCTATCTTTGAAGATGATACTCCTATAAAAAATATGAGTGAGCTGAAGATAAAACCAAAAATAGATGGTACAAATCAATCAGAGTTTATTCCAGAATTTCATAATTTTGAACTCGAAAATAAAGTACCTCGTATCATAGTAAACGCTACTCTTTTAAACAATGGACACAATTGGCAGTTTACCGCAGAGGGTATGGGGGAAAACCCATATATGGTAGATGAGTTACTAGAAACAAACACTCTGTATGCGTTTGAATATTATAAAAAAATTGATGGTCTAAGTAAAGATGACTACCTAGATAAAGATATAAGCATAGCAAAAGCTATAGCCTCATCATCTGCTGTACCTGTACTATTTGACCCTATAGATTTAAAAGATTTTGATTATGAAAAACCTGATGTGCTTAGGTTATCAGATGGTGGGCTGTATGATAATTTAGGATTATCAAGTCTTTTAGCAGATGAATGTACGCATATCATAGTAAGTGATGGCTCCAAACAGCTACAAACAGACAAAGACCCATCTATTTTTAGGCTAGATGTATCTCGAAAAACTACAGATGTGCTTATGCACCGTACTCGTGATGGGGAATATAAGATGGCAAAGAGTTTAAAGGAAAGAGGTGTTGTAGAAAAGCTTGATATTATTCATCTGCAAGAAGTAGATAGTGGGATAGATAAAGACCTGCAAGGGAAGATTGCTTCCATCAGAACAGATTTAGATAGTTTTCATGAGCTTGAAGCTGAGGCTATTATGTATGCAGGGTATAAGATTTGTTCAAATCATTTTAAAAATTATAGTACAGAAGAAAGTACATATTTTGATGAATTTATTAAAAAATTTAATGAAAATAAAGAGAGTGTATTAAATAAGTTAGGTATCTCTTCTAAAGTATTGTTCAAATTGTTTTGTCCTGCTACAGGTAGTGGAAAAACTGGATTTAAAAGTGGTCTAAAGTTTATTGTTAATAAATTTTTTAGTTTAATTATGATTCCTATTTCTTGGGGATATTTAAAATTATTTGATGAAAAATATTTGAGAAAGGGTAGTGCTTCATGATAAGCATAGAGTTAAACCGAGTGTGGATTAAGGAGGGAATATGTCATGAGAGAGTTAACAGTTTTTTTATCTTCAAGGTTCGGAGAGAATAATTTTTTACAGCTTAGAGATGAATTAAAAACGGCTATAGAATCAGCATTTAAGTATCAAAATTTAGAGGTTATAGCTCTTGAAAAAGTCAACGACCCTCGAACACCTCTTAAAGCCAGCATACAAGAGACCGAAGCATCGAATTTGTTTGTTCATATTTTGGGAGAGACTTATGGAAGCACTCTGGTTGAATATGATAACAAATCTTACACTCACATAGAGTATGAAGTAGCAAAAAACAAAAAGATTCCAATAGTAAGTGTTGTTATTGGAGATATTTATTGTGCGGATCCCCCGAAACTATCTGATGACAATAACTTTAAAGGGTGGCAAAAGGATGTATTATACAACAATAATATCCAAAATATCAAATTTCAAACTCAATTTGACATAAAGGAAGTGGTTAAGCAGGTATTAAATGATATTGGAAATTTATTTAATCTAAGTCTTAGAAATGCAAATAAAAACCAATCAAATACAAAATTATATGCAACAATACCATCTCTTATAGATAAAGATGAATACATAAAAAGAGAAGAGATAGAAGAAATAAAGAAATCTTTATTAGGGGATAGTAAAGAAATAGGAATTACAAGCACAAGCAGACAAGTTGGTTTACATGGTATGGGTGGCATAGGGAAAACAGTTACTGCCATTGCTTTAGCACATGATAAAGATTTACAACAATATTTTACAGATGGTATCTATTTTGTTACCATAGGAAGAAATCCAAATATAAAAGAGCTTCAATCGCAACTTTTAGAAGATGGGTTTAGTATTGATGATGCAAATCCAAGTGTTGCTAAAATAAGAGAGGTTTTTCAGAACAAAAAAGCTCTTTTAGTACTTGATAATGTATGGGAAGTTAAGCATATTAAAGAGTTTGATATTTCAACATCTTTAGCAAAAGTGTTAATAACAAGTCGTCAGAAAGATATTTTAAGAGGGAAAATACACACCATAGATATTTTAAGCCCCGAACAAGCTATAAGGCTATTTAAAAATATTACTGGAGATATAAATCAAGAGTTAGAAGGCATAGCAAAATATATTTTAGAAGAGTGTGGTTTCTTGCCTTTAGCTGTGCATATCATAGGCTATACTTTAAGAAGCAGAAAAGTAGATGATTATAAAAATATTTTAGACAGATTAAAAAAATCACAAACCAATAGAATTTCTCTTCGCTCCGTTGAAAATGAAGAACATAAAAATCTATTTGAAGTAATCAATATTAGTTTTGACTATTTGGAAGACTGGATACAAGACTACTATTTATCTCTATCTATCTTCAAAGATGAAAACTATATTACTAAAGAGACACTTCAAAACTATTGGGGAGATGACTTTTTTGATGTTAAGAATAGTTTGATAGATGCTTCATTATTGAAAGAAGAAGTTTCAAAGAGTGGTTTTATTGGATACACTTTACACGATTTGCAAAAAGATTTTCTTGTTATAAAAGACAATATAGGTGAAAGGTATCAAAAATATATCAAAATTTATAGCGATAAATATTCTAATAGATGGGAAGATATTGAGTATAGAGATATATTTTTTCATTATAACTATATAGATATTTATAGTAAGGCAGATAATAAAAATATAGTTCAAGATATTACAAAGGGGCTATTAAAGAACTATAAATACTTTACAATAGAAAGTGTTCAGAAATTAATTAAATACTTGCATATTGATAAAAAAGAAACAATAGAAAAGTTATTAGATACAAATAAAAACAATGGCTTGTTAGTTTGGATTTTAAAAAATTTAGATTTGAATAATAAGAAGTCAATAAAGTTTGCAAAAAAATACCTTGAATTAGATGCAAATGAAATTGATGGGAATTTAACCATAAAATGTTTAGATATTGCAAACATAAACAATAAAGAGCTTGCAGAAGAGTTTGCAAAAAAATACCTTGAATTAGATGCAAATGAAATTGATGGGCATATAACCATAAAATGTTTAGATATTGCAAACATAAACAATAAAGAGCTTGCAGAAGAGTTTGCAAAAAAATACCTTGAATTAGATGCAAATGAAATTGATGGGCATATAACCATAAAATGTTTAGATATTGCAAACATAAACAATAAAGAGCTTACAGAAGAGTTTGCAAAGAGTTATTTTTTAGAAAAAGATTTAAATGAAGCGATAATCCGTAAGTGTTTTGCTATAGTAAAAAAAGATTATAAAGAAGCTATTGAATATGCCGAAAAATATATTGAAAAAAATTTTAATAACCTTGGTAATTTTACCGTAAACATAGCTCTATATTTTCTACAAGACAATAATGAGTATAAGCAAAAAATCGGATTAAGGGAATTTTCAAAATTAAATAAAAATAAAACTTACTTAAAGAGTAATCCTGATAGAAAGTCTATGATTTTCAATATACCGATAGCTGATAAACGGTTAAGAGAAAAGGTTATTTTACAAGAGTTAACCCATCAATTTCATTTTTTTCCAACTTGTAATAAATTCTTTTTTAGAAACAATAGAACTTTAATAAACTCATGTTTATTAGCGTTTCAGGAAAAGCCAAAAAAAACAGTACAGTATTCAAAAAAAATTTTGAATTACTATGATGAAGAACTTAAATTTAAAGACACTCGAAACTTATTCTATCATTGGCATATTAAAACAGCATTGGAAAATCTCCAGGTACAAAAATATGCTATAGATATTGCAAAAAAAATTTTAATTAAAGAAAACAAGTTAACTTTGGAAGCAGTTATAAATAATAATTGTGACTTTTATTATATCTCATGGATATTAGATGATACTATTTTCGAATTAATTAAAGTTGATATTAAAGACCGTAAAAATAATGTCACTGCAATGCAAAAAATATCTAAATTATTATTTAATTTATACGATACACGTAAAAAAATATATAACCTTTGTTTGGAAAATAAAGTATTACAATATATTAATATAGTGAACGTTGTTTCCTATTATCAAGAAGTTATAGGTAATATAGCTCAAGCAATAGAATATAAAGAAGAAGCTTTATTATTAGTGGGAAAATCAAAACTTTTAGATAAAGAAGAAAAATTTAAATTGTATTCTCAAGAATTAAATGAACTTAGGTTAAAGGAATCCATATGAAACCACTATGCTTCGTGCTTATGCCATTTGGTAAGAAAAAAGATGAAAAAGGTAGAGAGATAGACTTTGATGCTATTTACAATACGCTCATTCAACCTGCTGTAGAAGAGGCAGGTATGGAAGCTGTAAGAGCAGATGAAGAGATGGTGGGTGGGTTTATACATAAGCCTATGTATGAGAGGCTGTTGCTTTGTGACTATGCTATAGCAGATCTCACTACTGCCAATGCAAATGTATTTTATGAGCTTGGGGTACGGCATGCTGCTCGTCCACATCATACGCTTTCTATCTTTGCTTCAGATACCTCTTTACCCTTTGATGTACGTCCTCTACGTTCATACCCTTATAGTCTGGATGAAAGTCGTAATTTGAGTACATTAGAGGTAGATAAAGCAGGTATAAGCAAATGGCTAGAAGATGCCAAAACTAAACCTAAAACAGATAGTCCGCTGTTTCAGTTTTTTGATGAGCTGACTACCCAGTGGATATCTCATGAGAAAACAGATGTTTTTAGAGAAAGAGTAGAGTATTCATTACAAGCCAAAAAAGAACTTTCTAGACTTAGAGAAGCTAAAGACCTTGAAGGCATAAAAGCATTTGAAGAGAATTTGAACTTTGAAGGCACAGAGGGAGGGGTGCTGATAGATATATATTTGAGTTACCGAGCACTGGACGCTTGGGAAGAGATGGTTGAGCTAGAGTCTAAGATGCCACTGTACCTACAAAATAGTCTACTCGTCAGAGAACAACTTGGTTTTGCACTCAATAGACTGGGCAAAAGAAAAGAAGCAGAAAATGTACTGCTTGAAGCCATAGAAAAGTATGGTGAGAGTAGTGAAACTCTAGGGCTTTTAGGTAGAGTCTATAAAGACAGATGGAAAGATGAGACAAACCCTATACTTAAAACATCATGGTTACATAAAGCCATAGACACCTATGTAAGAGGATTTGAAACCGATATAAGAGATGCTTACCCAGGTGTAAATGCCATAACTCTCATGAGTTCACTAGATGAAATAGATCCTAGACTAGAAGAGCTATTACCCGTGGTACTTTTCACTACCAAGCAACGCATAGCACAAACTAGTCCAGACTATTGGGACTATGCTACACTAATGGAACTGGAAGTTATAGCCCATCATCCAAAAGAGGCAAAAGAAGCTTTGCTAAAAGCATTGCCTTTAGCAGATGAGGACTGGATGAAAAAAACTACGAGAGATACCATGGAAATGCTTAGAGAGAAGTGGAAAGAGCGAGGTGAAGACGTAGTTTGGTTGGATGAGATTGTGGAGGGGTTAGGATGAGAGTAATTTTAAAATTTAAAAAAGGAAATAAAAAATGCAAGATTTTATAGAAGAATTAAGGACAAGTACATCTCCTGAAACATGGAAAGTGACTATCGAAAATATTACCCAACAGGTTGATAATATTATCAAAAATAATCTATTATTAAAAGAAGTTTTTGGTAATACAAAAAATAAAATTACATTTACATTTTATGATGGTGAGTTACAAGCACGGATAAAAAAATTCTCACATAATGATTATGAAATTCAAATATCAACAGATTTAATTTTGTTACTTTTAAATTATTCTTATCAAGTAAGTCAAAAATTTAATTTACCCACAGAAAGACAAAAAGATGAAGTATTTGTAGAGAAAATAAGATCTAGTTTATTTTATTATTGGATTGAAATAATTTTTCTTCATGAAATATCTCATTTGTTTAGAAAACATTTGGAATTAATGCATACAAATGAATTCCATGAATTCTATATGACTCCTTCGAAAACTAATGTTGCAAATGATTTAATCTATTATGAGATGGATGCAGATAGATATGCTGGAAAATTATTTGCTGCAATATTTCATTTATCCCTAGATACTCTTAAAAAACATGTATTTTTAAATGAAAATAACCTGATTGAAAAGTTTGCAATTGAAGGAAGTATGTATTTGTTTGATTTACTATATAAAATTGATCAAGAAGAAGAGGAAGAAGAATATAGAACACATCCACATCCTAAACAAAGAATGGTTTTATTTTTGCTTGGCATTCAAGAGGCAAAATATCAGAATAACAATATTTTTAATATGACGTTATCAGAGTTAGAAGCACTTTGTGAAAAAAAGCATATTGATTTTATAGATAGATATTATGATGACAGTTTAGATCTTTATGTTAATCAGATAAAACTATTGGATCAATACAATAAGTTTATTAAAAATAAAGGATTGGTATGAGTGTAAAAATTTTTATATCCCATAAGCAAGAAGATGCAGGTAAGGCAGAAACAGTTGCAGATTATATTAAAAAGGAATATGGCTTTGAGACATATGTCGATACATTAGATGATGGCATTAGACCCTATGCAAATATTACAGATAGAATAATAGGAAAATTAAGAGATACTACCCACTTACTTGTAATTTTTTCTGAAAAAACTGTTGAATCTATGTGGGTTCCTTTTGAGTTAGGTGTATCATATGAAAGAGAGCAGGGAATAGGTGTATTAATATGGCCTGATGGTACTAATATTGATTATAAATTGCCTGAGTATCTTAATGAATTTCCAAAATTAAAATGTGAGAAAAAAAGTAGTAGTGATAATTGTGATGTAGAAGATTTAAATAAATATTTAGATGAAGTAAAAGCAAATCCCAATAAAAGAATTTTGTTAGAATCTATGGAATCACTTGGTATGAGAAAAACAGCAAGTGAAGTCAACTATGCCAGAGAATTTATCGATAGACTAAATAGAAAATTACATTAAAAAGATATCAGATGATAGATGAACAAAAAGATTACATATATGATGTAGCACTATCATATGCTAGCGAAAACCGTGAGTATGTTAAAGATGTAGCAACTTTTTTAAAGGAATTTGGGGTTAGAGTTTTTTATGATAAATTTGAAACTGTTGAGACTTGGGGCAAAAACTTGTATGATCATTTAAATGATGTATATAAAAACAAAGCAAAATATACGATGATATTTGTATCTAGTGCATATGCTAATAAAGCTTGGACAAATCATGAAAGAAAAGCAGCACAATCAAGAGCAGTAAGTGAATCAAAAGAGTATATTTTGCCAGTTAGGTTTGACGATATCGATATACCTGGTATTGATACTACAGTAGCATATCTAGATGCTAGAGATCTCTCAGCAAAAGATATCGCTAAATCTTTTTTGAAGAAAAGTGGGCTGGGTTCAAATAGACGATGGTGGGGAAATTGGGAAACTGGAAAAGATAGAAATTTGTTCGAACAAGATTTATTTATTACCAAAGTTGATGAAAAAGGTTTTGATTTTGAATTAATTTGTATTCACGGTGCACATATTGGAGAGATACATGGTTATGCCAACTTTACTACTCTAAATGAAGCTCAATTTGAAATAAGTGATTACGACGATGAAGAGTCATGTAGACTTAATTTCTATAAAATAAATGAAACTATGCAAATAACAGAAGATAGTTGTAGTGCATATCATGGTATGAGAGCATATTTTGATGGAACTTATAGATTAAATAAGGATACATTTACTTATTATGATGAGGTGGTTGATGATAAAGTGCTAAGTAGTATTTATGAATTAATAGGAAAAAAATATTGGGAGAAATTTCAACAATGTTTTGGTGATACACATGAGTTAGATGATTTAGATGGATTTAATGTCAATATTATTGCGGGTGGAGTCGCTGGACTTTATACTATACAAGAGTCAGTTCTGATGATTGCTAAAGATAGAAATGTCTGGGGTGCATTTATCAATGATGAGGATAGCAAAGTTTATTATTTTGCTTCGCTTTCAGAATGGAAAAAGAAATTACCAAAGACTATAGAGGAGTGGAGAGATAATTTTAAAGATAAAGAAGTGGTTTTTATTGACAATCTCGCAATAAAAGATAATGTATACCAAGGTTTTGGTGATGAAGAATAAAAAATACAATATAGCCTTTTCCTTTGAGGGTAAAGACCGCAATAAAATAACAACTATTAAAAATCAGCTTGAAAAGCAGCATAATGTAAAAATATTTTTAGATCAGCATGAATCAGGAGATCTTCAATCTTCCAATCCTCTAGATAGACTTTATGAGATATTTAAAAATGATGCAGAGTATGTAGTAGTTTTTCTATCCAAAACTTATAAAAACAAGATAAGTAAAACTATAGATTGTTCAAACTCTGATGCTCAAGAATGTTATCTGAAAAAAGAGATTGAGGCTATTAAAGTTAGGATAGAAAAAGAGGGAAGAGAGTTTTTAAAGATTGTCAAACTTGATAGAAATGTGACGCTTAAAAATGAGTTGAAAATTTCAGATGATGTCTATTATCAGTTTGATGATCAATTGGTAGAGACATTGGCTAGAGATTTAGCATTAAAAAGACAAAAGGTCAATATGGAAATATCTTTTTTTGAGAGGATATTGCGTCTATTTGAAGTACACAATATTAATGAAGAAGAGATCCCCTTGCTGCTCAATGAATGGTTTGGTATAACCTATTATGATGTCTTGACAGACAAAGAAAGTTTTCAAAGAAAAGTTACTAAAGAGATGGTGGATTTCTTAGCTCTTAATTTTGGCGTTGATAAACAATGGCTATATGGCAATAGTGTAAATATGTACAAAGAAGAGTATGGATTTTACAAGAATGTAAAAAAATTTGGTGACTACATTGGAGAAAGAAAATATCAGATAGAAAATCTTTATATTTTGACGGAGAGCATACCCGACAAAAAGAAAGATGAGAAAAATGATTCAAACTACATATATATTGTAGTTCAATATCGAAAATTTAATTATCCAGAGTCGGATAAACCGATATATACGTATGAACTATTTCATGAAACTTGCAGGTGGGGTTACTGGAAGTGTAGATATAACTTTAAAAGTTTTTTATTATATTTGGAAAGAAAGCATCGTGTAGGGATTACTTTTTACACGGGATATGCTATTCCCAATATAGAAAAAGATATATATAAATTCAATGAGGGAAAAATAGATTTTGATGGGCTTATAGAAAATAGGCGTATGTGGTATCCTGAAGACTATATTCTTACCGAAAAACAATCAGTTCAAGCAAAAGAAACAGATGAATTGTCTGAAGTACTAGAAGAGATTAAGAAAGATAAATGGTCTTGGTCATGATGCCATAAATTAGGAGTAGAGTATGAATGATGTAGATTATTGGGTATCAAAAGTAAAATGGGATGAGAATTCTAAAAATATTGTTTCAATGATGATACATAAAAATAATGCTGGAAATGTTGCTACAGGTGAAGAGATAAATCGAAACTGGATAGTGCAGAAATTACAGTCAGGTTATATATTGCAATGTATTTATAGAACAGAAGATATTAAATGGACTATAGGCAGTCAACTAAGGTTAGAGAATGGAAGTTTAAAATGGAATGATACTCTTCCTTTGATTCAAACCAAAAGAAAAACATTCATAAGTTATTATCATTATGATGACAGTGAGTATAAAAAGAAATTTTTAAATCTAACTTCTGATCTTATAGTAAGTAAATCTGTAGAAGAGGGTGATATATCTTCAGATGTAAGTGATGAATATGTTAAACAGCTTATACAAAAAGGTTACCTGTATGATACTACCGTATTAGTAGTATTGATTGGTGCAAAAACAAAATGTCGTAAACATGTTGATTGGGAAATAAGTGGAGCACTTAACCGTAAAGTTGGAGATTCATATGCAGGATTGTTAGGTTTATTGTTACCTTCACACCCTGATTATGGTAAGGATACTTATAACGGAAGTTTAGTACCTGAAAGATTATACGATAATTTACAATCAGGATATGCTGTTATACGCGACTATACCACAGATAGAAAGAAGTTACAAGAGTATATTGAGTTAGCATATAAAAATAGACGATCTAAGGCAGATGATAGAGTGAATAGTAGAATTCAAATGCAACGTAATAGTTGCAACTAGAGTGTTTCCCTCTCATCCAACCACTCACCCCACCACCTCATAAGCTCTTTCCTCTGATCCAAATATTGAGCCCTATTGTAGGCCTGTGCTACCCTAGAGCCTATTTTGTGGGCTAACTGTACCTCTATGATGTCTGAACTAAAATTACTCTTTTCATGGGCTATGGTGGAGAACATGGCACGGAATCCGTGGGGTACGATGCGGTCATTGTTGTAGCCTATGGTGGTTCGTAAGGCTTTACCAAGAGTGACATCGCTCATGGGGGCGTTTATGTTTCTGTTGGAGTAGAAGATATAGTTGCCACCTTGCCTGTAGTGTTTGGCTAGTTTGAGGATCTCCAGTAGTTGATCAGAGAGGGGAATGATATGTTTACTTCCTGTTTTCATCTTTTCCCCAGGGATGATCCAGAGTTTGTTATCCCAGTCTATCTCATCCCACTCTGCCAGACGTACATTACCAGGACGAGCTGTACTGTAGGCTAGAAAAAGCAGCCCAAGTCGTACCATGATCCACCCAGTATAGCAATTAATGGCACTCATAAGTTCACCAATCTCCTCTGGATTCGTGATAGTAGGGTATTTTCTACCTGTTGGCATTTGGAGTATCATACTTCTATCAATGTCTGCACAAGGGTTTCTCTCTGCCTCTCCATGAGATACAGCAAACTTGAAAACTTTGCTTATCTGAGTGAAAAGCCTTTTGCCTGATTCTAATGCACCTCTGCCCTGGACGGATTGGACTATGGGGATGATCTGTTTGGCTGTTATTTGATCGATAGGGTACTCTCCTATGATAGGGTTGGCATCCCTGGTAAAAAGGCTCTCTGCACCCTCCCAGTACTTTACATTGCGATCTTCTCTGTAGTGATCGAGATAGAGATCTACCATTTGGGAAAAAGTTTTGGCTAGTGGCTCATCTGTAGGCTCTTCTTTGATACGAGGATCTACTCCCTGGGCTATTTGCTCTTTGAGCTCATCTCTCTTTAGCCTTGCAGCCTTGAGACTGATAGAAGGATACTCTCCGATGCTTAGGCGTGTGCGTGTACCATTGATGGTACATCGGTATCTCCAAAGTTTGGAGCCAGTAGGCTTCACCTCCATCTGGAGTCCTCCTCCGTCATTGAGGGTGATGGTTTTGGTGCTTGGCTTGGTAGCTCTTACCTTGGTATCTGATAAAAACATAGTGGTACATCCTTTGTATTGGCTCTTTATAGTAGTGTACCAAAAATGTACCATTGCGTGTACCACTTGATATGAGATGCAGTGAGATGTGATGCTTTTTTATGAGATGTGGTGAATTGTTACGAAATGTAGCTTTTGGTGGAGGTGAGGGGAATTGAACCCATCGTATTTAAGGGGTCTTTAGACTAAAGGATTAAAAGTTATCCCTAAAGTTATCCCCATAATCTAAAATGACCCCATGCACTTACTTTTAAGTGATGAGAGATTATAGCTAAAAATCTGTAAAAAGTAGTCTATTTAAAAAGTTGGCTATGTGTGCCTATTCTTTGTAAGTAAAGTATATTTTCTTTGACTGTGTAAATCATCAATACATCACCACCTAAGTGAAACTCTCTAAAGCCTATGTACTCACCTATGAGGCTGTGGTCTCTTGCTTCTGCTGGTAGTGGCTCGTTGTTCAGTATGCAAGAGAGGTACTTTATACGTTTTGCATACTGTTCATCTGTGAGCTTTATTTTTAACTCATCTTTTCTAAAATGCTTGTGACGTTTGAGTTGCATTATTTAGCTAAGTCTTCTAAGGTAATGTCTTCATAGTTCTCGCCCGTCTCTACATCTCTCATGGCTTCTAGCGTTATGTCGTTGGGTATCTTCACATCAAAGGGTAAACCTCTACTAAATACAGATTGAGCCAAAAACATATTGACGGCTTGACTTAGGCTTAGTCCATAGTTACTGTAAATCTCTTTAGCTTGTTCTTTGAGATGGGTATCAAGATATACATTAGTACGTGATTTTTCTACTACCATGTGTTATCCTTTTTGTTTTAGTATAACACAATGTTTGTGTTTTGTAAAGAGATTTTTATCATCTAAACTATTGTTATTTTTATTACCAAATCCCCCTTTGCTTCATGTTTCTTTGCAAGTTCACGGTCTGCTGGAGTCTTTAAGACTATTATCTTCACAGGTCTATCAGGCTTCAATGCTTCTAGCCTTGCTTCATGAATAGCTTCTAATG
>Ga0256839_1002185_pt1 | contig 22286 bp, 15 predicted proteins | sample 354166metaG_FD_185968 | JGI IMG/M metagenome (GOLD analysis project Ga0256839, IMG submission 185968) | Hydrothermal vent microbial communities from Mid Atlantic Ridge, Atlantic Ocean - 354-166 | ecosystem: Environmental > Aquatic > Marine > Hydrothermal vents | place: Atlantic Ocean: Mid... | reverse complement strand
TATGGTTGCTATCGTAAAAATTTTTTTCATATTAAAAATTTAATATCAGTAAGTAAAGATAATACTCAATGCTACTCATACATTTGAGTGTTTCAAAACACAACGTTCTTCTTAATTAGTGTCTGTCCATAAAGTAAATGTTTTTGAAAATCACAATTATCAAAAATCAAAACACAAATAAAACCCAAAACGCAATTATTATAATAATCAAACTCTTAATAGGTTTGAAATTTTTATTAGTAACTACTCCGCCAACAATAGCACCTCCTAGTTGCTGTGAGGATAGAATTTGTCGTTGGTTGTTCATTGAATTTCTGCTAGTGTGTTAGTTACTAAATTGGTTTACTAAATTTTTGCTTTGAACAAGGCAAAATTTGCAAGCATAGCAGCGTTACGGTTGAGAATTTTAACCTGTCTGCCGAATACAGGCAGGCACAGTGCAAAGAAAAAAGATAGGAAAAATAGTGAATGAATTTAGTAATTAACACACTAAACATAGACAGATTCCGCATATTTCTTCTCCGCCAACTGGCGGATACGGAATGACGTTGTTTTTTTGGTTTAGGTTTAAACAAATGGCTGAGTAGTTACTTTTTTTTATTTTCATTTTTTGGAGTTTATAGACAAGCACTAATTAAATATAAGAAGGGTGTACGTTTATTTATTAACAGCAGTGGGCTCAAACATACCGGGAATCGGATTGGGTGTATTCGGGTTTCTATCCACTTCGGTTTGTGGGTATAAAAACCGCTGTGGAAACTGACTGCCTGTATTGGCTGGCACCTGCACCCGTACAATAGGCTCATTTAATGTGCGTAATACATCATTAAACCCTCCTATTTGTCCAAAAAAGGTAATATATCGTTCTTCCAATATCTCTCTTAAAAGTGCATTATCATTGGTAACACCGTCCTGGTTTTCTATTCCTCCGTTGTTAAAATCTGCTGCATTATAGGCATTGTACTGTAATGTGCTATTGCCAATGTAGCCTCCGGTAGCCATATAGGCTCTAAACTCGTTAAGATGTCCTAGTCCTACTGTAAAACTCTCACTTCTGGCTCCTGCTTCGGCAAGGGTTAAAATATTTTCTTCGTACGAAACGATAGGAAATGAATTTTCTGCTGAAAATATGCCCCCTGTATTGGGTACGGCATTATTGCCAGCAGTTATCAACAGGTAACTAAAACGTGCAGCTTCATCTGTTTTGGTATTTCCTCTATAATTAGTAGAGGCAGGGTCTAGCAAATTAACTATAGGCGTACCGCTTGCACTAAGATCATCGGCTCTATTGCTTGTAAAAAACTGAAAATAAAGGTTTTGGGCACCCACAATATTTTGGTGTTGGGCAAGCATGGTATTTGCGGGGCTACTTATTCCTTGTAAGGCTGCGTTATACGCATTTTGATAGTTGCGAGTTTGCATAAAATACCGTGCCTTTAGTGTATAGGCTACTTGTATCCAACTGTCTGCATTGCCATTAAAGAAAATATCCGATCCCACTCCAGGTGTGCCGGTTCCTGCTGATAAATCTAGAATGGCCTGATCTAACAACTCTTGCAATCCTGCATACACCTCTGGTTGCTCTTCATATACCGGTGTTTGAAAATTTACATAATCTCCTGCTTCTGCAAATGGCACCTTACCCCAAAGAGAGGTAGAGGTACCTACGCCAATGGCATAAAGCACATTGGTAATACCCGTAATAACACCAATATTTCCTTCAGACTCAGCTGTTTGTTGCGTTACTATTGCATTTCTAACTACATTGGAGTAAATGTCTTCCCAGTTTGCACTAAAATCTCCTGCAGTAGAAAGGTAGTTGTAAAACCCTTCGTACTGCCTATCTTCCCCTTTAAAATAGCCAGCCCACATGCCAGATTTTCTGGCTAGGTCTCCTTCGGTTACCTGAATTAATGCCACCTGAGCACCTGTTAAAATATTATCAGAAGGGGCTTCGGTGGGCACATTCGGATTATTATTAATGCCTTCAATAAGGGAATCGCACCCCAAAGTGAGGATGCCTGTTATTATAAATAAAACTATTATTAGCTTCTTCATTATCTTTTAGGTTAATGTTAATATCTTATTTTGATGGTAAAAATATAGGACTGAGTACCAGGGCTGTTAAAGTAATCTATCCCTCTGGCTGTTGAAACCCCTGTTAAATTAGTGTCAGGGTCATTGCCTTCAAATTTAGTCCATACTAATAAGTTTCTGCCTGTGGCCGAAAACTCAATAGACTGGAGTTTAGTGAGGTCTCTAAACTTGGTTGAGTTTAATGAGTAGCTCACGGCAACTTCTCTTAAGCGAGTCCAAGAACCATCTTCAATAAATTGCTCGAAAGCGCCATTAAAATAACCTCCTGCTCCTGTGTACCAAGCTTCGGTAAGTGCTACTGGACCCGATCCAAAATCCTGAATATTGCCTCTAAAGGTAGTTCCGGCAGGAATTACTGCACCAGTATAGGTTAGTAAATCCTGAGGAGCTGTGGTTTCAATGGCTGTTTCTGGAGTAAGTCCGTAATCTGTTAGCACACCCCTGGTGCCTGCAGCAATATCTGCCCCCTGAAAGGTTTCGAATAGTATATTAAGCGAGAAATTTTTATACGAAAATTGAGTCATAGCACTGCCTCGCCAATCGGGATTAGGGTCGCCAATTACGCCATCGGTACTGGCCAGATTGGGGAATCCGTTTTCCCCTAGTTGTATAGACCCATTTTCATTTCTTGCCCACTTAGCACCCCAAAGTACACCAAGCTGCTGGCCTTCAACCGCTCTAGAAGAAATACCTCCTAAGCCTCCCAGATCGAGATTTTCTACCCCCTTTAAGCCTAGTACTTCGTTTTTGTTTCTATCCCAAAGTACACCAACCGACCAGCTAAAGTCGTTGTTTTTAATGATATTGTAGCTTATATCTACTTCCATACCTCTATTTTCCATGGTTCCGGCATTGTCATAAATTCGGCTGTATCCGGCAGAAGTGGCAATGGGTATATTAAAAAGTATATCGGTTGTTCTATTATAATAATAAGTAAAACTGGTTTTTAAACGATGGTCAAAAAACCGTAAATCAGTTCCAAATTCAATTTCTTTTTTACGTTCAGGTTTAAGAAACGGGTTTCCTACGCTTGCACTTGGCAAAAAGGTTCCGTCTCCATAAAGGGCAGCATCTATACTACCTCCAAATGGGTCGGAGTAATTAGGTGGTATAAACTCACTAACAGTATTATAAATACCAGGCTGAATGCCTACTTCTGCATACGCAACTCTTAACTTGCCAAAGCTGAAAATCGTTGATCCCATAAGTGAAGGTAGTTGAGAAAACTGCCAAGCTGCTGTAATGGATGGATAAAAGAAATTATTGTCTGACTCTTCACCAAAGGTAGATGCTGTTTCGTAGCGACCTGTAATAGTTGCAAATAACATTTCGTTATACCCTATTGTAACGGATGTGTAAGCTGCTGCTGTGCGCCTTAAGCTTTCAGAATCACCAATGTCGGTAAAATCTCGCTGGGCATTATTAAAATCTTTTAATTCTATAGGCAATATAAAATTTGATATACTTCCTCCTACAAAAAAAGTTTTTCGGCTATTATAATTAAATCCTATGAGTGCTTCGGTATTAAATTTATCTCCTAAATCAGGTTTTACTATCGCCATCACGTCTGAATTAAACTGAAGTCTTTGACGCATATTATCACTAAATGCCCCGGTTGAATTAACTTGCCCAGCAGAAAAAGGATAAATAAATTCATTTCTCCTTTCGGTAAAATTATCAATACCGCCTCTAAGCACAAACTCCAACCAATTAGCGGGGGTAATATTAGCTTGGCTACTCATTAACACACGGTTAACAATGGCTTCATTTTGTTGGCGATTCATTGACCACATTGGGTTATTAAATCGAGGGTTTGTACCAGCACCAATAGGGTTACGGTAAGCCCTTTGTCTGTTTCGTATGGGCTGTGCGTTGGGTGCGGCATAATAATCGCCTATATAATCAGTATTATCGAAATCGGCAGGTGTTCTCAAAAGCGGAATAATCATTCCACTACTGCTATTTCCTCTTCTTACCCGATTAGATTGTGTTCTCATATAGGAGGCATTGGAACTTATTTTTATTACATCGTTAAATCGCATATCTGCATTTAGCCTAAATGTGCTTCTACGGTAATCGCTATTAGCTCTTACAACGCCTTGCTGATTAAAATCACTAAGGCTAAAAAATAGGTTTGATTTTTCATTTCCTCCACTAAGGCTTAGGGAGTTATCAAAATAATTTCCGTCTTGAAAAACAAGGTCGTAATTTGAGTCGGTAAAAATATCGCGCGACCTTTTTTGAAGGATATTATAATACATTGTTCCATCCTGCGCCCTAAAAAAAGCCCCGTTGCTATCCACCAGATCAGCACCCCCTTCTCTGTCTGCAATTTTATCGCCCCAAGAACGCTGAGTGCCTTGTTCAAAATTGCCATTATTGCCTTGGCCATACGCTGTTTGCAAATCATGCTTGGTTAAAATTTTATCAACCGAATAGCTAGATCTATACGTAATGTCTATTTTGTCTGTTGTTCTCCCTTTTTTGGTTGTAATCATTATTACACCATTAGCGGCTCGTGTACCCCAAAGGGCAGCAGCAGAAGACCCCTTTAAAATATCAACACGAGCAATGTCGTCTGGGTTAATATCGTTAAGTCGTGACTGCTGTACAACCCCTCCTGTGCCCCCTCCGGTAGATGAGTTACTGATGGGTATTCCATCCACAACAATCAATGGTTGGATGCTTCTCCCAATTGTACTTGCTCCTCTGATTTGAATATGGGAGCCTGCTCCGGGGTCGCCAGAAGTTCTTGTAATTCTTACACCAGAGGCTTTGCCAGCAATGCCATTTATGATATTTCCTTCGCCCGAGTTAGCAATTTGAGCTCCGTCAACTTTAGATGAGGTATAACCAAGCTTATCTTTTTCTTCTTTAAAACCTAGAGCTGTTACTACTATTTCTGATAATTGGGTTATATCTGAAGTAAGTTCTACATTAATAATACTTTTAGCCTCTATGAGTACCTCTTTGCGTGTATAGCCAATAAAAGAGAATACGAGTGCTTCGGCATTTTCAGGAACAGAAAGTTTGTAATTGCCGTCCATATCGGTAACGGTACCGTTATTAGTGTCTTTTACAATTACATTAACACCCGGTAGCGGCAGCCCATCGTCTGAGGAGGTTACCTTACCGGTTATTTGTTTTTCCTGTTTAAAAATAGTTGCAGATAGAAGCTTGCGAGAAGAATGTACTGGGCTGTCTATGCTCGAATCAGCATAATAGTTGGATGAGTTAGTGTTAAGATAAGCACTACTTTTAATTGTTTTTACAGATGTTTTTTTTGATACAGGTATAATGGCATAGGTATTTTTCTTTATTTTCTCAAATTTAAGTCCTGAGTTTGTTAATATGTTTTTGAGTATTGTTTCTATATTTTGATTAGTGTGGTTTGCCAAAGCACTAACATATTTTCCAACAAGGTTTTCTTCTTCGTATAAAAACTCAATTTGACGGCTTTCTTTTAGCTGATCCAGCACTTCCATTAATGAAACTTTTTGGGTGGCTGGCAAAGTATTTGTCCTCGTTTCCTGTACAAAATTTCCTTTTGCATCTTGAAGTGCAACTGCGCAAATTAGCGTAATACTCACAAAAAGGCTATTTTTAAGGGTGTAAAATGTTTTCATAGGCTATGTGTTTTATATTGTTATTGCCAATAAACTAGTTATTGTCAATAACCAGTTTATTGTTTTTTCTTGTGATATGTATATTTAACGATTTTGATAAGGCATTTATAAGGTCGTCTGCATTTTTAACAGATATTTCACCGGTAAGCTTTCTACCTTTTAGGCTATTATCTTTAATGTTAACTTCCAGCCCGTAATTATCTTCCAAAATAAGGGCGATATCATTCAATGACGTATTGTTAAAAACAAGTTTATGTTGTGTCCAAGAGGTGTATGTTTCGGTATTAATTTTACGCTTATTAAATGTTTTTGATTTGCTTGATATTTTTACTAACTCACCCGGTATCATAATCATTTTGGTGGTGTCGGAAGGTATTGTTTTAGAAAGCTCTATTCTTCCGGAACTAAGTGCCACTTGTGTGGCGCCTCGCCTGTTGTGTACATTAAATTGCGTGCCTATTACTTCTACATTTACTTGGGGTGTATGCACAATAAATTTCACAAAGGATGTGTTTTCTATATTGTCATGAGTTTCATGAGTTTTAAGCAACTTATCTACTTTAAAAAATGCTTCGCCTTGTAGCCAAACTTCACGTGTTTTTCCACTTTGCCAACCTTTACTAATGGTTAGTTTTGAGTTGGAATTTAATGTTACTTCTGATCCGTCAGGAAGGGTTATGTTTGTTATTTCTCCAAAATCGGTAGTGTGTGTTTTTTCGTGTCCGCTAAGGCTGTAATTCCATAAAACAAACCCAAGAACAGCAACACCAATAAAAACAGCTGCCACACGGGATAGGGTACTCCAACTAAAAAACGGAACCGTTTTGCTTTTTTGCTCCTCTTCCAGTTTTTGATTAAGCTTGGCAAAGCGAGATTTGATTTCCTGATTAGACAGGCCTTCAGCTTTATTAAACTTAATACCCAAAATTAATGCTGTGGCAAGCTCAATAGTTTCCTTTTGCTCAGGATGTTGAAGGATCCAGGCATCCCAGAACTTTTTATCCTTCTTATTATTGTTTTTTACCCAGTTGTTAAAACTTGGATCAGCAACAAGTTCTTCTATTTTTTTCATTAGTTACTATTTTTAATCGCAGGGCAATAGCCCTTTTGGTTTAATTCCCCGCCCTTGGGTCGAAAATTGGTGACTTTCAAAAAAAAGACCCCTTACTGTTTTTATAGAGGTGTTGAGTTGGATTATATACTCTCTTTTTTTATTTTTTATTTTTCTAACATTGAGAGGAAAAGCATATTGCAGATAATTCTTTGAATAATGCGAGTTAATGGAAGAAAGGAGCCATAGCCAAAACAATGTGGAGCCTGCTTATTATCTTGAGCAGGTTATTGTTTCTTAATGCTTTAAACGCTTTGTAAATAAGGTTAATTACCGACTGGTAGTTTACGCCCATTAAATCAGCTACTTCTTCGTAAGAAAGCCCTTCGTAGTATTTTAAATAGATGGCTTCCTTCTGTCTTTTGGGCAATGAATTTAATGCTTTGGTAATTTTATTTTTCTCTTCGTTAGAAGTTTCGAGGTTAATTACTATTTCCTCTTCTGAAAAAGAAAGATTGGGCTCTTCTAAAAATATTTCTTTAGAATGATGTTCTATTTTTCTATTTTTTTGAATTTTTTTTATGAGGTCTCTTCGTGCGGAGGCCAATAAATAGGATTTTATTGATTGCACCGCAGCAAGCTTTTTTCGGGTTCTCCATAAATTTAAAAAGAGATCCTGAATGCAATCTTCTGTTAAGGAAATATTTCCACCTATTTTATTTAAATAGTTGTATAACGCATTATAATTATCATAGTAGATTTCAGAAAAAGCTTCTTTGTCTCCCTCTTTAAATTTTTTCCACAAATGATATTCATTCATTTTGCTAAATTGTTGAAATAATTTTAAAAACCGAAAATGACAGTAATGTAAATAATTTAGCTGGTGATTTGTTAAATTTAACCTGATTAATTCATGAATCTTTGTTATGAGCATTTCAAGTATCTGACAGTCAAGTGCTCGCACAGGATTTTGGAACGGAGGCGTAGCGAGCTACGTTGAGCACCAAAATTCGAGCAAAGCCTGTACCGTACTTTAGTCGGTATGCTTGAATGGTAGGTAATTGGAATGCGTAATAGATTATTCATGAATTATTCAGGTTAAAAAGAATAGTTGCCTTCTTTACCACTAATGCCATCTTCATATTGCCGTTCTGTAAAATTCACATTTCCCATTTTATCCACCATAATTAGCGTAGTGCAGCGAGTGCCATAACCTTCCACATTAATAAACCGTGATGACAAAGCACGTTCTTTTTCTAAAGAAAGTCCTGTTTTTGGCAGCATATTGTCGTTTGCTATTTGTTGGTTAGCCATCGCTTCAAAAAGAGCTTCTTTATCAAGGCTGGATTGAGAAAGCAAAGGTGTCAATGCTGCTTTTCCTGTCTCTACTTTTGGCCAATTGCTGTTTAAAAGAGCATTGCTTAAGCCATATAAACCCGTGCCTAGTTGGGCTATTTTATTGCCATAATTGGAGTAATACCAAGGGTCGTTAAAACTGCCTACAATTAAACTATACCCATTATACCTGTTGCCTGTTTTACTAAGAGCCAATAAATACTCTTTCGGGTTAAACTCACCTTGTAAGTAGTCAGAAACCAGTTTTCCTCTGGTGGGTGCATTGGGTTTAATGTTAGCAATATCTCTATAATTGGTGAGCATGGCCATATAGCCATTTTTGGTTATGCCCATCCAGGTGCCGCCTCCTTCTAAGTCTTTTCCTGCTAAAATATTGGTGTTTTCTTGCCAATAATTGGCTGGCAATGTGGGGCGTTTATAAAATTCATCGCGGTTAGCCAAAATAATGAGCGGGTACTCTTTGTTTTGTTTATAGGATAAAAAGATTAAACACATATTGAAGTCTTAATCAGGATATGTAATATTTAGTGAAGCTTTGTGTTTTAAATAGCTTTACCACAGAGCTACACAAAGAAGGCACGGAGTAACACAAAGAAAAAAAATAGCCAATAGCTTATACCTCATATTCACTATTCGCTTTACGGATATTTACAAAACCAAATTCTACTGCTAAAGTTCCAATAATGAGTAAAATTATTAGCCAGCTACTAGCCATCATTATAGGATTTGCCCAACCGTAAATAGATGGCTCAAAAACAAACTCTATTGTATGCTCTCCGGCAGGAATTTCCAATGCCCGCAACACATAATTTGCTCTTAAAATAGATGCTTCCTTTCCGTCTATAGTAGCTTTCCAGCCCTCTTTATAATAAATTTCAGAAAATATTGCCAAGCCGGCTGCCTCATTATTCGATTTGTAAACTAAGTGATTGGGAGCATACTTTGCAAGAGTAATAGTACCATTACTACTTAACGAACCTGTTAGTTTAAATTTAGTTTGATTTATAACTGCAGTGGTTTTGGTATCAATTTCCTGAGTTTTAGCCAATTCATCATCTGCAGAATTTACGTTTTCTACTCTGGAAACAAACCATGCGTTTCCATTGGCACTCTCATTTTTTACAACGGCCTCTTTTCCCGAACCCAACATCAGGTACTTTGTATTAAGCATATTTAACACTCCTAAACTCGAAAAATCCATATTGCCGCTTCTTAGCAATTCAATTACCTTTTGATGCTCTGCGGTTAACCCACTAGAGATTAAATCTTGATATCTTCTGATTTTAGCCCCATGATACCCTCCAATAGATTTATGATAATAGCTGGTGCGTGCTTCGTTCCATGGGTTCTGGAGGTTAAAAACCCTAAAATCAAGTGCTTTGTCACTTAATATTAGCTTATCAGCCTCTGTTTTTTGAAAGAATGTACGAGCAGGATTTCTTTTAAAACTGCTATCGTTCAAGAGTTTTTTATCGGTACTCCATAAATCAATTAGCATTAAAAAGGCTAGCGTAAGGTAAAGAACTGGTGGCTTAATTCTTTTGGTAAATGTTGCAAAAACTGCCACTCCAAAAATTGCAATCAAAAAGAAAGTAGCAAGCGCACTATCTTTTAAGAGTGATTGCCTATCTGCTTTAAGTGGTGCTAAAAGCCATTCGGGCAATTGTGCATCTACAGCACCACTATAATTAATAAGGCCAGCAAAAAGCCATAATACTATTGCAAACCCCGCTGTGGAACCAACGGCTATTGCTAATTGCTTCTTTGTTTTACTATTCCATTCTAGGGGTAGAAATTTTTCTAACCCAATAAAGCCCAGTAAATTCATTGCCAAAATAGGAATGATAATGGCAAAGGTTACCGACCTAAACTTATTATACCCAGGAAAATAATCGAACATAAAGTAGTTGAAACTACTAAAACTGCTACCCCAAGTGAGCATAATTCCGAGAACAGCAATAATGCTCATCCAAATGGTATATCGTTTAGGTAAAGTAATTAATGCCAATACTAGTAAGAATAGAATGATAGCACCAGCATAGTAGGGGGCAGAATACGATTGGTTACCCCAATAGGTAGGCATGCCTTGTAATTGTTGTTCAGCTTGCGGTTTAGAGGCCCCTTGTTTAAGCATAAACTTTCCTGTTTCGGAGTCTAAGTCTAATTTTTGGCGAGAAGATCCCCCTATTATATTTTCAAAAAACAGGGTCATTGGCTCAAATATTCCTTGGCTATATTCAAAGGCATATGCCTTAGTGAGGCCATCTTTATTCTCACCTGTTTTCACTTGGCTAAGCTCTGATTTGCCTCTAATTGAGTACTTGCTATATTCCATTGTACTTAGCAAAGAGCCTATAAAAGTGGCTAAACCAAGTGCTGCGGCAGCCACCAGTATCCCGCTTCGTTTTAAAAATGGAGTTAATTCCTTGTCTTTAAATGCAAAAAATAATTCTGAAATACCATAAGCAGCAATCATTAAAAATAAGTAATAGGTAATTTGCAAATGACCTACCCGTAGTTCAAGTGCAACTGCCAAGGCAGTTAACGTAAAGCCTACTAAGTGCTTGCCCTTAAAAACAGTTCTAATACCTGCCAGTACCAAGGGCATAAATGCCACGGCTGCAATTCTGGAATTATGACCAGCAGAAATACCAATAATATTATAAGAAGACAGCCCAAAAGCCAATGCTCCGGCAATGGCTAAATAAGGCCTCACACCAAATGATACTAATAAAATATAAAAACACAGGAATGATAAATAAACGATACGTACGGGATGAGGCAACCCGAATGCCACCGCAATTTGGAGTTTGCCAAGTATGCCATTGCCCCATTGTACATTAATAAGATAACCTGGCATACCGCTAAACATAGCGTTTGTCCAAAGGGCTTCTTTGCCTGTGGTTTCTCTAAAATCAATTAGTTCTTTGGCACCGCCTTCCCATTGCTGAATATCATGCTGGCTTAACGATTTATGCTCGAAAAAGACAGGCTTAAAATAGATAATGGTAACCAACAAAAACACTATGATGGCTACTAAATGAGGCAGAACCTGTTCTTTAAAATTGATTTTACGCATAATAGGAAATTAAACTGCTAATATCTTTAAACCATTTTAGATAGGAAAGGTATTGTTTAACTTTAAACCCTCTTATATAACAAATGCTCAAGATTGTCGTCATTACCGAGCGTTAGGCAAGGCAGGCTTCTGGCGGAGTCCTAACCATTGACAGAGTAAAGAATTTCAAAGAGGGGATGCCGGAACAGATCCGGCAAAGTGTATAAAAAGCACGTTTCTCCGCATCCGTTGCGAGGTCTCCATTTTAAAGTATTTCGGTCATTCCCCTCCGCTGATCCGCCAACTGGTCGGATTTTACTCTATCAGAGACGCTCCATCGGATGCAGTTCCTTTAAATAAAATCAAATTAGGTAATAGGGCTTGCCCATTGATTGACAGCATTCAGGTTTTAAGAAACACCTGTTGGTTATACAGTTGAAAAAAGTGCAAGTTTTTTCTATAATAGCTTAAAAGAGCATGAATTAAATACTTTTGCACTATTTAAGTATTTGATAACCAAGTAGATGTAATAAAAAGTGCAAAAAGTGGTATGGTAATACTAAAATCTGCACTTTTAGTGCAATAGTTTGGAGAGTAATCCTTAAATTTGCATTATGGTGTTTAGTTTAGAAATATTAAGGAGCAGAATTAAGCTGGATAATAGTTGGAGAGAAAGCCGTAGAATCCCTTTTTATAGTGGTTATAATAAACGGAGGTATTATAAAACTTTTTATGCGCAGGTAAAACAAACTAAGTTGCACCGAGCGGTTGTGCTAATGGGCCCTAGGCGGATTGGCAAAACCGTTATGATGTACCAGGCCATCCAAAATTTATTAGATGAAGGCATAAACCCTAATAAAATACTGTATTTTAGTTTGGATACGCCCATATTTACAAATGTGGCTCTTGATGAGTTGCTGACTTACGCCCTTACACTTAATGGTACTACAATAGAAGGTTGCTATGTATTTTTTGATGAAATTCAATATTTAAAAGATTGGGAAATTCATTTAAAGAGTTTGGTCGATAGACATAGAAAAACCAAGTTTATAGCCAGTGGAAGTGCTGCGGCAGCACTGCGTATGAAGAGTTTAGAAAGTGGGGCAGGCAGGTTTACAGATTTTTTTCTTCCGCCTCTAACATTTTCAGAATACATTGATTTAAACGCTTTTGATTCGTTAATTGAGAAGGTTGAAGTTGATTTTTATGGGGTAAAAAAGTTTTACAAAGCAAATAATATAGAAGAGCTGAATCGGCATTTTTGTGATTATATAAATTTTGGAGGGTTCCCAGAAATTGCGCTATCCAAAGAAAAAATCCCCAATCCAGAGCAGGTTATTCAAAAAGATATTACCGATAAAGTTATTATGAAGGATTTGCCGGGGCTTTTTGGTATAGAAAACACGTTGGAACTGCAACAGTTTTTTAATGTATTATCTTACCGAACGGGCGAAATAATGAGCTATAAAAATGTTTCAACAGAAACAAAAACGGATAATAAAACCTTGAAAAGATATATCGAGTATTTGGAGTCTGCTTTTTTGATTAAAGTATTGCATCGGGTAGATGTTACCGCTAAACGATTTAAAAATATTACACAGTTTAAAGTGTACTTAACCAACCCTAGTCTTTTTACTGGGTTGTTTGGTAGTGTAAAACCAGAGGAAGAAAGGTTTCCTCATTTGGTAGAAACAGCCATTTTTGCACAATACTTACACCGAGATTATAATTACTTGCGCTATGCCAACTGGAAACGAAATGGGAGGGAAGGAGAAGTAGATTTAGTGCAGGTGAGCCCAAATTTTCAGAAAGCACAATGGGCTTTAGAAGTTAAATGGTCAGATTCTGCGAAGGCTAATAAGCTTAAATTTTTTATGAAGAAAAACGGAATCGAAAAAGGGATACTGACCAGCAAAACAAAATTTGTGAATGGTTCAGACCTTTTAATTGTACCCAGTAGTGTATATGCCTATTTGGTTGGCAAAAATGCGTTGGATAAAAGTGCATAGGTAAATTTTGTGCCTTTAAAATGAAGCCATAATTTTTATAAACTACCACAGAATAAATTAACTTTGCAATCTTAAAAAATTATACTGCCAGAGTTTGATAGTTACTAGGTTTAGTGGAGTGCAAAACATTTAACTAGCTTTGTTAATGATAGAATGATTTAATGTAAGAATAAAACAAGAAATAGCTATAAATAGCCAGCACAACAATTTTTAGCATTCAATCATTAAAGCATTTTAAGATAGCTGTTTAACAGATAAGTACAATTTACATTATTAAATTGGCAGTAGAACAAAAAATTAAAATACTATGTTTGATAATTTAAGTGTAAAACTGGATAAAGCCTTTCAAAGTTTAAAAGGGCAGGGGAGAATAACCGAAATTAACGTAGCTACTACGGTTAAAGAAATTAGGAAAGCACTTATTGATGCCGATGTAAATTATAAGGTTGCCAAGCAGGTAACAGATACGATTAAGGAAAAGGCACTGGGGCAAGATGTTCTCACAGCAGTTTCTCCGGGGCAGTTGCTTACCAAAATAGTAAGCGATGAGCTAACCAGTTTAATGGGTAGCGCAAACGAGCCAATTAGTGTAAAAGGCGATCCGGCTGTTATTCTAATATCTGGTTTGCAAGGTTCCGGTAAAACTACTTTTACGGGTAAACTGGCCAAAATGTTAAAAGGGCAAGGCCGCCAGGTAATGTTGGCCGCCTGCGATATTTACCGACCAGCAGCGATTACTCAATTACAAGTTTTAGGTGAGCAAATAGACGTAGAGGTGTATGCCGAGCCTGAAAATAAAAATGCCATTAAAATTGCGGAGGCTGCTATTAAACACGCGAAAAAGGCAGGCAAAAAAATCGTAATAGTGGATACGGCTGGTCGTTTGGCGGTTGATGAGCAAATGATGAATGAGATTGAGCAGCTTAAATCTGCTTTAAATCCTTCCGAAACATTATTTGTGGTAGATTCTATGACGGGCCAGGATGCCGTTAACACGGCCAAAACTTTTAACGAACGGCTTAATTTTGATGGGGTTGTACTTACCAAATTAGATGGTGATACCCGTGGTGGTGCGGCTCTTTCGATTAGAACCGTAGTTGAAAAACCGATTAAATATATAAGTACAGGGGAGACCTTAGATGCCATCGATCTTTTTCATCCTGAAAGGATGGCCAGCCGAATTTTGGGTATGGGCGATGTGGTTTCGTTGGTGGAGAAGGCACAAGAGACTTTTGATGAAGAAGAGGCTCGTAAGCTGAATAAAAAGATTCGCAAAAATGAATTTGACCTTAACGATTTTCTTAGTCAGTTAGAGCAGATTAAGAAGATGGGGAACATGAAGGACATTATGGGTATGATACCCGGCATGGGCAAGGCGATGAAAGATGTGGATTTGGACGATGATTCTTTCAAACCCGTGGAGGCTATCATCCGTTCGATGACCTCACTAGAGCGTATTAAGCCCGATGTAATTAATGGTAGCCGTAAAAAACGAATTGCAGGGGGTAGTGGAACTTCGGTGCAAGAGGTAAACAACCTCTTAAAGCAGTTTGGCGATATGCGCAAAATGATGAAAACCATGAATAAAATGGGCGGCATGAAAAAAGGTCTTGCCAGTTTAATGGGTGGGATGAGGTAGTCGGCCTTTAAAGAAGATCCTTTATCTCGTCAATTACTTTACCTGAAGATGGTCTAGAAGCCCTGTTATTAATGATTTCCCCTTCTTTATCTATGAGCATATATCTAGGAATGCCCCATAGTTTATACGATTCTGAAATAGTTGGATGTTTATTATTTTTAAGCTCTAGTATTTGAGTACCAGAAACAATTGCTTTGTTTTTAAGATAATTTTCCCATTTTTCTTTTTCAGAGTCAATTGATACGAATAAAAATATTACTTCGGTATTATCTTTAAATTCTCCTTGGATTGCCTCGTAGTATGGAAACTCTTCTATACAAGCACCACACCAAGTTGCCCAAACATCAACATATACAATTTTTCCTTTTAAACTACTAAGGGTAATCGTATCACCGCTCATGCTTACACCAGTTATTTCTGGTGCTGGCTGACCTAGCGTTAAGGCATAGAATTCCCTATAATGTGTTTCCAAACTAGCCAAATATTTGGAGTTCGAATATTCGTTTCTGAAATCATTATAGATAGAATCAATTTCAGGAGTAATTCCTTTTTCAGATAACCAATATGATACGTACTTTGCTAATAAAAATTCATTTGCAAGCTTTAAGCTATCTGTTTCCTTAATTTTATAGTAGGCTACAATTGGTGTTTTGGCAATGATAGAGTCATTTTCATTCACGTTATTAGTTAGTGGAAAAATTACCTCAAACCGATTATAAAGTTCTAGTACATTGAAATATTCTTGCATTCCCATTTGTAAATATATTTTATCAATTGGGAGTTTACCGTAAATATTAAGAAGTGATTTTGGTATGCTATCGAGTACCCTAAATGCTGTTGGGTTGACAAGTTTGTAAATTGTTTTAAGTACAATTAGTTCACATTCATTTTTAACTGTTAGAATATTCCACTTCTCATTTTTTATGCTGTGATTTTCAAGATATACACTATTAAAGTTTTCTAAAGCAATACTTACAGAATCTATAAACTGGCCATATTCTTTAGGCGGTTTGGCGGTGTACTTGCCTACATCAGAGTTGCATTTATTCCAAAAAACTCTACTTAAAGCTAAATAATTGTTGATATTAGCACCATCACCAACGAATAATGCTGAACTATCAGTAATTGTTATGTGTAAGCTATTATCTGGTTCTAGGTAAAGCGTATAATATCTATTATTAAATTTGGTTTTGATAAACCTTGGCTCGCCTAATGGAACTATCAGAATTATACTATCATTAGAAGATAACTTTCCTTTGCTTATTTCAATGGGGTCATAACCTATACTAGGTCGTCTTTTATTCACAGAATAGTCGATATCTTGCTGGCTTTTAGACTCAATTATAAGCATCGCTTGCTCTTGCTTAGTGCTACAACTTGCTAGTATCAAACTCAAGGCAGCAATCGAAAATAAATTTCTCATATAATCAAGGTCTTAGTTTGCCTCATTAAAGAACGAAGAGAGTTTTGGGAAAGTATGAATATCGGCTTTATAGGGTTTTGTGATAATGGAAGTTAACCATTTTTCCTCACCACCAACGCATTGCCCTCCTCCCCAATAACGGTTACTTCGGTTCCTTTATCTAAGTAAGAGCCTCGGGTTAAGGCATCGTAAAGTGTATTGTCAATCATTACTTTGCCGGCTGGTCGTAATACAGAATGAACAACGCCATTTTGCCCAATCATCGTATCATGAAAACGGGCAGTATAACCTTCCGATTTTTCTTGGGTGTCCATTAATGCCACTCGCTTAAACACATTGGAGTTAACCAATCGAAATCCCCCAAAAAACATAAGTACAATACTGCCAATCAAGGCGGTCATGGTAGTTGTAAAAGCGGTTATAATATCGTTGGCAGGCACAAATGTAAAATCGAACATATCATTATTAAGCATTACAAGCACCAATGCACTAAAGGTAAACGTTATGCCCACAATACCTGCTAATCCAAAACCTGGAATAATAGCAACCTCTAACGCAATGAGCAATAGCCCCACTACAAAAAGTACAAGCTCCCAATTGGCAGCAAGCCCAGTTAAATAATAAGGCACAAAATATAAGACGGCCGCAGTAATGGCTGCTAAAATTGGAAACCCAACTCCGGGGGTTTGTAGTTCGAAATAAATACCGCCAATAATAACCATAAGAAGCAACCCACTTAAATAAGGACTTAAAAACACTGCTACAATTTTTTCAATAAAGCCAGGTGAAAAATCATCCACTTTATATTCGCCTTCAATATTCTGGGTTAGAATATCATCGATGGATTTCATCTCTGCTTCGCAAAAACCATGTGTGATTGCCTCCGAAGTAGTAAATGTAAGTACTTTGTCTTTTTCTGTAACCCCTTCTATTTCTATGGTTTGATCCACCATGGCTTCGGCAATGGCAGGGTCTCGGCCTGTTTGTTCGGCAGTGGTGCGCATAGTGGCACGCATATAGCTTTGGTATTTATCAGGAGCGGCTTCTCCTTGGCCCGTAACTACGGTGGCGGCTCCAATACTTGCCCCCGGAGCCATATATATGCTATCGCAGGCAATGGAAATAAGTGCCCCTGCAGAGGCTGCATCTTTATTAATCCATACATAAATAGGTTTTTCAAAATCGAGCAATAGTTCAACAATATCTTTGGCATCGGCTACTAACCCACCGTAGGTATCCATTTCGATTACTACAATATCGTAATTGCCAGCGGTTGCAGCAGTAAGCCCTAAATCGATGTACCTGCTAATGCGTGGGTCAATTTCGGCATCAATGTTGAGTTTAAGTACTTTAGTTTGAGCTTGGGCTAAAGAAAATGACAAAAGACTGAGGAGGATAATACTAAAAAAATGAGTTAGCTGTTTCATAGGTATAAAAATAGCTAGAATTACAATCCAATTTCTTACCATTGGAATAAATTATAAGTTCTTTATTTATATAAAGTTTAAAGAAACAGAATTTTAAGGTGAGGAAAGCTAATGAATTCTATATTTTTACGTTCAAACAGGTTAGTATGATATTTCGATTTAATTATTTACTATTTGGGTGTTTATTCCTTATTGTATCTATTTCAAAAGCAAACCCCATAGATTCCATTGGCTCAGAAGTGATTAATGGAAAAGTATATGTGCTTTACCAAGTGGAATCGGGCGAATCGGTATATTCTATTGCTACTCTTTATGGCGTAAGTATGCGCGATATTGTGGCAGTTTCTCCAGAAGTTAAAAAAGGTTTGCAAATAGGTATGGTGATAAAAGTGCCTTATAAAGGGGCAAGGAATGCAACCTCTAAAAGTAATACGGATTACCATATTGTTAAAAGTGGTGAGACATTATATGGGGTTAGTAGATTATACCAAGTATCGGTAAATCAACTAATGGAATGGAATAACTTAAAGAACACAGGGTTGAATATTGGTCAAAAACTTTTAATCACTGGTAGTGCAAAAGTTGTAGAGCCAGTTAAAACTGTGAGCGAAAAAGGGAATAAAATTCATATTGTAACACAAGGGGAGGGGCTTTATGGAATAGCACGAATTTATAATATAAAGGTGGACGATATTATTCAATGGAATCAACTTCAATCTACCTCTTTACAAGTTGGTCAACGATTAATTGTAAGCTTAAATGCAGGCGGTAATTATGTACACCCTACAAAATTAGATACTGCTCAAATATCGTTGAGCAAACGGTACGAAATCGAAAAAATAATAGAGTCGGGTATTGCTTCTACCATTGATGGATCGGGTAGCACCATAAAATACTTAGCACTGCATAGAACCGCCAAAGTAGGCGCTATTATAGCGGTTAAAAACGAAATGAATGACCAAATGGTGTTTGTTCGAGTGATTGGTAAATTGCCAAATACAGGGATAAATTCTAAAATAGTAATCCGTATTTCAGATGCTGCTTATAAAAAACTGGGTGCAATAGATTCAAAATTTAGAGTGCAATTATCCTACCTACCCAATAGGTAATAGAGGCTATCCTAAAAAGTCAACCAATAACCTATTTCTTGAGTCGTGCTGTAATTTTTTAATGGCTTTTTCCTTAATTTGTCGAACACGCTCCCGTGTAATACTTAAGGTTTCTGCTATTTGCTCTAGCGATATTGCAGTAGCTTCGCTAATACCAAAATACATTCTAAGTACTTGTTGCTCTCTAGGGTCGAGCGTAGCTAAAGAGCGTTCAGTTTCTATTTGCAGCGAGTTTGTGTACTCAAGGTCGCCATCAGTTTTATTTATGCCTGTATCTTCTAAAACATCTAATAACGAATTGCTTTCGCCTTCGGCAAAGGGGGCATCAACCGATACATGCCTTGTTCGGGCGCTCATGGTTCCTTTCAGTTCCTTGTCATCCATTTCCAGAATTTCGGCAAGCTCTTGATCGGTAGGAGCACGATTGTACTTTTGCTCCAGTTCGGCCATTGCTTTGTTAATTTTATTTAAGCTACCCACTTTGTTTAAAGGAATACGAACCAAACGCGAGTGCTCTGCCAGTGCTTGCATAATAGACTGACGAATCCACCAAACAGCATACGAGATAAATTTAAAACCACGGGTGTGGTCAAATTTTTGTGCCGCTTTAATTAATCCTAAATTACCTTCGTTAATAAGGTCGTTTAGGGTTAAACTTTTATTTTGATATTGCTTAGCAACTGAAACCACAAAACGTAAATTAGCTTTCACTAATTTTTCTAAAGCTGCCTCATCTCCATCTTGTATTCGTTGTGCTAACACTACTTCTTCTTCCGAAGTAATCATTTCAATTTTGTTAACATCCTGAAAATACTTTTCTAGAGATTGATTTTCGCGATTAGTAATATTTTGAGTAATCTTCAGTTGTCTCATGCTAAGCTATTAGTTTGGGTTCGGAAATAAAGGTTAATGCTGTATGAGCTAAAAATGGTTCTAAAAGTTTTTTCAACATAGGTTTCTGTAAACAAAAAGTTGTTAAGCAAGCATTTAATTACAGCGTGATATATAAGAAATACTACTTCCTACATAAATAGCCATACAGTCTGCGAAATTAAAGAGTGTTTGGCAAAAAGTGGTAATAAAAATTAATTTTCTAGCACAAAGTAAAATTTTAGCAGATCCGAATTAGGCAAACTCAATTTAGGTAAAAGTCTAATAGGTTTCCTTCTATCATTAGCAAAGTAGAACTATAAAATGGGCAGCATAAGCTATTTTTTGCGGATTAGAACATTTTTTTTCGAATAAGCAAGGTCGATCTTTCGCCATTCGATGATTTTATTGGGAAAAAATTAAAGGTAACCTCAACCTCTTTACCTAAATAGTCAATCATTTTAATTTCCAATAATTTACCTTCTTGCTGACCATAAAAAGTATCAATAAATGCATTTACTACAGTTTTTCTATCTTCCTCCGCTACATAATCTAAAATAATAGAATTATGAGCTGCATTGGGACTTTTGCAATTAAGAATTTCACAAAACGCTTTATCGGTATTTAGTACCCTGCCATTGGAATTTACAATAATTTCTGAGGTATGATAGACGGTCTCTTTTGGGGTGCTCATAATAGCTTTGAGTAGCAATTAATGTATCTCTTGATTTTCCTATTGCAAAACTAAAGTGTGCTTCTGCCTGTATTATTAGTAGGTTTACCTATTTTAATAAATAGGTATTTTGCCTAGCATCATAAAAACCTTGCGCCTCACAGTTGGATGAAGAAAATATTTTGCAGACTTTTGTGCTCCAATAATTTTATACTCGGGATGTGGCGCAGTCCGGTTAGCGCACTCCGTTAGGGACGGAGAGGCCGCAGGTTCAAATCCTGTCATCCCGACAAAATTACCAAAGCAGCAGTGGTATATTTTTTAACCTGAATTATTATGAATAGTTCAGGTTAAGCACTTTAGTGTATAGAGATATCCTAAAAGGGTATTTACACAGTTGCCAGTAACCTTTGTGGTTTATACCAACAAATAGGTATCTTCGTTTTAACAAACTAAACATGCTTTATTAATGAATTTTGTAGCTCAAATCTTGGTGTCAGCACTTGCTGTAATGTTTGCACAATGGATACTTCCAGGAGTGCATACCAACGGCTTTATGACTGCCCTATTGGTTGCATTGGCACTGGCATTTTTAAATGCATTGGTCAAGCCAATTTTGGTGATATTAACCCTGCCCGTAACGGTAGTAACCTTAGGGTTTTTCTTATTGGTTATAAATGCCATTAATATATTATTGGCCGGTTGGATTGTGTCTGATTTTTATGTTAGTGGATTTTGGTCAGCCTTTCTATTTAGCATTATCCTTTCCATTACCACCTTTGTATTTAATGAAATTCTTGGTTCTGATAATCAAGCCAAATAGAATCATTAGTGTGTTAGTTACTAAATTGGTTTACTAAATTTTTGCTAGATTTTTTCTTTGAACAAGGCAAAATTTGCAAGCATAGCAGCGTTACGGTTGAGAATTTTAACACAGTGCAAAGGAAAAAGATAGAAAAAATAGTGAATGAATTTAGTAATTAACACACTAATTTTGCGACATAAAATTTAAAATACTTAAATAAATGTCGGAAGAAATAACAAAAGTAAGCTATAGCTTAGGAGTAAGTATTGCTCGAAATTTGCAATCTCAAGGGCTTAAAGAGCTAAACATTAATGAATTTACAGAGGCAGTTTCTGCAATTTTTGCTGGTAACAAACCTAAAATTGAAGACCAAGAGGTAGTAGATACCTTAAATTCTTACTTTGCTTCGCTTCAAGAAGAAAAGCAAGGGTCGAACAAAGAAGATGGAATTGCTTTTTTAGAAGCCAACAAAGAAAAAGAAGGTGTAATTACCTTGCCAAGTGGTTTGCAATATTCCGTTTTGGTAAATGGCAAGGGCGATAAGCCTACCCTAAGCAGTAATGTAACCACACATTATCATGGTACTACTATTGATGGCAATGTGTTCGACAGCTCTGTACAGCGTGGGCAACCCGCTTCTTTTCCTGTAAATGGAGTAATTAAAGGTTGGACAGAAGCATTGCAGTTGATGACTGTTGGTTCTAAATGGAAGCTTTTTATTCCTTCGGAACTAGCCTATGGTGATAGGGGAGCAGGAGCTGATATTGGGCCTTATGCTACTTTAATTTTTGAAGTAGAACTTTTAAGCATTGATTAGGCTATTTTTTTATAGTGAAGATTCTAATTAGAGCCCGTCTATAAAGTAAATGTTTTCAGAAATAACAAATCAAAATCAAATAATAAATAAATTCGAAATCTTTCGGGTTCAAATTTCAATCACCTAAAAACCAAACACTTACATGGTTTGATGTTTTCGTTTTTGAGATTTTAGCTGGTCGGTCAGATAGGTATTTGTTATTCAATGTCGTTTAGTTAAGCTTTCCGTCACTGCGAACGAAGTGCGGCAGTCTGTTCAGCTTAACCCTGTAGTCTTCAAATTAGAGATTGCTTCGTTCCTCGCAAAGACGTTTTGGCTTAACTAAA
>Ga0256839_1002184_pt1 | contig 22293 bp, 10 predicted proteins | sample 354166metaG_FD_185968 | JGI IMG/M metagenome (GOLD analysis project Ga0256839, IMG submission 185968) | Hydrothermal vent microbial communities from Mid Atlantic Ridge, Atlantic Ocean - 354-166 | ecosystem: Environmental > Aquatic > Marine > Hydrothermal vents | place: Atlantic Ocean: Mid... | reverse complement strand
CCCGCAGGGGATCCTCCTCATAGGGGATATCAGGACGACAGAGAAAAAACAAGTCGTAAGTGTAAAGGGCTTCGTCCAACATTGCCGGATAAGACCCAAAACGCTGCTCACCCCAGATTTTCAGCACCAAAGCCCCCGTATCGCAAAGCAGAACAGTAGGCCCTTTTCCCTCCTGCCGAAAGCGCCAAAGCAGTCGCTCCTCCATGAGCCTCTCCCAACGTAACTGCCCCGCTGCCATGCAGAGGTAGTCTTCATAAGTATAAGCAGGCCCTTTGCTTTCCAGATAAAAGCGGGCATATTCCCATACATACGGAACCCCCAAACGCATCGCCAAGGCAAGCGTCAAACTCGTCTTTCCCGAAGACTCCGGGCCCGTAAAGACAATTTTTTTTATTTTTTGACTTACTAACTTGTCCAACATCGCAAAATAAAACTACTTTTGAGGAAAGCTTTCAGCATCTGGTACCTGATGCCCGCGGCTCAAACCATCTCTTTAACCCAAACGCGACATGCATCGCATCGAGCCACATTACCTCTGGCGAGAGTTGTACATCGCCTCCGAAGACAAACGCTCTCCCTTTTTCGGAAGGGTCTATGACGAGTTTGTCTTCTCTCAGCGAATATACAACTATCTGATTCACCCCCAATGGGATGCCTTTGGCTCTCCCACCCTCTACACCAAACTGTTGTATGCCGACTACTCGGAAGGCTACGCCATACTCGAAATGTTGGGCGAGTGGAACGACTGCCTGCAAAACGACATTATGTTCTTCAAACGGGAAATTGTAGAACCTCTGCAAGAGGAAGGTATTTGCCGCTTTGTCTTGTTGTGCGAACAAGTGCTCAATTTCCACGGCTCGGACGATGCCTATTACGAAGAATGGTACGAAGAAGTTGCCGAGAAAGACGGATGGATTGTCTTTCTCAACTTGTTGCCGCACGTTACCGAAGAAATGCGGCAAATGCGCATACACGATTTCGTACAACTGGGTGAAAGCTGCCAACTGCTCGAATGGAGAACCGGAACGCCCCAAATGCTCTTCCGACAGGTGCAGCAAAATTTCCTTCAAACGCAAAGAGAACTGGGCTGAAACGCTCCCTCTCCCTATGAGTGAAGAAAAAAAACACCGCTCCGGTTTTGTAAACATCGTCGGACGCCCCAATGTGGGTAAGTCCACCCTCATGAACGCCCTGCTGGGCGACAAGATGGTCATTACCACGGCAAAACCTCAAACCACCCGCCACCGCATCCTCGGCATCCTCAACGGAGAAGACTACCAAATCGTATTTTCCGATACACCGGGCCTAATTCAACAGCCCAAATACGCCATGCAAGAGGTGATGAACCGCTACGTGCAATCCACCTTTGAAGATGCCGACATCATGCTCTTCATGCTGGACGCCAAAGAAGATTACCCCGATGAGCACCCGCTCATCGACAAACTTCGCCAGCTCAAAGTGCCGGTTTTTCTGCTCATCAACAAAACGGACACAGTAGATGAAAACCGCATCGCCCAACTCAAGCACAGCTGGCAGAAGCGGGTAAACTTCGCGGAGATCATCCCCCTGTCGGCCTTGCACGGCCTGGGGCTGGATGTGCTGATGCAAAAAATCCTCCAATATTTGCCGGAAGGCCCGCCTTACTACCCCAAAGACTTGCTCAGCGATCGCCCCGAACGCTTTTTCGTCGCGGAGCTCATCCGAGAAAAAATCCTCTTGCTTTACCAACAGGAAATCCCCTATGCCGTGGAAGTCATCGTAGAGCGCTTTAAAGAAGACGAAACCAAAGACGGGCAGGCCTTAGTGCGCATCGAAGCCTGGATTTTTGTCGAACGGGCCACGCAAAAAGGCATCCTCATAGGTAAAGGCGGAGAAGCCATCAAAAAACTCGGCACATTGGCCCGACAGGACATCGAAAAGTTTCTCGGCAAAAAAGTCTTTCTGGAACTCCGCGTAAAAGTCCGCAAAGACTGGCGCAAAGATCCGGAATGGCTCAAAAGGCTGGGCTACCATTGAGGCCTAAGCCTGCCCAATTGAAACAGCATTCAATCGGGCAGGCCGACGCTCTTATCTCACCAGGTGCACATCTCCCTTGAACAACTCTACGCGGCCGTCTTTAAACTCAATCTCGGCATACCAGGTAAAAACAGCCGGATTCAAAGGCCGCCCCCTAAAAGTGCCATCCCATCCGTAAGCGGGATCGTTCGGCTGAAAATCGTAGTATTGGAAAACAGCCTCACCCCAACGATTGAAGACGAGAAAACTGCGTACCTTCTCCACCTGATTGGGCCCGGCAAAAATCATGAAAAGATCGTTGTTGCCATCGCCGTCAGGAGAAAAAGCATTGGGGATGTAAACGGCCGCTTCTTTGCTAAACACCACCAAGATCTTAGCCGTAGCCTCACAGCCGTCTTTCGTCCTCAGCGTAACAAAATAGTAAGTCGTCTCATCCGGTTGAGCTGAAGGGTTCAGGCAGTCCGTACAGCTCAAACCCTCGGAGGGTTCCCAGATGATCTCATCGATATCGTCCGGCACTACATTGGTCTGGGCATTGAGAATAGTCAAATCTCCATAATTGGTCAACACATAGGCCTCTAAAGCCAACTCCACCTCAACGCCTTCGGAAATGAGCGCCACATCTTCCAGGGGGCAATCATTGGCATCTTGCACCACCAAATCGTAGGTACCCGGCTGCAGCCCGGTAAAGGAGGGTTGAGTGGAAAAACTCTGCCCGCCGTCAATGGAATAGATATAAGGCGGCACGCCTCCAACCACTGTTTCAAAATACAAGGCACCGGTCTCACCGGCACAGCCGGGATGCAGCGGTTCAAAGTCAAAGGCCTGCGGGATGTTTTCCGTCACATTCACCCAATCCGTAGAAGAACATCCGTTGTCCTGATTCGTAACGACCAACTGATAAAGCCCCGGCGCATCGACCAGAGGATCGGCAGCGTTCTCTCCTGTCACGATGTTGCCATCGGCAGTCGTCCAGACATATTCCACCGGAACGCCTTGCACATTGGGCTGGCCCGATAGCTGCACTTCCGTCAAATGACAGTTTAGCTCCATATCCGGTCCGGCCTCTGCTCCAGGCTCCTGCTTGTCTTCCTGCACAAGCACTTCTGCCGTATTTGTACAGCCGTTCAAATCGTTCTGCACTTGAAGCACATAAGTACCTGCAGCAGAGACCACCGGAGCATTTGGATCGCTCAAATCGGAAAACTGGCCATCCGTGGTCATCCACGTCCACTGGTAGTTGCTACCACTGTCCGTACCGGAAGGATCTAAAACTACGGTCTCCACCTCGCAAGTAAGGGGCGAAGCTTCCGCCAAAAGCACGATTGGAGGCGTAGTGTTGTCAACAACCGTTACCTGATCCGCTGCCGTACAGTGGTTCTCTTCATTGACCACCAGCAGCTCGTAAACGCCGGGAGCTTCTACTTGGGGAGTCAGAGAGTTTGCCCCGGAGACGACCGAAGGCCCCGACCAGGAATAGCTGTATATGCCCCCCACCGAAGAGCCGCTTCCGTTTAAACTCACGACCGGTTCGTAGCAAGTAATATCCACTGTTTCTCCGGCTTCCGCCAAAGGAGGTGTGATGTCTTGCTGCACTTGTACGGAAGCGGAATCCTGGCAGCCGTTGTTTTCGTTGGTAACGATAAGCAGATAAGTGCCGGGATCCGAGACCAGCGGCTGCGGCCCGTCAGCACCCGAAACAATCTGACCATCCGAGCTACTCCAGGCATAGGCAAAAGTTGCTCCGGCAGGACCACTGACCACGACCGATAAGGGCAATTGCTCCAAGGCACAGTTCAGCACATCGGGTTCTTCTATGGAGAAAACCGGAGGCTGAAGGTCTTGACCCAAAGTAAGCTCTGCCGTTTCAGAACAGCCGTTATCCGTATTCAAGACTTCCAGCACATAGGTGCCCGGAGCATCCACCACAGGCATCAAGCTGTTATCACCCGAAAGGATGTTACCATCGACAGTCGTCCACTGATACGCATAATTTGCACCCTGATCGGAGCCACTGCCATCCAGTGGAACAGCCGGATCGGCACAAGTGATGAGCTGCGGTGCCTGGGCTACAGCAAGAGGAGGGGTGGTATTCTGCTCCACTTGAACGGCCAGGCTTTCTTCACAGCCATTATCCGTATTCACAACCGTGAGTTCATACATTCCCGGTGCATCGACCGTCAGGTAAGGTGCATCTTGCCCGGAAACGATGTTGCCGTTGCCCACCACCTGCCAGCTGTATTGCATATTCGGCCCTTGAGAAGATGCCGAGGCATCTAAAGTTACGGAAGTCTGGGCACAGGTCAAAACATCCGGCTCGGCAATGAACAGCTGCGGGATATTGGCATCTTCCAGAACCACAACTGTATCCAGGGCTTCGCAATCGTTGTTTTCATTGACGACCAGCAGCGTATAAGTTCCCGCCTGATCGATGAGCGGAGTGAGGGTATTCGCTCCGGAAACGATGTTGCCATCAGTGGTCATCCACTGATAGCTAAAATCGGGCCCACTATCGGAAGCCGTGCCGTCCAGGCTTGCCTGGGTGGTGCTGCAATCCAGCACAAAGCCCTGCCCCGCATCCACCTGAGGGGGCGTGATATCCTGCTGCACGCTCACCCCTGCAGTATCCACACAGTGGTTTTCTTCATTGATGACTTCCAGCATGTAGTGCCCCGGCGCATCAATCAGAGGCGTAGGCGTATCGGCACCCGAAAGGATGTTGCCATCGGTACTGGTCCATTGATAGCTAATGTTGACTCCCGAAGAAGAAGCCGTAGCATCCAATTGCAATTGAGGCGTACCGCAAGTAATTAAACCCGGGCTTTGAGCCACTGCCAAAGGAGGTGTGATGTCCTGGTCCACGATGACTTCCTGCACGGCTACGCAACCGTTGTCGGTGTTACTGATTTCGAGTTGATAGGTGCCCGGAGCATCCACCGTCGGGTTGGGAGAATCCGCTCCGGAGACGATGTTCCCGTTTGGCGAAAGCCAGCTGTACACAAACTCAGGCCCGCTGCTCGAAGAAGAGGCATCTAAGGTCAATTCCAGAACGGCACAATTCAACACCTCCGGAGGAGCTATAGCTATTTGCGGAAGTGCAATGTCCTGATTGACCAAAACGGAGTCTTCGGCCACACAGTGGTTGTTGTTGTTTTCTATTTGAAGGTAATACATCCCCGGCGCATCGACCATCGGATTGGGGGAGTCTGCTCCGGAGACGATGTTCCCGTTTGGCGAAAGCCAGCTGTACACAAACTCAGGCCCACTGCTCGAAGAAGAGGCATCCAGGTTCACGGCCTGAACCACACAGTTCAGCTCCTGAGGAGCCGCTATGGAAATCTGGGGGCTTTGCACGTCCTGCACAACTTGCACTTGCACGGAATCCACGCAGTTGTTGACGGTATTATATACGTGCAGCGTATAGGTGCCCGGGGCATCGACCAAGGGGAAGAGGCTGGTTTCTCCGGAGAGGATGTTGCCGTCGGAGGTCGTCCATTGGTAGGTGAAGTTAGGCCCTGTTGTCGAGCCTATGCCATTGATGGTAACCTCTGCAGTGGCGCAGTCGAGTATGTCCGGAGCTTCGGCTTGAGCTTGAGGTGACTCTGCATCGCCTTCGATGAGGATGTTGGCCGAGGCCTGGCAGCCGTTGGTTGTATTGGTTACCAACAAGACATAGGTGCCCGGTTCATCGATTAGAGGTGTAGGGGTATCAGCTCCGGAGATGATGTTGCCATCGGCAGTCGTCCATTGGTAGCTGATGTCGGGGCCGGAAGAAGAGCCCGTGCCATCGAGTTGAATGGAGGCCACTTCGCAGCTGAGCAATTCTGCCATACCGGGGTCGGCCACGGGAAAGTTAAAATCTTCCGACACGACGATTTGCTCAGTACTTTCACAGCCGTTGGATAAATTCGTAATGCTGAGTTCATACGTACCTGCGGCATCTACCACAGGCGTAGGAGTATCCGCTCCGGAGACGATGTTGCCGTTAGTTGTCGTCCAGGTATAGACCAAATCAGGCCCCGTATCCGAACCGGTAGCATCCAGCGTGATGTTGGGTTGGTAGCAATTGATGATGTCCGGATTGGCCAGGACGATTTGCGGGAAGACGCTTTGATCGGTAACGAGTACCTCATCGTTGCTTTCACAGCCATTGTCGTTGTTGAGAACGAGGAGGAGGTAAGTGCCGGCAGCATCCACCACCGGGGTGGGCGTGTCGGCTCCGGAGACGATGTTGCCATCAGTCGTCGTCCAGGTATAGCTGAAGTTTCCGGATGGCGGGTTACCACCCAAGGTAGCCTGGGGTGTCAGGCAATCAATGCTCTGGTCCGCCCCGGCATCAGCTGGAGGGGGTGTGATGTCTTCGGGTACAACCACCTGACTGCTGGCCTCACAGCTGTTGTCGGTATTGGTTACCAGCAAGATGTACGTTCCGGGTGCATCTACCACAGGTGTAGTGGAGTTGTCACCGGAGACGATATTGCCATCAGGGGTGGTCCACTGGTAGGTGATGTTCGGTCCGGCCGAAGAAGCCGTCCCGTCCAAAGACACCTGAGGCTGGAAACAATTAATCGTCGGTGGATTGCCAATTTGAGCCATCGGCTCCGTAATATCGGCATTGACGATAACGGAAGAGGCAGCAAAGCAACCGTTGTTGGTGTTGGTAACAGTGAGTTCATAGGTTCCCGGAGCATCGACCTGAATAACCGCCTGATCGGCAGGGCCTGTGATGTTGCCATCCGGCGTGGTCCATTGGTAAACGATGCCCGGACCGGAAGAGGAGTTGCTACCATCCAGGGTAACCACTGTTTGAGAGCAATCGATATTTCCCGAAGAGAGAATGTCGGCGACGGGCACACTGGAATCGCCCGGCACATCAATGGTCTCGCTTTGCGGGCAGCTGTTCGCATCCGTAATTTGAACGGTATAAGTGCCGGAGGTAAGGCCCGAGACGTCTTCTGTAGTAGCTCCGTTGCTCCACAAGTAAGTAAAACCACCGTTACCTCCCGAGACCGTGATGTCTATACTACCCGCAGTGGGATTGGCACAATCGACTCCCTGTACGCTGTCCACCACAACAGCTATGCTGTCGGGTTGCCCCAGGGTAACAGTCATGACGGAAGTACAGCCCACGCTATCGGTAACCACGACGGAATAATCACCCGCGCCCAGGTTAACGGGGTCTTCTGCAGTAGAACCATGGCTCCAGCTATAGGTAAACGGAGGAGAAGTGCCTGCCACACTCAGATCAATGCTGCCATCCTGATAATTGTAGCAGCTGGGGTCGGTTCCGGCAGCTGCCAAAGCCAGGCTGGAGGAGTCAATCACAGCCTGCCCCAGACCCGCTCCCACACAGCCGTCACTGACCACAGCCAAAATTTCGTACAAACCGGGTTGCGAAGTGGTAAAAGTATAAGGCGTAGTGGTGATGCCATTAATGGAATAAGGCCCCACGCTGTCTATGGTGTAAACGAAATCCCAAGGCCCCGGGCCGGTAAAGTTTACGGTAATACTAGCATCGTCTGTGGAATCGCAAAGTACATCTTGGCCGGATATTTCCGCCTCCAGGGTATAGACGTCAATGTTAGCCGTTGCTGAGGCCATTTGACCGCAAAAATCGGTAACGGTAATGCTCACCGTAGTGTCTTGCGTAGGCACATCCACGAGAAAAGGCCCGGTCGTGCCGTTGCTCCATTGATATTGATAAGGGAAACCGAAAGGAAAAGGCACTCCTCCTGAGATTATTGGCTGTAACTGGATGGGAAAGCCCTGGCAAACCGTCTGATCGGGCAGAGAAACGCTCAGCTCAGGCAGTTCTTCAATGATAATTTCCGCCTCCGAAGTACTGCAAGAACAGGGAAAATCCAGGGTAATCGTGATGGTCTCAGGCCCTTCCACAATGAGGTCGGAAATAACTGAAATGGGGATCTGGATGGAGTTTTGATAGGGCGGAATGACGATGGGGTTAGGCAAGGGCTGATAATCCACGCCGGGCGTGGCCGTTCCACCGTAAGTAACGTTGATGATCACCGGTTGGCTGATATCGCCCTGGGTGCGCACAAATTCGAAAAAGCCCGTTCCGCAATCTTCATAAACGACGTTGGTGCCGGTGGCCGGATTCACAGCCATAACTTCGGCTTCACCTCCAGCCTGGAAGCTATTAGCCCGAAAGAAGACCGCCGAATCAAAAACGGCATCCGAGCCATCCCCTATAGCCAGCTTGATGTGGTAGGTTTCACAGGGGATGACGTTGGCCGTAACCGTTAAAACCGTGGTAAAACCGTCAAACTGACAATCCGAAGTGCCCGGAGGCCCTGCTATGGGATGGGTACTACAGACTCCTCCCTGGGCAAAGGGCTGGTTACTGACGTAATACGCGCTATTGGTCAGGTGGTTGACGTTGTTGATGGAGACCGGCGTAGTCGTTCCCGGAATTAAGGCGATGTTCTCCGCATTGTTGCTAAAGGGGCCGTTGATACCGGGCCCGCTGAGGAAAAAGCCAAATACGTCATTGAACTGAGAATTCACATAATCGCAATACTCCTCAGAGGCAAAGACATAGTCGAAAGTTACCTGGGAAATCGTCGGCGTAAAGTCAAATTCCAGTACGGCGGCATCAAACACCGTTATGCCCGAGACCAAACCCGCCAAGTCCAGATCCGTACCGCCACCCACACTGCCACCTGCCCCCGTAGCATTGTTAGGGCCTGTAGCCGTGGCAATGTTTCCGGAAGAAAGTATCATCCCTTCCATGATGCCTATGGAGGTCATGCCGTTGTTGAAATAGCCTCGTGCCACAGGCGAACCGTTGTAAGTAACGTTGGACACTTCAAAACACCCGCCTCCGATAAAAACGTCTTCGACGAGTTGCTGGGGCGTATATCCCGAAGAATTTGTAGTAATGGCCGGAGGAGGCATGGATTTATCCACGGCTACTTCTTTGGCATTTACAGATACGACGCCCACCGGCATCACCGAAAGCCAAATCGATGAGCTGCACCCACCTTTGAGATAATCGCTGTAGAGCAACAGCCTCTGCCTGTCCTTTTTGGCTTCAAAATAAAGCATCTGAACAGGCGCGTCTTTGCCTCCTTTTAAGCTAAGCGATGCATCACAAGAACCCTCACCTTCCTGAAGGACAGATAAATAATACGTCTTACCGGACTCCAGCCCCCGAAGTTCAAACTCCGTAACAGGCCCTTGTGCCTCCAACAACTGTCTGGTAGCTTGCTCCTCAACCCAAATCAGCTGAGGAGGATCCTCTACCTCGTATTTTTCCTGCCTTACGGCAAATGAATAATCGGAAAAACCAAATGAGCCGGAAATTAAAACAAGCAGTGCAATGAGTAAAAATGTACGCATGTGTATTCCCCATTTAAAACCACCAAAAGCAAAAATGCACCCACAAATCGGTGGGCAACTCCATAAGAACGCTGAACGTTCCCCCTTTAAGATGAGCTATATACGTGTGTAGCCTGAAACAAATTCCCCTTGAGCTGGCAACAAAGATAGGAAATTCAACGAAAAACTCCCTTCATTACTTACTCCTTTTTTGGTAAATTGCGCTTCCCTGACAAAAAAAGAAGGTATCTTTTGAACTTTTCAATCGTCTCAAATCGTTGTACGAAAGAAGTTAAAGTGTGGGCAAAACGGCTATCGCCTAATGTTTTAAAAGCAAGCCCCCAAGTTCAAGATTAAAGCCCATCATAAACCCAAAAACGATCAATCCATGAACGATGCCACCTTTACAGCTTGCAGAAAGCTACCTATTGAAAAATTCCCAAAGTCGAGAAACCATCTCAAGCAAAGCAAGTTGAATACTTGGCGCCTCCCCAAGTATTTTGCCGTAAGCATGCTTTTGCTTTTCCAGCTGAGCTTTTTCAGCCTCTCTGCACAAGATTTTCAATTCGGTCTCAGTGCCGGCCTGGCTCATTATCAAGGTGACCTCACACCTAAGCCGGCCTGGCTCCCCGTAGCCATAGGTGAACTGGGGCCCTCGGCCGGCTTTTTCGGGCGCTGGACACATAAGCAGCGCATGGCTTTGCGCATAGGTCTCCAATTCGGCCAAATCTCCGCTTCCGACGCCCAATCCAACAGCCCGGAGCGCATTCTGCGCAACCTCAGCTTCCAAACCAATCTCTTCGAGTTGTCTGTAATTGAAGAAATTAACCTCTTTGAGTTCGGTGGTCGCTTTGGAAAGAGATTTACGCCCTATGGCTTTTTGGGTGTAGCCGGCTTCTACTTCAACCCCAAAGCCGAATATCAAGGCCAGCTCTACGCTTTGCAACCCCTTGGAACAGAAGGCCAGGGCATGCCCGGTTTCCCGCAGCGCTATGCCCTCACCCAGCTGGCCATCCCCATGGGTGGAGGTCTGAAGTTTTTGATTGGCCAACACAGCACCCTGTCTCTGGAAATGGGCGGAAGAAAGCTCTTCACCGATTACCTGGACGATGTGGGAGGAAATTACGTGGACTTAGATGTCCTGGCAGCCGGAAACGGCACCTTGGCAGCAGCACTGTCTAACCGCACGGGCGAAATCACCGGCAAAGAACCGACCACTCAACCCGGCACAGCTCGGGGAGGCCCCCATAAAGATTGGTACTTCTTTTCCACCATCTCATTTTCCTGGGATTTGCAGGGCAACGGCCTAAACAGCAAAATGCTAGGCTGCCCGGGCTTCTGAAATCCGACTAATCTACCCGGCAACCTCAAGAGAAATGCTTCGGGCTATTTCCCCTCTTTGAGTATTTCTCCTGAGGTTTCAATCCCACTTAACGCACCAAAACTACCTCGCCCTTTAAGAGCAAGGGCCTACCTTCCCTATCCAGTGCCTCCAACTGGTAAACATACACCCCAGCCTGAGCCGCCTTCCCCCGAAAAGAACCGTCCCAGACCCCTCCACCCTCAGCACGAAAAACCAAATTGCCCCAACGATCGTAAATGGACAAGTTCAGCAAAGTTATCTCGCTGCCTTCCGGCAAATGAGGCCCGAACAAATCGTTAAAACCATCTCCGTTCGGACTAAACGCATTGGGCATATATATCGGCTCCCGCTCATCCACCACCACCAAAACTTTCCCCTCTGCCCTACACCCCTCTTCACTCTCTACCGAAACCAGGTAAGAAGTCGTCTCCAAAGGCGATGCCAGAGGCTCTGCGCAATCGCTGCAGCTCAACGATTCCGAAGGCTCCCACGTCCAATGCAAAGGCTCGGCGCCAAACCAATCCGGCGACAACAACACACTCTCGCCATAACGAATAAAATGAACCTCCTCAGCAAACTCTAAAGTGAAAACCGGTGGCTCCGACAAGCTTACAAGCTCCTCCAAACGACAGGCCTGAGCATCTTCTACCACCACCACATAACTCCCTGCCTGTAAATTTTCGAAATCTGCCTTCTCCTCAAAATGTTCACCTCCGTCTATCGAATACACAAAAGGCCCTATCCCTCCCTCAACAGATACAATGGAAATAGCGCCCAAAGTATCCGCACAAGTCGGCACTACTACATCAAGCTCAAAATCCACCGGCCAATCTTGCAAAACCAAAACCGTATCTTTCGAAGAACAGCCGTTCGACTCATCTATGGCCTCTAAAACATATGTGCCCGGAGCACCAACTTCCAAGATCGCCTGATTCGGATCCGAAAGCAGCTCACCATCCGTAGTCTCCCATTGTAAAACAATCGGACTACCAAAATTCACACTGCCCAACAGCCAAACGCTCTCTTCCTCACAGGGAAAATACACATCTTCCCCGGCCAAAACCGAAGGAGGCAAAGTATCCATTTGCACCTCGACCGTATCCGTCCTTACACAAGCATTCGAACTGTTTTGCAAAGAAACGACATATACGCCACCTGACAAGGCCTGCACCGAATCCGATTCCAAATCCCCTTCCAATACCCCATCCAAAACATTCCAAGACCAAATAGCCAAACTATCCGGAAGATCAGTATTTGCCGAAAGGCCAACAGAGGGCTGATCACAGCTGATGGTATCCGGAACAGACAAGACCAAAGCAGGAAGAGCAGTATCAGCTTGAACCAAAGCCACTGCCCAGGAAGAACAGCCATTCTCCGTATTCACAACCTCCAACAAATAACTTCCGCTCGCAGCTACCCATACCTCGAAAGAGTCCACCGGCCCCACAAACACCCCTTCCGAACTCGTCCAAGAATAAGCCATGTTATCCCCCATGGACGAACCCTCAGCCGAAAGCATAACCTCCGGCATAGCACAACTAATCTCATCCGAAACACTGGCTTGAGCATCGGGAAAAACCCGCCCCTCCTCAATCCAAATGCTGTCCTCCGCCACACAACCCGTTTCCTGGTTGGTAACTTCCACCCCATACCAAGCACTCCAATCAATTTGAGCCAGGGCGCTATCCGGCTCTTCTACAAAATGACCGTCAACAGTACTCCAGTTGTAAGCATAAGACTGAAAAGCAGGGTTCACTTCGACAAGAACTTCCACGTAAGACTCGTAACAAGTCAGGGTGTCGGCTTCCGCCAAATTCAATATCGGAGGATCGAAAGAAGAATACACCTGCACGCTGTCCACCGCCGTGCAACCGTTCTCCAAATCCTGCACCGCCAACTGGTACAAGCCCGCGGAGTCCAGCTGCAGAGAAGCTCCGTCACTCGCTCCGATGATGTGCCCGTCGGAACTGCTCCAGGCATAACTCAGCGGATGCCCGTCGGCATCCACCTGCGGCTGCAAAACCAAAACAGGAGATACACAGGTCAGGGTGTCGGCTTCCGCCAAATCGATCTGAGGCGGATTCATGTCCGACCACAGCTCTACCACAGCCGTCGCCGTGCAGTTGTTCACACTGTCCGTAACCGTCAGCTCATAGCTCCCTTCCTGAGTAAACACCACTTGCTGCGGATCAGCGAAGGAAAGCTCCACACCCGAAGAATCCGTCCAAGACAGGGCGTAAGGATGTGCGGCATAGGTGTTCACCGACACCGTCACCTGCGACTCAGGTTCGTAACAGTTGAGCGTGTCCGACAAGAGAGAGAGTTGCAAGTCCGGTTGGTGAAAATCCTCTTCTACTTGCACCGTATCCCGAGACACACAGCCGTTTTGCGTATTCGTCACCTCCAAAATGTATGTCCCTTCGGAAGCAATCAAGGCCCCCGGACTTTGCTCTCCACCGACAATTTGCCCATCGGCGCTCGTCCACTGCAGCGAAAAAACAGCGCCCTGGGAAGAAGCCGTGCCATCCAGCAGCAGTTCGGGAGTAGCGCAATCCAAAACCGAAGGCTCTGCTATGAGGGCCAGGGGATAATCCTGATTGGAATACACCTGCACGCTGTCCACCGCCGTGCAACCGTTCTCCAAATCCTGCACCGCTAACTGGTACAAGCCCGCAGAGTCCAGCTGCAGAGAAGCTCCATCACTCGCTCCGATGATGTGGCCATCGGAACTGCTCCAGGCATAACTCAGCGGATGACCACCTGCATCCACCTGCGGCTGCAAAGTCAAAACAGGAGATGTACAGGTCAGAGAGTCGGCTTCCGCCAAATCGATTTGAGGTTGTGAAAAATCCGATAGGGCCGACAAAAAGGCTGAAGTCGTACAGCCGTTTAGGGCATCAGTAACTATCAGTTGGTAATTGCCCTGCTGATCGACCAACACGGATACGGAATCCAGAAGAGGCAAGGAATTGCCCTGTTCATCTGTCCAGGAAAGCACAAAAGGATGATCGGAAGAAGTCTGAATGTCTGCTGAGACCGTATCTTGGGACACATAGCAGTTTAAGAAGATTGAATCCTGCAGCTGCACTACAGGTGTCAGAGTATCCGTTTCCACTTCGAAAAACTCCACTACGGAACAGCCGTTTTCCAGATCTTGCACGGTAAACCAATAGAAACCGGCTTGCTGAACGTAAATGCTCAGGCTATCGGCTCCTTGCAGAAAGCTGCCATTGGAGGTTGTCCAGGAAGTCGAAAGCTGGGTTGATGAAGAAGTCACCTGAGCCACTACAGACAGTTCACCCACACAACCCAGCAGGCCCGATCCGTAATCCACATTTACCTGGGGAACATCATCCGAGACTTGCAGAAAGAGGCTATCCACAGAAAAACAGCCACTGAGGGTATCCATCAGAGAAAAGACGTACCAGCCGGGAGCATCGGCCAGCACCTGATATACGCCCATGGAATCTCCCACAATATTTCCGCTTGTGGTACTCCAAACCGGCCACAAATGTCCACCCTGATCTGAAGCCGAGGCATCCAACATCACACTTAAAACCTGACAAGAAAGCGTATCGGGTGGCACCAAAGAGATAAGGGGCATTTGCGTATTTTCCAAAACCAACACCGAATCCAGAGCCATACAGCCATTCAGGCTATCCAAGATTTCCAGCTGATAGTTTGCCGCTGTTTGCACGTAAAGGGAATCTGCCTGAGAGAGCAAACTGTCAGCCACACTCCAGCTGTACTGATAAGTTGTCTGAGAGATTCCTCCATCAGCCAACCACAAAGCGGGCTGAGCACATGTCAGAAAAAGCGTATCGGGCAAAACCGGTACAGGAGCTATTTTATTTGCCGAAAGGCCAAAAGAAATCGTATCCGAACAGCCCGTCTCCAACAAAGTGTTCACAAAGAGGTAGGTGCCCGCGCTATCGACCAAAACCGAAGAGGAATCCGTAGGCGAAGCAAAGTGCCCATCCGGTGTTTCCCAGGAAAAATCAAAACTGCCCAGGGTGTCGGCCCAGGAAGCTTGGAGCCAAATTTCGGGCTGATAACAAGTTATCAAGCTGTCTCCGGAGAGTGAACTTCCCGGCGCTCTGAAGTCCTGCAAAACCACAGCCACGGCCGTATCGCTGCACTGCTGGATGGTATCCGTTACAATCAATTGATAGAGGCCGGAAGTGTCCACCCAAAGGCTGTCGGAAGTCGTATCAGGCCCTAAGGAAACAGAGCTCTGCCAAAGATAAGTAAACGAAGCTCCTTGAGAGGATGCCGAGCCGTCTAACCAGGCTTGAGGCAAAGAACAATTCAAATTCAAGGTATCCGGAGTAATGACGGCCTGTGGAGAAGACTCATCCAACACGACCAGCACTTCGCCCTGGTCGGTACAGCCGGTGGAGGTGTCCGTGAGTTGCAAGATGTAGGTACCCGGAGCATCCACCTGAATAGACAGCAGCGTGGGGTCTGAAAGGATGTGGCCATCGAGAGTCGTCCAGGAATAGGTAATGTCCGGCCCTGTGGTGGTGCCTCCTCCGTCTATCCAGATAGAAGGGTTGCTGCAAGAGAGTGTATCCGGCATGGCTATGAGTACTTGGGGGTCATTCGGATCATTGATGACTATGGTCGTAGCCATGGCGGTGCAGGTAGCCGTAGCCGACTGGTAAGTAACGCTTAGGGTGTAAGTGCCCGCCATATCCACCACGGGATTCAGCGTATTGGCTCCGGAGACGATGTTGCCGTCGGAGGTCATCCATTGGTAAGAGACGTTGCTTCCGGATGGAGATGCCGTAGCCTGAATGGTAAGTTGCGGATTGGCGCAAGAGAGCGGCAACAGAAAAGGGGCTGAAGCCTCGACTTGAATCAGGTTGATGTTCACCTCATCGGTTTGGGTACAAATGGGGTGCAGCACCAGGTCGTCTAAAGCGAAATCATTGCCGATAAGGGTTTCTGCTCCTTGGCTGACGATGCACAAATCCATGCTGTTGACATTGCCCACGCTGAATTGCTGGGAAAAAAACGTCCAAGAGCAGAAATCGGAACTCAGGCCAAAAACCGGACTTACCGGCTGACCATTGACAAAAATCTGCAGCTGCCCGGGAAAAAGCGGTATAAGGGTCGTTGCCCAAAAGCTGAAAATGAACTCGCTGTTGGGCGTAACCGAAATGGTTTGGCACCAGATGTTATCGCCCGGCGAAGCATCGCCATTGACGACCATAGACATGCCACTACCGGAAGTATGGTCCACGCAATCGGGGAAATTCGACCAAACCAGAGCCGGAGAAGTGGTAACGGAATACGTGCCCGCCACAGAAAGGTCGTTGGGTGCATACAAGTAATCCGAGGTAAAACCCGTATTGCCTTGTTCGAAGTCGCCATTGACGATGAGATTCACATCTGTCTCCACTGAAGAAGCGGTGAGCTGATAGGTCGTACTTTGCGTAACAAAAGCCGTAGGATTCAAGGAAAAAGGGTCCGACAAACCCGCAGGGGGGCTCCAGCTATAGCTCAATACCGGCCCCGAAACCGAACCCGAGAGCTGGACCTGCCCTCCGGGAAAGCAAAGGTCCTGATCGGGGCCGGCATCAACAGCAATACCACAGGTGAGAGGCGAAGACAGGACGACATCCCCTTGTTGCCGCGAGGGAGAATTTTGCCTTTCCTTTCCCAAGGAAGTTTTTAACGGCTCAATACCCGGCCTCTGTTCTTCTCCTTGCCTGCTGAACCTCCCCCTTTGCAAGAAGACAAGGGAATCGACCGTTTCTTGTCCTTGAGGGCCGGATATATACTCATGGCAAAGTGGTTTGGGAGGCATCAGCCTCCCAAACTCCCTATCTTTCGCTCCTTTGTGAGTTGTAAATGTCCCAAACCATTTCGATTTGAGTACACTTCGGGCTGAAAGATGCGGGAGTACAGATGGAGGCAGAATACAAAAAACGATTCCAAGTAAAAACGCGGTAAGCCTCATGAAGGCAGGGGGTTTAAGTGCTCTCGATACATTCAAATGTCCGACAAAAATAGAAAAACTTACCTTGTACCTTCGATTTTTTCCACCTTTTTGCGCAGATGCTGGCGGCCTTTTTCATCGAAAAACAAGAGAAGATACAGACCGGACGGAAGGTCTTGCAATGTCAGTTCAAAGGAAGAGGAACCTATGGGCACTTCATAGCGAGCGAGCAGGTTGCCTTGGGAATCGTACAGGCGGAGATGCAGATTTTCCGATAAAACGGCAGGCCATTGCAGATAGAGGTTTTGAGAAAAGGGATTGGGGAAAAGCAGAGGCTCCAGTTCTTCCACTTTGCGCAAGGTCGGGAAATCAGAGGCACAACCTCCGCCCCAGAGCAGTTCTTTCCTACTGCCGAGCAGCACTTGCCACATCACCCCTTTTTGCTGAGGTGTGAACTGGCCCATACAGGCATCATCGGTATAATACATGTAATTGGAGTACATATCCGGCGAGCCACAGGAGTAAACCGTTGTAGCAGGACACTGGTTGAGGTAAGTTTGCGTGCTTGGGGGGGTGTCTTGTAGGCCATCGTCGTTTTCACAGGACAGGGGTTCTGCCGAGCTTCCCCAGGGATGAAGCAGGCCAAAATAGTGCCCCATCTCATGTACGGCGGTGAAGCCCAGCTCGTGCGGGCTGCCATTTGCCGCAAGGCCGGTGGTACCAAAGACATGTGGGTCGATGAGCAAGCCGTCTTTGGCAGCTTCTTCCCCCGGCATGCCGGCTTTACCCAACACGCTTCCTCCCATATCTACAACGCGGATGTTGATGTAGCGGCGGGGGTCCCAGTTGTCCACTCCACCCAAGGCCGCGTAAAAAACCGCATCGGTCAAGCCCATAGCGGGCTGCGAAACCGCTGTTCGGGTGATGCCCGTAGTGGGATTCCCCTCCGGGTCGAGCGTAGCCAGGCAAAAAGTAAAATTGACATCGGCCTGCAAATCCCGAAAAGCAGCCGGCAGAGCATTTCGATTTGCTCCCGTATCGTGAAAAGCTCGGTTCAGCGCCTCGATTTGGGATAGAATTTGCTCATTGGAGATGTTTTCCTCGGCATGGTAGTACAGGACATGCACCACCACAGGCAAGCTCACGGTTTCTCTCAAAACCACCGGCCCGGGAAAAGCCGGCCATTGATAACCCGGCGGAATTTCCGTGGCACAAGGCGGCGCTTGAGCCGGTAAAACGAGTCTCAAAAGCAAGAAAAGCGGTAAAAACGAGTAAGGCAAAAGGAGCTGCTTTGGCATTTTTGTTATCTTTGCCTGCCTGCAAATTTCTGTCAGGCAACTGGCTTTCGCCAAAATGAACGCAAAAAACGAGTCATGAGCTTTCCTTTCTCTGCCATTGTCGGGCAGGACGAAATGAAGTTGGCGCTTTTGCTCAATGCCACGGACCCTTCCATTGGAGGCGTGCTCATCATGGGCCACCGGGGCACGGCCAAGAGCACTTCGGTACGGGCATTGACCGAGCTGCTACCTCCCATTTCCAACGAAAACCTGCGGACCGAATTGCGCCTGAGTGACGGCAGCAGCTCCTACATAGACCTCACATTTGGCGAAAGCGAAGGAGAACAAACCGCCGCCCCCATGGTGGATTTGCCACTCAGTGCTACGGAAGACCGCGTAGTGGGCACCTTAGACATTGAGGCTATCTTGTCCAAAGGTAAGAAATCCTTTGAACCCGGCCTGTTGGCCCGCGCTCACGGGGGGTTTCTGTACATCGACGAGGTCAACCTACTCGAAGATCACCTGGTGGATTTGCTGCTCGACGTGGCGGTCAGCGGGGTTAACATCGTAGAGCGCGAGGGACTGAGTGTGCGCCACCCCGCCCGTTTCGTGCTGGTGGGTTCGGGCAATCCCGAAGAAGGCGATTTGCGGCCCCAGCTGCTGGATCGATTCGGCCTGTACACCCAGGTGCAAACCGTTACGGAAGTAGCCTTACGCGTAGAAGTGGTGAAGAGAGCCGAGGCCTTTCGGCAAAATCCGGAAGCCTTTCTCCGACAATGGGAACCCGAGCAGCAAGCTCTGCGACAACGCCTGCTCCACGCCAGAGAAATTTTACCTGAAGTCGTCTTACCCGAACAACTCCTGGCACGAGCTGTAGAGCTTTGCCTGCGCCTGAAAATCGACGGGCATCGCGGAGAAATTACCATCTCTCGCGCAGCCAAAGCACACGCAGCCCTGGAAGGCAGAAAAGAAGTTCATGCCAAAGACATTCAATCCGTCGCCTCCTTAGCCTTGCGACACCGCTTGCGCCGCGACCCGCTGGAAACCATTGACAGTGGCCAAAAAATCAAGGAAGCCATGAGTGAACTGTTTGTGGCTGATGTCTGAGAACCGAAAAACAAGCCACAACAAACGCCAAAGTCGCGTTGTTTACAGCAAGAACATTTTGCTTCATCTATCGCGATGAGGCTTCTTTATACAAGACCTTCTACATTGTTTAACCAGCTAACTTTCCTCCAAATGGCTTTTGAATTTACCGATGCAAACTTCACCGAAGAAGCGATTGACAAAGGCGGCGTCGTCCTCGTCGATTTTTGGGCACAGTGGTGTGGTCCCTGCCTGATGATTGCCCCTATCATTGAAGAAATTGCCGAAGAATACAAGGACAAAATCCTCGTTGGCAAGCTCAATGTGGATCACCACCCCGAAACCTCCATGAAATACGCCATTCGCAGCATTCCCACTTTGCTTGTCCTCAAAGACGGAGAAGTCTTCGACCGACACGTAGGCACTATCTCCAAAGCTGCCTTGGTAGAAAAAATCGAAGCAGCCTTGGCCTAAGCAAAGTGCCGATGGCAAAAAGACGAAAGCGGCGACCTCTTCCGTGGTCGCCGCTTCCACAAAAACTCAGATTATCATGATTCGCCAACTCCTCTTCCCCCCTGTCTTTCTTCTTCTTTTTGCATTTTATGCCTGTCAAACTCCTGCAGAAAAAAGCATGAAAATCACTTATCCCCAAACCCGCAAAGACAACACGGTCGTAGATGATTATTTCGGTACTCGCGTAGCCGATCCCTATCGCTGGCTGGAAGATGATCAGGCACCAGAAGTGGAAGCCTGGGTAAAAAAACAAAACGAAACCACTTTCGCCTACCTGGACAAAATACCGTTTCGGGACGAAATGCGTGCCCGCTATGAAGAATTGTTCAACTACCCCAAAATTTTCTCTCCTTCGCGAGCCGGAACCTATTTTTTCTATGCCAAAAACGACGGCCTGCAAAACCAGGCTGTCATTTACGTACAAAAAGGCGAGGAGGCCGAAGCTGAGGTTTTTATTGACCCCAACGCCTTGTCAGCTGATGGCACGGTTTCCATCAACTTGGCAGGTTTTTCCAAAGACAACAAATACGTCGCCATCTCCCGCCAGGAAGCCGGCTCTGACTGGCAGGAAATCCGGGTCATGGAAATCGCTACCAAAAGAGAGTTGCCCGACCGCCTGAAATGGGTGAAATTTTCCGCCGCCTCCTGGTGGAAAAACGGTTTTTTCTACAGCCGCTACCCCAAGCCCAAAGAAGGAGAAGAACTAAAAGGCGACAACAAGTACCATTCCATCTATTACCACAAGCTGGGAACGCCTCAAGCAGAAGACCAGCTCATCTATCGCGACGAGGAAAACCCCAACATCTACCATTTTGGCTACGTTACGGAAGACGAGCGCTACTTCATCATGTACAAACAGCCCGGTACCGACGGCTTTGCCACCTATTACAAAGACCTGGAAAAGGACGGACCCTTCGTCAAGTTGTTCGGGGGATACGAGAACAAAAGCAGCGTAGTGCACAACATCGGTAGCAAATTTCTCGTGCTTACCGACATTGACGCACCCAATTACCGTCTCGTCGAAGTCGATATCAGCCGACCCGAAAAGGAAAACTGGAAGGACATCATTCCGGAAAGCGAGCACTTGCTCGAAAGCGTGAGTACCGGAGGTGGCAAGCTCTTTGCTTCCTATCTGCAAAACGCGACTACCCGCGTCTATCAACTGGATTACGACGGCAACAACCGCAAAGAGATCAAACTGCCGGGTTTGGGTTCTGCTGCCGGTTTCTCCGGTAAGGAAGAGGAGACTTCCCTTTTCTATTCTTTCAGTTCGTTTACCCGCCCCAACAGCATTTACGAGTACGACATTGATAGTGGTCAAAGCAAGTTGTTCCATCAGGCAGAGCTGAAGTTCAAGCCCGAAGACTACGTAGAGAAGCAAGTTTTCTACGAGAGCAAAGACGGCACCCGCATCAGCATGTTTATCGTACACAAGAAGGGCATCGAACTCAACGGGCAAAACCCCACTTACCTGTACGGATACGGGGGCTTCAACGTTAGTTTGTCGCCCTGGTTCAGTGCTTCCAGAATTCTCTTTATGGAGCGAGGCGGTGTCTTTGCCATGCCCAACCTGCGCGGCGGAGGGGAATACGGCGAAGCCTGGCACCGCGCCGGCATGCTGGAAAACAAGCAAAACGTCTTTGACGATTTCATCGCTGCAGCTGAATACCTCATCGCCGAAAAATACACCAACAAAGAAAAGCTCGGCATAGGAGGCGGGTCGAACGGGGGCCTGCTGGTAGGTGCTGCTATGACGCAGCGCCCGGAGCTTTTCGCCGTAGCCATACCCCAGGTGGGTGTGCTCGACATGCTGCGCTACCACAAATTCACTGTAGGCAAGGGCTGGATACCCGAATACGGCTGCGCGGATTCCACCAAAACGGAGTTCGAATACCTCTATGCCTATTCTCCCTACCACAACCTCAAAAAAGGCACTTGCTATCCGGCAACGCTCATCTTTACGGGAGACCACGACGACAGGGTTGTTCCGGCCCACTCTTTCAAATTTGCCGCAAGGCTACAGGAAGTTCAAAGCTGTGACAAACCGGTACTCATCCGCATTGAAACCAATGCAGGCCACGGTGCAGGCAAACCGACCTCCAAAATTATTGACGAGCAAACCGACCTCTGGGCCTTCTTCTTTTACAACATGCAATAAACCCAGCAAAAATGCGTGTTTTTCACAGGCCACAAGGATTAAACACCCGCTACAAACTACTCCTTTCTCATGCACTCCCCTTCAATATAATACCATGAAAAGGAAAAGAAAACATTTTCAAGACCCGCTGGTCGCCGCAGCACACCGGCGCGTCATGAAGAAAAAGAAATTTTACAAGCACCTCAGAACCTATCTGATCGTCAACATCGCCATGAGCATCTTCTTGTTCTTCGAGGAGGGAAGCCTCACCGAATGGATGCCTGTATGGATTATGTGGGGCATGGGCCTGGCTTTCCACTACGCCAAAACTTTTAGCTTTTTCGGCAGCCCCGAGTGGGAAGAGCGAGAATTGCAACGGGAACTCCAAAAGCGTGGCATCGAAGAACCCGAGGAAATGCTGGATTTAAACGAAATCCCTCGGCGACGTACCCCTTCAGCTCAAAAAGCTAAACCCAAATACAGGGAAGAAGATTTGCTCTAAACCGGGCTGCCTTTCGGCAAACGGAAGGGACATGACGAACGTGATCGTCGTGATGATCGTAACGCGTTACGCGTGACGGAATCTATCCGCAAAAGGCACGCTTTCTCAAAAGAGTAT
>Ga0256839_1002183_pt1 | contig 22311 bp, 19 predicted proteins | sample 354166metaG_FD_185968 | JGI IMG/M metagenome (GOLD analysis project Ga0256839, IMG submission 185968) | Hydrothermal vent microbial communities from Mid Atlantic Ridge, Atlantic Ocean - 354-166 | ecosystem: Environmental > Aquatic > Marine > Hydrothermal vents | place: Atlantic Ocean: Mid... | reverse complement strand
CTCTCAGTTTGTTGATGATCTGTTCTGCTGAATGCCGTTTTCTGGCCATGTCTTCCTGCCTTCCAAATACGCCCATTCTACGAGGATACTCGCATAAAGAATGGACTAGGATTTGGGGGGCAGGTCATGGTGTTGGCGGGGCTGTTGGGGGACCAACAGCGGCTGGAATTGGAGCGACTGTTGGCTCTGTGACTGGGTCTGGTGCCGGGGTGATTGCGCTAATAGGTGGAGGATTTGGCACAATTTTCGGTGCGATTACGGGGGGAGTTGTAGAACATTCGGATCGAACGAATAATATACATCGAAGGTATCGCGCCGGTTTGCGGTCATGCGAGAACGCCTATGATCAGTGCGTGGCGAATGGAGGGGATTGGCCAGAATGGGGTGATAGCCTGCTTGTGCCGCCGCAATGATGAAACGAACAATCATATTCGGGTGTCCTCGGCGATACTTTCGACAGTTTATATTCCCGGGCACCATCGCCATTGCTGTAATCACATTGGCCGGATTTGTCCTCCTCCTCCTCAAGGTACTGGCCGTCAACTTTCCCGAGTGGATTGCGATAGCAGTCGTATGTGTTCAGCTTGTTGCTTGGGTTTGGCTGTGGGTGTCGATTATTCGTGGGCTTCTGCTTGTGCGCTCTTACAAACGATCCAAAGGCTTGCGATGCCTTGTCTGTTGGTACGAAATGCTCCCCAGTCAAACCCAATGCCCCGAGTGCGGAACCCCTTGGGCGCATCCAACGCTCAAAGGCTCGCTGTGGGATATCCCACAATAGCGACACAATGAACACCACCTCACCCACGATTTATTCGTGGGCTTTTTTTACTCAAGCGTCTCGATCTTCGGCCGCCAGGCCCCGGTCAATCTTGAAGAATGGCAAATCTCCAAAGCCGAAGACAGCTAAATCTGCTTCAAGAATGCACACACAAAGCCTATTCGTAAAACGAATGGGTTTTTGTTGTAGATCGGCTTGACAGATGTTCGGGGGGGGGTAGGGTATTTGTCACAAGGAGGCAAGTAAATGAGAAATAAAAAGGATAGAGTAGTACGATCGGCATGTGTTTTCGCAATAATTTGCTCTTTCGCGTCTGTTGCGGTTGCGGGGTTTCCTCCGGGATATCTTTGGGGGCTGGCCTACTGTGGGCCTGCTGTGAATGATACTGAAGAAGCATGTCTTCTATGTTGTGATCACGCAGGAGATGAGTTGGTAATCCCTGCGGGTGATGTTTCCGACTGTCAGCAGGCGTGCAGGGATTCTGTTTTTCCCGGCCCGCCGTCGCTATGGGAAAGATTTAGTCTTTGGCTCTTTGGCTGAACTATACGATGAAAATTAGATTAAACACAACACGCCGGTTCTTGTTGACAGCACTTGCAGTAGTTGTGGGCACCGTGATTTATTTTGCGATCCGATACATTAACGATCCGTTAGGCCCGGTGTTGCGAGCGGAGTTGCCCGAAGTTCCTGAGGAAAAGAATCCGAAATCACCATATAGTGATCAGTATGTCAACGACAAGCGAAGGCTTGTTAATCAAATGGCGAGGAAAACTCGCTGGTCAGACGAAGACACCCAGTGGCTTGTCAAGATTATAGAATCAGGATGGCCTGACATTGAGCAACCGGATTTTTATGAAAACCAGTCAATGCATGAGGCGTTTAAGTTCTATGGGTTAGCCATGTCGATTATTTCCGGGCGGATTGGTCGTTCAATACCTATTCCATCGGAGATCGAAGAGGCTGGTATTCGTGCGATCATCGAGAACCTTGATCATCCACAATGGTATGTTCGTCAGGTGGCGGTATCGAATACCTATAACTCTGGTTTGCTCGAAAGGGCTAGCATTCTTGACAAGGTTCGCAAAATAGCGGCCAGTGATCCTGACGAACAGGTTCGCCGCACTGCCCAAATTAAGCTCGATGCGTTAGTCCCTGGCGATGAGTAAGCGTGCATCAAAGATCGAAGTATGGAGTGCTTTCGTATTGGTGATGGTGGCAATGTTGCTTCTTGGCGCAACTTTGGTGGTTCCGCTCGTTGTTCGAATAGGTAAAGCGACAAGCGGTGAACACCCGCGCTCGGATTGCCCGAGTTGCCCGAAGGGGGCCGCGAATGAACCGTAAGGCATTTTCTCTGATTGAACTATTCGTTGTTATCAGCATTGTTGCGATTTTAATCACAATTCTGTTGCCCGCAATATCTGGCGTCATTGAGTCTGCCCGTCGACTACAGTGTGCCTCAAGTCTGCGTACACTCGGGCAGGGTTTATCAATGTATATTGAATCGGGCGATAAACTATTGCCGTATGCGAGATGGGTTCCCGATTTGCAAATGGAAAGAGACGCTCCATTTGATATCATCGCAACCGAGCTCGGCATTCAACTGCCCCAATTGATATCTGATGAGTATTCAACTGATCAACCTTTTGCATGCGCATCTGATCGTGCGGTTGCTCCAGAGACCGGGTTCAGTTATCTTTATACTCCGTTCTCATTTTTTTCTGTGCTTCCAGAGGAAAATAGAAGGCGAGTTGTCACGCGAATGTTTACCACAAATTCATGGTCTGTCCTCATTCAAGATCGATTCGGATATCATAGAAATGGGACTAAAAATATACTACGAGCAGACGGTGCCGTTGAACCATTCGACATCGAGCGTGGACTTGGCGTATACGAACCATAAAGCGAATCACTCCAGCACAAACCGCGTATCCATCCACAGCTTCTCCACCCGCTCGACAAACCCCGGCGAACTGGGCAAATCCATCCCGCACCCGATCAACAAATCCACCATCCCCGCATAGTCATCGAGCCCGACAAACTCGCATCCAACCCTCGGCGTGCCCTCGTGCGTCCCCGCTTGGGCCTCGGCGAGCCCGGCCATGTTGTGGTAGTTGCCCAGAGGCAAACATACGCAGGTCGAGCAGTACCCATAGCTGCAATACACGCTCGCTTCGCACGCACCCCCAGCCATGAGTTTGCGTTGCCATTTCCACTTGGGCATCTCGCTGACCTTCTGCGAAGCCGTCGGCATCGAAGGCCCGCCCGCGATTCGCTCAGCGACCTTGGCGACCGCCCCGGTGAGTTCGGGCGAGAAAATACTGATCCGATCGCCAACCCGCACGATCGGGCCGCCGTGGATTGGCGAGTCGGGGAAGGCGCGTGAGTTTTCGAGCGCGATGATCCGCGAGCCTTTGGGCATGAACCTGTCTCGGCTCGCTCCAATGGCCCCGATGAACCCGACTTCTTCAGCCCGCGTAAAGAGCACACGCACATCGCCGATGTCGGTGCCCGATGCTTTGAGTTTGGCCAGTTCATCAATTGCCGAGAGCGCCGCCGCGACGGCTGCCAGATCATCGCACGCATTGGTATGAATAATCCCGCCGAACTCATCATCGACGATCTTGGCATCGGGCAAATCCCAAGTCCCGATCGTGCCGATTTCAATCGTTGCCGATTCGTCGAGCGTACAGGTGTATCGCTTGAAAGGCTTGATTGATTTCTCTTCGCCCTTGTCGTTGGTTGCTTTGATTTCTTCGCCGATGGTGCCCATCGTGAAGCAGGTGTCTGAGCAATGAAGCCGTACCTTGGCATCGGGGAAGTAGTCGGCCATCACCCCGCCTCGGAATGAGAGGATGAGTTTGGTGTCCGATTCAATCTCTTCGACGACGAAGGCCGGGTGATCGAGGTGGGCGGTGAAGTAGGTCGGATGGTCAGATTCGGGTGTTCCGACGATGCGAATCTCGAAGTTCCCATAGGGATCGCTGTGTTTAGAGAGGTACGCCCGCTGGCTGAGCCAATCGTCGATCCACGCGATGACGCGCTGTTCTTTGCCCGCTGCGGTGGGGAGTTGTGTGACTTCGAGGAGCCATTGCTGATGGGCCGCCCGTTGGTCAAGAGTGATGGTGTGGATGGGGGGGTTGGTGGAGGGCGCTTGGTTGCTCATAGGCAATCGTATCAACTACGAAGATTCAAAGCCTGTAGAAATCGGAGCCGATCGCAAACGAGCTTGATTTTGTGGATCAAAGTGTGCTTTCAAGGCCCGATGGATGACATATACCACCGCTCCAATGAGCACCGCGTGAGCCAGCAAGACCATGATTTCGAGTGCCAAGACCCCGGGTCGGATGCGCCGATCTGGATAGCCGCCTGCGAGTTCGGTGTCGATCCCCGCGAGGACAGTTCGATGCCAGTCGGTATCTTGATCGACATACCACGCGCGAGCCGCCTGGAGTGTGTCGTTCCATCGTGGATCATCTGTGCCGGTTTGCCACGGGCGTTTTTTACCGGTGCCCGAGACCATGCGGAGGTCATAGGTTTCGAGCCAGGGGAGAAAGAACCCGCTGCGATCTCGGCGGACGAGCACCATCACCGTGTTTTCCGCGGGGCTTTGATCCGGGCGAGCCGCACGATCAAGGTGGGCAAGAGGGCCACCATACCCGGCGACGAAGTACGCCCGGTCGCCCCTGCCGGACATCGGGGCGGCTCCGACCCACGCCTTGATCCACGACCATCCATCCCGAGGCGTGTTCTTCGCCCCATTCCAGCCAAAGAGTACGATCAGCGCAGAACCCGCCAATATGCAGGCAAGTTGGATCGGCTTGGAGGGGCGACGATACTTCATAGGCCCGATTATACAACTTCTGACACGGCCGAGAACCAGATTCTCGGGTTTGCTCAAAAATCGGTTCTCGCCCCGATTTTCGATGAGAATGACACTCAACTGCCGATTGGCTTGTCAGCGTCTAAAATACATGCAACGCTATGACTCCCGCGTGATACCATTGGCGGGATTGACGATCCGGTTTATCGACCAAGGTTTTTCGACCATAAGGACACCACCATGACCCACATCATCGCCGAGCCTTGCATCAAGACCAAGGACACCGCCTGTGTTGATTCTTGCCCCGTTGATTGCATCCACCCCACCAAGGACGAGCCAGATTTCGAGTCCTCCGAGATGCTCTACATCGACCCCGACACCTGCATCGACTGCGGGCTATGCGTCGACGAATGCCCCGTCCAAGCCATCTTCCAAGACGAAGACCTCCCCGATGAGTGGGCGAAATATGTGCAGATCAATATTGATTACTACAACAAGTGATCACCCCCCCATAAAGACCATCCGTACTTTCAAACAAACCGCGACCATGAAGGAGCGGTTTTTATGTGGGATCAACACAGATCAAGCCATCTAAAAACACGGGCGAGTTCGCCCGTGTGGTGTGCTTTGGGATGCCGGACTCGGCTTACGCCGCTTCGGAAAAGTCGTCGTCAAAGTCGGAATCGAGATCGAAGTCTTCGCCGACTTCATCAGCGAGGTCATCCTCACCGAAGGCCGCCTCGAAGGCTTCGAGGGCCTCGTCGGTGAGCTCTTCTTCGGTCTTTAGGACGACCTTCTTGCCCGTCGAAATGGCGGATTCGTTGGCGAGACTCGGCCCGTCGTCCGAACAGGTAAACCGCTCAGCCCACCGATCAGGACGCACATTGGCAGGCGAATCGGACCGTTCGAGCCAGTCTTCTGCTGAGGGCAAGTTGAGTTCCGTAGGCATCGTTTTGCGATAACCGAGCAAACGGATCACTTCGAGCACATCAGTCCAGGTCGGGAACATCCGATCGTTGCCCTTCTTGAAAGCGTCAATCGCCATCAGAAACAGGAACTGCTCGGTGGTCATCTCGCCTTCTTCCGCCGCTTTGGTAAACTCAGAGAGCCGGCGCCCGCGTCCACGCTTGCGTTCGAGCCCGGTGCGCCCATAGTCCGCCGGAATTAAACTTGCAGGCCGTGAATTCGATGAGGAAGTATCCGGAACAAGGGTCGTTTTGCGGCTTTTTCGTGGGTCGGCATCCTCACGCGAACGCTGATCAAGCCCGAGACGGCGATCAACAACCGTGCCCGGGGGAGGCTTCCCTTCGCTTGATTTTCGACGATCGGATTTTTTCCCTTTTTCTCGACGATCTGGTCCATTGTAAGTCATCAGACAACTCCTCCAATAGGAACGCTGAGACCATCACCACACACTCCCTCAGCGCTCAAAGTTCTTCATCGTCATCTTCGTCATCAGAGTCCCCCAACATCTCGTCATCGTCGTCCTCGTCCTCGTCGTAATCATCCTCGATGTCCTCATCGTCATCATCGTCATCTTCGAGGAAATACGCCTCATCATCATCGAGGTCATCGCCATAGGCCCCTATGGGGGAGGATGCAAAAAAATCGTCGGAATGATCGGACCACCACGGCGTTTGCGTCATTTCGTCGTCTTGATCACTATCGGGCGTAAGAAGAACCGTACCACCAACTCCCAATGAGTTTGGGACCTGCTCATACTCACACAAATCACCATCAGGATACTGAAGATGTGCCATGATGTTCATACCTCCGTAGGTCTGGTCTCGGGTGTGTGACACCAGAGATTTCTCTATACCAAGCGTTTCATTACATCTGACCCATTCGTGAAAAAAAGGCCGATGCGCGTACGGTACCACGCAAATTCCCTGTGTCAATCCCTGATCACCACTGAATTATTTGAGATCAACATGGTTTTCTCTTTGGGCGAGTCTTCGAGCCCAAGCCGCCGTACACTCTCTGGTCATGTCTATGCCCCCACCAACCGGTTTCAACCCCCTCGCCGGGCTCGTCGCAGCCATTTTTCCCGGTGCCGGGCATCTCATTCTGGGCCAGCCTCGACGGGCCCTCTTCGCCGCCATCGGAGTCATGGGGCTCTTCTTCTTCGGCCTTCTCGTCGGCGGGATCGACGCAATCGATTCCAACAATGACCGCATCTGGTTCTTTGGCCAAGCCCTCGTCGGCCCATCGACCTTCATCGTCGATCGGATCCACCAGAGCCAGTTCAAAGCCTACGACCTCGACACAGGAATCCTCCGCAGCGGCAACCCCGGCGAACGACGCATCATTGACGCGGATCGACCCGTATGGGAACCTCTGACCTATGAAGAAATCGAAGCCGGACTCGGCCCACCCAATATCCCAGGACTCGGCCGCCTCAACGAGATCGCCATGCTCTCAATCGTCCTCGCCGGAATGCTCAACCTCATCATCTTCCTCGACGCCCTGATGCCCAACCCCAACCATGCCTCATCGCCAAAATCAGGGGGAAACTCATGACCACCCTCGCCTACACCCCATTTCTTGATGCCTTGGCCATCCACGACCACTGGTACCTGCTCATCGTCCCCATGTCGATCTTCCTGGCCATCGGGTACAAATCCGTCCGGTGCTCGGACATGAACAGATTCTTCCGCGAGGTCATCATCTTCACCATCCAAATCCTCGGCGGACTCTTGCTCTTGGCAATCGCCTTCACCGTGGTGATCGTCGTCCTGCTGCCTCTGCTTGCACCAATGCCGGGATGACTCTACGCAAAAAACCCTGACGAAGATTCAAAAGTAACCCCGAAAAGCGAGCCGAAAAACAACAAATGTGCATGCGCCAAAACAAATCAGCACGAGAAACACCCTTATTACGGGCACCCATCACCAAAGGCCACCAAGAATGCCGAAACATCAAAGAAGTTCAGGCTCCCGTCGCCGGTAAAGTCGGCAATCAAATCACCCGCAGCAAAGGCCGAGAGATAGGCCGAGACATCGAAAAAATTGAGCGTGCCGTCACCATTAATATCGGCAGCACATCCAGGAGCCAAATCTAACAAAGCCACCCCATCACCAATCGGAGCAGCGACCGCCAAAAGATTCCCATCGCTGCTCGATGCCAAAGCTGAAGGCCCAACGCCAAGATTATACTCGGTCGTGGCCAAAGTCGCCGGGTCGATCAGCGTGATCGTGCCTGATTGCGATTGGGCAAACCCGACATCGCCGCCGAGCGTGGTACTTACCACCCCATGGGCCACGCGGAGCGTATCGCTCGAAGCATCGTACACCAAACCCACCGGACGCTCGTCAAAGAGCACCGATCCCCAAGGCACCCCCGTCGAAATGTCATACCCGTCGATTCGCTGATCACCCCAGTTGTTGACCCAAATCCGCCCCTGCCCATCATCGACCACCTGCCAAGGCGAATCCCCAACACTGATCGTCCGGAGAAACACAGGCATCGCACCAGTATTGTCATAAACCGTCACCGTATCCTCATTGCGATTGGAAACAAAGATCATCGAATCGTCAATCGAAAACGAGACCATCGTCGGAAAATCACCTGCTGCAACATTGCCCATCAATGACCAACTCACCGTGTCGATCACCGAAATCACATCATCAAAGCTCCCCGCCACAATCAGCCGGGTCCCGTCGTTGCTCAAAGCAATCTGCGAAGTCTGGTTGAAGCTGTATCCCACACCGCCCATATTGCCAGTGAATATCCGTGGGCCTGCAACCGTATGGGTATCGAGATCAATGCGCCATACCCCGTCGCCGCTGGCGATCACCCCAAGGTAGGCATATTGTCCATCGGGAGAAATGGCCACCGACCCTGCCCGCCTTGAGATACTCACATTCGTGCTCGTCGCACTCGCCAGATCAACCACCGTAGCAAAAGTCGAATCAAGATTCCCGACAACCGCTTTGGTTCCATCAGGTGTGATCGCCACCGCCGAGGGCCGCTCACCCAGCGGCGCTGTCCCGATGATGGTGCCGCTGGCCCCGTCAATCACCGTTGCGGTATCCGAGAAAATCGAGACCCCCACCACCGTTGACCCATCATCAGTCACCGCAATCGTTCGGCACCGATCACCTTCAACCTCCGGCCCCGTGCGCATAAACGCCGTCAATGACCCCAATGCCCCTTCAACATCGGCCACCACCAAATCATCGCCAAAGGTTGTCGAGCACATCGCCGCCTGATACGCAACAGGTGAGAGCGCACCGTGCTCAGTCGAAACCGCGAAATTCACCTGGTTAACCAGTGCCCCGGTGTCCATATCAATCACCGCCCCGCGATACCCCACCCCCACTGCATAGCGCCCATCAAAGGTCGTCAGCAACTCATTAATACTCGCTGTATTGAGCGAGCCACCAAAGGTGCCATTGGCCACATCCACCACCCTCGCCGCATTCTGAATCCCCACGACCCCCACCGAGCCATCAGCATTCAGGGTCACCGTACCCCAAAGATCATCAGGCGTAGAGATCGTGTCAACCACCAATCCCGATGCCGTGTCCACCACCGTAATGGTCCTGGCCGAGCCCGTGTGGACAATCGCCGCAACCGATCCGTCCCCCGAAATCGCAATCCCACCCGGCGAATCAGCGATCGCTGTCCGATCAACGACCCCCGTCCGCACATTAATAATCTGCATTTCATCCGCAAACCGATCCGCATTGATGACCCGATCGTCATCAAGAAAAGAAAACCGCGAGTAGATCAGCGAAGTCGCCGGTGCTTCAAACGAAGCACTGAGTACCAAGCTGTACCCGATATTGGGAATCGTCGAGATCACCGTCGCCGATGCGATGTCAATCACCGCCAACTCCGAATCAAACCCAATCCCCACTGCAGCCACATCACCCGCAGGCGAAATCGCCACGATCCCAGGATTGATGCCCACCGGAATCACCGCAATCTCAGTCATGGCAAGTAGGTCCACGATCGACACGGTGTTGTTGTCCACATTGGCCACAACCGCCTTGGTGCCATCGGGTGTGATCGCCAACGCCTGGGCAGCCCCTGAGATCGGCACCTCGCCAAGAAACCCCAGCGTATTGGCATCCCAGAGAATCAGGTTTCGGCTCTCACGATGGGCAATGACAAATTTCGACCCATCAGGCATATAGGCCACATCCGAAGGCGCATCACCCTCAGGCAAACTCCCGGTCATGATGAAGTTTGCATCCGACCCAATACCTCGCATCGAATCGCTCTTGAGCCCAAAAACAGGCCCGGGCAAAAGACCAAGTTGATTTGAAAGATCCACCTGCGAGCTCGATACCCATTGCCCCCGCTGAATTTCGACATCCCCATCGGGATGTTGTGCCAAAACTGAGGAAGCGGAGAAACCGACAGCAATCGCTGCCAGTGAGCGTGGATCAAACAGATTCATCATGGCATATGCCCCTTGAAAACAAAATGCGAGTCCCTGTGACTGCCCGATTCTACAAGCAACCCCATCCCATACACAAGCAAAAACCCGCTCGATCGCGGGTAAATAGAAAAATTCCACACCACACCAAACCTGCCCTTGGCCTTCAAAGAAAGATCCGGTGGCGCCCCAAAACACCTCACTACGAGTTAATCACCCGCCCCTCGCTCGCCAAGGCCGCCTCGTGCACGGCTTCGTGCATCGTCGGATGGGCATGAACCGTTGCGATAATCTCTTCGGTTGTCGCTTCGAGCCTTCTCGCCAGCGTCATCTCGGCGATGAGTTCAGTCGCCTGATCACCAAGGATGTGCGTCCCGAGAATCTCACCGCGAGGCAACCCACGGATCACCTTGACAAACCCATCGGTGTGGCGCGTCGCGATGGCCTTGCCAAGTGCACCATTGTTGAATACGCCAACCTCGTAATCCTGTCCCTTCTTCAAACCTTGGGCTTTGAGCGCCTGCTCCGTGTAGCCCACAGAGCCCACCTGCGGATGGCAGTAGGTGCAACCCGGGATCACGGTATAATCCATCGGAATCGGATCGTGCTTGGCCTTGCCCTCTTTAAACGCGAAACGCTCCACACACAGCACCGCCTCCTCGGCAGCCACATGCGCAAGCCAAGGCGGACCAATCACATCACCGATCGCATACACGCCAGGCAGATTCGTCTTGTAATCAAGGGCTTTGGGCTCGGAAGGCGCGCTATCACTCAGAGGCACATAATCCGTCTTAATATGCCCATGCACGGTTTCTAAACCAAGCGACTCATCGAACAACCCATCAAAACGACCACCAACGCCAATGGCCAAAAGCACCTTGTCCGCTTCGAGCACTTCCTTCTTCGACGCATCAAGCTTGCCATCTTTGCCCATCGGCGCAACCGTCACCTTGACGCCCTTGCTCTTGGTGTCCACATCCATCACACCGGTCTTGACCTTGACATTGAACCCGTGCTTCTTGTAAATCTTGGTCATCTCCTTGCCGACCTGCTCGTCTTCGACAGGCACCAGCCGATCCATCATCTCGATGATCGTCACCTCCGTACCAAAGTTTTTGTAGACATACCCAAACTCCATCCCAATCGCGCCTGCACCGACGATGATCAACTTCTCAGGACGCTCGGTGTTGTTCATCGCTTCGCGAGCACCCCAAACCTTATCCCCATCGAAACGAGCAAAGGGCAAATCCTTGGCCACCGCCCCCGTTGCGATAATGACCTTCTCGCAAGTGATCGTCTCTTTGGCCGCCTTAACCTTCACCGGCGAAGGCGTGAACGATTCATGAAGTTCACAATCACGCAACTCGATCGTCACTTTGGGCCCCGCCTTGACAATCTTGGCATGCATATTAATAAACTCGATCTTGTTCTTCTTCATCAAAAACTCAACACCCTTGTTGAGCTTGGCCGCCACATCGCGCGAGCGCCCGATGACCTTGTTCCAATCGAACTTCACCTCCCCGGTTGAGATGCCCCACTCTTCCTGCTCGGCAAGCTTCTCCATCAGCTCGGCATTGGCAATCAGCGCCTTCGAGGGAATACACCCCCAGTTGAGGCAGACCCCGCCAAGCTTGGCCCGCTCGATGACCGCCGTCTTGTATCCAAGCTGGGCAGCCCGAATTGCACCAACATACCCACCAGGTCCACCACCGATTACAACAACATCAAAATGCTTGCTCGCCATGACAAAATCCTCACAAACCGACCCCGAACAAAGGGTTCTTGTGTTTCTATTTCGAACCAGAGAACCACTATAGCGCCTCGACCGACCATTCACGACCCAAGGTTTTCCCCAACACCAATCCGCGCTCGATGGACACAAACTTCCCTGCCGGAATGACAGACTTGGCGCTCTCTCTGCCTTTTCAGACACCCGTTGCCCAAAATCGCCATGCTGTAAACCTTGCAGAATAAACCACTAACCTGATATTCACCGACTTTCACCCTCAGATCAATCTGGCACACCCCATGCAGCCGATAGAAGGTACAGCGTTGTGCAAACTCAGGGTTGATTGGCAATCATCTCGATCCAATCGCCGGTTTTGTGCGAACAGAAGTCTGTCGAGCAAAGTGATGCCCGACAAAGTCGCAGGCGTGAAAACGCCAAAGAGCCGCTTGATTCTCAAGAAGCAAGCAGCGGGAGAAGTACCATGTTTGAACGATTCACCGATCGAGCCCGCAAAGTCATGGCCTTGGCCAACCAAGAAGCCCAACGCTTCAACCATGAATACATCGGGACCGAGCATATCCTCCTCGGGCTCGTCAAAGAAGGTTCAGGCGTGGGTGCCAATGTCCTCAAAAACCTCGATGTCGATCTTCGCAAGGTCCGCCTCGAGGTCGAAAAACTCGTCCGCGCCGGACCCGAGATGGTCACCATGGGCAAGCTCCCACAAACCCCGCGCGCCAAAAAGGTCATCGAGTACGCCATTGAGGAAGCACGCAACCTCAACCACAACTATGTCGGGACCGAGCATATCCTCCTCGGGCTCCTCCGCGAGCACGATGGCGTCGCTGCCCAGGTCCTGATGAACCTCGGACTCAAACTCGAAGATGTCCGCGAAGAAGTGCTCAACCTGCTCGGCGCTGGCGCCGAAACCGACTCGGAAATGGCTGTGGGCGGGCACGCTGAGTCAAGCTCATCGTCGAAACCCAAAGGCAAATCCAAAACCCCCGCCCTCGATTCCTTCGGGCGAGACCTGACCCAACTGGCCATCGACGGACAGCTCGACCCAGTCATCGGACGATCACATGAAATCGAACGCCTCACCCAAATCCTCTGCCGACGCACCAAAAACAACCCCGTCCTTCTGGGCGAAGCAGGCGTAGGAAAAACCGCCATCATCGAAGGGCTCGCCCAGCGCATCGTCTCACAGGAAGTCCCCGACATCCTCCACGACAAACGCGTCGTCGTCCTTGACTTGGCCATGATGGTCGCAGGCACCAAATACCGCGGACAGTTCGAAGAGCGCATCAAAGCAGTGATGAACGAAGTCCGCCGAGCAGGCAATGTCATCCTCTTCATCGACGAGCTCCACACACTCGTTGGTGCAGGCGGTGCAGAAGGCGCCATCGACGCATCCAATGTCCTCAAACCCGCCATGGCTCGAGGCGAAATTCAATGCATCGGCGCAACCACCTTCGATGAATATCGCAAATACATCGAAAAAGACGCGGCCCTTGCCCGCCGGTTCCAGTCCATACCCGTCGATCCTCCCAGCGCAGAAGAATCCATCGAGATTCTCAAAGGCATCCGTGACAAATACGAAGAGCATCACCGCGTGAACATTACCGATGACGCCCTGACCGCAGCTGTCGAACTCTCCGATCGGTACATCACCGGACGCGTCCAGCCCGACAAATCCATTGATGTCCTCGACGAGGCCGGTGCTCGTGTACGAATCAAGTCCATGCGCAAGCCTCCAAACCTTGCCGACATCGAAGCCGACATCGAACGCCTCTCAATCGCCAAAGACGAAGCCGTCAAAGGCGCCGACTACGAAAAGGCTGCCGAGCTGCGCGACCAAGCAGAGCAAATGCGCAAAAAGAAAGAAGAAATCCAAAACCAATGGCGGGCCAAACAACAAGAATCCGCAGGTGTCGTGGACGAAGAAATCATCCGCGAAGTCGTCTCTAAAATGACCGGCGTTCCCCTGCAAAAACTCGAAAAGGAAGAAGCGGCGAGACTGCTCAAGCTCGAAGACGAATTGCACAAATCCGTCATCTCCCAAAACGACGCCATCAAAGCCATCGCCAAAGCCATACGACGCGCACGCGCCGGACTCAAAGACCCCAAACGCCCCATGGGCTCCTTCATCTTCGTGGGTCCATCGGGCGTGGGCAAGACCTTGCTCTCGAAAGCACTCGCTGAGTTCATGTTCGGCAATGCCGACTCACTCATTCATCTCGACATGTCCGAATATATGGAGAAGCACACCGTCTCACGCCTCGTCGGCGCACCTCCCGGATATGTCGGCTACGAAGAAGGCGGACAGCTCACCGAAGCCATCCGCCGACGCCCATACTCCGTCGTGCTCCTCGATGAAGTCGAAAAAGCCCACCCTGATGTCTTCAACATGCTCTTGCAAATCATGGAAGAAGGCCGACTCACCGACTCCTTCGGGCGCCATGTCGACTTCCGGAACACCATCATCATTATGACTTCCAACATCGGCGCCGACCTCATCAAAGGTGGTGGCGGATTCGGGTTCGGAAAACACACCTCCGATGATAAATTCGAATCCATCAAATCCGTCCTGATGAAAGAAATCGAACGGTTCTTCCGCCCCGAGTTCATCAATCGCCTCGATGATGTCATCGTGTTCAAACCCCTGACCAAAGAAGACCTGATCTCAATCGTTGAGTTTGAAGTCGACAAGGTCGCTGAACGACTCACACTCCAGGGGTTCGCCTTCGAACTCGATCAATCCGCCAAGGACTTCCTGATCGACAAAGGCTACAACCCAGATTACGGCGCTCGCCCATTGCGTCGCGCCATCGGCACCTATATCGAAGACCCGCTCTCCGAGATGCTCCTCTCCGGCGAACTCCACAAAAAAAATGTCCTCAAAGCCACACGCAAAGGCGAAGACGAGTTCCTCTCATTCGAGTCCACCTTTGTCGCCCCACCCGAAGCACCCGCTGAGGAAAGCGATCAACAAGACAAGGCGGACGAAAAGAGTAAAACCGAAGAAGCCGAATCCTCCTCAAACTAATCCTCCCACCCACGGGGCACAGGCCTCTCGCCTGTGAGGCTTGATGTTCGAAACAAGCCAGCTCCTCCATGCAACCCCAAAAGCAACAAAGATACGCCTGCCGCACACTCAAACTCAAGAGTGTGCGGTTTTTCTTGCACCCCACCGCAACCAAACTACTCTCAAAACCATACCGAATATATGAACCATCATTTGCCTGCTAAACTCATCCCATGCCCATATTCCTCCGTTGGATATTACGACTCGGACCCATGAACCCCATCGCGGTGCGATTGGTCCAAAACGCCTCGCGCCGAAACAAACATCTCTATATCCGCAGCGCCTATCTTGCAGTCCTCATCCTCGCCCTCCTCTGGGCCATGCTCGGCAACACCCCAGGCGGCAATGTCTCCTACCGCGAACTCGCCTCTGCAGGAGCCACAAGTTTCGCATGGATCGCCTACCTCCAAGTCGGACTCATTTGCATCCTCTCGCCCGTCTTCATGGCCGGCGCAATCGCGCAAGAAGCCAATCCCAAAACATGGGACATCCTCCTTACCACACCCATGTCCAAACTCGAAATCGTCCTCGGCAATCTGCTGGGCCGACTCTTCTTTGTCCTCGCCCTGCTCTTCGCATCACTTCCCCTCTTCGCCCTCACCCAATTCTTCGGCGGCGTGCCCGGAAAATCCATCATCGCCTCCTACATCGTCTCGGCAGGCGCAGCCATTCTCGTGGGCGCCATCGCCATCTCCCTCTCTGTCTCCCGACTCGTCGGCCAACGAGCCGTCTTCACCTTCTATGTCTCCGTCGTCACCTACATCGCCACCACCATCGCCATCGACGCCTGGCTTAGCTCTCGCGGATTCGGCATGGGACCAAACGGCAACGGCGTCACCTGGCTCACAGCCTTCAACCCATTCCTCGCCATCCGATCCCTCCTCTCCCCCACTGCCTACCCATCGGCCGACCCCGCCGCCTATGCCGGGCTCAAGGGATTCGTGCTCGCATCACCCGCCGCCGCCTGGAGCACCTTCTCAATCATCATCTCCGCAATCCTTGTGGGTGCATCAACCCTCACCGTCCGCACTGGCGGACTCAAACAAGTCGCCAATGGCACATCGGGCATCCCCTGGTACCGCCGAATGTTCAAACTCGGCGCTGCCAATCTCGAACACCGACCACCACGCCATGTCTGGTCCAACCCCATCGCCTGGCGCGAAGCCGCCTCGCGCAATGCCACCTTCGTTCGCATCATCATGCGCTGGTCATTCGTCGGACTTGGCGCACTGATCGCCTTGGGCGTCGTCCTCTTCTACCACATCGGCAAGCTCAACGCTGCCGACTTCCAGTTCATCATCAAGTCCCTCGCCTTCACCGAAGTCTTCCTCATCGCCCTCGTCGCCGTGAATATGGCCGCCACCGCCGTCGCAGGCGAACGAGAAGACGGCACGCTCGATCTCATCCTCACCACACCCATCACCCCAAAAATGTACCTCGCCGGAAAACTCCGAGGCCTCGTCTCCTACCTCCTCCCCCTGATCGCCGTCCCTGTCTTCACCGTCGGCATCGCCGGTCTCTACGCCCTCTTCGGCGGCTTGGGAAACAAAACCCTTGCATACTCCACGCACAAAATCCTCGCCGGAGGAACCGTCGAAGTCCCCATCGTCCTTCCCGAAGCCGGGCTCCTCGCTGTAATCTTATTGATCCCGTTCATCGCATTCTGCGTAATGATCGGGCTCCACTGGTCACTCAAATCCAAAGGCACCCTCAGTTCCGTCGTCGGCACCGTCGCCGTCGTCTTCATCACCTCAGGCATCCTCGGACTCTGCGGCTGGGCATCAGGATCAGATGTGCCCGTCGTTGGCCCTGCCCTCACCACCCTCTCGCCTGCGAGCCTACTCGACGCCCTGGTCTCCCCCGTTACTCGCCTCGACGAAACCGTCAACAGCTCCCCCACCGGGCTCGCCACCGCGCGCATCTCAATGGCCATCGGCGCCCTCATCAGCGCTGGCATTTATCTCGCCATTGTGTATGCCGTATTGACTGCCCTAGTGCGCAACTTCGACTTCACCGTCCGCAAACTCGCCGGATCATGAGCCAAACCGACCAAAGATTTGGTTCTCAAAACTGCTTGCGCATCCGCGCCGTCGGAATCCCTAATTGATCGCGATACTTCGCCACCGTCCTTCGAGCAATTTCGATCCCACGCTCTTTGAGAGCCTGCACAATCTTCTCGTCCGACAAAGGCTTCCTCTTATCCTCGCTTTCAACCAATTCCTCAATGGACGCCTTGACCGAGTTTGAACTCACATCCTCACCAGAATCCGTCGCCAAACCACCTGAAAAAAATCCACGCAAAGGGACCACGCCACGAGGTGTCATGATGTATTTCTCACTCACCGCACGCGATACCGTCGCCACATGAATCCCGAGCCGATCCGCAATCGTCTTCATCGGCAACGGCTTCAAAGCTTCAGGACCATAATCAAAATAATCCCGTTGCTCATCAACCACCGCATTAATCACACGAAGCAAAGTATGCCTTCGCTGCCCAACTGCATCGATTAACCACTGCGCATTCGAAAGATTCTTCTTCAAAAAAATCCGATCTGCATCGGGTACACTCTTGTCAGCCGACATCTTGGCATATTCCTGGTTGATCTGCACATCAGGAATCCGCCCATCACTCAAATACGCAAAATACCGACCATTCTCCTCATCATATTCAACAATCCCATCAGGAATTACCACCGAAGGCACATCAGCAACCAAACGCCTTGCAGGCGACAAACTCAATCGCTTGAGCAAATTGATCCCGATATTAATCTCATCGAGATGAAGACCGGACTTCGCTGCCACTTTGGGCAGTTTGTTCTTCATCAACTCATCAAAGAACTCCGACACCAGCCTTGTCGCAATCTCGATACCCTCTTGCGAAACCGTGATCTCATCATCACGATCTTCACCAAGACGATCGGCAAGTGCATCAATCTGAATCAACAAACATTCCTTAGCATCACGCGCCCCAACCCCGGCAGGCTCCAAAAGCAACTGCACCGCTTGGAGCGCAAGCTCCCAATCCGCTTCGCTCGGCTCAAGAGCTTTCACATCTTCAGATGCACGGTCGGCCACCTCCTCAAACGAACTACGCAAATATCCGTCTTCATCAAGATTCTGAATCAGCACCTCACCGAGCACTTTCATCCGCTCATTGACATCGACCAATGACCACTGATCCAACAACTGATCCGTCAGCGACGCCGCCCTCGCCGGTGCGCTCGCCATCGCGTCCATCTTCGCGTCGCGCTCACCCGACACCGATCGAGTCCGAGGCAGATCATCAAAATCCCGCGTCATCTTCGCATCAGAATAAGTATTCTCCGCAGCATCAGGGTTCGCAGCGGTGTAATCATCGAGCCTGGCAAAATCTGAAGCACTCTCAGGATCAATACTCAACTCTTGATCGGCACTCGAACTCGTCTCCTGCGAACGATCCCGAAGCGAGGGATCAATCTCCGCCAACTCAATCGTCGGATTCGATTCCAACTCCTGCTCGATCCGCTCACACAACTCGGCCAAAGGCATCTGCAAAATCTCCATCGACTGGATCATTCGCGGCGCCAACTTCATATGCTGGCCGAGCTTCATCTGTTGGGAAGTCTGGAAACGCATAGCAGGAACTCAATCACACCAAATTCAAGAACTCGTGATCCTTTCTCTCTCCCTATTAATCTCTATCCCTATTAATCGGTCTTTCTCCCGAGAAACCAATGCTACTTCGTCCGATTTCTCCCCCAAACGATGGGTATTGGGGATTAATCCATGCTTTGTCGCCCGAGAATCGCATCGGCCAGCACCGCCTTATTGGCATATTCGAGCGACCCACCACTGGGCAACCCACGCGCCAGCCGGCTCACCGTCACCCCAAGCTTCCCAAGCTCCGATGCCAAATACAGTGCCGTCCCATCCCCTTCAACCGTCGGATTCAATCCAAGCACCACCTCAACGACCACTGGCGACCCAGAATCAGAACCAGAACCGGAACCACGAACACGGTCCACCAACGCCCCAACCGTCAAATCACTAGGCCCAACCCCATCGAGAGGCGATAACCGCCCCATCAACACATGATACAACCCGCGATACATCCCCGTCTGCTCCAACGCGATCAAATCCTTCGGCTGCTCAACCACCAACACCCGCCCATGATCACGCTGAGGATCATCACAAATCGAGCACACCTCCCCATCACACAAATTAAAACACACCCGGCAATGCCCCACCGTCTGCTTCACCAACGCAATCGCATCCGACAACGCCATTGCCGAATCCATGTCCGACTTGAGCACATGAAACGCCAAACGCTCCGCCGAACGCGACCCGATCCCAGGGAGCTTGCTCAGCTGCTCGATCAGATCACGCACCGCTTGGGGATACGCAGCGTTCGCCTGGCGACTTGGCCGAGGGTGACTTCGCCCAGATTGATGCTTCATGGCACTCATTGCACCTGATTCTAGCCGACCCCGAACAACACGCAAATCAATCCGACCCGATTGAACCCCATCGCCTAATCCTCAATGTGGACAAAACCGCTCCCAAACCCATCAAACTCACCCCCCAAACCACCTATTTTACCAGCAGGCCCACCCCTCAATCCCCTTCATCCTCACTTCTGGACTCGGAATACGGAAAGTATGCCCAATTGATCGAATTCCACACGAAACACCCAAAGAAACGGTTGCATCCCCTCGCCTGTTTCTGTACCCTGATCCCACACCGATGGCAGCTTTGGGACTCTTTTGTGGAGAGAGGTAGGTCCCAGGGCTGCTGTCTTTTTTAAACTAATCCTTTGAAATTTACCTTTGGAAAACCGCCTCTGGACTAGCGCGCCACGATCTCAATCGGAATGATCGCCTCAGCCATCCGCTCACCAATGAAATCACGCATCACCACCTTCAAGTGATACCGGCCCACCCCCAGATTCGCAGGCAGCGTCACCTGGTTCGTCAAATAGTAATCCCGAAGCCGATTGCGCGTCTCGCCCGTTACCGTCTCGGCTTGCCGGTTCCAAGTATTCAAATCATCCGCCACATGATACAACTCAAGCCTCTGTGAAAACTTCGTCTGGTATCGAGGCTGCCCATCGGGCCCAGTCGTCTCGCCCTGGGCAAAGCGTTCGAGTTCGACATACACAATCACAGGCTGCGCCTTACCCGCCATAAACCGATACGAAGGAAAAGTCTCATACCACCCATACCCATCAACCCGCGTACACAACACTGCCTTCTTGATCGTCAGCCCTGCCCACTGATCAAGCTGCGCCTGAATCTCTTCAAGCTCCGACGCAACCTCCGAAGGACTCGCAATGGTTCCTCCCGAAGATAAGGACCGTAAAAACGCCCGAGCAGCATCGAGCGAAGTCCGCTCCGCATCCGAGAGCATCCCCTGATCCATCATCGAGTCGACAAATCCGTCAGGCAAAAGCGTCTCCAAACTCGCCAGTGCCAGCGCAGCCGATCCCGGATCATCGCTCGTGCTCGCCAACCGTCCCAGAATCGACGCCAGCTCGCGGGCAAGCTCTTCCTTGCGAACCATCGGTTCAACCTCGACCCTACGCACATCTTCTGCCCGTGTCGATGTCCCCTCGGCTTTGTCACCCCCTTCAACCTCATCGTCAGACGGTACCCTTGACGACTGATCACCACTTGATGCCCCCCCCCCATCACCTCCGCCGCCTTCACCACCAAGCAAAGAGACCCGCACCCCGGAATCCCGATCAACATCGGGCGAAACACTCGCAGAATCCTCGAACAAGGAAACCCTGGCGCCTTCTTCAACCGGCACCATCAACACATCCTTCTTGGACACATCCTTCGTAAGCTCAACTCGCCCGGTCCCCTCAACCTGTGTCACCGGCCCGTCACCAACACCATCAATCTCAAGATTGGCAAAATAAACATTAAGCTGACGAGCCGACTCTTCAATCTGCGCACGCACCGACCCAAAATGATCATCATCCCGACTGATCAGGCTCTCATTCTCAGGCAACTTGAGCTCGGGTGCATCAGGAATCGCGCTGAGTCCGGTATTGACCGGCTCATTACTTCGATTGTTCATCCCCCCCATGCGCTTGAGCGGCCCATTGCACCCACCAACAGACATCCCCAGCCCGGCCACAAGCCCCGTAATCAACACCACGCCCTTGGCCCGATTCAACGAACATGTCATCTGTGTTCTCTGCACGCCTCGAGCCTCCTGCTCATTTTCCATACCCGCCGAGCATCCTGCCCAGATCACAACCTCGTCCTATCGGCCAACCCCGCTCAAATCGTCCAAAATCCGTTCAACGAGCACCAAACTATCGGCCAAGTCTCACAAACGATAGCGCCAACACCTCCAACACACGCATCGGCGTCCCCACCGAACTCTTGAGCGCCATATCCGCCTGCACACACTCGTCAAACAACTTCCGTGCCCGTGCCGCCCCGATCTTCCGCGCAGCATGCAAAATCGGATCTCGGCTTGGACCCCAGAGCTTCATCTCCTTGGCCAACACATTGGCATTGATCCCCTGCTCCATCCCTTGAGCAATTCCCATCAGCTTGCGCGCCAGATCGCAGCACGCAAACGACACAGGCACATGCACCCCTTTCCCCGAGTTATTGAGAATCACTTCAAGTTCATGAAGCACCTCAGACGCATCGCCGCACAATAAATACGACTGAATCGCCCACACATCGTCCTCACGCGTCAACCCCACCAACTCGGCAACCAACTCAATCGTAATCGTCCCCCCCTCACCGGCAGCCGTCGCCAACTTGCTCAGCTCCGAATCAATCCTCCCCAAATCACATCCAAGCCGATCAATCAGCACACGCATCGCACGAGAGTCAATCGAGCACCGATGTCGAGTTCGGCACAACCAATGAATCCAGTCCATCGCCTTGTGCTCATCAACTGTGTCACACTTGAGTATCACCCCCACTTTGGCAATCTCGCCATCGAGCTTCCCCTTGTTCCACTTACTCCCTCGAAGCACCAGCGTCGCCTGCTCCGACGGATTCTGGGCATACCGATCGAGCATCGGACGCGTGTCGGCCTTCACAAACCGATCCGCCTCATCGACAATCACCAACTTATGACTGGCCATCAACCCAAACGATCGGCACTCATCGAGCACCATCGCCGGATCAACCTCTTCGCCCGAAAACTGAAAAATCTCGATCTCCCCATGCACCTCTTCGAGTGATGCTCGAAGCGTATCGGTATACTGGCTTCGCAAAAATAGCTCCTTGCCCACCAGAACCACAATCCGATCCTCCGCACCCGGTGCCCGTGATGTCGATCCCGCCTTCTTGCCCATACCCAACAATAGACAAGCCCACCGCCTCTATCTGCTCTTTTATCCTCCCCACCTCCTCCACTTACACCCCTGCTGCCTTGCCCACTTAGAAACTATCTCAAAACGGTCAATCGTTGAAGTCTTCTGTACCAGATCAGGATACAAGCGAGTTTGATCGAAGCGAGGTCGTTCGATGACTTCTTCGCATAACGCACCAAAATACCACGCCAT
>Ga0256839_1002182_pt1 | contig 22324 bp, 25 predicted proteins | sample 354166metaG_FD_185968 | JGI IMG/M metagenome (GOLD analysis project Ga0256839, IMG submission 185968) | Hydrothermal vent microbial communities from Mid Atlantic Ridge, Atlantic Ocean - 354-166 | ecosystem: Environmental > Aquatic > Marine > Hydrothermal vents | place: Atlantic Ocean: Mid... | reverse complement strand
CCATATTTTCATTGACTTTTAGAAAAATTGCCATCATTATTTACTAGTGGAAGATTTTTTAGATTTATTTTGCTGAAATTCAATGATTGGCATCAAAATACAAAATCTGTAGTGCCAACCAGGCATGTTTCAAAATTTCAAGTTCTTGATTTATAAGAAATGTGTTAGAAATAGCCACGAAGATGGGTTAAGATCAACTAACTTATAACATGATTCTATCAGCAGAAAAACATCACTTCCTAAAAATTAGACACCCACTATTAACCTGATTTTCCGTGGTTTATTACGGTATCATTAGGTTTTGTAGTTCTAAGCTATTGAAAAAAATAGTTATAAAAGTGAAATATTGATTGAATTGTATACAGTTCTAACGGCAATATTTGCCGTAAAATATACTTCTATTGGCCTGACGGCACTTTTTGGAAGAAGTTGTGGCGCTCTCGTAAATTGGGTGAACGAAGCGTTATCCGGCATTTTGAAAGGTGTGACACCAACCCCAACCCCGACAAGTAACACTTAAAATTCTCCTCATCCCGGCCTTCTCCATCAGGAGAAGTTTTTTGGAGTAGTGTGTTTTACTTTTACCCCTATACACTGGTTGTTTAAAGTGAATTAACAACTAATGGGTTATTATTGAAATTCCTACTGAAGTGGTTTCATGAAACCGGATGCTCATTTTACAACCTCTAAAAAAAAGACAAAAAATTGACAATTTGTTTTATGTATTAATATTTTGTCTGTTTTAAGCAAATAAATGACAAAAAATTGACTGATTTTCAATAATTAAACTGTCATGTTGGTTTTTTCGGTAGATCATTTTGGGAAAAATGTTCTTTCCAAAAAATTAATGCCCTATAAAGGGACTTTTCAGGAATCAACCCCAACGATGTCACTGATTATCAGCCAATAATTAACCGGAGCGAACTTATATCCAAAACAAAGAATTGTGTATCTGATTGGGATGGATGGCACATGAATTGCTGTAGTTATTATGCGTCAAGCATTGGTTTACTCATTGTGGATAGATTTTTTTAATAAGAATCTATCTGCGATGAGTAAATGTTTTTGTAATCCAAAATAACTGAATGAAATGGCAGAAGTAGACTTTGAATCTGGTGAAGAAAAAAAATCTTCAAAAAAACTGATCATTATCATTATGGCAGTTTTAATATTAATTGGTGGCGGTGGAGCTGGATATTATTTCTTTTTCATGAATGACCCTGCTGCTGAGGGTGAGGAAGCTGTTGAAGAACCAGAAGAAGAGGAAGCAGATGCTGGAAATTCTGGTGTATTTTATTTTGATCTTGACAAGCCTTTTATTGTTCAGTTTCCCAAAGGCAATGAGGCTAAATTATTACAGGTTTCAATTTCAATACAGGTTAATGACGAATTATTCATTGAAGAACTAAAAAAGCATGAACCCATGATCCGAAATAATTTTTTGATGGTTATGGCCGATGCCAATGCAGGAGAACTGAAAACTGTTGAAGGTAAAGAAAACCTTAAAGCAGAGCTGTTAGAAGCATTAAATAAAATCATGGATAAAATGAGCAAGAAAAATCATGTAGAAGACCTGTTTTTTACTGCATTAGTGATGCAATAAACAATGTCTGCAGCTGATTTACTTTCACAGGATGAAATTGATGCGCTTTTGCATGGTGTTGATGATGGTGAGGTTGAAACCGAATCAGAAGAGCTAATAGCCGATGAAGTTCAGCCTTTTGATTTTACCAGCCAGGAACGCATTGTCCGCGGTCGCATGCCAACCCTGGAAATGGTTAATGAACGGTTTGCCAGATATTTTAGAGTATCACTATTCAATTTTCTTCGTCGTTCTGCTGAAATTTCAGTATCAGGTATTCAAATTCAAAAATTTTCTGAGTATGTCCAAAGTTTATTTGTACCGACAAATTTGAATGTGATTCGCTTTGCTCCGTTAAGAGGACGTGCATTGATTGTCATGGAACCCAGGTTGGTATTCACTGCGGTTGATAATTTTTTTGGCGGCGGAGGGCAATTTTATAACAAAGTCGAAGGCAGGGAATTTACACCGACTGAAATGCGGATTATCCGCTTGATTATTGAAATGATCTTCAAGGATTTAGCTGAAGCCTGGCGGCCAGTTATTGAAATTGAATTTGAATATTTAAATTCGGAAGTGAATCCTCAGTTCGCAAATATTGTTAGCCCTTCAGAAATTGTTGTTGTATCAACTATTCATGTTGAGTTAGATGGAGGCGGTGGCGATATTAATATTGCAATGCCTTATTCCATGATAGAGCCTATTAGAGATTTACTGGATGCTGGAATTTCAAGTGACCGGGGAGACGTCGATGACCGTTGGCAAGATTCGCTACAAAATGAAATTATGCGTACTGAAGTGACACTAAATAGTTTGCTATTCGAAAAAAGAATGAAGATCAGTGATGTGATGGCATTTAAAGCAGGGGATGTTATTCCGGTTGATATTCCTGATGAGGTGATTTTATCAGCTGAAGGTGTGCCCATTTCTATTGGTAAGGTTGGATTGTCGGATGGTAACTATGCAATAAAAATTAGCGGCAAAGTCAATCTGGAAGAAATGTAGAAATGATCCGTTATTATGCAATTGGAAAATTTAGAGAAACGTCCCAGACATTCTAATAATGTTAATTAGTAACAAATTCTTGAAGGGTAAGCAATGAGTGAAGAAGAAAACAGCGCCGAAAATTCTGAAGAACCTGTAGCAGATGATTGGGCTGCTGCTTTGGAGGAACAAACAGAAGCTGAAACTTCTGATGCAGATGCAGATTGGGGTGACGCGCTTCAGGAGCAGGCTGAAGCGGAGTCGGTTGTGGAAAACCCGCAAACTGCAGAATTTCAAGAGCTGGCTGAAGAAAAGGCCAGTGGCAGTGGTGATGATGTAAATCTGGATGTCATTCTGGATGTGCCAGTTACCATTTCTATGGAAATTGGCCGTACTCGTATTAACATCAGAAATTTATTGCAACTAAATCAGGGGTCGGTTGTAGAACTGGATCGTTTAGCGGGAGAACCAATGGATGTACTAGTCAACGGAACTTTGATTGCTCATGGGGAAGTGGTGGTCGTTAATGAGAAATTTGGGATTCGTTTAACGGATGTTATTAGTCCTTCAGAAAGAGTAAAACGTTTGACTTAATGAAACAGAAAATTACATTTTACGGATTATTTTTGTTATCTCCGGTAACAGTTTTTTGTGCGCCATTAAATCAAGCGGCAGTTAAACCGATTTCCACTGGAAATTTGCTGAATTGGTCCGCTGGTTTGGTTATTGTGTTAAGTGTTTTTTTTTTAATGATTTGGCTATTAAAAAAAATCAACACTGGCTCGATGACTGGCTCAGGACAATTAAGAGTCATAGGCGGGCTATCGTTAGGAATGCGAGAGAAAATTGTGATTCTCAAGGCAGGTAGAAAGCAACTGATTTTGGGAGTTTCCCCCGGAAAAATTGAAACATTACATGTATTGGAAGGCGATGATTGCTTAAGTATTGAGCAGAAGGGAAGTGCTTGTCAGGGGGATGACAGTTTTGCAAAAAAATTATTTCAGGTAATGCAGCATAGAAGTCATGGCTAGATTATTAATAATAAGTGCTTTGATTGTGGTTAGTGCACCCGCAGTGGCGCTGCCTGGTATTGATGCATTCAGTGTCACCACCAATGCCCAAGGCGAACAAACCTACACGGTAACTATTCAAATTCTTGCCTTGATGACAATGCTGAGCTTGTTGCCAGCGTTATTGTTATCAATGACGTCATTTGTTCGAATTATGATCGTGTTTTCCTTGTTAAGACAAGCATTGGGAACGGGTCAGGCCCCCAGTAATCAGGTGTTGTTAGGGTTATCGTTATTTTTGACTATTTTTATCATGATGCCGGTGTTTGAAAGAGTCAATACTGAGGCAGTACAGCCATATCTCGAAGAAAAAATCAGTGTGACTGCTGCAATCGAAAAAGCATCAAAACCATTTCGTCAATTTATGATGCGCCAGACCAGAGAATCTGATTTAGCGCTTTTTCTGAATATTTCCGGATCAGATGAACTGAATTCTGCTGAGGAAGTACCATTTTCATTGTTGTTGCCAGCTTATATTACAAGCGAATTAAAAACTGCGTTTCAAATTGGATTTTTGATTTTTTTGCCATTTTTGGTTATCGATCTGGTTGTTGCCAGTGTTTTAATGTCGATGGGGATGATGATGTTGTCACCGATGATAATTTCTCTGCCATTTAAAATCATGCTCTTTGTTTTGGCAGATGGTTGGTCACTCATTATGGAAATGCTGGCAGCTAGTTTTTATCTGGCCTGAATTAAAGGAGAGAACAATGACACCCGATACTGTTGTGATGGTGGGTCAAGATGCCATGATTGTAGCAATCAAGTTGACTGCGCCTGTACTATTGTCTTCATTGGCGGTTGGTTTGATTATTGCCATGTTTCAGGCTGCAACTCAGATTAATGAAATGACACTAACTTTTGTGCCGAAATTAATCACGATTGGTTTAGTATTGATGATTGCAGGTCCCTGGATGCTTCAGGTATTAATTGATTATTTTCAAACAGCCGTTAAAGATGTTCCCGGTTTGATCGGATAATATTTTGAATATTACCGAAGCAGAGTTGCTTGCGGCAGTTTCTGGATTTATTTGGCCGTTATTCAGAATTGGCGCCATGTTGGTCGCCATGCCTGTATTCAGTATGCGTGCTGCTCCTGCAAGAACCCGCTTAATCGTTTCATTGGTAGTCACCCTGGTTATTTGGCCTGTATTACCGGACATGCCAAAAATTGAAATGTTGAGTTTTCAAGGGGTTATGGTTGCGCTGCAGCAGATTGCCATCGGGTTATGTACAGGGTTCATATTACAGATAGTATTTGCAACGCTGGTCTTTGCCGGGCAAGGAGTTGCAATGAGTATGGGACTCGGATTTGCTTCCATGGTTGACCCGCAAACGGGCGTTCAAGTACCTGTTATTGCCCAAATTTATGTCATGACAGCAACATTACTATTTTTAGTGATGGACGGTCATTTGTTAATGATCGAAATGCTGGTTGAAAGTTTTACTACCTTACCGGTTTCGGCCAATGGACTTGTAACATTGGATTTGTGGGCGTTGTTAGCCTGGAGTAGCATGATTTTTTCGGGCGGTTTGTTGATGGCATTACCCTTGGTAGCTGGTTTGTTGATGGTTAATGTCAGCTTTGGTGTCGCAACCCGTGCCGCACCCCAGTTAAATATCTTTGCTGTTGGTTTTCCCGTCACTTTGATGTTGGGTATGTTAATGCTATGGCTGACTCTACCCAATATTTTGAATAATTTTTCCGGATTGTTGACCAGCGCTTATCAGTTGATTGGCCAATTATTAAGAATATAAGGTTCTAGAATATGGCTGAAGACAACGGTCAGGATAAAACCGAAGACCCGACCGGGAAACGGCTTACTGATTCCAGAAAAAAGGGCCAGATTGCTCGCTCGAAAGAACTAAGCACCTTCGCTATGTTGGTGACCGGTGCGACCATGTTAATGATGACAGGCAATAGAATAGGTAAAGGGTTGCTTGAAATCATGCGTGAACAATTTTCAATTAGCAGGGCGGAAATTTTTGATCCCGCTGTGCCTGTTTTACATTTGGTTAAGGTTATCAGTAATGGGGTTTTATTGATTGCTCCTTTTCTTGCCGTGATGGTGGTGATTGCTCTGGTTGCACCCATAGCAATGGGTGGCTGGAATTTTAGCTGGGAGGCGATGCAGCCTAAATTTGAAAAACTGGATCCAATTAAAGGCATACCCAGATTATTTGCCTTAAAAGGATTTATTGAGCTGATCAAGGCAATCTTGAAATTTTTACTCATCGTTGCCGGTGTCGTTGTATTGTTCAATCTGGTTTTTGATGATTATGTCAGTCTAAGTTCAAAAACGGTAGAAAATGGAATTTTTCAGGCAATGGACTTGATTGGTTCCGGATTTTTATTTTTGAGCGCTTTGTTGGTAATAATTGCTATTTTTGATGTTCCATATCAACTGTGGGATCACAATAAACAATTGAAAATGACTAAACAGGAAGTCAAGGATGAAAGTAAAGATACGGAAGGAAACCCAGAAATCAAAGGAAAAATTAGACAGTTGCAAATGGAAGCAGCGCAAAGAAGAATGATGGAGGAAGTACCCAAGGCTGATGTCATCGTGACCAACCCAACCCATTTTGCGGTTGCTTTAAAGTACGATCCAAATTCAACAGCTGCGCCAAAACTGGTTGCCAAAGGCACCGACATGGTCGCATCCCATATTCGTAATATAGCAGCTAGTGCTGAAGTACCTTTAATAGAGGCGCCTCCTTTGGCCAGAGCACTTTATTATTCAACAGAATTAAATGAACAAATTCCGCAAGGACTGTTTTTAGCTGTGGCTCAGGTGTTAACCTACGTCTTTCAACTTAAAACCGCATTGGAAAATGGCTGGGATGAGCCGGAATTTCCATCCTCAATTGTAGTTCCGGATGAGTTTAAAACGGAATAGCTACTTTTCACTTTACTCCTAAAAAATCTTATTCCAATCCTTCTGTAAGGAATCTTTTGTCCAATTTTGATGGAAAGATCAATATTCTGGCACGAATGATGTTTATTTTTTCTAGATGCAAAAACCAATGAAAAATTGACACATGGATATTAATAAAATCAAAAACATCCTACAGGAGCTTCCATTATCTGGACTGGGTGCGCCATTAGTAATACTGATCATGCTGGCAATGGTCATTATTCCAATGCCTGCATTTTTACTGGATTTGTTCTTTACTTTCAATATTGCATTTTCATTAATTATTTTATTAGTGGTTATTTATACACTGAAGCCACTTGAATTTGCGGTGTTTCCAACGGTTATTTTGATAGCCACCTTATTACGTTTGGTCTTGAATGTTGCTTCAACGAGGGTAGTTTTGCTTGAAGGGCATAATGGCGGTGATGCGGCGGGAAAGGTCATTGAGGCTTTTGGGGCTTTTGTCATTGGTGGCAACTTCGCCGTGGGTATTGTGGTATTCGCTATTCTGGTTGTCATTAATTTTGTGGTGGTTACCAAAGGCGCCGGCAGAATTGCCGAAGTGGGAGCCAGATTCACTTTGGATGCCATGCCCGGTAAACAAATGGCGATTGATGCGGATTTAAATACTGGTGTGATTACTCAGGATGAGGCCAGGGAACGGCGAGAAGAAATTGCTGCAGAAGCTGATTTTTATGGCTCAATGGATGGTGCAAGTAAATTTGTTCGAGGCGATGCGGTGGCCGGGATCATCATTTTATTTGTCAATGTGATTGGCGGTTTGGTTATTGGCATGGGCCAGCATAGCATGAGCTTTTCTGATGCAGGAGAGGTCTATGTGTTGCTGACTATTGGTGATGGTCTGGTTGCTCAGATTCCATCGTTATTATTATCAACAGCCTCCGCGATTGTTGTTACCAGGGTAAGGGGTAGCCGCCAGGATATTGGTAAGCAGGTCTCAAGTCAATTATTTACCAATCCAAGAGTATTGTTAATTACTGCGGCAGTCATGGGTTTGCTGGGAATCATCCCTGGAATGCCAAATCTGGTGTTTATCCTGTTAGCCTCATCATTGTCAGGGATTGCCTGGCTACTCAATCGGCAAAGCAAGCAAGCCGAATTGGTGGAAGTCGAACAAGCGGCAATGCCAGCGCCTGTTCCTGAGGTCAAGGAACTGGGCTGGGATGATGTGCATCAGGTTGACATCATAGGTCTCGAGGTTGGTTACCGATTGATTCCACTTGTTGATAAAAATCAGGGCGGTCAATTAATGACCCGGATCAAAGGAGTCAGAAAAAAATTATCCCAGGAATTAGGGTTTTTGATTCCGTCAGTTCATATTCGAGATAATCTGGATTTAGTGCCGACAGTTTATAGAATTTCATTGATGGGGGTTATTGTCGGTGAAGCCGAAGTGATGCCGGACAAGGAAATGGCAATTAACCCGGGAAAGGTTTTTGGACATTTGGATGGTATTGCTTGTACAGATCCAGCTTTTGGATTGGAAGCCGTATGGATTGATCCTAATCAGAAAGATCATGCGCAAACTTTGGGTTATACCGTCGTTGATCCGGGGACCGTCATTGCCACACATTTAAGTCATCTACTGCAAACTCATGCCTACGAATTATTCAGTTATGAAGAAGCCCAGCAGCTTTTGGATAATTTAAGTGAATCAGCGCCTAAATTGGTTGAAGGATTAGTGCCAAAAATCCTGCCGCTTGGGGTGATTGTCAAAGTGCTGCAAAACTTGCTGCAAGAGAAAGTACACATTAGAGATATGCGAACTATCGTCGAAACTTTGGCGGAGTTTGGCAGCAAAAGTCAAGATCCGGACATTCTTACCTCTGCAGTACGGGCCGCTTTGGGGCGCTCAATCGTACAGGAAATCAGTGGTGTTCAGAAAGAATTACCAGTAATTACTCTGGAGCCTGATCTGGAACAGTTATTGCAACAGTCCTTGCAAACGGCGGGTGAGAGCGGTGCTGGGATTGAACCAGGGTTGGCAGAGCAAATGTTTAAATCATTACAGGAAAGCGCTGAAAAAATGGAAATGGAAGGCAAAGCGGCGATATTGCTGGTTTCGTCCTATATTCGACCCTGGTTGGCTCGATTCGTCCGTCATTCAATTTCGGGGTTGCATGTGTTGGCCTATAACGAAATTCCTGAAGACCGGCAGGTCAAGGTTATTTCAACAGTGGGTCAACGTGCATAATGAATTTAAGAGGTTACGATGAAAATTAAAAGGTTTGTTGCTGCAGATATTCGCCAGGCAATGCGAATGGTTAAAGAAGAATTGGGTGCAGATGCGGTGATTATGTCTAACCGCTCAATACCGGAAGGGGTTGAAATTGTTGCAGCGAAAGATTTTGATGAAAAGGTCATTCACGACAAATTACCCAAAAAACAGGCATCTCAAGTCAAACCGCAGCAAAAAATTGAGGCAGAGACCAAACCCGTTCATATTGTCAGGAGTCAAAGAAAAATTCAGGCTGATGGCACTGTTCCTGCAATTCCAAAACGAAGATCAACCGATCAGTATTTGGGATATGCGGAGCGGGTCGCACTAAATGCGGCGAGATCGAAAGCAAATAATACCAAAGCGGCTGAAGCATTGAATAAACCGGTAGTTGAAAAACCGGCGGCGCCAGTCCAGGCAGAACTAAAATCTCCGGAGAATCAAAATAGTCTGTTGCTGGAAATGCAAAAGGAATTACGGGAGTTAAAATCCGCCCTGGATAACAAATTAATTGAACCCGAAAAAGAACCTCAGCCAATCAGTAATCCCATTCGCTTGGATTTATTACGAAAACTGACTGAGTTGGGGATAGCAAAAAAACAGGGTATTAAAATTGCCAACCGTTTGTCTGGTCATACTGATGCCAATCTTGCCTGGGAAAAAGCCCTGGAAATGTTGGGTCGAACCTTGTTCACAGTCGAGCAATCAATTTTGGCCACGGGTGGAATCGTAGCTTTGGTAGGTCCAACAGGAGTTGGTAAAACCACGACTATTGCCAAATTAGCGGCCAAATATATTTTGCAGCATGGTCCGGGGACAGTGGCATTAATTACCACAGATAATTACCGGATAGGTGCTCATGAACAATTAAATACCTATGGTCGAATTTTAGATGTGCCTGTCAAAGTCGCTGCCGATAGCAATGAATTGCAGCAATACATTAACAGTTTTTCAGAAAAGCAACTAGTATTAATAGACACTGCGGGGATGAGTCAGCGAGATATGCGGGTGGCTGACCAAATCTCGATTTTGCAACAAAATAATTTGCCGGTTCAGTCTTATTTAGTGATGTCGGCAACGACCCAGTTGAAGACCATGAATGAAATTATAAATGCTTTTCAAATTTTTAATCCCGAGGCGGCTATTTTGACTAAACTCGATGAAATTGTCATGAAAGGCCCTGCAATATCTGCTTTGATTGAGAATCAACTCCCTTTGGCATTTGTTACCAATGGTCAGCAAGTTCCGGAAGATATACATGAAATAGAACCATTGGCTTTTATTAGTCAATGTGCTCAGGAAATTGAACAGGAACAACTGGAGCAATTACAAACCAGCGAGGAATGGATAACTGAAGAGTATGCATAATAATCCAGATCAAGCAGCCGGAATCAGAAAAATGAAACAAATAAAACCTGTTCGAGTTATTGCCATTGCGAGTGGCAAAGGTGGTGTTGGCAAAACCAATTTGTCGGTAAATCTTGGCGTGGCAATGGCCAAAATAGGACGTCAGGTGGCATTACTTGATGCAGATATGGGTTTGGCAAATGTTGATGTGTTATTAGGTATTCGGCCTCAGTTTAATTTATCCCATGTGCTGACAGGTGAAAAATCCCTGGCCGATATTATGCTGGAAGGGCCGGCAGGAATGAAGGTGATTCCTGCTTCTTCAGGTATTCAAAAAATGTCAGATCTTTCCAATGTAGAGCAAGGGGCCATTATCCATGCATTTAGTGAAATGGACGATAATCTCGATGTTTTGATTATTGATACTGCGGCAGGCATTTCACCAAGCGTAGTGAATTTTGCCCGAGCCAGTCAGGAATTGATTATCGTTGTCTGTGATGAACCGACATCATTAACCGATGCTTATGCTTTTATCAAGTTGCTAAACAGGGATTATGGTGTGAATCATTTTCATGTGCTTTGCAATATGGTTAAGTCAATGCAGCAAGGACAGGCTCTATTCAATAAATTGACCAAAGTGACTGATAGCTATCTGGACGTCACTTTACAGTTTTCGGGTGCTATTCCTTATGATGAGGATTTACGAAAATCAGTACAAAAACAAAATGCTGTTATTGAGGCTTATCCAAATTCCAAAGTTTCAAAAGCCATCACTGATGTTGCTCGCAGAATTGATAATTGGCCGATAAAAACCAAATCTGATGGATATTTGGAGTTTTTCGTTGAAAGAATGATCGAATACAGCATCCAGGAGGCCGTTGCGTGAAGGGAACGGCAATGTATAACGCGGTCAAGAAAACTGCGGAAGACATTGATGTTTTACAACATGTATCTCTGGTTAAACGCATTGCCTACCACTTGTTGGCGAAACTGCCGGATTCAGTGCTGGTCGATGATTTGATTCAGGCAGGTATGCTGGGTTTATTGGAGGCAGCAAAAAATTACGATTCGTCGCAAGGCGCGTCTTTTGAAACCTATGCAGGAATTCGCATTCGTGGCTCGATGCTGGATGAAGTCAGGCGTTCGGACTGGACCCCACGTTCAGTACATAAAAAGTCCAGGATGGTGGCTGAAGCTATACGGGAAATTGAAAACAAAACCGGTCAGGATGCCAAGGATAGTGAAGTTGCAGATTATTTGGGAATCAACATTGATGAGTATTACCAGATTCTCCAGGATTCTAGCAGCAGTAAAACCTTTAGTATTGAAGAGTTGGTCCAGACTGGCGATCAATTTCTGGAGCAAAATAGCGAACAGCAAGCCGGTCCAGCAGAAAACCAGATCAAACAGGATTTTATGAAGGCTTTGGCTCAGGCAATTGATGCTTTGCCCGAGCGGGAGAAGCTGGTTGTGTCTTTATATTATGATGATGAACTCAACCTTAAGGAAATAGGGCAGGTTTTGGGTGTTAGTGAATCTCGAGTCAGTCAAATCAGTAGTCAGGCGATGTTAAGACTACGTGCAAGATTAGAAGATTGGCTGGAAGATTCATCTCGCTAGTGAATTTCAAATGATTAAAGAAAAAACTGTAACTACCAGCAATTTGTCTATACTTTGATACACAGGAAGTGAGAATTTTATAGTTTGGAAAATAACAGAAATGCTTTCCCGATTATAAAATTCCCGCTACTAAATTAATAATGTTTTATGTCAGTTTAAGTTTGGAGAGAACCCTTGGATAAAAATATGAAAATTCTTGTTGTTGATGATTTTTCAACAATGAGGCGAATCGTAAAAAATTTATTAAAGGATCTTGGGTTTACCAATACCGTAGAAGCCGATGATGGAAAAACAGCATTACCGATTCTTCAGGCAGGTGGTATAGATTTTTTAGTGACAGATTGGAATATGCCTGGAATGACAGGCATTGATTTGCTGAAGGCGGTGAGGGCGGATCCCAATTTGGTAAATTTGCCTGTGCTGATGGTAACGGCTGAAGCAAAACGTGACCAGATTGTCATGGCGGCTCAAGCGGGTGTCAATGGTTACGTGATTAAACCATTCACAGCTGCAACACTTAAAGAGAAAATTGAAAAGATTTTTGAGCGAATAGACGCTTAAGCCAGAGGAGTGGTCAATGACAAATTTAAGCCCGGACAACCGCTTGACTATAGCCAAAGACCTGGTTGCAGCGCTGGAAAAAAATGATCAGGCAAGAGCGGATCAGTTATGTGATGATCTAGCCGGTATCAGGGAATCTTCACTGTATCAGGAAATTGGATATTTAACACGGCAGCTTCATGACACCATGAACAGTTTTTCAGCAGATTCCTCATTAAATGAAATTGCTGAAAATGACATTCCTGATGCCAAGGAAAGATTGCAATATGTGATTACCATGACAGAGCAAGCTGCAAATCAGACATTGACAGTTGTAGAGGATTTAATGCCAGTTTCACAGGAATTGCATCAGCAGTCCAACAGCCTGGCAGAAAACTGGCAGCGTTTTTTGGTCAAAAAGATGCCTTTTGATGAATTCAAGGATATGAGTCAAGAACTGACAGAACATTTTAAATATTCCGTTGGCGCAGTTGAGCAAATTCAAAATGGATTGAATGAAGTTCTAATGGCACAAGGGTTTCAGGATATTACCGGACAGATTATTCGCAAGGTTATTAATCTGGTACAGAACCTTGAAGAAAACATGGTAGAACTGATTAAGGTCTCTGGAAATAAACATTATCTGGAAAAAAATTCCAAGCAACAGGATTTACCTGGTCCAGTGGTACCCAAAGTTGATGACAGAAATAATGATGTAGCCACCAGTCAGGATGATGTGGATGATCTTTTGTCGAGTTTAGGTTTCTGAGGGAAATAACATGGCTATTGATTTAGATGATGAGATTCTTCAGGATTTTCTGGTAGAAGCAGGGGAAATACTTGAACTGCTGGGTGAACAGCTGGTAGAGCTGGAACAATCACCAGAAGACCAGGATTTGCTCAATGCAATTTTCAGAGGCTTTCATACTGTAAAAGGTGGCGCCGGTTTTTTAGCCATTGATGCTTTGGTGGGGGTCTGCCACAAAGCAGAGGATGTATTTAATGTTCTTCGGCAAGGTGACAGGAAAGTCACCCCGGATTTAATGGATGTTGTCTTGCAGGTTTTGGATATTGTCAATGAAATGTTTGACAATATCCGTTCAGGTGTTAATCCTGAACCGGCAGAACCTGAATTACTGGAAACCCTTCAAACCTATACTCAACCAGATAATGGCGAGTCAGTTCAATCTGAATCAAATAACGATGAAATATCAGAGCCAGAAGAATCAGGACATCAATCTCAACTGATCGAAAATGCTGCAGAAGCTGTAGAACAGGAATTTGCAGCAATGTTGGGTGGTAATGAGGAACCCGAAACAGAGCAAAAACAAGTTACCGAATCAAGTTCAGAATCTAAAGTTGCCTCAGACCAACAAGCCACGTCAAGCGAAGAAATAACTGAACAAGAATTTGAAGAGTTACTGGATGCTTTGCATGGTCCGGGTGGTTCGCCGACAACAAGTGGCAGTGAAGAACCAGCCATTGAACTTCCCAGCGATGAAATTACAGAAGAAGAATTTGATGCGTTACTGGATGAGTTGCATGGAAAAGGTGGAGCTCCAACAGTCAAAACAACAGAAAACAGTAATGAACAACCCGTACAGCATTCATCATCTGGCGAAATTACTGAAGATGAATTTGATAACTTATTAGATGACTTGCATGGAAAGGGAAAGTTTGTCGGTGTTCCGTGTGGTACGAACAAAGAACAGCAAACACCCGCTTCTGAACAAACCAAGAAGCCAGCTATTGAAGCAGAAAAACCCACGCCAAAACCAAAAGCAGAGTCCAAACCTGAAAATGTAGTTCCCATTACCAAGAAAAAGGATAAACCGAAACCGGAAAAACCAGCTAAAACCACCTCTGCTCCTCAAGCAGAAAGCACTGTTCGGGTTGATACCCAGGTGCTTGATGAGATCATGAATATGGTTGGGGAATTAGTGCTGGTCAGAAATCGTTTTCAAACGCTTAGATCGGTTGCTGATGATGAGCAGATTTCCAAAGCAGTTTCTAATCTGGATGTTGTTACTGCCGATTTGCAACTGTCGGTGATGAAGACCCGGATGCAACCGATCAAAAAAGTTTTTGGCCGGTTTCCTCGTGTGGTCAGAGATTTGGCAAGGAGCCTCAATAAAGAAATCAAACTGGAATTAGTGGGTGAAGAAACCGATCTGGATAAAAATCTGGTAGAAGCTTTGGCTGATCCATTGGTACATTTGGTCAGAAATGCAGTTGATCATGGTATTGAGTCTCCGGATGACAGGGAAGCTGCCGGCAAGCCACGGGAAGGAACCGTCGTATTAACCGCATCTCAGGAAGGAGATCACATTCAATTGACTATTGAGGATAATGGCAAGGGAATGAATCCTGATGTGTTACGACAAAAGGCTATTGAAAAAGGCATTATGGATGAAGAGTCAGCAGCACGTCTTGATGACAAGGACTGTTATAATTTGATTTTCGCACCGGGTTTTTCTACCAAAACGGAAATCTCTGATGTTTCCGGCCGCGGGGTTGGCATGGATGTTGTCAAAACCCGAATTACCCAAATGAATGGAACTGTGGAGATTGATTCCATCAATGGTAAAGGTAGTACCATTATCATTAAAGTGCCGTTGACTCTGGCGATTATGCCAACCTTGATGGTCAAGCTGGGCGGCCAGGCATTTGCCTTGCCTTTAGCCAGCGTCATGGAAATTCTGGATCTGGATTTGACAAAAAGTAATGTGGTTGATGGCCAGCAAGTTGTCATGGTCAGAGAAAGAGCTTTGCCATTGTTTTATTTGGGTGACTGGCTGGTTAATGATCCAGGATACTGTTCAAAATCAAGTGGCACTGGCCATGTCGTTGTGGTCAATGCAGGGGGTAAACAGATTGGTTTTGTTGTTGATCAGCTGATTGGTCAGGAAGAGGTTGTAATTAAACCGCTGGGCGCAAAATTACATGGGCTGGATGGATTGTCCGGTGCAACGATTACTGGCGATGGACAAATTGCATTGATTCTGGATGTTCCGGGAATGATGAGAAAATATGCTGCATAAAGGCTTAGTCGTATGCCAATCAGAGTGCTAATTGTTGATGATTCACGTTTTTTCTGTAAACGGATTAAAGATACCCTTGAAGAAGAGCGGAGTTTTCAAGTTGTAGGAACAGCAAATAATGGCCGACAGGCAGTTGCAATGGCTGCAAGTACAAATCCTGATGTTATTACCATGGATGTCGAAATGCCAATTATGGATGGTATTACTGCAGTCAAGGAAATCATGTCAAAATCACCCACACCTATTCTTATGTTTTCTGCCTCAACACATGCCGGAGCGAAAGCAACGTTTGAAGCATTGGATGCCGGGGCGCTAGATTTTTTACCAAAACAACTTGAAGAAATTGATGAAAACCGAGAAACAGCCAAAAGTTTGCTGCGTCGAAGAGTAAAAACGGTGGCTATGCAAGCAGTTAAGATAAAACGTAAGGATGCCGCAGTAAGGAATCATAAACCGGAGATACTGCAAACAAATAATGTCATTAAGTTGCGCCCCATTGTACGCTCCAGGCGTAATGGACAGCGCTTTGACCTGGTGACGATTATCGCTTCAACAGGTGGTCCAGTCGCTATTCAAAAACTAATAGCAGAAATTCCTAATACTTTTTTACCCCCTGTGTTAATTGTTCAACACATGCCTGGAAATTTTACCAGCAGTTTTGCGGAACGTTTGGACCAGTTATGTTCCATGAAAGTTAAACAAGCTGATGAGGGTGATTTGATCATGTCAGGTCTGATACTTTTGGCGCCAGGTGGTAAGCAAATGCTGCTTGAAAGCGGTCGGGGACAAACCAGAGTTATATTAAGAGAAAAAATAACGGGTGAGATTTACAGCCCCAGTGCCGATGTTACTTTGAGTTCAATTGCAGAAAATTTTACCGGGAATGTCCTGACACTGGTGATGACTGGTATGGGTGCAGACGGTAGGAATGGGGCTGAAAAGCTTAAACAAAAGGGTGCGACAGTCTGGGCTCAAAATGAGGTTAGCAGTACTGTATATGGAATGCCTAAAGCAGTAGCTGAAGCAGGGTTGGTTGATGAGGTTATGAGCCTGGATGAAATGGTAAAAAATCTGGCTGGAATAAGCTGATGGATTTTCTTAGTGTATTTGGGGTATTAATTGGTTTCTTCGCCATAGCTGGCGGTAATTATTTGGAAGGCGGGCAATTAAATGCACTACTTAATGGGCCAGCGCTAGTGATAGTGTTTGGTGGAACTGTCGGTGCGACATTGTTGCAGTTTCCACCGTCAATTTTTCATCGAGCAGTGATGATTACCAAATGGGTATTTTTGCCAGAAAAAATTTTCTTGAAAAAACAAATAAAAAAAATACTGGACTGGAGTACCCTCGCAAGAAAAGAAGGGTTGTTAGGGTTAGAAACGGTTGTTGGAAAAGAACAGGATAGTTTTGCTAAAAAAGGATTGCAACTATTAGTGGATGGCAATGAGCCGGAAGTGATCAGAAACTGTCTGGAAGTAGAATTATCAACGAAAGAACACCTTGATTTACAGGCCGCAAAAGTCTATCAGGCGATGGGCGGTTATGCGCCAACGATTGGTATTATCGGAGCTGTTTTGGGGTTGATTCATGTTATGCAAAATTTGTCAGACCCTAGTCTGTTAGGTGCAGGAATTGCAACGGCCTTTGTTGCAACAATCTATGGCGTTGGGTTAGCAAATCTATTGTTTTTACCCGTTGCCAGCAAATTAAAATCCAATATTACTGCAATTTCTCATGCCAGAGAAATGATGGCGGAAGGAATTATAGCCATTGCGGAGGGGGAAAATCCCAGAAATATAGAATTGAAGCTGACCGGATTTCTCGATAATTATTCACGATGAATTGCCGTAAAATTTAAAAGTGGCTTGGGTTAATTATAAGTAAGGACAATCCCATGAGACGAAAAAACAGGCATAACGAAGAACCGGAAAACCATGAACGCTGGCTGGTTTCCTATGCAGATTTTGTAACACTGTTATTCGGTTTTTTTGTGGTTATGTATGCCATTTCATCTGTCAATGTTGGTAAGTACCGGGTCTTATCAAATGCTTTGGATGAAGCTTTTTCCAAGCATGATGTGGTAGAACAATCAGAAAGCCCAGTTGAAATTGGTAAAAGACCGACAACAGTTCAGCCAATCCAATTGGATCATTTGATGACTGAGCAGAAGCGGAAGGAAGAAAAATTAAGTGTCGAAATCAAGGAGGAACGAAGACGCTTGAAAAAAGTAGAAGAACAATTCAATACCTTGCTCGAACCATACATTGATCAGGATTTAATTGAAGTTAAAAGAGATGATTTCTGGTTGGAACTGGTGATGAAAAGCGGCATGTTGTTCCGAAGCGGCGAAGCAGAACTGTCCAGATCAGCACTGCCTTTGCTCAACAAAATCAAGACTATTTTAAAACGCACCCACAATATACTGCATGTTGAGGGCCATACCGATAATATTCCCATTGATACCGTAGAATTTCCCTCCAATTGGGATCTTTCCTCTGCCAGAGCCGCCAGTGTGGTCAAAGAGTTGGCAAAGGATGGCATTAGCCCGACACGTATGGCAGCTGTGGGTTATGGGGAATTTCATCCAATCGCTGATAATTCCACTGAACAAGGTCGTTATCAAAACCGGCGAGTGGCATTGGTGCTGATTTCCCAATCTATAGCCCGTTATAAGTCTCAAGGTCGGGAAGCGGAACCGAAAAGGGTTTCCCAGATGAATTAATTCGAGTTAATATCATGAAAATATGGTCTGTTTCTAATCAAAAAGGCGGGGTAGGAAAAACCACAACGGTTGTGACTTTAGGTGGTTTGTTATGTTCCTGGGGATACCGAACCTTGCTCATTGATCTCGATCCTCATGGTTCATTAACCAGCTATTTCGGTATGAATCCTGATGAGCTGGAAAATAGTGTTTATAAGCTGTTTCACCATGCGACATGCAAACAAAAAGATCATAATCCAAGATCATTTATAACCAGCACCAGGATTGACAATCTTTCAATACTTCCTGCAGCAACTGCAATTGCAACATTGGACAGGCAGGTGGCAGGATTAGATGGCATGGGTTTGGTGATTAAAAATGCATTAAATGAAATATCAGCCGATTATGATTATGTCCTCATAGATACTCCACCCATGCTGGGAATACTGATGATTAACGCTTTGGCAGCCTGTGAGCATTTGGTGATTCCGGTTTTAGCTGAATATTTATCTTTAAAGGGTTTAGAAAGAATGCTTCATACTACGCAAATGGTATTTCGATCCAGAAAAACCCCGCCTGGATACACTATATTACCAACCATGTATGATAAACGAACCAAAGCATCATTAGTCAGTCTTGAACAGTTGCAGGCTGAATATTCTGATCATCTTTGGAATGCTGTAATTCCTGTGGATACCAAACTTCGGGAAGCCAGTCGAGCTGGTCTGCCGGGTTCTTTCTATGCAGCAAATTCGCGGGCAGTAGAAGCCTATGCAGATTTTCTGGAAAACCTGCTTCAGGAACATTCAGGACAACTTGCCAATGTTTCCTGAGTTAATTAATCAGGTCTGCCGGTCATCCATTTGGCACTGTTAATTGTACCTGTAAATAATGAATTAACTGCTATTATTGATATTAATAAAGTAAATACCTGAACGCTTATTGTGAGTGTGAATATTGTTAATAAATGATGATATTGATAGATATCTGAATGAGGTGGCAATAAATTTGATGGTATGAGACCTATAATTAATGAAAATCAAAACACAGGTTAAAGCGTAATGAGTGAAGCTGAACAAAAACTGGACCCGATCATGCAGTGGGTAACTTTTCGCTTAGGCGATGAAAAATACGGTATTAATGTCATGCAGGTCCAGGAAGTACTGCGAATAACAGAAATTGCCCCTGTTCCGGGGGCACCATCCTATGTGTTAGGCATTATTAATCTGCGCGGAAATGTTGTTACAGTGATTGATACGCGCAGCAGATTTGGATTAATGCCTAAAGAACCCGATGATTATACGCGTATTGTTATCATTGAATCTGAGGGGCATATTATTGGCATTCAGGTCGATAGCGTTGCTGAAGTAGCTGATCTGCGTGCTTCGGAAATTGAAACAGCACCCAATGTGGGTAATGAGGAAAGCTCGAAATATATTCAGGGCGTCACCAGCAGAGATAATCAATTATTGATATTGGTCGATCTGAACAAATTTCTAAGTGATGAAGAAAAGGCTGAAATGGATTTGTTTTAAGAGATGATTGCTTGTGAAAGTTAGAAAAAAAGACATTCGGGTAATTCCGCATATTATCCTAAATCAACATTACTAGATTTGAAGCGCCATCTAGATCTAGAAAATTCAACCTAAAAACTCCGTACACGTAAGGCGAAAAAACCGCAAGCTGCAAACAGACAGAAAGGCAATGTAATGAAGCATCTGGTTTTCCTTAATATACTCGGATCCTTGTTTTTGAATTTAATATTACAAGGTAATTGATATAATTCATTGTTTGAAATATCAAAATATCAGGAGTATTAAAATGAAGATACACGAACTTTCAGTTTCAGAGAGGATTATCTTGGCGGAAAAGTTATGGGATAGTATCGTTGATGAAAATACGCCGGTAGATTTATCAAAGAAGCAAAAAATTGAGCTTGACCGAAGATTACAGGCGTTTCTAGATGATCAAGATACCGGGGCCACATGGTCAGAGGTTAAAGAGCGCATTGTTGGCAATGTATGAATTTTATTGTAACAGTTCGGAAAGAAGCTGAATTAGATATTAATAGTGCATTTACATATTATGAAAACAAGCGGGCGGGGTTAGGTAATGATTTTCTTCTTTGTATTGAGGAATGTTTGTCAAAAATAGAACGAAATCCAAAACATTACAAAGTAATCCACAATACACTGAGGCGTATTGCCGTTCGGCGGTTTCCATATCGTATTTTTTATTTAGTCCAAGACGACCTGGTTATAGTAACAGCCGTTTTTCATGCAAGAAAAGACCCTCAAATATGGGAAATTCGTACATAAAAAATCCAATTTACTGGCTTATGTTCCCTTACCCATACTGTAGATATGGCACAGTATTAATTTAAAGTCGAGTGAACAACATGAAAATTCAACCTCTAAATACCCACCCGGTCGTTAAAATAAAACCAATCAAACGAAACAATCAAAAACAGCAGCAAAAACAAACCAAAGACCAGCAAAACCAAATAGAACACCAGTATTCTGATGATATGGAAGATGACCAAGACAATATGCATATTGACGAGAATGTCTGATGGCTAACTTGTTGCAGGCAACAATTTTGTTGTTACTATTAGCTGTTATTGCGGTGATAGTTTGGCTTTTTCTGGAAAACCGGAAAATTAAACTGGAGCAACAGAATTTAAAAAAAGACTTTGAAAAAGTAAACCGGGATTTGGCCGGTTTATGCTCTGCTGCTGTCAATGTTGATACCCGTTTGACAAAAAATAATGCTGTTTTATTGGGGATGGTTAAAGACTTGGAAGAAATTCTTGAACCTGTTACTGAAATAAGCAAAACAGAATTAAACGACTCGCCGCAAACGCCTTATCAAGATATTATTCAGGTTGTAAAGCAAGGGGCGGAACCGGTAGCGTTAGTTCGCCAATTCGGGATAAGTTTCGATGAAGCTGCCTTGCTTATTCGTTTGCATGGAGCCGAAAAAATGAAAACTTGAGGTTTGGATAACAACAAGTTGGCAATAAAAAAGCCTCATCAAAAAATTGATGAGGCTTTTTTGTATAGGGAGTTAGTATATATTTCGCGCGGTCACGACTGAGGATTTCTGACGACTGGGTTTTTGCCGATAGCTGCGTTACTAAAACAGTTGCGTAGCTTGCTATGCGCTTGTTTTAGTGCCTTGCTCTCGACAAAAATCAGTGCGCTATAAATTCCGCATCCGTGACCGCGCGAAGTATAATTATTTAATCTTCACCACCAAAAGCCCCGAGCAACTGTAATAAGCTCAGGAATAAATTGTAAATAGAAACATACAAAGAGATGGTCGCCAGAATATAATTGGTCTCTCCGCCATGAATGATGGCGCTGGTTTCATAAAGAATCATTGCAGACATCAACAAAATAAACATGGCCGAGACTGCCAGCGACAGGGCAGGTATTGAAAAAACCACAGCGCCGATTCCTGCAAGAAAAGCAACCAGAATGCCGACCATCAAAAAACCACCCATAAAACTGAAATCCTTACGCGTAGTCAGGGCATAACCAGACAAACCAAGGAAAATAACGCCGGTACCGCCTAAAGCGGTCATCACCAGTTCATGGCCATTGCTATAAGCACTGAGATACATATTAATAATAGGTCCCAGCGTTAATCCCATAAAACCGGTCAAAGCAAAAACAAACACTATTCCCAGGCTGCTATTGCTGAATTTTGTGGTCAAAAATAGCAATCCAAAATAACCAACCATGGTAATAATCATTCCTGGATGTGGCAAATTGAAGTACATGGCGATCCCTGCAGTGAATGCGCTGAATAAGAGCGTCATCGATAGCAGCAGGTAAGTATTTTTTAAAACTTTGTTAGTAGCCAGAACGCCAGGTTCTGAACGGGTAACAGTGGTATTTAGTCTCATTTCTATTGTTCCTTTTAATGAATAACGGTTTAATTTTACAAAAGATACGGTATATTTGTGATATTTTTTTCTCGACATGGAGGACTGTTCACAATGACTGCTGAAAAACAGCCAACACCGTATGAATTAATTGGCGGTGAAGTTGCCCTGCAAAAATTGGTTGATCGATTTTATCACTATATGGATGTTGTTCCAGAAGCAAAAACTGTCCGAAACATGCATACTGATGACTTAGAGAGAGTAAAAGACAAGTTGTTCAAATTTTTTTCAGGTTGGCTGGGTGGCCCTGATCTTTACCAGCAGGAATTTGGCCATCCCAGGTTAAGACGGCGGCATTTTCCATTTACAATTGGTATTGAAGAAAGAGATCAG
>Ga0256839_1002181_pt1 | contig 22335 bp, 23 predicted proteins | sample 354166metaG_FD_185968 | JGI IMG/M metagenome (GOLD analysis project Ga0256839, IMG submission 185968) | Hydrothermal vent microbial communities from Mid Atlantic Ridge, Atlantic Ocean - 354-166 | ecosystem: Environmental > Aquatic > Marine > Hydrothermal vents | place: Atlantic Ocean: Mid... | reverse complement strand
GATCTCATTCCCGGAAGGCTGGGCGGGCACGTGATTGCCTCGCAAATCAGCATTCCCGATGCTGGTCCGGTGCCGGATAATGTGCATTATCACAAGGTGCTTTTTCAGCTGATTTATTGCTATAAGGGCTGGGTGAAAGTGCTCTATGAGGACAATGGCCCGCCGATTACGCTTCATGCCGGAGACTGTTTTATGCAGCCGCCAGAAATCCGCCACCGGGTGCTGGAATCATCTAAAGGGCTTGAGGTGATTGAAGTCTCGGTGCCGTCTGAACATATCACCTATCTTGACCACGAGATGGAACTGCCAACGCCAGAGCTTAGGCCTGAACGGGAATATACGGGCCAAAAATTTGTCAATCATCAGGCTGCAAAAGCACAATGGGCGCCCTGGCGGCTGGCCGGGTTTGAGGCGCGTGATCTGGAAATCAACGCGGCCACCAATGGGGTGGCGGATGTGAAAGTTGCCCGGGTTAAAGGCAACCGCGCACCGATTACCACCAGCCATGATTGCCCGATGATCTTTAATTTTGTGCTTGAGGGTGAGATGAAATTGCGGATTGAAGAGGGTGAAGCGGAAGTGCTTGCCGCGAGCGATTCATTCGTTGTGCCCGCAGGCATGAAACATACGATATTTGATTATTCAGATGATCTGGAAATTCTGGAAGTGGCACTTCCGGCGGCTTTTGAGACTAGGGTTTGGTGAAAGCGGGCTTATGAGAGTGATCTGACAAATAAGGTTCATCTGTGTCGACTGCTTTATTATCCTTCACACCAACCCAACCTCTTTTGCATATTTGGTCGTTGTGTAGACGGGCACATTTTCGGTAAAGCCTTTTAGCGGAATCTTATCGACAAGATGCAGGTTCCGCGTGGTTCTTTCTTTGAAACCCGGGCCAACAATCAGCGGTACTCCGACGGTTTTTGTGGCTGCCTCCAGCCTTGCTGCCATATTCATGGCGCTGCCGATTGCTGTATAATCAAAGCGCAGGGATGAACCATAATTGCCAACTGTGCAGACGCCAGTTTCGAGCGCCGCACCAATTTGCAGCGGTGGCAGGCCGCGCTTCACCAGTTCGGGGTTTTTCGCATGTATTGAGGCAATAATGGCTTCAGCTGCAGCCAGCCCCTTATCGGCATGGTCCGGTTGGTCAATTGGAGCATTCCAGAAGGCCAGCACCGCATCGCCCATAAATTTATCGACGGTGCCATCATACTTAAAAATCTGATCATTGGCGATGGAAAGCAGATGATTGATTAAATCAAACATTTGGTCAGCGGATAAATCCTGGGTGGTTGAGGTGAAATTCCGCATATCCATTAGCAAAACGGTGATTTCACGCTTCTCGCCAGTTAACAATGCTTCGCTGTCTTGCTCCATCAGCTGTTCGACAACTGTTGGCGACATGAATTGTGAAAATTGCTGCACCAGAACAGAGCGCCGTTGTTCGGTGGTTTTGTATAGCGAATAGGCCTCCATAGTGATGACCATAAACAGACCAATTGCCGGCTGGACTGATTCATAGAGCTCACCCCACCATAGATAGGCAATAAATCCTGCAATCAGTGGTGCGGATACGATCAGTGTCACCAGCGGAACTGATAGAATGAAGCTGCGAAATACAAATCTTGATGACAGAATAATCAACAAGGCGGACACCAAAAACCAGAGCCGTTCAATCGACAGTCCGTTTTCAGGTTTGGATAAAAATGCGCCGACCAGTAATTGTTCGGCTATTAGCGCGTGGACCTCACTGCCCAGCCGCTGGGTTTTGGAAGGCGTGGTATGGAACTGATCCAGACCAACCGCATTATTGGATATAATGGCGATGGCATTTTTTAAGGCAGGCTCACTGGTCCCGTCGAGAATATTGAGTGCTGATATTTTTGGAATGCTACCTTTTCGTTCCCAAAGAATTATTTGCCCCTGTGGCTGTAAGGGTAATATTGCTGTGCCGATTTTAAGCGCATCAAATCCTTCGCCGCCCATGCGAACGGCATAATTTCCAGCACCCGCGTAGAGCCTTACAAGCTCCAGCGCAAATGACGGCCACATTTGATAGCCATCACCGGTAGATTGCAACCAGACCAGGGGCAGTTCGCGCAAAACACCGTCCTTATCGGGAGTGGCGCGGATAATGCCAAGGGCTGATGCGGATTGGTTGAATTTGGCAAGGGAGGCAATGACGCCGGTAAATCCGGGTAAGCTCTTCGGTACGATGCCGACAATGGATGGGTCTGCCTTGGGGTGAATGTTGGTGTTGGTAAACTCATTGCCCAGGCTGGCCGCCAGGACGGTGGGCATAATTGCAAGCGCCTTTGCCAGTTCATCGTCGCCCTTTGGCCCGTTTGGTGCTGTATCTGGCTCTGGAAATAATAGATCCAGACCGACAACTGCAGCACCCTGATCCTTTATACCTTTTACCAGATCAGCGACCACGCTCCGGTTCCACGGCCAGCGGCCATATTTGGCCAATGTCACATCATCAATAACGACAAGCTTGATCGGGCTTTCGTTTTCGCTGCCGGGGCGGGGGGCGAGGGTTTGGTAGGCGTCAAAAGTTTTGCCACGCAAAAGTGAAAGCGGGTTTTCAAAAATAATATGGCCGATAAACAGTAACAGGGCCAATACAATAGGGGCGTAGCGAATTCTCGAAAACCGCATGGATCAAGTTCTATGTATCAAGAGCATCTGGATTATTATTCGGGGCGGTGTCTCGAGTTGCAGGCGGCAGCAAGTTGTCAGCAGTATCCACGCCGTTGAAATAGTCTTCGAGGAATTTATTGAAGTTTTCCTTGTTTTCAAAGCGCGGAAACTCCTGAAAAACTTCCAGTTCGATTTTGGCGTGGCGACGGCCTTTCTTTATACCGAGAAACGACCAGAATTGATCATAAATACGATATTGGCTTTTGCCCAACCCGTCGACCTTCAGCAATACAACCGGATGGTCTGGAAGTGCCTTGACCATGTCGTAGGCACCGGTAAGGTAGGGTGGGATTTCTTCTTTTTCGCCCTTTCTGATGCTCCCGGCAGGAAATATCAGAATCGAGTTATCGTTTTGCAAAACCCGTTTCATAATATCGAGCGTTTTTAGTTTCTGTTCCTCCCGGCGTTCCGGTGCCCAGTCTTTCGGGCTGCTCATTGGAATGGTGCCAAACAACATCATCGGATATTTTTGCAACCAGTGTTCATATTCAAGATAGTAGGCTGTGGGGCGAATTCGCGTCACCGTATAGAGCGATGTCATTATCAAAGGCGGGTCGTTGCGGCTGACATGGTTGGATAGAATAATTGCACCGGTAAGGTCCTGCAATTGTTCTTTGTTGGAACAGCTGACATTGTAGAACAAATCGTAATAGGGCCTGATAAGTGCGAAAACGAGATGCCGAAGAAGCTTACCAAAAATATTGTCTATTACTTTTACGCCACGTTTTTTGGCTGGTGGGTTTGTCATGCGACCCTTTCGATAGGTTCAATATTGTATGCATCTGGTCAAATTATTATACCGGAAGGATCTGGACGAAATAAACATTGAATTCTACAGACAAGCGGCTGGAATTGGTGGGATCGATGGGCAGACAAGTGTGGTTGGTCCGGTAATAGTGGTAGTTGCCGGTTCAGTGGTTGTTTGAGTTTGAGCGGGCACGGGGTTTTCGACGATGACCACCTCTTGCTGTTTTTGCGAACCAAGCGGTATAATCGGGTTTCTTCTACGATCAGGCGCTCCGGTTAAACTTGGAAGCGAACCATTTGAGGATTTGCAAAAACCTGTCGCGTCCTTGCTGCCATCTATGCAATTTGCCCTTGCTCTCAAGCCCTTACCCTTGCGCCCAGGAATACCATTGCCGGCAACCCTGTCGCGACTGTCCAGCAGGTCCATGTCATCCTCTTTGGACATTTCAATTTTAAGGGTTTTACCGTCGGAAATACAGGCAAAGCCGGGCTTGGTTATGATGCGTGTTTTGCCGTTAACACTACACGACATTCTGCCTGCGCGTAAAATGGATTTGGTGAAAGCCCTGGTTACTCTGGTATCCAGTATACCGCCACGAATACCCAATACAATATGGGGTGTGGTGACTTGCATTTTTCCGGATTTTGAAATTTGTCCGCCATAAAACCGGACTAGACCACTGTTCATATTAACCGCGACCTTACCCCTGTTTCTTCCCGGTTGATAAACAAATTCATCAATAACGAGTTTTGAGTTGGGCCCGATTTTTGCACTCGATTCATCATCAAACACGATCATGCCTAGCCCGGTTTTATTGCTCGACAGACTGTCACCAAGTGATATTTTGGCGCCGACGGACAGGTTTTTACCATTGTTTACAGCAATTTGGGTTTGCAGAGCCGTCATGGTGCCGACAACTTCAGCAGTTGCCAGATTTGGAATCGCTACCAAGGCAAAAACTGTTGATCCAATGAAGGCCAGGTATTTAGGCATGTGCATGATAATTTGCTCCATTTAACGGAAAGTATAGGTGTAGCTTAACCCAATTCCGTAAGATGTCTGGTTGCGGCTTGAATCATCAAGGGTAAGCTGCCGATAAAAAGAAGTAAGATCTATCCGATTGGCTTCGTTCAGCTCAAACGTGTGATCCCAGCGTAATTGCCAAAAATTTCCGTCAAATGTTGTTCCGGGTGTGGCGTTTAAATCGGGTAACCGAATATGGCCACCACCAATGCTGGCTCGATGCGTCCAAATGATGCCGTCTGGATTGGAAACAATCAGGCCCGCATAACTGAATTCTCCATCAACCGAGCGGCCAACTGACGTGCCACCATAGGTGTAATCGAATTGTGTTCTAATCGCTGCTCCAATTGCATTTGCCGCGCTTAGCCGATAGGCACCGCCAGCCTGGGCTCGAACGCGGTAATCTGTGAATAACAGATCGGAGGCGGAAAGGTCAGCAAGGCCGAAATTGGCAAAAACCGTCGTGTCGGCGGTTGGTTGTACTGTGAATTTGGAGAAAAGACCATATTCCTGAATGGCCGCGTTCTTTTGGAAGCTGCTATAATCTCCATAGAGTGACAGCGACATGCGCAATGAGGATATTCCCGAGTTCGGCAGGCCTTTTTCCCAGGACAGGCCCAAGCGACCTGAAGGGGCCGTAAAAACGCCACCGCCACCGCTGAGATCAAAATCGCCGAACAGGCGGGATGCCCGGGCCCGGATTGAAATCATGATCGCATCATCGGTGGGCGTTTCGAGATTGCGGCGCAAAACTGCGTTGATTTCTCCATATGGATTGAAATCTGTCCGGTCTGAAATAGCCGCAGAGCTGGAAAAGTTGGTCTGGATGACTTCAGCACCGGCAGTAAACGCGATATAGCCGCTAACGCCGCCGATGTTTTTGCTAATTCGCTCACGCAGTTTTTCAGCTTGCCCTATTTCCCTGAGGCTGAGCGTCCCAATTTCAAGAGCGTATTCAATATGGCGCAAAGCAAGGTCATAGGACCCTACGTGATTATACAAGCGGCCGGCGACTAATCTGGCCTGTGCGTCACGGGGAAATGTGATTAAATGTTGTTCTATTGTGGAAAGCGCCTGATCGTATTGGCCAGCTTCAACTGCAATATTGATAAACTCCGTAAGGCTTCCCGGATCGCGTGGATTTGCAATGCGATTGGCAAAAGAATCCTGGTAGGCGGAAGCAAGGGCGAAATTTATGCCGATTGTTAGCATAGAAGTGCCAATAATCGTGGTCTTTATGAGACTATAAAAATTACTTTGCATAATAAGAAAACCCAACAAAACCCCAGATGGAACCAAATAATGTTTAGTTCCTTTGTTCTTTTAATATATTTGTAACTATTTTGGTAGTGCATTCAGGGGTTTTGCAGCCCTTAGGTTAATACCTGTGTTAATTATGTCATAGTGCGATAATGGTCACAATAACTCGAACTTGATATGCGGTTTTGCACGCGTCAGGAGCGCAAGTAGAATTTTGGAAAAAATGGTTCACATATGAGGTAAAATCATTTAAGTTTCATTTGCAACTAATTTTAAGGTTTTAAGCATGGCAAAGAAATTCGCGTCTCAGGCAGATATGGACGAGAAAGAGATTTCATTTACGGAAATTGGTAAAGATTTATGGGCTTTTACCGCCGAGGGTGACCCGAATACCGGGGTTATTATTGGTGATGACAGCGTGATGATTATTGATGCGCAGGCAACGCCGAGGCTTGCCAATGTGGTGATCGAAAAAATCCGTGGCGTGACCGATAAGCCAATCAAACATGTGGTTTTATCGCATTATCATGCGGTGCGGGTGCTTGGGGCATCGGCTTATAATGCGCCCGAAATTATCATGTCTGAAAAAGCTCGTTCGATGGTTGTTGAACGCGGCCAAGAGGACTGGGACAGCGAATTTGAGCGTTTTCCGCGTCTGTTTCAGGGGCACGAATCCATTCCGGGTCTCACCTGGCCAACTACAACTTTCAATGATCGTATGAGCGTCTATCTGGGCAAGCGCCGGGTTGATTTGATGTTTATGGGCCGGGCACATACGGCTGGTGATATTGTTGCCTATGTGGGCGATGAGAATGTTATGTTTACCGGTGATATTGTTGAATATAAATCTGCCTGCTATTGCGGCGATGGACATTTCAGCGACTGGCCGGACACATTGAACGAAATTCGCGCATGGGACGTAGATGCCATTGCTCCGGGCCGCGGTGATGCACTTGTGGGCCAGAAAATGGTCAATGCAGCGCTTGATTCTACAGAGGACTTCGTTACCACGACCTATAAATCGGTGGCCCGTGTGGCGCTCAGAGGTGGTTCGTTGAAAGAAGCATGGGATGCATGCCGCGAAGTCTGCGATCCAAAATTTGGCGATTATGCAATTTATGAACATTGCCTGCCGTTCAATGTTTCGCGCGCTTATGATGAAGCCCGCGATATGGACACGCCTAAAATCTGGACTGCTGCGCGTGATATTGAAATGTGGGAGGCTTTGCAGAGTTAGGGGATGCGTATCAAGAACTGGAAAATCGCCTGTCTATAGGCCGTAATTGTGTTGGTTCCTTCTTATACAGCCGCTTGTCTAACGGAACAAATGGTTTGGGTGGTGCCAACTCTGGCAGCTGCAAGATTTTTTGCTGCACATATTGGTCTGCAAGATAGTGAAGTTACCCAAAGAGTTGATGAGGATGGGGATGCAGATACTGGAGAAGGGGAAGATGTTGTTGATTCTTTTGGGGACTTCACCAACTAAACCAAGCATTTGTCGCGATGTCATATGGTATTCACATCATAAAGGCGGATGTTTTTATCCATGGTCATGATTGTTAAATTTTGCATTTGCGCTTGTACGACCAGCATACGGTCGAATGGATCGCGGTGATGATGGGGCAGGTGGGAGACTTCAAGCGCATGTTCGGGAGAGATTGGCAAGACGTTGATATTGCTGGAGTAAATTTGTGCCAGCAAATCGTCGGGCATTGGCAATTTTCTAATCGAGGCTTTAATTGCAATCTCCCATATGGATGCAGTGCTGATGAAAAGCCTGCTGTTGCTTTCCAATATGTCTTTGTGATGGTTTTGCAGACGTTCAGAACCCGTCATGTCCCAGAGCAAAATATGAGTATCAATCAGAAAGCCGCCAACACTCACTTGATATACTCATCCCATTCAGGGCCCAACTCATCAAAATCATCCGGGACTTCAAACTTTCCCTTCCAAATACCGTGCAGGGATTTCTTCTTTGCTGGTTTTTCGGCAATGATTTTCACATATGGCTTGCCGTGTTTGGTGATCGCAATTTCCTCTCCATTCGCTGCTTTGCGAAGGATTTCGGAAACATTGGCTTTCATTTCAGCGACGGTGATGTTCATGACACTCTCCAGTTATGGCCATAATATAGGCCAGAATATGGATATTTGCAAGTTTGAGACGAGATAGAAAATGCCCAAAATCTTTGAAACGCCGCTCTATTCTTACGCTCGATCACCCGATCAGGATGCGGCAGCGCCCGTTCGTCACCCGGTTGTTGTGGTGGGTGCCGGGCCTGTTGGTCTGGCTGCTGCCATCGAACTTGCACAAAGCGACGTGCCCGTATTGGTGCTGGATGATAATGACAAGGTCTCATGGGGATCGCGGGCCATTTGTTTTGCCAAACGCCCATTGGAAATTCTTGACCGGCTTGGCTGCGGCAATGAATTTGTCGACAAGGGCGTTCAGTGGAATTTGGGCAAGGTGTTTGTTGATGTTCAAAAAATCTACGAATTTGACCTTTTACCGGAAGGCGGCCATCAGCGACCGGCCTTTATAAACCTGCAGCAATATTATTTTGAAGAATATTTGATCAACCGCCTTCGTCAATTGCAAGATGAAGGCAAGCCGATCGAATTGCGCGGTAATAACAAGGTTATTGCGGTTGATGCGCGTGAAAATGAGGTGGGCATTACCATTGAAACACCGGAAGGTAATTATTCCATTTGTTCGGATTGGCTGATCCCGTGCGATGGGGCTAATTCGCCGGTGCGTGCGATGATGGATCTGGATTTTGTCGGTCAGGTCTTTGAGGACAATTTCCTCATCGCTGATATTGTCATGGAGGCTGATTTTCCAGCTGAACGGCGGTTCTGGTTCAATCCGCCGTTTAATCCGGGTCAATCGGTTTTGCTGCACAGCCAACCGGACAATGTGTGGCGGGTTGATTTCCAGCTTGGCTGGGACATCGACAAGGAGGAAGAGGCGAGGGACGAGAATGTCTCCCGGCGCCTAAAATCAATGTTCGGTGAGGATGCTGAATTCGAGCTTGAATGGGTTTCCGTTTATACGTTCCAATGTCGGCGGATGAAGAATTTTCGTCATGGCCGCGTGCTGTTTGCCGGTGATGCGGCGCATCAGGTTTCGCCCTTTGGTGCGCGCGGGGCTAATTCAGGCTTGCAGGATAGCGATAATCTGATCTGGAAATTGAAGCTGGTGATGGAAGGCAAGGCACCGGAAAGTCTGCTTGACAGTTACAACCATGAGCGGGTTTATGCGGCAGAAGAAAATATATTAAATTCAACGCGCTCGACGGACTTTATCACACCAAAATCCGAGATCAGCAAAGTGTTTCGCGATGCCGTGTTGAGTCTTGCAAGCGAACATGAATTTGCCCGTCCGTTGGTCAATACCGGCAGGCTTTCAGTGCCGGCAACCTATGATAATTCTCCGCTCAATGGCCCGGATGTCGATGGTTTGCCAGGTCGTACCAGGCCGGGTGCCGCTGCCAGTGATGCGCCGGTGGGTGATGATTGGCTGCTGCAAAAACTGGGTGGTCGATTTCAATTGCTGACCATAAATACGGATGGGCCAAAAAGTCTGAAGGTGGATGGTATTCCGGTTGAGCGGCTCTCGCTTTCTTGCGGTGAAGGGCGATTGGAAGAGCTTAAAGAGCGCTATTTGGGCGAGCGTGATTGTGCGGTTTACTTAATGCGACCAGACCAACATATTGCAGCGCGATGGATTAGCTATGACGAACAGGCAGTGCGCGATGCGGTTAACAAAGCTGTTGGCAAGATTTAGGGGGTAATATCATGGCAAAATTGAATTTGTCTGCGAATATCAATGACCCGGATGGCTTCTATAGTGAATTGCTGATGGCCCATGAAGGCTTGAGCAAAGATGAGAGCGATGGGTTGAACGCGCGGTTGATCTTGTTGTTGGCTAATCACGTTGGCGACCGTGAAATTCTCTTAGAAGCGCTTACCGCTGCGCGCGGGAAAGGTGAAGTCAAATAGCAATATCGGCCCTGCTGGTCATCTTCGCTAAAAGTTCAATCACGGGTAGTTTCACATTACGTCACACCATTGTGTCTCGACAGTGATGCCCGCCACATCCAAAATTGCACCAAATATGCGATTTGCCTAACTGATTGGAGCAATTATCCGATGTTGAAACAAACCATATACTCCCTTTTAGCCATTGCCTTTGTCCTGCTTGCGTTCAATGCGGAAGCGCAGGAAGTTCCCGGCGCGCATCTGGCGATTAAGAGCCCGGCTATCCTGGAAAAAAGTGAAATCAACAAGGTTTATGATGAGCTAAAAGAACGAATGGCCGGAGGCTATGAGCTTTCAAAACTACCAATAATCAAGAATTACCAAAGCTGGAAACAGTATAATAATCAGCCCTATATATCGGCCACCCACGGGCAGCGATATGTCAATAATTATGCCAACAGGTTGGTGACCAATTATGGCAATTTGAAAAAAGGTGGGGCCTATCCGGTTGGAACTGTATTTGCAAAGGATACAATAACAGTTACTGCGCAGAAAAAGACCTATCCGGGGGCCATATTTATTATGGAAAAATTGGCCAAAGGCAAAAGTCCGAAGACGGCGGACTGGCGTTATGTGATGGTTTTACCGGATGGCTCTATGTTTGGTGATACGATCGGGGATCAGCCAGAAGAAGTTGAATATTGCTATGCCTGCCATATTCAAAAATCCCGCCAGGATTATGTATTTTTCGTACCCGGAAAATACCGCGCTGATTAGGGTCAGGGCCCATTAATTTGATCCATTCTGCGCTCGGTAATTTGATTGCTGAATAGAAGAAATATCGCAGGCAATATAAATATTTTCAAGATATTACGACGTATTCAGCAATCAAATTACCCGCGCCCAAAGGGTTTGAAAGGAAGCACACGCCTGAAAGTTATAAATGCTCGAAAAGGTACCAACCTGTCCTTGCGCTTTATTTCTTTCATTCGAATACTTCTTTTCAAACAGAATTGTATTAAATTAATGAGTCCTGACCCTTGTAAAACTGGTGCTGGTCTCAAAGTGACGAGTTGCCGCATTTATATATTAGCAATGCGTAATATATAAATGGCAATGAAATTGCAAGAATTGAGGTCGACATGAAAATTTCCGGCATTTTGGGCATGGCTTTGCTTTTAATAGCTTCCACTGTTGGGCGTGCTGACACATTGTTGTTGGTACAGGGCTATCAGGGTAATGCGGGAAGCTGGCGCCAAAGTGGTATTACAAGGGTTCTGGAATTGGACCACTGGAAAGATGCCGGCCATCTGTACATAACGCCTGAGGGGCCCGCGAAATGGCCTGCTGGAAACTCCGATGGTAACCGGTTTTACACGATTGATCTGCCAACCGAAGCGCCAATTCCGCTGCAGGCGCAATATCTTGCTTCTTATGTCAAATTAATCTCAAAAAAAGGCGAGAAACTGATTTTGGCTGGGCATTCGGCCGGTGGCGTGGTTGCCCGAACCGCAATGGTTACCTATCCGGATTTGAGAGTTGACAAACTTATTACTATTGCCAGCCCGAACCACGGAACCGATCTGGCGGAAACCGGCCTTGCGGTTGCCGATAGTCCTGTTGGGTTTTTCGCCCCAATGATGGGGGCCGGCAGTATAACCCGCTCGCGCAATCTTTATCGTGATCTGGTGCGTGAGCGACCCGGTACATTTTTGCATTGGCTGAACACCCGAAAACACCCTGACTCACGCTATGTGGCGGTTGTTCGTGCATCTAGGAATGGCCGCATTGGTGACAATGTAGTGCCTGGATGGAGCCAGCCATTGGATGGAATTTTGGGGCTTGAAAAGCACAATGTGAAAACAGTTGTGGCACCGGGGCCGCATGAGTTAACCATTGCCGATGGTATTGCAATATTGCAGGTGGTTGGGTCCTGATCCTAGGCGAGTAAGGCCTGTTCAAGGTCGGCAATCAGGTCATCGCAGGATTCGATGCCGACTGATAGGCGAACCAGATTTTCGACAACACCGACAGCTTCGCGGCGTTCCACAGGTACGGTGGCATGGGTTAAAGATGCCGGATGCTGTATCAGGCTTTCCACACCGCCAAGGCTGACTGCAAATTGAAACAGATTGGTGCGTTGCAGTAATTTATCCGCGCGCTCTTGCCCGCCTTTAACCAGCAGGCTGACAACAGCACCAAATCCGTTCATCTGCTGTTTGGCGACCGCATGGCCCGGATGATCCGGCAACCCTGGATAAAGCACGGTTTCAAGCCCAAGGCGGGTTTGGTTCTCTGACAGGAAATTGGCAATTCTGGTGGCGTTTTCGCAATGTCGCTGCATTCGAATGGGCAGGGTTTTCAGCGAACGTAAAAGCAAGGCGCTGTCATTGGGGCTGAGAACAGAGCCAACCGCGTTTTGCAGGTAACGCATTCGATCGGCAATGCCTTCGGGTGCCGATGGGGAAACGGCTGCAATGCCGGCCAGCAAATCTGAATGACCGTTTAGAAACTTGGTTGCAGAATGCATGACAATGCTTACACCCAACTCCAGCGGTCGTTGGCAAACGGGTGATGAAAACGTATTGTCGCAAACGGTGAGCGCATTGACTGAATTGGCGGTCTCGACAATCGACCTAATGTCGACGATTTTTGTGAGCGGATTTGAGGGGGTCTCAAACCAAAGCATCGCTGTATCATTGGTGCTTGCCGCTTTAACAGCATTGGCATTGGAAAAATCAACAAAAGTTACCTTATGCCCGCTGGTTTTTGGGCGAAGGTCGGCCAAAAGGCGATAAACGCCACCATATAGATCGTCATGGGCAACAATATGTGATCCCGCATCCAGCAGTTCCAGAATTGTCGCGGCCGCAGCAAGCCCGGTTGGAAAAGCAAAGGCGGTTTCAGCCGATTCAAGATCAGCAACGCACGCCTCTAACGATAGACGGGTTGGGTTTGCGGGCCGTGAATAAATATAGCCCTTGTTTTCGCCAATACCATCCTGGACAAAGGTGGAAGCTGTATAAACTGGCGCTATGATAGCACCGGTCAGGGGATCAGGTTCCTGGCCCGCATGGATGGCGCGGGTATCAAACCCAAGTCGATTTGACTTATTCTTCACACTGATGCTCCCTGTTATTTACCAATGAGATGCGCCCATTTTTGATTGGGCACAATCCTTTGTGTTATCCTGATAAGGTCGTTACTGAAGTCTGACAACTTCATTATTGAAAATCAACGTATTACCCGGTGGAGAAGCTTTTGCCCCATATTTGTTTTGACGTTTCGATTGAAAACAAAATTGCTCATTTGGTGATGAAGCGGCCGGAAAAGCGCAATTCGATGATTCGCGAATTCTGGACCGAGTTACCGGAAATTATCCGCAAAATTGACGCTGAGGCTTCCGCCCGGGTGATCGTTATATCATCGACCGGTCCGCATTTTACCGGCGGCATTGATTTGATGATGTTGGCGGGCGAGTTGGCCGATGACGGCAGTTCTAAAACCCGAATGCAAAGGGCTGCCCGGTTCTTGGGACTTGTGAAAGAATTGCAGGATACGTTTTCAGCTCTTGAGGACTGCCGCATTCCGGTATTGGCGGCCATTCAGGGCGGTTGTATTGGTGGCGGGGTAGATCTGGCCACCGCCTGTGATCTTCGATATGCAACCAGTAATGCCTATTTTACCATTCAGGAGATCAATATCGGCATGACGGCCGATGTGGGTACGTTTCCGCGCATTGTTAAATTGATGCCGGAAGGGGTGGTTCGTGAGCTTGCCTATACGGGTCGCAAACTCACCGCATCGGAGGCCTTGCAACACGGGCTGGTCAATCAGGTCTTTGATGATCAGGCGAGCCTAATTGCGGGGGTTATGGAGGTGGCCGGTGAAATCGCCGCAAAAGCACCCAATGCAATTATGGGCAGCAAGCGGATTATCACCTATGCACGCGATCATTCGACCGCTGATACGCTGGATTATATCGGGGTGTGGAATATGGCGATGCTGCACCCGGAGGAAATAATGGAAACCATGGCGGCAAAACAGCAAAAGCGTGCGCCTGAATTTATTGATCTGCCGGAGAAAATTTTAAAGTAAGGCCGATTGGCAATTCATCTCAAATGAGAGGCGGGAAGGGGGCTATTTTTGCTTCGGCATCAATCCGTTTTTGACGATCCAGAAAAAAAACGGATAGGGCATAAGGCGTAAGAACTTTACAAACCAGACGAGCGGTTTGGGGAAATTCACTTCGTATTTTTTGGCGGCTAACCCGGTAATTATTTTTCGAGCGGCCGTGTCGGGCTCAAGAAGAAATGGCATTGGAAATTTATTTTTGTCGGTCATCGGCGTGCGTACAAAGCCGGGATTGATGATTGTTATATCAATTCCCTTGGGGGCCAATTCCAGTTTGCTTGCTTCTGCCAGTGAAACCAGTGCTGCCTTGGAGGCATTGTAAGCGCCGGCGCCGGGCAGACCGTTATAGCCACCGAGTGATCCGACCCATGAAATGTGCCCCGAACCACGATTTGACATGCTTGGAACTATGGCGGAGAGGCCATTGGTAACGCCAAGATAATTGGTTTCAATAATCGTGCGAAATGTCTCTGCAGCTGGCTTTGCCGTGGTGCTTGCCGCACTCACGCCTGCATTGAATATAGCAAGATCAATCGGGCCGAGATTTGCCTCAATGTGGGTGGCACATTCAGCCATAGCATTGGCATCGGATACATCAAGCGGGTAGGTGCGGACATTGGCAAACTCATCGGCAAGCGATTGCAGCTTGTCTTGCGAGCGAGCGGATATGGCAATATTGGCACCTGTCGCCGCCAGTTGATTGACAAGCTCCCTGCCAATGCCTGAGCTTGCGCCGGTGATCCAGATTACATTCCATTTTAGAGATTTCATTTCCAGCCCTGACTTTTAAAGATTCCTGCCTGACTGCCGCCCGTGGAAAATGGAGGGAAGATTTGCGCAGTATCATTTGCTACATTTACCAAAATTGTGCGATTCGTTTCACAATACTCTATTCAATAATTTGAGGTTTTCATGTTGGACATTATTTCTTTCGATAATTTATTTACCCTTTTTATGTTGATAATGCTTCAGGCTGTGCTCGGCTTTGATAATCTTTTATACATCTCGATTGAATCGCAGAGGGTAGAGCAAAGCAGGCAAAAGTTTGTCCGCCAATCCGGTATAATCGGCGCGGTGGCACTACGAATTGTTTTGCTGTTTGTTATCATCAACGCAATTGAGTATTTTCAGGATCCCTTGTTTGCTATTGGTTGGACAGATGTTTTTGAAGCGAATTTCAATGGTCATGCTTTAATCGTCCTATTGGGTGGCGGATTTCTTGTTTACACGGCGATGAAGGAAATCTCCCATATGCTGGTGGTCGAGGAAATCGGGCAGGCGAGCAATGGCGGGGTGCGCTCGGTAGCATCGGCCATTACCTGGATTGTGGCGATGAACCTGGTGTTTTCATTCGATTCAATTCTGTCTGCGATAGCGTTGACCGATGTGTTTTGGGTTATGGCCGCGGCAATCATTTTTTCAGGCGTCTTAATGTTGGCGTTGGCTGATCATGTTTCAGAGTTTTTAAAGAAAAACCGGATGTATGAAGTGCTTGGATTGTTTGTGTTGTTCATTGTTGGGATTATGCTGGTATCTGAGGGTGGGCACCTGGCGCATATCAAACTGTTTGGATATGCGGTTGAAGCAATGGCTAAATCAACGTTCTATTTTGTGTTGATCGTCATGATTATTGTGGAGATTGTTCAATCCCGATATAAGAAAAAGCTGTTGGCCCAGAAAAAGCATGAAATTAACTCTCCCGACTTTATCGCTGAATAGTCGGGAGCCTTTTCCGGGTGGAACTTTCATATTTCGCACTTGCCTGCGTCACACTCACTGCCTTACTGGTGGGGTTTTCCAAAACGTCGGTTGGTGGCGTCGGAATTTTGGCGGTGTTGTTGATGGCAATGGCATTCCCCGGTAAGGCCTCGCCGGGCGTATTGCTACCAATGTTGATTGTCGCCGACATATTTGCGGTTATTTATTATCGCCGCGATTGCAAATGGTCGATATTAATCAAAATACTGCCAATGACCGCAGTTGGCATATTTATCGGCTATCTGCTGGTTGATATTATTCCCTTTGAGATTTTTGAAAAGGTAATCGGAGCGATTATTCTGGCTATGCTGGTGATGGGGCTGGTGCTTGAGAACCACAAACAGAGTTTCGCATCCATTGGTATCTGGACATATTTCGTCGGTATTATCGCTGGTGTGGTAACGATGATCGCCAATGCCGCCGGGCCGGTATTCGGGGTTTTCCTTTTGCAAATGGGGCTGACGAAACAAAGTTTTGTCGGCACAAGAAGCTGGTATTTTCTGATTTTGAATATTTTTAAGGTGCCGTTTTCGGCAAATCTGGGGCTGATAACCGCCGATACACTGCTGTTAAACCTGTTATTTATTCCGGTGATTTTTATCGGAGCAGTATTGGGCGCAAAGTTCCTTAAAATGATCAATTTGATCGTGTTTAAATGGCTGATCAGAATTACCGCATTAATTGCTGCGGTGCGGCTGATGATTTTTTGAATAGTTAAGACGGGAGAGATAAATGGTTTCACGCAGGAAAATAATAGCGGGCATTGCTTTGGGCGGTGTGGGTGTTGCAGGCTATTTGGGGTATAAAATGCTGGTTCCTCCCCCGGCAATCATTGGCTTTGAGCAGAGCGAAAAAGAACTTGCTGCCGCCCGTGAGTTATTGAAGGCTTATCCGGCGGTTGATGTGCATTCTCATCCCGGGCGAACTTTTGTTGAGGACGCTGAAGGGCTTTCATGGAAACTTAAACTCTATTCAATGCGTGGCTCATTTGAAGAACGGGTTGTCGCCGATATGATTGCCGGCAATCTGGCCGCATGTAGTTTTTCTGCTGTTGCTGATTTTCCAGTGCTGGATCTTGGCGAAAGCGGACTTTCTGCTACTCGTGAATTCGAGAAAGACGAGGCGTGGAAATACCATCTGGCGCAAGTGAAGAATTTGAAGAAGCTGGTTGAAACCGGGCTGGTGTCGTTGGTGATGAAACCAGCAGATATTGCCAAAGCGCATAATTCGGGGAAGCCGGGGGCGTTTTTTTCCGCCGAAGGTGGAGACTTTTTTGACGGCAAGATTGCACGAGTGGAAAAGCTGTTTGAACAAGGGTTTAGAATGCTCACGCCGATGCATTATCGGGTGAATGAGATTGGCGATATTATAACCGCAAAACCTGAACATAATGGATTGACCGAGTTTGGCGGCAAGGTCATAGCCGAACTTAATCGTGTTGGTATTATGATAGATATTTCCCACGCATCGGAAAAGACCGCGTTCGATATGATCGCAAAAAGCAGCAAACCGGTATGCGCAACCCATACCCATGTGAACGGCTTGGGGTTTGATCATCCACGGTTTATTTCTTCCAAGTTGGCAAAAGCCACGTTTGATAGCGGTGGATATATTGGTGCATGGCCTGCTGGACTGGGTCTTGGCACAATGGGGGATTACATAGATCGTATTGAAGAACTGATCAAATTTGCCGGTTATGACCAGGTGGCAATCGGATCTGATATGGATGCCAATTACAAACCCGTTTATGATAATTTTCGCAGTCTGCCAATATTAGTGGGTGAATTGCTGAAGCGCGGCCATAAGGATGTTGATATTGCAAAACTGATTGGTGGTAATTTTATTCGGGTGTTTGAAGCGACTCTTGCCTGATTGTTTTGTTCGCAAAAGCCTCGGCCTTTGCAAGCAATTGTTCGTTTATGCCGGTTTCAAAGCCCTCGCGTTCAAGAAAGCCAACCAGCTTGCCGGTATCGAGATTTCCCGGTGCGCCAGGGGCGAAGGGGCAGCCGCCCAGGCCCGCAATGGATGCATCGAATGATCTAATGCCATAGGCAAGACTTGCTGCCACATTAGCCAGCGCATTGTTATTTGTGTCGTGGAAATGCCCGGCCAGATTTTCCACCGGTATTTTGGTGCATACCGCATCCAGCAGGGCCGAGATGTCGTTGGCACTGGCCTTGCCGATTGTATCGCCGAGCGAGATTTCATAGCACCCGGTATCCAGCAAGCGTTCGCAAAGCGATGAAACATGCAGCGGGTTGACCTGGCCATCAAACGGGCAATGGGTAATGCAGGATATATAGCCACGAACCGGGCATTTTGCGTGGTCGGCAATAGCAATGATTTCGGTCACTTTTTCAAGGCTTTCGGCAATTGTGCAATTGAGATTGCTGCGGCTGAAGCCTTCGGTGGCCGAGATAAATACGGCCACTTCGCTGGCTCCTGCCTCCAGTGCCAAATGCAGGCCTTTCAGGTTTGGAACGAGGGCCGCATAGGACGTGCCGTGTTTTCTTTTGATGCCTTTAAATACTTTAGCTGAACCGGCCATTTGCGGTACCCGTTTTGGCGAAACAAAACTACCGACTTCGATGTGTTTCATGCCGGTTGTGGAAAGGTGGTCGATAAGCTCGACCTTCCAGCTGGCCGTGGTTTCTATTGGCTCATTCTGCAATCCATCGCGCGGCCCAACCTCGATGATCTTGATGTATTTACCCATTCACCTATTCCAATAGATTGGCAGGAGCCACTGGGTCAATATTGCATGGATATTCGGTTGTCGTGAGACTTTTTTGCAGATGAACTTTTTTCATTCATCCTTTGGTTAATTCAGTTTACTGTTTTGATTTCTGCAAATATAATTCACTGATGGATGAAATTCGCGATTGCCAACCTTCAGATGTGGAAAATATTGCCAGCCTTTGGCATATTGCGTGGCACAGTGCGCATGGTGAGATTGTACCTGCGGAACTGGTGAAATTGCGAACACTGGACAGTTTTATTCAGCGCACGGGTGATCTGGTTGACCAAATCAGGATTGGCGGCAAGGGAGCGGTGCAGGGCTTTTCAATCACCAGAGAGGGCGAATTATACCAGCTCTATGTTTCGACAATGGCGCAGGGAACCGGATTGGCGAAACGGCTGATTGATGATGCTGAATCTCGAATTGGGGCCGGTGGGCATTCCCGTGCTTGGCTTATTTGCGCGGTGGGCAATGAGCGGGCTGCCGCTTTTTACAGAAAGTGCGGTTGGGAGCTTATGGAAACTGAAACCCACGAATTGGATACATTGGGCGATGCTTTTATGCTTGATTGCTGGCGGTTTGAGAAGGCGCTGTAACGCCAATCGGTCTTAACCGTCTCGCATTTCAGCCAAAATCTGTTCGGCAAATTCAATGCGTACGTTATTTGCTTCAACCATTTTTATCGCCAATACTTCAATTTCTGCACCCACGGCACCGGCAGCCAGCGCCACATTATTGGCGTGCAGGCTCATATGGCCGCGCTGAATGCCCTCGGTTGCCAGCGCTTTAAGCGCCGAAAAATTCTGTACCAGACCAACGGCTGCAATGATACTCGCCAACCGGTCGGCTGAATTGATATTCATGATTTTCATCGCCATTTGCGCGCTCGGGTGCACCCTGGTGGCGCCGCCGACAATGCCAACCGGCATGGGCAGTTCCAGCGAACCGGTAAGATTGCCCTCGTTGTCTTTTTCCCAGCGGGTGAGGGCGGAATATTGACCGGAGCGCGCCGCATAGGCATGGGCGCCTGCCTCCACCGCTCTTGTGTCATTGCCTGACGCCAAAACCACGGCCGATATACCATTCATAATGCCCTTGTTGTGGGTGGTGGCGCGGTAGGGGTCTGCCACAGCAAAGCGCCCGGCGCTGATGATCGCATCGCGGGTCGCTTCACCACCAATTGCACTAGCAGGAAAGGAGGCGCGGGCGCGCACCAACCGGCGGTCAGCGAGATTGGAGAGAATGCGTAATTCAACCTTGCCGCCAGTCCAGTCCTCGACTTTACCGGCCAGTTTTTCAACCATCGTATTGACCGTATTGGCCCCCATTGCATCGCGGCAATCGACAATAATATGGGCCACAACAATGGGTGGGACGGTGTCCAATACCCGTACTTCAAGATCGCGAAAACCGCCGCCTAACTGCACAAGTAATGCATCACATTCATCGCATATAGATTTGATTTCGCTTGTTTTTTCAAACAGCGCGGCGCGGGCGGCAAACGGGTTTTCAAGTCCGGAAATCTGGATTTGGCCGATCATGCAATTTTCGTCCTTGCTGGTGAAAATACCGCCCGTATCGCGGCATTGGCGGGCCCCATTGCAGACCGCTGCAATGACGGAGGATTCCTCCGTTGCCATTGGCACAAGCACTTCTTCATCGTCAATGATCAGGTTTGTTGCAATGCCAAAAGGAATGTTCATCGTGCCAATGACATTCTCACAAAGGTGATCTGCGGTCTCGCCAAGGGGGGCGCTAGCCGCTTCAAAAGCGGTTTTTTGCTCATTAGAAAGCCCGGTTAAATCGGCGATTTTTTCCAGCCGTTCAAGGCGGGAAAGTTTGTGGAAGCCTGAAATGCGTGATGTATTTATGGGCACGTTTATTCTCTCGATCTTTTCTGCTGTTGTTTGGAGCTTAGGGCTAAATATTGGCGTTGTCACTTCAGCATGGAGGCGTGCGCATCAGACCTGCAAGGGTTTTGACTTCCTGTCCAATGCCATGCGCTTCCACCTGATTTGCTGCGGCCATACGCACCTCATCAGGCTTGTTTTGTGCAAGCTTCCAGGTGCCATCAATGGTGGCCACCTGCATTGAAATTGGTACGATCATGCGTTGCATTTTTGCCAACACGGGCGGCGAAACCTTGTCCATTTTCCACGGCTGTTTGGGCGCAAGCCTTGTTTCAAAATTGTTGGAAATATGCTCCAAAATGCCCGGCAACTTGTCTTGCGCCAGGCGCTGCATTTCTCCGCGCAGGTGTACCGCCACATAGTTCCAGGTTGGCACCTGATCATCGACCTCATACCAGTCTGGCGAGATGTAGCTGTCGGTGCCGATAATGGAAATTACCGCTTTTTGTGGGTTTTCCAGCAGTTTTAATATGGGGTTGGAGCGCACCAGATGCGCTTCCAGATATGCGCCATCTTCAGAAAGCAAAAATGGAATATGGGCGAGTAGCGGGCCGTTTTCGGCATTCATCGCTAGGGTGCCAAAACTGCGATCACGGGCAAAATCAATATTGAGCTTATCAGAGGCTTTGCGGAAATTTAGATTGGGATGCATGGGAACTCTCGTATTTTCAAGGTCTGTTTGGACTTTGAACCCGGTTGTTAGCTTAAATCAAGCTTCAATCACCTCAACGCCGAAATCTTGCAGCTCGGCCAGATATTCCTCAAGCGAGACAAGTCCAATACAGGCCATTGCACCGGTGAGGAGTTGCTCGCCCCTTGCCAGTTTTTCGGCCAGGACAATTGCCGGAATGGTAGGAATATGCGGGCCATATCCATCTTTGGCGATGATGAACCATGTGCGGGTCAGGTTTTCGCCCGCGTGTCCTTTTCCAGAAATGATCATATGCATACCACCGTCAGCGCTTCCGAAAATATCGAACCAATTGCTGATTTTCAGCATCGGACCAGCCAGCCGTTTTAGCGGTAAAGGGATGCCCATGCGGACCATCCATGAAAGCCACCATAGCCCCAGATGAAGCGGTGATAATTCAAGCCCGGCCGAGAACTGAATTTTCTCGATGCCGTAATGTTGAGGCAGAAGATCAAGATCGGGAATATCGCAATTGGCCATCCATCGTTTGCCAAGGCCCGGATAATCCTGCTGGTAAATATCCTGCCATCCGTGCGGGTGTTTGGTAGCACTTGCAAAGGGTTGAAGCTCTTTGCCCACATAGCTTAAAATGCCCTTGGTGGTGGCCAGTCCGCGTTCGGCCTTTTGCCCGGGGCTAATGCCATATTTAAGCTGGTCGATTGATGAAAATTCAGATTTATAGTGCTCAAGCACGGCGGATGAAAGCCCCGGCACGGTGCTTGCGCCGCTGATGACGCACATATTGCTGGCTTTGGCTGCATCGTCCAATTGGCTGATATTGGTGACAAAATCGCGGCCGTCTGCAAGGTCGATATAGTGCGCATTATTGGCAATACAGGCTTTGGCAACCGAATAGTCAGCCCCTTGAAACGGCCCGCAGGTGTTGATCACCACGCTGGGTTTGAGCCGTTGCAATTGCTCATCAAGCGCTGTGTGAACATCAAAAACTGCCACATTTGCCCGTTCGCCAAGCGCGCTTGCCAAGCTTTCGGCTTTTTGCCGATTGCGCCCGGCGATGATGATGCCAAGACCTTTCGCCACCAGTGCCCTGGTAATGCGTTTGCCGAAATTGCCGTAGCCGCCGAGGACAAGGATGTTATGCATCAAGTGATATTTCTGTAATTTCAAACCTGCCGCCATAGGAATATAACTCGCCAAAAAGCGGGTGGGTTATGTTCATGAACATGGAAAATTCATTGTCGGATATAGCGCGTTCTTCGGCATTGGCTTGGCCAAATAACAGCGTAAAGGGTAGGGGGATGCGTTTGCCAAATATCCTGATGCAATATCCACGATGTTGCAAAAGCACACGAGTGCCATCATAGGAATATGCAGCGCGCCAGCCAATGCCGCTTGAGGTCCATTCCACCACCTCACTTTCCCCG
>Ga0256839_1002180_pt1 | contig 22341 bp, 11 predicted proteins | sample 354166metaG_FD_185968 | JGI IMG/M metagenome (GOLD analysis project Ga0256839, IMG submission 185968) | Hydrothermal vent microbial communities from Mid Atlantic Ridge, Atlantic Ocean - 354-166 | ecosystem: Environmental > Aquatic > Marine > Hydrothermal vents | place: Atlantic Ocean: Mid... | reverse complement strand
CCCCAGGCGTGTACCAGAAACGTAAGCACTGCCAACACCAGCACCACAGGAACAAACACCCCGGCGATCCGATCGGCCAGGCGCTCGAGGCGGCTTTTACGCGTCAGCGCCTCGTCCACCGTAGCCGCAATCTGCGCAAGCACCGTCGACGCACCCACCTGCCTGGAAACAACCAGGATCATCCCCGTCACGTTCGTTGTGCCGGCGAAGACTCGATCTCCCGGCCCAACGTCCCGCGGTAGAGGTTCACCCGTCAGCGCCGCTTCCTGGATCGCACTTTCGCCCTCGATGATCTCGCCGTCCACCGGAATCTGCTCACCCGGCCGCACAACCACCACATCACCGGGCCCCAGATCGGACGCCGCAACCTCCTGCACGCTACCATCGGGGAGCCGCCGGCGTGCCGTCTTGGGGCTGAGCTGGAGGAGACGTTCGACCGCGTCTCCCGTTCGCAAACTTGCACCGGCTTCCAACATCCGCCCGAACGAGATAACGGTAAGCAGCAGAATCTGCTCGGACACGTGCCGAAAGCCCATCGAAGCCCCCTGCGCGGCGCCAAGGGCGGCGACGAGATCCGCCATGCCGACGCCGTAGGCGGCCGTCGTGCCCAGGGCAACCAGCGTGTCCATATTGGCGCCGAAATACCGAAGCCTCCGAAGTGCCCCCCGATAGAACGACGCTCCGATCCCAAGCTGGGCTGCCGTGGCAAGGATAGCCGCCCCGAGCAGAGAAGCATCCCCAAGTTGCCGGTACGCCAACCACAGAGCCAGGACAGTCACGAGGCATGCTGCGCCGGCCAGCGCACGCACCGCCCAGCGGCGCCGAGATCGTTCCAGCTCGCGCCGTGCAGCCCCCCTAACGTCCGCGTCCAGAATCCGCGCCGTGTAACCGGCCGAGCGCACCGCTTCCAGGAGCTGTTCGGGTGGAACAGGGCCGCTCAACCTCACCTTTGCCGAACGTGTGGCCAGGTGAACGGCCACGGCTTCGACACCGGGAACCTGTGCCAGAGCAGTCTCCACCCGCTGCACGCAACTGGCGCAGTGCATGTCCGGGATCGCGAGGCTGAGCTCCTGAGCGTTCGCCTGTGTCTGCGCGCGGTCGGGATCGACGGTTGAGCGTGCCATAAGGGGCTCCTGCGTGCTCCGGCTCTGGATAACCGATCAGCTTATTGTTGACCGCTTCTTCGCCGGGCGACAGCCGTCTCCCACGAACAAACCCGGCTTCTCTTTTCATTGCCCCCTGCGGCTTCGGGTGAGCGGCGATATAGACAGCTCCCGACCAGTCGTTCGACGTCTTTCCACGCATCCGCTAGAATGCAATTCGATCGAGGGTCAGCAGCAGTGAGGAGGAAAATTCGCCGATGCGCTGTCCATCCCCCACGACGACGAGTACCAACCCTCTTGCTCCCTTGCTTGCGGGACTCGGCGTTCTTCTTGCGGGTTGCGCCTTCGGTCAGGAACTTCCTGAACCTCCCTATGTCGATCCCGGCCCACCGGGGGGACCGCCGGCCGACGCCGTCACGCTCGTCGATCGCTTTGCCCCCACGCTGGATCCCTGGCGACCCGATACAACGGCCGGTTGGAAGCTGGACGGCAAGGTGCTGAAGGCTCCGGCGCAGGGGGCAGACCTGGTCACGAAGCAAGCCTTCGGCGACGTGCAGCTTCACGTGGAGTTCCGTGTGACCGAGGAGGGGCAATCGCTCCCACGGATCAAACTGCTCGGTACCCTGGCGATCCCCGTTATCGACGGCGGCAGCACGGTTCAGCCCGGCAATACGGATAGCGCACCTCCTGGGGATGCCGTCGTGTTGTTTGACGGGACGAGTCTCGACGGCTGGACCCGTATCGATGGTCGTCCTGCGCGCTGGGACGTGGTCAAGGGAATCCTCCGCTGCAAACCGGGTACGGGAAACATCATCACGAAGGAACGGTTCCGGGACGTCCAACTGCACGTGGAGTTCGCGACCCCATACATGCCGCAGGCGAAGGGGCAGGGAAGAGGCAACAGCGGTGTGTACCTCCAGGGACGATATGAAATCCAGGTGCTCGACTCGTACCAGAACAAGACCTACTTCGACGGCCAATGCGGTGCGATCTACCACGAGTATCCGCCCCTCGTCAACGTGTGCAGGCCTCCGCTTCAGTGGCAGAGCTATGACATCGTCTTCTACGCAGCCCGCTGCGATGCAAATGGAAAGGTGACCGTCTACCCACGCGCCACCGTGCTGCACAACGGCGTAGTGATCCACGACAACGTGGAAATCCATGGTCCCACCGGGGGGCACCTGGATGAAAAGATGTGCGAGCCCGGTCCGCTGATGCTTCAGGACCATGGCAACACCGTGCAGTTCCGAAACATTTGGCTGCGGCACTTGACGGGGAAGGGACGTGTCTCGCAGGCGCCACGGTCCGTTGGCGAATGGCAGAGCTACGACATCGTTTTCCGTGCTCCCCGACTCGGACAGGACGGGACCGTTCAGCGGCGGGCGCGCGTGACGGTCTTCCACAACGGCGTGCTTCTGGCTCATGCCGTCGAAATCGGACCGGGTAAGGGGGCAAAAGTGGACAGGCCTGCCGAGGGGCCCGTCATCCTGCCCGCCGGAAATGTTGAATACCGCAATGTGTGGATCCGCCCGATCGCTTCCCCGCCGAAGTAGGGCTTTCCTGGTGGGGATCGTCAAGATGCTGCCCCAGGACTGGCTCCCGGCAGGGCGGGGCGGTATGCTCGCAGGAGGTGGATCGCCTCGACCGAGGGAAAGAGGAGAGCAAGATGGCTGTTAAGAGGATCTTAACGGACGAAGACTGGGAACTGATCAAGAAGAAACTTCCGCCGCGGAAGCGCACTGGGCGCCCTCGCAAGGACGAACGGCTCGTTGTAGAAGCCATCCTGTGGATTTTGACAAGCGGCGAGCCCTGGAGGAAATTACCCAAGCAGTACGGCGCGTGGCAGACGGTCTACCACGTCTACAACGACTGGCGTAAGAGCGGTCTGTTGCGGCGCATTCTGAGGACGCTAAAGAGCAAATCCGACAGGTTCGCGGACCTCGATCTGAAGCGTCTGCGGCTCGACGCGAAACGAGCCGGCCCCCGCCGCAGGTCGGTGGGGGGAACGTAAGGATAAGCGAAGGGGGCGCATGCCGACGGGAGCTGGCTCATGCGAAGTGCGGGCCCACTGGTAATCTGCCCTTTCGTAGGGGGCACCCGTTCTATACGGCGCTTGGTGGTGCGGAACACCGAACGGATGTCCCTGCGAGCTCTTTCCGCAACAGACCCGCCGGCCTGAGCGGGGACTGTCGCCTGGCGGACAACCGGATTTGTTTGGTGCTGCCGAGGGGCCGGCCGTGGTTGTCGCCGCCGAGAACGAAAGTACGGCCGGATTGCCGGGGGGGTATCCCTCGCAACGCCAGCGAGTCGCCCCCTCACGCTGTCCGGCTAGGCGGTCTTTCGAGCCTGCTCCTGTGTTGCTGGCCGCCGACGCGGCCCGGAACCGGCCAGGTCCTCACCGTCTCTCCTCCGGTAATTGGACAGCGGCTGTCGCGCAACGACGTCCGCGTCGTGCTCATAAGCCAACTGCTCGTCGAGCTCAGCGCCGGTCGATCCGCACACAGCGTACGCGAAGCGCTGCGCGCCCTGCTGCCGGGCACGGCCAGTCTCGTGGAGGAAATCTGGCGCGACCAAAAAGCGAGCCCGCGCTCCCGCAGTCGCCAACACCGCGTCGCCGGGCAACGCCAGCTAAACCTCTTCAGTGCGTCAGCCCCACCTCGAAGGGGAGCTTGAACCGCGCGCGCGGGCCCGTCTGAGCGCCGCGCTGGGGAACCGGGAACGGGTCCACAAGATTCTCGACCTCCGCGTCTGTGCGTACGTCCTGCCTGTACCGATAGCAGTAGAACACGCGCCGATTGCCGGGGCCGACCGAGCGATATAGGCGATAGACCAGCCTCAGCCGGTGCTCGTCCTGCCCCAAGTTCTCCTTCGGATGAACCAGAATCGGCACGCGATCGAACTGTTCGGCCCCCAGAGGGTTCGAGAAGACCAGCATGGGGCGTGCTCGATTCATGCCGTCCCCGTACGTACCGAGCTGCGTCTGCTTCCGCCTCCTGCCAGTCATCCTGAGGTACAGGTCAAAGTCGGCATTGAGGGCGTTTCCGTCAATGAGACACAGGGCGGTAATTTGTACGTGACGACCTCCCGTTGCTTCTAGACAGACGAATAGGTAGAAGGCGCGGATATCCAACGGCTGCCCGGCCGCTTTTTCCCTACTTCCCTCTTGGGGTTCTCCGCCTCTCTGTAGTAACCGCGCTACCGTGTCCCTGTGTTGTCCGTCCTACTCGCGACGTTTTTCCGCCGGCGCGGCCCCTTTCTGGTGCACCTGCGCCAGGGCGGCGCGCCAGCCTGCGTACCGCTCGCTGAAGCGGAATCGCTCGTACGCCGGGCCGGGGCCGATCCGGTAAACGTCGCATCCGACCAGGAAATCGAGCGGAGCGTCAGGTAGGAGAATGGGCTCGGCAAGCTGCCAGTCCGTCGGACGCAGGTCATGTTTGAACGCGCCCGGAAGCCGCGGGGCGGCAAAGTGAGCGGTCGCCACCGCAGAATGTTCGTCGCTGCCTTTCCAGTACCGCCGCCAGTCGTCCAGGTTTTCCACGTCCCGCAGGGGGCGACCGTAGCGGCCAATCCAGCGGAGCACATCGAACACGTTGCGATCCCCCGCCCATGTCCGCTGGTCCCGGCGCGCCGCGGTCAGGAACTCCCGACTCAGCCACGGGGTGCGGAAAACACACGCGTTCGCTTCCACCCGAATCGCACCGGCATAGCGCTTCAGCGCAAGAAACTCCTCGCCCGTATGGATCGTGCAGTTGCCCAACAGAATCTGACAGGAAGCGTCGCGCTTGGTGCTACGAGCTTCGATGCCCCGAGTGGTGAACAACAAGCAGTTATCGAAAGCCACACGGAGCCCCCTGGGATTGCGGAGAAGCAACGAAGCCGTGAACCCGGTGAAGAAGGAGTCCTGAATGCGTGCACTGGCTCCGTTGTTCAATTCGACTGCCACCGTCTCAACCTGGGCTGTGTTGCTGAAATGGCAGTGCGATACGAGCAGCTCGCCGCTCTCCACCGCAATGGCCGCGTACTCGCGGTCAGCCGGAGCATCGGGATCGACGCGGAACTCGATCCCCTCAATCGATACCGGCCCCCCGCGAACGATGAAGATCGCGTGTCCTGTGGGTTCGAAGTCGGGATGGTAGAGGGGGTCATGCTTGCGAACGATCACCGGCGTGTACCCCTTGCCCGCACGGATGGTGAGGTTCCGCTGGGACAGCACCTGCCCAACTAGTTCGAATGGACCGTTTCCGTGAATCTCGACGATATCCCCGTCCTTCAAGCGACGCGCCACATCCCGCCATTTCTTGTAGGACTCCGGCTTGCCCTCCCGGCCAATCCGCATGAAAGGCTTGCTGGGGTCGCCCTGCAGAGCGTAGGTCAGGTCGCGGACCAGATTGCCTCGGCCCAGGAACAAAAGCGCCAGGCTCGTATCGGCCACGCCATGGTGCGCGATCCGCCAGGAGCCGTCGCTTTCCTGAGTATCAAGCAGGATTTTTGCCCCCTTCGTGTACCAGTCCACGTCCCCGATCTTCTGCGTCGCTAAGACGACGCCAAGTCGTTCGACCGACCAGAGGAAGTAGGGGGCGGGGCGTTTCCCGGCATGTTTGATATAGTGAGCGACGCGTTCCAGGCCCTTTTTGAACGCCGGGTCGTGCAACAGGGTATCACGGAGCGACGCGTCCCCGGTCGCCGACCCCTCTTGCTCCACTCCCGCTGCAATCGCCAGCACGAAGCAACCGGCCGCCGTCATCGACGCCGTGTCCGCTTCGCCCGTCGCGCGATAGTCCCACCCTCCCGAGGAACTCTGCGTGTTGCGAAAACGCTCCTCGACCAGTTCCAGAGCGTTTTCCACCCGAGCACGCACCCGACGCGCCGCCCACAAGCCCAGTACGGCAAACTGCGTGTTCGAGTTGTCACCTACCCCCGTACGCTTCTTGACCCGCTCGATCTGGTCCGGATCGGTTTCCAGCCGCTCGTTGACAGGACACGTGTACGTCCAGCCTCCACTATCAAGCTGGCCTGCCACCAGACGGTGGGCTAACCGCTGAATCAAGACTCGGTCACGAGCGTTACCTAGCTGTTCGAGCAGAAGGATGGATAAAGCAATGCTGTACGTGCGTGTCTCCCGAGGTGCGTTGCGGCGAACGTACTCATACGCCTTCCGTACCGCAGGATCGCTTGGAGGAACGCCGTTCTCGACCAAGGCTAAAGCGGCTAGGGCAGTCAGGCCCAGGTCGTAATGGGCGTCATGGCGGTACTCAACCGTCTTGCGCGCCTGGTCACGGACCTGCCGAATAAACTGCCAGCTCCCGTCATCCTGTTGCTGGCGGCGCAAGTAGTGCAGCCCTCTGCGGATCGCCTCTTGCACCCGCTCCGGATCCACCGTGACTTTTTCTTCCGCAGAAACGACCGCGCGGCCAATCCAACCGAGCAAGAGAAAACCAAACAGAACGTATCGAATGGACCGCATTCGGAGAAGCGACGGTGTAGAAGCGATCATCTGTTTTCGTCCCTGGTTGCGTGTGGTCCGGCTAGCCTCCGGAAGCGCGTGCATGTGCTCTGTCTGCCGCCGTTGTGTCCGCCTCACTTTCGTCCGACTGCGCTGACACCCCGACCGTGATCCGGCACCTCGCCGGCCTTTCCCCTGTCAAGTCTAGTGGGAACATCGGGTAGAGCACAACCCCCTGAAAGACTCGCTCATAGCCCGCCTCGCTCTGGCTTACGGTTTCCAGGGGCACGCTGCAGCACCGCACTTCCTCCGAAAAGCGCATCTGCACGGCCAGCCCCATGTGCTCGTCGACGATACTCACCGAAGAGCACGCCTCGAACGTCATCGCCTCACCCAGATTCTCGCTCCGCCGTCCATCTTCCAGGAGCAGGTAGCGGTCGGGCGTATGGCCCGCCAGCGCTGCGATCGCGAACTCGGGCGTCAGAATGAATTCGCCCGGCGGCCCCCCAAGCGGTGTGAGCTGGTATTCGATCTCCACCACCGGGGCCTCCGCAAGTAAGCGGACCGTCTTCGCAAGCTCGATCGGCGCCTCCCCGATCGACGTCCGTCGCTTCATGACGCACTCGATTCGATCTTTCGTCTTCCGAACCGACGCCATGTACACGCCCAGACTGTGGCCAAGCAGATCGCGGAAGCGGTTCGTCGCCAGTTCGTCCAGGCTGGTTCCGGGGGGAAGGGCATGATCCACGGCAATCGCCCGACGCCAGGCGTCGTACACGAGGACCGGCTGCCCTGAATCCGGCGACCGGTAGACCAGGTGCTGCGGTGCTTCGTCCGCCGCCAGTCGCTCCGCAAGCCCGTCGTGGTACACCTCAGGCCGACGCGATACGACCCCGGCCAGATTGAAGCAGGCGGCCTTCACGTCCAGCTCGTAGATATGGCCCCCCCTAGCCGGTGCCAGATACACCGCTAACCATCGGTTTTCCAGTTTCACCTCCTGCCTGCTATCCAGATTGAAGTCTCGGCTCGAAGCTTGCACCGGCGCTGCCGGAGGATCCAGAGCGTCCAGCACCCGGTCGGCTGCAATGAGATGGTGGAAGACGGCGTGCCGCAGATGCGGCAGGTACAGCCCTCCAAACCAGCCATGCCAGTAAGCACAGTTACACTGGGCACGAAACAGGTGATCGCGAGCAGCCGCAAGACGGGCGTCCGAGGGCTCCGGCGCCGAGCCGACGGTTGTCTGCTCTCCGTTGCTGCTCGCCGCCACCAACTGCAGCCGCTCGCTGACCTCCAGCATGCGGCAATACATTTCGTTCGTTTCCGGGTACTTGACTTTAAAGTTCCGCCAACTGCCCCCACGGATGAAGCTGCGCAGGTCACTCCACCTGGGATGGTGCTGAAGCTCGCGCTCGAGCTCCATGAGCGTCCGGGCGCGCTGAGGGGGCAGGGCCCATTCGGTCATTTCCCGATACGAGCAGTCGGGCAGGTAGATTTTGCCTTTCGGAGGAACCGAGTGGAGGATCTCCTGCAGCGTGCAAAGCCGCAGCCAATCGAGGTTCTGCTCAAGTGCTTCCAGGAACCGCTCGAGCCAGCGGTCTTCGTACACGTGCTTTCGCGTTTCCGGCCAGACTCCAAACTTTTCGCCATCGTCTCCAAAGACCAGGATCACGCCGGGCTTATGCCGGTAACCGGCACAGTACTCGATGGTCTCCCATGGGTCTCGGAACGGGATCAGATAGCGAAGCCGCTCACTGATGGGAAACACATGGAGCAGCATGCCGTTGTCCTCGGTGACGTAGTAGCCGTCCAGTTCGCTCTCCGTCAGGCCGGCAACCCGGAAATGGAAGTCGTCCAGCAGCGTGTACCTTACCCCCACCTGGGCAAGATCATTCGCCAGCGATGGTTCCCATACCCGTTCCGCCAGCCAGATCCCGTCCACAACCGTATCGAACAAACTTTCCAGCCGGCGGCGGAACAGCGTGATCTGGTCGCGGCGGTCGTGAGGAGGAATCATGGTCAGAATGGGCTCGTAGTACGCCCCGCCGAGAATCTCGACCTGCCCCCGATGGACCAGTCGTTTCACCCGCTCGATGTATTCCGGCCGGTTCTGGAGGAGCCATTCCAGGAGCGGACCAGAGGTGTGTACGGTGACTTTGAACCAGGGGTGCTGTTCGAGCAGAGTCAGGAACGGCAGGTAGCCGTCTTCGTACGCTTGCGCCAGCACACTTTCGAAGTTCCCTACAGGTTGGTGGTCGTGCACGACGAACGCAAACCGTACCTGGTGCATTCAGTCCGCTCCGGTAGGCGAAAATCCCTGCGTCCCCCGCACTGTCCCGGTCTGCTGCGATTATTGCGTCCGTTTCCTGGTTGCCAACCGCATCCTTCGGATCGTCTCCGCAAGGTTTACGGATTACGCCGATGTCCTGGTCCGGGGGGACAAGCCGGCGCGCTGACTGTAACCCCAACCGGTGTGCGAGTGCCCGTTACCGTTGAATGCTCCTTCCACATCGGCGTCACGCAAAAACGCGGCCGCGGTCTCCGGTGCCGCGGGGTTGATGTGGACTCCAGAGCCGAATTCAAACCCAGCAACCCCCACCAGCCTGGGCATGATCTCCAGGTGCCAGTGGTAGTAGGGCAGGTCGCCACCGCCGTAAGGACTGGTGTGGAGCACGAAGTTGAAGGCCGGCTGCTCGAGGACGAGGTCGAGCTTTAGGAGGACCAGTTTCAGTGCGGTAGCCAGCTCCTCCAGTAACACGTCCGAACTCTGCTGGAACCGGCAGATGTGTTGCTTTGGCAACAGCCAGACTTCGAACGGGAACCGGCTTGCATACGGGCAGACCGCGACGATCTGCGGTAGATCGAGCACCACGCGCTCGTCGCGGTCGAGCTCTTCGTAGACGATGTCGCAGTACACACAACGCCCGCGCTGTTTGTGATACGCCTCGGCACCGCGCAGCTCCGCTTCCACCCGCGGTGGCACGATCGGCAGGCCGATCAGTTGGGAGTGGCTGTGGTAGAGGGATGCCCCCGCGGCTGCCCCCACATTCTTGAACACGACCACGTGCTTCAGCCGGGAATCTTGTGACAGGTCCTGGATGCGGTCGTAGTACATCCGTACCACCGCCCGCACGTGCTGCTCCGGTAGCGTGGCCAGCGACCGGACATGCTCGGGGGTTTCGATGATTACCTCGTGGGCGCCCACGCCGCTCGTTACGTCGAAAAGCCCGTATGGGCGAGCCACAAGCTCGCGTTCGACCCGTAGAGCGGGAAAGCGGTTGGGCACCACACGGACCTGCCAACCGGGGCCGTCGGGAGCACTGCCGGGTCTGCGGATTGCCGCGATCTCCGGCGGAGTGAACGATTCATTCCCCTCACAGAACGGGCACAGGGCACCGTTGGAAGGCAAATCCGGTTGCGGGAAGTCCGACGGACGACGCGCCCGTTCCGGTGCAATGATTACCCACTCGCGAAGGATTGGATCTCGACGAAACTCACTCATCTCGTGCGCTCACATCCGTTTCGTATGCTGTGCCTTGGCGCAACATCCTTGTTGCCATGCAGAAGGCTTACGCAATCCAGGCGGCTGCGTACGCGTCCTCACCGGGGACGCTTGTTTCGAGCACACCTTCACGGGGCACGCGGTCGATGCTCGTCGGCCCACGAAACAGTTCCACCATGAACGCGACGGGGCTGGATGCTCCCGCACCCAGCAGCTCCAGATGCACGCTGAGCTCGGCAACCGCCTCCACCGCCCACCGCACATGGGCATGCTCCCACTGCACGGGGCGGCCGTTCCTCAACACTTTAACCACAGCGGCCTCGCTCGCGGGCCGCTCGATCTCGATTACCAGCGGCTTGGGACGACTGAACGTTACTCGAACGGCGTCCACGTTCCGCAACACCTCTGCAGCGGCCCTTTCGCTGTCCAGCCGCACGAATAGCTCCTCGGCGCCGAAACCGAACCAGAGCCTTTTGATCAAGCACCCTGCCTCGCGCGGGAAACCGTTCGCGGCCACCTCCGGCTCGTAGCACCCCGCGCCAAGCCACTCGAAAAAGCTCGTCCGACCGTCGACCGTCACGTCTAAGGGGGCTGTTGGCTGGGAATAAGGGACGATCCGACGCTCGACATGGATCGGCTGGGAGAGCTTCGCGGGGGGCTGCTCCTCCAGCAGACGATACACGTTCTGCAGGTGCTTGCGAAACAGATAGTCGTAAACATGGGCGTACGGAGAAGGATGCTCGTCACCGAACCACCAAAACCAGTCGCTCCCTTCGGCGATGTAGATCTCGCGCCAGGCGAGCTCCGCCGTCGACGGGGCCAGGTCCCGCTGCTCGGTGGCTTCTACAAGTACCTGGCGGGTCTCATCGAGCAGATCCCACGCGGTTCGGTCCTCTTCATGACCGATCCAAATGGCAAAGTTGTGGTGGATCCAGCTCCCCGGAAAGAGCCTGGGCAGCCGATCCCCGTCGCCGTACTCGTCCAGGTACTCGGAAATCGTGCACGTGCGGACCAGGTCGGTTCGACTCAGCTCGTCGTACAACCGCCTCAGAAACGGTACCCCCCCTTGCGGATAGTGTTCCCAACAGTTCTCGCCATCCAGGATGACGGGAACGATCGGAACATAGTTGGACCCAACCGCATGCCGAATGGCCAGCAGCTTGCCGAGGAAATCGTCCACAGCGGCCGGAGCCGGAACGTGCTGGTAATGAAACCCGATCAGGTTGCTGAGCGCCTGGTCCCGGAATACGATCTGCAACTCGGCTCCGTCCCGCTCGATGGACCACGGGCGGTAGAGCAGGTGGGGGTTGCGTACGAAGCCCGTATGGGGCTCTCGGCCAACACGGCCGTCCAGGCTCAGCGAAAGGATCTCCTCGTCCGCAGCAATCCACTCCACCCCGTGGCGAACCAACAGCGGCACCATCCCCTCACAGACTGCCCCCTCAGGCGGCCACATGCCCCGAGGGGGCTTGCCATACACCTGGGCCGCCGTACTCATCGCCTCCCGTACGTGCCATTCCGCATCCTCGGGGTACGCCCCCATTCTTTCCGGCAGCGGCAGCGCCGGGGTTGCCACCTGGGCAAGGGTCTTGTCCAGAAGCAAGGGCAGAATCGGATGGTAGTACGGCGAAGTTGTCAACTCGATTTGGCCCCGTTCGGCGAGTCGGACGTAGCTGGGCAGAACCTCCCGCACCAGCTCCAGTTGGCGCTCGAGCACCCAGAGTTTCTCGTCCTCGGTGAAGTTCCGCTCCTTGCGGCGCAGTTCCGCAAGCTGGGGGTCCAGTTCAAAGGCAAGGCTGTGAATCCACACCAGGTTGGCCCAAACCTGCAAATCGCGCAGGTCGTGGACGCGGAACCGCTTGAGCACGCGCTTCGGGTCGCGAAGACGGGGGCCGCGCATCCGCCAGAGCTGGTAATAGCGCGGATGCGGCCGAATCATGTGGTCCAGATGGCAGGAAAAGCCGTGCTGCAGCAGATACACCGCCTCGTCTTCGCTCAAGGAGTCGGCCGGGATCCGGCAGATCCGCAACAGATCGTCCTCACGACCATGATCGGTGTAGTCAAGCAGTTGCTGAATCAAGCTGGGCGTCAGGTTGAACGTGGCGCGCACCTCCGGATGCTGCTCCAGGTGCTTCGCCATTCCCCAGTAGTCCTTGCTGCCGTGGAGCCGAACCCACGGGACCGGCACAGAATCCCCTACGTCGTCCGGGTAGTAGGGCTGATGATGGTGCCAGAGAAACGCCAGGTATACCGGCTGCATGCTTGGTCTGCCTCAGTTCGCGGACGACCGCCAGTCGCTCCAGTTGACGTCAACTCGCCCAAGCGCCTGAAGCGTTCGTCTGCCTCAGGCCACGGACAACCGTCAGCCGATCCTGATCCTAGCTCGAGCCCTCGCGGCCCGGTTCTTCCACACTCGGGCTGCCGACCATCGCACAATGCGAATGCTCAGGCAACCGCCTCCTCGCCCGTCCGCTGCCGGACCTGACTGTAGACCTCGAGGTATTCGCGAGCACTGCGCCTCCACGACCAGTCCTGCGCCATGCCCGTCCGAACAATTCGCCACCAGAGAGTGCGGTCCCGGTACGCGGCGAGGGCCCGATCGAGCGCGGCCAGGCACGCGTCCGCCCGGTAACGGTCGAATACAAAGCCCGTGGCGTTACCTTCTGCCAGGGTCTCCTCGTTCACGTCCACAACCGTGTCTGCCAGGCCCCCGACTTTATGCACAACCGGCACCGTGCCGTACCTCAGGCTGTAGAGCTGGTTCAAGCCACACGGCTCGAAGCGACTCGGCATCAGAAAGATATCGGCACCGGCTTCGATGCGGTGCGCCAGCGCCTCATCGAAGGCGATCCTTACCGCTGCCCGACCCGGGTACCGGGCCGCAAACTCCTCCAACCACTGTTCGAACCGCCTCTGGCCTGTACCTAGCGCCACATACTGCACCTCCCGCCGCATCAAGTCGTCTGCAAGCTCCTCGATCAGATCCCAGCCTTTCTGCGGATCCAGCCGGCCGATCTGAGCGACCAGAGGCACCTCGCGCTCCTCCAGCCCCAGCTCTCGCTGCAGATGCGCCTTGCACTTGGCTTTGCCCTCAACCACGGTTTCGATGTCATAGTTGGCGGGCAGGTGCGGATCCGTGGCCGGATTCCATACGTCATAGTCCACGCCGTTCACAATCCCCCATAACCGGTCGCGGAAGGCGCGAAGCACCCCATCCAGGCCGTGACCATACTCGGGCGTCAGAATCTCCTGTGCGTAGGTCCTGGACACCGTCGTGATCGCGTCCGCATAAACAATGCCCCCCTTCAGAAAGTTCAGGTGGCCTTCGAATTCGAGCTTCTGCCAGGTGAACAGCTCCCACGGCAATCCGGTCAGCAGCATATCCCAGTGCCAGAAGCGCCCCTGATAGGCGAGGTTGTGGATCGTAAGGACCAGCCCCGCCTTGCGGAACAGGTTGCGCTCGGGACGAAGTTGCTCCTTCACGTAGACAGGGATCAGCGCGGTTTGCCAATCGTGCACGTGGATGATGTCCGGGTCGAGCCCCAGGGCCGCCCACAACTCCAGTGCAGCCCGACTGAAAAAGATGAAGCGCTCGGCACTGTCCGGGTAATCACGGCCGTTCTCACCGTACACCTCCGGCCGGTCGAAGTACTCCGGGCAATCCACGAAGTAGACGGGTACGTCCGAACGGGGCAGCTTCGAACGCATGATCCGTCCGTAGACGTGCCGGCTCGCGATCGGAACCCGCACGCTCAGGGGCAGCGGTTCAAGTGGCTGGCCGTTCAGGTTCTGAAAGACGCACCGGTAGAGCGGCACGACGACGCTCACGCTGGCGCCGAGCTGAGCAAGAGCACGGGGCAAAGCGCCAAGCACGTCGCCTAGGCCGCCCACCTTCGCAAAGGGCGCCACTTCCGAAGCGGCCATCACCACTTGCATCACGAACTCCCAGCCGGAGCAAGATGTGCCGACACATCCGATCTTTTCATGGTATCGGCACGTTTCGCAGCACAGATCAGACGGCTGGCCCGGCGCGGCCTCCTTCCCGGCTCGAATGCCAAGCCCCCGTCCCCGTCGCTTCTACGCTGTTCCTTCGCATGGTGCGCTCTTTTGCGGATGCTCTCCGGCGAAAGGGATCGTACGAGCGTGTGCAGCTCGCCCGACCGCGACCTGTCTGCCCGGCACCAGGGGGCCGGAATCTGCCCGCAAAGCGGTCCGGCGCACGAAAATGACTAACCCGCGCAAGTCGGGAACAGAGAGCGGGCCCGCGGTTCGGGTTGCCCTTCTCTTAGCGGTCCACGTCCGTTCAACATGCAACTTCGCGACTCCGCGACTGCAGGCGGTGCCGGCGCACCGGGGCTCGGTTCGAATACGATGAATCCACCCGGAAGAGACCGAAGCGGGCGGCAGAACCGGCGCCGGGCGGACGAGCTCACGAGGTAGGAACGCCGATGGCTGATAGCCTGGATCGGAAGCTGGCCCTGGTCGATTGGGCCATTGTGTTGCTCTATCCCCTTCTTTCCCTCGCGATCGGTATCGCGGTCTACCGCGTCGTGCGGGGTATGCGGACCTTTGTCGTTGCCGGCCAGAAGCTCGGGATGTGGCTCGGCGTAGCGTCTATAACCGGCACGGAGCTCGGCCTCGTGACGGTGATGTACAGCGCCGAGAAGGGGTTTGTGGGCGGCTTCGCCGCGTTCCACATCGCGCTCGCCGGCTTCGTAGCCACACTCTTTGTGGGCATCACCGGGCTGTTCGTGCACCGATTGCGAGAACTCGGTGTCATGACCATCCCCGAGTTCTACGAGATCCGCTTCGACCGGACGACCCGCGTACTCGGGGGACTGATGATGGCCGCCGGCGGCATCCTGAACATGGGGCTCTTCCTCAAAGTGGGCTCGATGTTCCTTGTGGGCGTCCTGGGGCTGTCGGAGCACAATGCGGCCCTGCCGATCGCGATGACGATCCTGCTCGTTGTCGTGCTGATCTATACCTGCCTTGGGGGGATGGTCTCGGTAGTGGTCACCGACTACGTCCAGTTCGTCGTGCTCTCGTTCGGTATGCTTGCCACGACGGCCATCGTTCTCTACCGGGAGGGGTGGACAAGGCTTTTCAGCCAGATCCAGCAACTCATGGGCCCCGCGGGGCTCGATCCAACGGCGGCGGGCAGTTTCGGCTGGGAGTACATGGTCTGGATGCTCTTCGTGGGCCTGGTGAGCTGCGCAATCTGGCCTACCGCCGTCGCCCGGGCTTTGTCCATGGAATCCCCCCGAGCCGTGGTGCGGCAGTACCTGTGGAGCAGCATCTCGTTCCTGATCCGTTTCCTCATCCCGTACCTATGGGGGATTGGGGCGTTTGTGTTCGTGCAGTCTTCCGGCGAGCTGCGGAACCTTTTCTTTCCCGACGCGTCGGCGGGGGCCGGGCTCGACGACCTCTACGCCACCCCGATCTATCTGGGTGCCATCTTGCCCGCAGGCCTGCTCGGGATCATGGTGGCCGCTATGCTGGCTGCGTTCATGTCCACGCACGACAGCTATCTGCTCTGCTGGGCCACGGTGCTCGTCCAGGACGTGATCGCGCCGCTGTACGAACGCGGTGGGCGACGGATCAGCGAGAACGTCCGTGTATGGCTGTCCCGCGCGCTGATCGTGGCAATCGGCGCGTATGTGTGGTACTGGGGGATCTGGTACCACGGCAGCGAGGACATCTGGGACTACATGGCGGTCACCGGTGCCGTTTACTTCAGCGGTGCCTTCGCCCTCCTCTGGGGCGGCCTGTACTGGAAATCCGCCAGTAGCTTTGGTGCGCGCCTGGCGCTCATCGGTGGCGTCGTGGCGGTCCTGGGCCTCCAGCCGGTCCAGCAGGCGATCGGAGTGGACTGGGCGCCGGAACGCGTCGGCCTCGTCTCAATCGCGATCACAAGTCTCCTGCTGGTCGTCGGAAGTTTTTTGCGACCGGACCGGGGCCGCCAGGCCGAGCAGCCGTTCGAGCCGGTCGGCTTGCGAGCGTGGCTGCTCGGAGCAGCACTGCTCGTGGGGTTCGTCGGACTGATCCTGCTGGTCCGCGCATATGGTGCATGGAGCGCGTTGTGGCAGGCTACGCTCGCTGCCGGCCTCGGCGCCTTCACTGTGGTCGCAGTCCTCGGAACCGTCGGCGGCATGCGCGACCTTGTGCGTTTGTTCCGCGCTTTATGGAGCGCAACCACCGTGGATGCTGCTGAGAATCACGCTCCTCCAGGACCGTGAAGCGGGGGGACAGCATCCCGCCGCTGGTAGATCGCTCCCCCTCTCGCGCAACCGCTTTCCACGAGGCCCTCCGGAGTGCTGGGGTCCCACAATGGGTGCCAGCGGACCACAATGCGTTGGGGGGCACCGGATGCCTCAGAAGGGGCCGCAACACTGTTGCTTTCGCAGGACGGAGCCTTCCCGATATCATCGGTCAGGAGCCCGGTGCTGCGCCGGTGCGATTGAAGCCTACTAAGCCGTGAGCTGCAACGGAGACGAACAGCGATGCTTCGACGTACGACCCTGGCGTTCCTGGCGATCGTCGCACTCACACTCAGCTTCGCAGCTTCCTTCCTCCGGCCCCACCGTGCCATGGGCGAAGGGCACCGGCGCGGGGTCATCCGGATCGGCATGGTCGGCCTCGACACCTCTCACGTGATCGCATTCACGCGGCTCATCAACCAGGCACCGGCCGACAGCCCCCTCGGACGGGCTCGAGTCGTCGCAGGTTACCCAGGGGGCAGCGATGACTTCCCCCCAAGCTTTCAGCGCGTTGAACGGTTCACCAATCAGCTCCGCGAGATGGGGCTGGAGATTGTGGACTCGATCGCCGAGTTGCTGCCTCGAGTGGACGCGGTGATGCTGGAGAGCGTCGATGGCAACCAACACCTCGAGCAGTGCCGCGAACTCTTCGGCAAGGGAAAACCCATCTTTATCGACAAGCCGCTGGCAGCGAACCTAAAGGACGCGGTGGAGATCTACCGTCTGGGCCGCGCTACAAGCACTCCCTGGTTTTCGGCCTCATCCAGTCGCTTCTCGCCCGGCTACCCTGACCTGCGCCGCGACCAACGCATCGGCAAGATCAACGGGGTAACCACCTACTCGGCCTCCCATCATGCCCCGAAACACCGTCGACTGTTTTTCTACGGCGTGCACGGCGTCGACCTGCTCTTCGCACTGATGGGCCGGGGAGTCCTGGAGGTGCAGGCGAGGGAGACCGAACGGTACCAGGTGGTTACGGGCATCTGGAGCGGCGGACGGGTGGGCATCTACCGTGGTATCAGGCCAACGGCGGGCCGCGCCGGCCTGGGAGCCCTGGTCTTCGGGGAACGAGCGACCGTCTACCACGGCCGTGGCTACGACTATCGCCCGCTGGTGGAGCAGATCGTGAGGTTTTTCGAAACGGGTAAGCCCCCCGTTTCGCCCGAGGAATGCGTGGAGGTGATGGCGTTTCTCGAGGCAGCCGAACGCAGCATCGAACAGGACGGCCGGCCGGTTAAAATTCAAGACCTGCTTCGCGAAGCGTTCGGTGGCGACCTTCCCGCCGAATTCCGTATATCAGAGTCTGGCTCGTAAACCGTGCCACCTGCGACAAGGGAAGCCCCTGGCGAACGTTTTGCGCCTGTGAGCGTTCTCGCCCTACACCGGCCCCGGCTGCACCCGCAGCCGCGTTGAACCTGCCGCCCGTTCGACCGTTCTGCGACGTCAAAGGCGAAGAACCGATCCTCGGACGAGATCGTGATGCGAACGGACTACCACGAAGCTGACGTGGACCTGGATGGCCACGGTTCCCGGCCAAGAAGTAGGCCGTCTTGTCTCTTCGCTCTGGTGGTTTTGGCCATAGCTACGCTCGTGCAATCCGCTCGCGCCCAGGCAACGGACGAGGAGCTCGAACCGGGGCTGGTCGCTACCTACCGGGCGAAAGAGGCGGTCACCGCTCGGGTTGAGCCGAGGCCGGCATTTTACCTGGGGCCAGAGCAAAGCCCCCACCCTGAACTGCCCCCTTCCAACTGGACCGGCCACTGGACCGGCCGTATCCGCATTCTCCGCGGCGGAAAGTACCGCTTTGCTGCCCACCTCCGCGGGCGAGTGCGCGTGAAGATCGACGACCAGGAAGTGCTGAGTGGATCTTCAACCGACGACGGTAACGTTATCACCGGCCCACAAGTGCGGCTCTCGTCAGGAGACCTGCCCGTCCTTGTCTACTACGAGGCCCCCGGAGGAGGTGTGGCCCGTCTGCAGTTGTTCTGGCAGTCGGACTATTTCCCTCAGGAGCCGATCCCGGGCAAAGTGTTCTGGCACGATCGTTCCACTGAAGAGCCTCTCCTTCGTCGGTGGCAGCCTATCGAACGCGGACGCGCGCTTGCTGAGCTCTACAACTGCGCCGCGTGCCACACCGGCCGCCCCCTGTCCGCGGGATTGCAGCCCGCACCGGCCCCCGACCTCTCCGATGCCGGTGGCCGCCTGAAGGCGGGCTGGATCTACCGATGGGTCTTGGATCCGACAGAGTTGCTGCCTGAGGCCTACATGCCGGCCGTTCTTGGCGAGGGGGACCATGCAGACGTCGCGGCGCGAGCGGTGGCGCTGTTCCTGGCCGGCCGCGGCGCAATTGCCGAGGACGAGAAGTGGAAAAGCGATCCTCAGCTCGCTCACCAGGGGGAGACGGTCTATCGCACGGTGGGCTGCGCGGCCTGCCACGACGCTTATTCCGACCGGGAACCGCTTCGCAACCTGGATGGAGTGCCGCGGAAGTACCGCCCGGCCGGACTGACCGCCTTTCTCCGCGATCCACGCCGCCCCCATCCTGGCGGCCGAATGCCCTCGCTGCTCCTCAAAGAGAGCGAGGCCGAAGCCCTGACACAGTTCTTGTTCCGTGACGCGGGGGATATGTCTGATTACACCGCCCCCGAGCCTCCGACGGTCGAGCAATTGGTTGCAGTGGCCAGGGCATACGGGGCCGACCCAGGGACCATTACCCGGATCGAAACGTCGAAACCCCCCGATGCGGCCCGTCTGGCAGGACGTCTCGTCCTCACTTCGGCGGGGTGTCTCGGCTGTCACACCATGACGGAAGACGGTAGAAGGCTCGAAAACCGCCTTGACCCGATCCCGCTCCGCACTGACGATGTCGCCCTCACCCGAGGTTGCCTGGCTGACACCGACCGGGCCCGTCGCACAGCCCCCCGCTTCGCGCTGCGCAGCGAAGATAGAGAAGCGCTACGTGCCTTTCTTCAACGGCCCGTGCCCATCGAGCACACCGTTTCCGCGCCCGTGCATGAGCTGCCACGGTTAATCGAGAGGCTCGGCTGCGTGCGATGTCACCGGTGGCAGGGGAAGGGGGGCCTGCCTGTAGAGCTCGTCAACGATCTTCGCGAACGGTTCGGTGCTGATCATGCAGAGCAGGTGAGTGCGCCCGCCCTGACCGGCGTCGGAGAAAAGCTTCGGCCGGATTGGATGCGCCGGGTGCTGACGGAAGGGGCCCGAGCGCGGCCCTGGATGCCCCTACGCATGCCTCAGTTCGACCGGGCATACGTGGGGCACATGCCGGAGCTCTTCGCCGCTTACGACGGCCTCCCCCCTCGGGTGCTTGATCCCGGGCCGGAGCCGACGACGCCGGAGATCATCGAGGCGGGACGCCGCCTGGTGGGCAATCGAGGGTTCGGGTGTGTGGGGTGCCACGACATCGCGGGACGCCAGGGCGAAGGTACGCGCGGCCCCGACCTGGCCTACGTGCGTCGCCGCATTCGCTACCCCTGGTTCTTGAGGTGGATGCGAGACGCCCAGCGGATCAGCCCCGGCTCCCGGATGCCCACCGTGTTGCCCGACCCCGTGAGCCCGATCCGTAACGTCCTGGGTGGAGATCCGCATCGGCAGATCGCCGCTATCTGGGCGTACCTGTCGCTGGAAGAGAAACTGCCTCTTCCAGAAGGAGTGCTTCCGCCCCAGGGGCTCGTGTTGACCGTCAAGGACCGACCGGTGCTGCTCCGCACGTTCATGCCCGACGCGAGCACCCGATCGATTGCGGTGGGCTTACCGGGCGGTGTTTCCTACGTCTTTGACGCCGGCCGAGGCCGATTCGCATACGCCTGGACCGGCGACTTCCTCGATGTGCGCCCTGTCTGGACCAACCGTGGCGGTGACCCTGCCATCCCCCTCGGCCCCCGTTTCTGGCAGGCGCCGCCGCTGTTCCCGTGGATGCTTACCCCCCTTGACGAACTGCCCGATTGGCAGCACGCCGCCAAGAGTCCGGCGCTCGTCGATCCGCTGCCGCCCACGTCGTTGCCCCCGTCCCCCCGGCGAATCTGGTTCCGCGGCTATGAGATCGACAAGAAGGGACTCCCCACTTTCACCGTGGAGTTCCAGGCAGGCAAACAGCGTGTGGTCCTGCGTCAGCAGATAACGGGCAGCAACAACGGAGCCGGCCCGGCGGTCTTCGTGGACGTGCGCGTACCACACGCCCCAGACGCGACACTCTGGTATCTGGCCGGGCTGCCTGACGGCCAGCCGCTTGCGTTCGACGCACAGGGCCGGTTGGTCGAGACCGCTCGGCAGGGGGGCGAGAAGCCGGCGGTCAAGGGATACGCCTGGACCGAAGGCGATCGCAATCTGGCCGTTGTGCTCGCCGGTGGTGGGCGGATCACCACGTACCGCAGTGGGAACAAGTGGCCGGTTGTCGTCCGCTTGACCCCCCAAGCGGGTGGTGAGATTCGGTGCAGGATCGGCTTTTGGTCGCCGTACGCACTGGAACCAAGCATCCTTTCCTATGCCGTCCGAAAAACGGCAGGGAACGACGGCGCGGACCCGGCGCGCGGTACGGGGCACCGGTAGCCGGAAAGCGGACGCTTTCTCCGGGATCCGACAGGCGGGGGTACGTGCCACGAACCTGGGGAAGCAAAAGAGCCGGAGGCGAGGCGAAAGAATGACTCGTGGCGAATGGGCGAGGCGGATATTGACGTTTGCAGTACTGCTCTCCCTGCAGCCACTTTGCCCGGCGCAGGAGCGTCTGCGGTACGTGCGGAAAGCCACCCGCGAAGAAACGATCAAAGCCACTCTGGAAGCCACCGGCCTGCCACGCCCGGTGGGCCCCTGGTACTTTGTGGGCCCATTCGACAACCAGAATCGGTCCGGATTCGGAACTGTTTACGGGCCAGAAAAGGACTGGCCTCCGAACCTGAAGAAGAGCTATATCGGCCGTGGGGGCCAGCTCCTACGGTGGCGCAAGGTGACACGGGTGCTCGACGGAGAGGTGAACAACCTGCAGCTCTACCCGGACGTGGAAAACTCCTGCGTCTATCTGTACCGTCGACTGGAAAGCCCCCGCGACGTTCAAGTCACCGCGTGGTTCGGTAGCGACGACACGATCACGGTCTGGGTGAACGGAACGCGAGTGCTGGCTCGCGATGTGGAACGCGGCGTGGCACCGTATCAGGACAAGGTGCAGCTTCCCCTTCGCAAAGGCACGAACCATCTGCTCGTCAAGATCTGCAACTACGGCGGGCCTATGGGGTTTTTCTTCAAAATCTCGTTGCCGTCGGTGCTCGAAGCGGAACTCCGCACCCGGCTCGAACGCGATTTCCCCACCGACCCCGAGGCTCAGCACTACCTGATCGAAACGATCCCCGTTCCTGAAGACATCGTGCTCGAAGTGGGAGGGATCGTAGTCCGGCCCGACGGCAAGCTGCTCGTGTGCACGAGGCGGGGTGAGATCTGGCTGGTTGAAAACGCGGACGCAGAAGACCTCTCGCAGGTTCGCTTCCGGCTGTTCGCCAGCGGCCTGCACGAACCGCTGGGCATGACCGTCGTGGGGGATGACCTCTATGTGGTGCAGCGCCCGGAGCTCACCCTCATCCGCGACACCGACGGAGATGACCGAGCGGATCAATTCCTGACCGTGTGCGACGAGTGGGGCCTTTCCGGCGACTACCACGAGTTTGCATTCGGGCCTGCCCGAGCCCCCGACGGATCGTTCTTCGTCGCACTCAACGTCGGTTTTCAGTGGGGGCATCAGGCAAAAGCGCCCTGGAGAGGCTGGTGTGTACGGATCACGCCGGACGGTCGCATGATTCCGTGGGCGTCGGGGTTGCGTTCGCCGAACGGGATCAACTTTGCACCGGACGGCACGCTGTTCTACTGCGATAACCAGGGTGAGTGGGTGGCGGCGTGCAAGATGGTCGAGGTCCGCCGAGGCGAGTTCTACGGCCACGTGGCCAGCCTCCGCTGGCATCCGGAACGCAGTGAGGGGGAGATCCCCCCGAAAGGGCAGCGGTACGACTCGCTCGACCCGGCGCTCCGGGTAAC